>WNGB01011408.1_pt1 | contig 13686 bp, 12 predicted proteins | sample 5400681 | NCBI WGS metagenome assembly WNGB01 (sample SAMN13153367, study PRJNA577476) | soil metagenome | isolation source: 115 cm soil or saprolite under grassland replicate 2 | place: USA:California | collected 2016-06-15 | reverse complement strand
CGCCGGAAACATCCACGTCGACTCGCTCGACACCGCGCCTGCCAGCGCCCAGACGAGGAACGCCCGGATCGCCATCGTGGAGCCGATCGCCCACCGCCGCCCGTGGCTGAACCGGTCGAGGAACGGCCCGATCAGCGGCGCCACGATCGCGAACGGCAGCATCGTCAGGCCCAGGAACAGCGCCACCTGACCGCGGGCGTCGCCGGTCGGTACCTGGAAGAACAGCGTCCCGGCCAGCGAGATCGCGACCGCCGCGTCGCCGGCGGCGTTGAAGGCGTGCAGTTCGATCAGCCGGGACAGCCCGGAGTCGCCGGCGCCCTCGGCGTGGGAGGCGCGGCGGGCCAGGCGGAAGGCGTAGCGCCCGGCCCGGGCGGTGCCCCGCGCCATCGCCTGGGTAGCCCGCGCGGTCGCCGCGGCGCCACGGCCCGCGGCGGCGCCGACCTTCGCCGCCCGGTCCCGCTGCGGCGGCCGCGTGGAGGCGGTTTCGGACGGCGAGGGGTGCGGGTCGCGCCAGCGCTGGTCCTCTCCCGAGGCAGGGGGTGGCGTCGGCCCGGTCATGTCCCCATCCTGCCGCAGCCGGGGGCCGAGTCGGCGGACTGACGGGGCACTGGGGCGGACTGGCGGCGTACTCGACTCGCGCCCGTGGCCCACGCAGCCGCGTGCCCTAGACTCTGGCCTCGTGATGGCCGCTGCACCGAAGCCCGACGCGACGCTGACCAATGCGGTCGACGTCGCCCTCGCCGCCCTGCTCGAGCAGGTCGGACGAGACGACGTCGGCGAGCACCTCGCCTTCGAGCCCGAAGGCGAGCGAGTCGGCACCCACCTTTTCGCCTGTCTGCTTCCCGGCTACCGGGGTTGGCGCTGGTCCGTGACCGTCGCTCGCGCGTCCCGGCAGAAGCACGTCACCATCGACGAGATCGTGCTGATCCCGGGCGAGGAGGCGATCGTCGCCCCGCAGTGGGTGCCCTACAAGGAGCGGATCAAGCCGGGTGACCTGTCCCCGGGCGACCTGCTGCCCGTCGAGGAGGACGACCCGCGGCTGGTGCCGACGTACTCCTTCGGCGACGACCCGCTGACCGCCGACGACAAGGCCCAGGTGAAGGCGGTCGCCAGCGAGCTCTACCTCGGCCGGGTCCGCACCCTCTCGCTCGAGGGCCGCGACCTCGCGGCCCAGCGCTGGTACGACGGCGACGCCGGCCCGGACGCCCCGCTGGCCCAGTCGGCGCCGGCGCCCTGCGCCACCTGCGGCTTCCTGGTCCGGCTCAACGGTCCGCTGTCCGAGCTGTTCGGGGTGTGCGCCAACGGCAACGCCAACGACGACGGCAAGGTCGTCTCTCTCGACCACGGCTGCGGCGCCCACTCCGAGGTCCAGCTCGGCAAGAAGCAGCTCCCCGAACCCCTCCCCGAGCCGGTCTTCGACACCCTCACCCTCGACGAGATCGAGCGCTTCTGAGCTCCGGACGCTCGGCCCCCGCGGACGTCATCCGCTGCGAGCCGTAGAGGGCTCTGTCCGCATGAGCCCTAGAGGGCTCCGTCCGCAAGACGTCCTGGGCGACCCCTCCGGACGTCATCGGCTCCGAGCCGTAGACGGCTCCGCCCGCATGACGTCCCGTCGACGCCCTCACCGGAGGCTCTCTCCCGCCAGCAGTCAGCGAGTCGGCGAAACCACCGGCCGGTAGGTCACCGACCGCGGGCCTTCTTGCGCCTTCGGCAGTACTCCAGCCCGAACAGCCCGAGCCCGAAACCGGCCAGGCAGGTCCACAGCCACCAGGCGTGTCCGTCGTCCTCGAGCCGGCCGTAGAAGGGGAGCAGGGCGATGAAGGCGAGCAGCCACAGTCCGGTGCCGACCTCGACCGTGCGAATGCCGTCGACGTCGAGTGGTTCCACGTCGGCCACCAGGTAGGTCCGGTTGCCGATCTCGTGGACCGTGGGGCGGTCTTCCTCGTCGTACTCCATCGTCTCGCAACGCTAGCCCATGACCGGCAGCAACTTGTAGCAGCCAGGAAACATTGACCACTCCCCAGCGACCCCGGGATCTGCCAAGATGCGGCGCGTGACCAATCTCGGCAAGACCCTGGTGACCACGAGCTCGATCGACCGATACTTCAAGATCTCCGAACGCGGCTCGACCCTCGGTCGGGAGTTCCGCGGCGGGATCGTCACCTTCTTCACGATGGCCTACATCGTGGTGCTCAACCCGTTGATCATCGGCTTCGCCACCGACGCCGACGGCAAGACGCTGGGCGGCGCCAACCCGGGCAACCTCGAAGCCATCGCCGCCGGTACGGCGCTGGTCGCCGGCGTGCTCACCATCCTGATGGGCGTGGTGGCCAACTACCCGCTCGCGCTGGCCACCGGACTCGGTCTCAACGCCTTCGTGGCCTTCTCGATCGCCTCCCAGATGACCTGGGCCGACGCCATGGGTCTGGTCGTGATCGAGGGCATGGTCATCCTGGTGCTGGTGCTGACCGGGTTCCGGCAGGCGGTCTTCCACGCCGTACCCGCTCAGCTCAAGGTCGCGATCTCGGTCGGCATCGGCCTCTTCATCGCGCTGATCGGCTTCGTCGACGCCGGTTTCGTACGCCGCATGCCCGACGCCGCCCAGACCACCGTGCCGGTCCAGCTCGGTCCGGCCGGCTCGCTGCAGGGCTGGCCGGTGCTGGTCTTCGCGATCGGCCTGGTGCTCGTCGTCACGCTCTGGGTACGACGCGTCAAGGGCGCCATCCTCATCTCGATCCTGGCCACGACCCTGCTCGCGATCATCGTCGAGGCGATCGGCTCCTTCGGCCCGGGCGGGCCCAAGAACCCCACCGGCTGGAGCCTCAACGTCCCGGCCTGGCCCGACAAGATCGTCGGCACGCCCCACTTCGACACCCTCGGCGAGTTCAACCTGCTCGGGTCCTTCGAGGCCGTCGGCGTGGTCTCGACCGTGCTGCTGATCTTCACGCTGATGCTCGCCGACTTCTTCGACACGATGGGCACGATGACCGCGATCGGCGCCGAGGCCGGACTGCTCGACGACGACGGCGTCCCGCCGAACACCGAGCGGATCCTGGTCGTCGACTCGGTGGCCGCGGCCGCGGGCGGTCTGGCCGGCGTCTCGTCCAACACCTCCTACATCGAGTCGGCCTCGGGTGTGGGTGAGGGCGCACGCACCGGGCTGGCCAGCGTCGTGACCGGCGCGCTGTTCCTTCTCACGATGGTCTTCGCGCCCATCGTCGACATCATCCCGAGCGAGGCCGCCGTACCCGCCCTGGTGCTGGTCGGCTTCCTGATGATGCAGCAGGTCAGGGGCATCGACTGGGACGACCTCGAGATCGCCATCCCGGCCTTCCTGACCATCGTGCTGATGCCGTTCACCTACTCGATCACGGTCGGCATCGGCGCGGGCTTCGTCGCCTACGCGCTGATCAAGCTGGTTCGCGGCAAGTACGCCGAGATCCACCCGATCCTGTGGGTGGTGGCCGCCCTCTTCGTGGTCTACTTCGCGATCCACCCCATCTCCACCTGGATCGGCTGATCCGGCCCGACCCTCCTCCGAGGTCGGCTCCGCGGGGAATTACTTAGCGTCGGTAATGAGTTATGCTAACGACATGCCCACGGTTCAGAAGGTCGCTAAGACGGACGCCGGGCTCGCCTCCGAGCTCCGGCTGTCGGTGATGCGGCTGCGCAGGCGGCTCGCCGGCGAGCGGCACCCCGACAACGAGCTGAGCATGAACCAGATGGCCGTGCTCGGCTGCCTCTACCGCAACGGCGGCGAGCTGACCGTCGGCGAGCTGGCGCAGGCCGAGCGCGTCCAGCCGCCGAGCATGACCCGTACCGTCAACTGCCTCGAGCAGGACGGCTACGTCAGCCGCCGCCCCCACGACACCGACGGCCGCCAGGTGCTGGTGGCCCTGTCCGAGACCGGCCGCGCCACGCTGCTGGCCGACCGCGACCGCCGCGACGCCTGGCTGGCGAGGCGGCTCTCCGAACTCACGCCCGACGAGCGCGCCGTACTCCGCAAGGCGGCGCCGATCCTGGAAAGACTGGCCAACGCTTGATACTCACCACTGACCTCCGCACAGGAGGCACACCCTGAGCCCCACCTTCCGCTCCCTGTCCAACCCCAACTACCGGCGGTACGCCGCGGGTAGCGTGGTCTCCAACGTCGGCACCTGGATGCAGCGCGTCGCGCAGGACTGGCTGGTCCTGCAGCTCTCCGGCAACAGCGGCGCCGCGATCGGCATCACGACCGGACTGCAGTTCCTGCCCTTCCTCCTTCTCTCGCCCGTGGCCGGCCTGGTCGCCGACCGGATCCCGAAGCGCCGGCTGCTCCAGCTGACCAACCTCGGCATGGCCGTTCCCGCCCTGGTGCTCGGCCTGCTCGCGGTCACCGGCGAGGCCCGGATCTGGCACGTCTACGTGCTGGCCCTGTTGCTCGGTGTCGCGGCGGCCTTCGACGCCCCGGCCCGGCAGAGCTTCGTCTCGGAGATCGTCGACCGCGACCAGCTCACCAACGCCGTCGGCCTCAACTCCGCCAGCTTCAACGCGGCCCGCATCGTCGGCCCGGCGCTCGCCGGCGTGCTGATCGCGGCCCTGGGTGGCGGCGTGGCCGCGACCGGCTGGGTGATCCTGGCCAACGCGGTCAGCTACGCAGCGCCGGTCTTCACCCTGCACACGCTCGACCGCAAGGCCCTGCACAGCCCCGCTCTCGTACGCCGCGAGCCCGGCCAGATCCGGGCCGGCGTCGGCTATGTGCGCCGGCGCCCCGACCTGCTGCTGATCCTCGCGATAGTCTTCTTCACCGGCACCTTCGGACTCAACTTCCAGATGACCTCCGCGCTGATGGCCACCCAGGTGTTCGGTCGCGGCCCGACCGAGTACGGCCTGCTCGGCACCTTCATGGCGGTCGGCTCACTCGCCGGCTCGCTGCTCGCGGCCAGCCGCGAAGGGGCCCGGCACCGCCTGGTGGTCGGTGCCGCGCTCGCGTTCGGAGCGGTCGAGATGGTGTCCGGCGTGATGCCGTCGTACATCACGTTCGCGCTGCTCACGCCGCTGCTCGGCCTGACCGCCCTGACCATGATCACGGCGGCCAACGCCTTCATGCAGCTGCACACCGACGAGGGCATGCGGGGTCGCGTGATGGCGCTCTACATGATGATCTTCATCGGCGGTACGCCGGTCGGGGCGCCCCTGATCGGCTGGATCGGTGAACAGTACGGCGCCCGCTGGACCCTGCTCGTGGGCGGCGCAATGACCATCCTCGGGGTTACCCTGGCCAGCCTGGTGTTCCTCCGGGCACGCAGGGCGGCCGAACGGGTGGTCCAGTCGGGCCAACCGGTGACCGAGTCGGTCGCCGAGCCGGTCGCCGAGCCGGGCCCCGAGCCTGCTCGCGCGTTTTGACCCTCGTTGAGCGACCGAGTACGCTCAATCTCCGTGTCTGGCACAACCAGACCGTTGCGTGTGCGCGGAAATAGCCGTCGGCCCTGACCGCCGGAGGATCCGACACAACCAGCCTCTTCACAGGTTCGCCTGTGGGGTGCGCGAAGGGCGACACGCCCGACCGCGGGGGCCAGCAGCGACAGTGGTTGCCCCAGCACCACCAGACACAACCAGCAGTGTGATCGTGCCCGGCAGAGCGCCGAGTACTGAGAGAGAAAACGAAGGGGAACCACCCGGTGCCCACCATTCAGCAGTTGGTCCGCAAGGGCCGCCAGGACAAGGTGTCCAAGAACAAGACGCCTGCCCTCAAGGGTTCGCCCCAGCGACGCGGTGTCTGCACCCGCGTCTACACCACCACCCCGAAGAAGCCGAACTCCGCTCTGCGCAAGGTCGCCCGTGTGCGCCTGTCCAGCGGCGTCGAGGTCACGGCGTACATCCCGGGTGTGGGTCACAACCTTCAGGAGCACTCGATCGTGCTCGTCCGCGGCGGTCGTGTGAAGGACCTGCCCGGTGTTCGTTACAAGATCATCCGCGGCTCGCTCGACACGCAGGGCGTGAAGAACCGCAAGCAGGCCCGCAGCCGCTACGGCGCGAAGAAGGAGAAGTAATGCCTCGCAAGGGTCCCGCTCCCAAGCGCCCCATCGACGTCGACCCGGTCTACGGCTCGCCGCTCGTCTCCCAGCTGGTCAGCAAGGTCCTGCAGGACGGCAAGAAGCAGGTCGCCCAGCGGATCGTCTACACCGCCCTCGAGGGTTGCCGCGAGAAGACCGGCACCGACCCGGTCGTCACCCTCAAGCGCGCGCTCGACAACGTCAAGCCCGCCATCGAGGTCAAGTCCCGCCGCGTCGGCGGTGCGACGTACCAGGTCCCGATCGAGGTCAAGGCCGGCCGCGGCACCACGCTGGCGCTGCGCTGGCTCGTCGGCTACGCCCAGGCCCGTCGTGAGAAGACCATGGCCGAGCGGCTGATGAACGAGATCCTCGACGCCAGCAACGGTCTCGGCGCCGCGGTCAAGAAGCGCGAGGACACCCACAAGATGGCCGAGTCCAACAAGGCCTTCGCGCACTACCGCTGGTAACCCACCCGATTCTTTCGTCCTAGGAGACATCACTTCAGTGGCTGTCGACATCACCACGGACCTCAACAAGGTCCGCAACATCGGCATCATGGCTCACATCGATGCCGGCAAGACCACCACCACCGAGCGCATCCTGTTCTACACCGGCATCACCTACAAGATCGGTGAGGTCCACGAGGGCGCGGCCACGATGGACTGGATGGAGCAGGAGCAGGAGCGCGGCATCACGATCACGTCGGCCGCGACCACCTGCTGGTGGAAGAACCACCAGATCAACATCATCGACACCCCGGGTCACGTCGACTTCACCGCCGAGGTCGAGCGCTCGCTGCGCGTCCTCGACGGCGCGGTCGCGGTCTTCGACGGTGTCGCGGGTGTCGAGCCGCAGACGATGACGGTCTGGCGCCAGGCGAACAAGTACGCCGTTCCGCGGATGTGCTTCGTCAACAAGCTGGACCGCACCGGCGCGGACTTCTTCCGCTGCGTCGACATGATGGTCGAGCGCCTCAACTCCACCCCGCTGGTCCTGCAGCTGCCCATCGGCGCCGAGCAGGACTTCATCGGTGTCGTCGACCTGGTCGGCATGCGTGCCCTGACCTGGCGCGGCGAGACCAAGATGGGTGAGGACTACGACGTCGAGGAGATCCCCGCGGAGCTGGCCGAGCAGGCCGCCGAGTACCGCGAGAAGCTCCTCGAGACGCTGGCCGAGGCCGACGACGCCGTCATGGAGAAGTACCTCGAGGGTGAAGACTTCACCGTCGAGGAGCTCGAGGCCGCCATCCGTCGCGCCACCCTGGCCGACAAGCTCAACCCGGTCCTGTGCGGCACGGCGTTCAAGAACAAGGGCGTGCAGCCCCTGCTCGACGCGGTCGTGAAGTACCTCCCGTCGCCGCTCGACATCGACGCCATCGTCGGTCACGCGGTCAACGACGAGGAGAAGGAGATCGTCCGCAAGCCCAGCGACGACGAGCCGTTCTCGGGCCTGGCCTACAAGATCGCCTCGGACCCGCACCTCGGCAAGCTGATCTATGTCCGCGTCTACTCCGGCAAGCTGGAGGCCGGCTCGAGCGTGGTCAACTCGGTCAACGGCCGCAAGGAGCGGATCGGCAAGGTCTACCAGATGCACGCCAACAAGCGTGAGGAGATCGCGTCGGTCGGCGCCGGCCAGATCGTGGCCGTGATGGGTCTGAAGGACACCAAGACCGGTCACACCCTGAGCGACCCGCAGCACCAGGTCGTCCTCGAGTCGATGACGTTCCCGGCCCCGGTGATCGAGGTCGCGATCGAGCCCAAGACCAAGGGTGACCAGGAGAAGCTCGGTACCGCCATCCAGCGGCTCTCCGACGAGGACCCGACCTTCACGGTCAAGTCCGACGAGGAGACCGGCCAGACCATCATCGCCGGCATGGGCGAGCTCCACCTGGAGATCCTGGTCGACCGGATGAAGCGCGAGTTCCGGGTCGAGGCGACCGTCGGTAAGCCGCAGGTGGCCTACCGCGAGACCATCCGCCGCGAGGTCACGAACCACAGCTACACCCACAAGAAGCAGACCGGTGGTTCGGGTCAGTTCGCGAAGGTCGTCATCTCGCTCGGCCCCAACATCGACCCCGAGAGCGGGACCGGTGCCGGCTACGAGTTCATCAACAACGTCTCGGGTGGCCGCGTGCCGCGCGAGTACATCCCGTCGGTGGACCAGGGCGGCCAGGAGGCCATGGAGTTCGGCGTACTCGCCGGCTACCCGATGGTCGACGTGAAGTTCACGCTCGAGGACGGCGCCTACCACGACGTCGACTCGTCCGAGCTCGCGTTCAAGATCGCCGGCAACCAGGCCTTCAAGGAGGCCGCTCGCCAGGCGAAGCCGGTGCTCCTGGAGCCCATGTTCGCCGTCGAGGTCACGACACCTGAGGGTTTTCTCGGCACCGTGATCGGTGACATCAACTCTCGACGCGGTCAGATCCAGGCGCAGGAGGAGCGGCACGGTGACATGGTCATCAACGCCCTCGTGCCGCTTTCCGAGATGTTCGGGTACGTTGGCGACCTGAGGTCCAAGACCTCCGGTCAGGCGTCGTACTCGATGGAGTTCGACTCGTACGCCGAGGTTCCCACGAACATCGCCGACGAGATCATCAAGAAGGTCCGCGGCGAGTGATTCGCTGCCGGTCCTCGGCACACAGCAAGTCCCTTACGAGTCAAGTAGAAACACACACAGGAGGAGCCCACAGTGGCTAAGGCGAAGTTCGAGCGGACCAAGCCGCACGTCAACATCGGCACCATTGGTCACATCGACCACGGTAAGACGACGCTGACCGCAGCGATCACCAAGGTGCTGCACGACAAGTACCCGGACCTGAACCCGTTCACGCCGTTCGACGAGATCGACAAGGCTCCCGAGGAGCGTCAGCGCGGTATCACCATCTCGATCGCTCACGTCGAGTACCAGACCGAGGCGCGTCACTACGCCCACGTCGACTGCCCGGGTCACGCCGACTACATCAAGAACATGATCACCGGCGCGGCTCAGATGGACGGCGCGATCCTCGTGGTTGCCGCCACCGACGGTCCGATGCCGCAGACGCGTGAGCACGTGCTGCTCGCCCGCCAGGTCGGCGTGCCCGCCCTGGTCGTGGCGCTCAACAAGTGCGACATGGTCGACGACGAGGAGCTCATCGAGCTCGTCGAGATGGAGGTGCGCGAGCTCCTCTCCGAGTACGAGTTCCCGGGCGACGACGTCCCGGTCGTGCGCGTGGCGGCCTTCCCGGCCCTCCAGGGCGACGAGAAGTGGGGCGCCTCGGTGGTCGAGCTCATGGACGCTGTGGACGAGTACATCCCGCAGCCCGTGCGCGAGACGGAGAAGCCGTTCCTGATGCCCGTCGAGGACGTCTTCACGATCACCGGTCGTGGCACCGTCATCACCGGTCGTATCGAGCGCGGCATCGTCAAGGTCAACGAGGAGGTCGAGATCGTCGGCATCCGCGAGAAGTCGCAGAAGTCGACCGTCACCGGCGTCGAGATGTTCCGCAAGCTGCTCGACGAGGGCCAGGCCGGCGAGAACGTCGGGCTGCTGCTTCGCGGCACGAAGCGCGAGGACGTCGAGCGCGGCATGGTTGTCATCAAGCCGGGCACCACGACCCCGCACACCAACTTCGAGGCCTCGGTCTACATCCTCTCGAAGGAGGAGGGCGGCCGTCACACGCCGTTCTTCAACAACTACCGCCCGCAGTTCTACTTCCGTACCACGGACGTGACAGGCGTCGTGACCCTTCCCGAGGGCACCGAGATGGTCATGCCGGGTGACAACACCGAGATGCTCGTCGAGCTGATCCAGCCCATCGCCATGGACGAGGGCCTGCGGTTCGCGATCCGTGAAGGCGGCCGTACCGTCGGCGCCGGCCGGGTCACCAAGATCACCAAGTGACGCGGTTGCCGTCCGTGAAGGCGGCCGGCTCGGCCCAACGCCGGCCGGGTCACCAAGATCACCAAGTGACGCGGTTGCCGTCCGTGAAGGCGGCCGGCTCGGCCCAACGCCGGCCGGGTCACCAAGATCACCAAGTGATCCCCGCTGGTCACTGACCAGCTGATCCATCAGCTCGGCCCCGGACCGCCAGGCCCGGGGCCGTTCTGCGTCCCGGCCACCGTGGCCGGGCAATCCGCGAAAGGATGGCCCCATGCCCGACGACCGGGTCCGGCCCGCCCGGCCTCACCACAAGCTCACCGCCGACGGTCGGCGGATGCGTGAGGTCCTCACCTACTCGCGCCGCGGCAGCCGGTTCACGCCGCGCCAGCAGCAGGCCTGGGACGAGTACGCCGGTCGCTGGTGGGTGCCCGACGAGGCGGTCGACCAGCCCGGGTTCACGCTCGCCGGGCTGTTCGACCGGCCGGCGCCGCTGATCATGGAGATCGGCTCGGGCATCGGGGAGTCGACCGCGACCCTGGCCGCCGCGAGGCCGGCGTACAACGTGGTGGCCTTCGAGGTCTGGCTGCCGGGAGTGGCTGACACCCTGGGCCGGTTGGCCGACGCCGGGCTGGACAACGTCCGGATGGTCAGCGTCGACGCGGTCTGGTCGATGGAGCAGCTGCTGTCGCCCGGTGAGCTGGCGGAGCTGTGGACGTTCTTCCCCGACCCGTGGCACAAGAAGAGGCATCACAAGCGGCGGCTGCTCAACCCGGACTTCGTCCGGCTCGCCGCGACCCGGCTGGCGCCGGGCGCGACGTGGCGGCTGGCCACCGACTGGGCCGACTACGCGGAGCAGATGGTCGAGGTGCTCGACGCCGAGCCGCTGCTGTCGGGGGGAGTGGTGCCGCGCTGGGCAGAGCGCCCGGTGACGAAGTTCGAGCGCAGGGGGCTGGCCGCGGACCGCGAGATCACCGACCTGGCGTATACGCGGACCTCGGCTCCGGCCGAGGACTCGGCCTAAGGGCTCGGCTGGGAGCTCGGCCTAAGGACGACGGGCGGGCCATTCCTGCCATCTCGGAGGCACCAGGTCACTAAGGGTGGGGGCCTGCCCTGGGTCGATGGTGGAGATTCTTCGGCTCCACGAGCCGGCGAACCACCAATGATCGGCCGAGTTGGAATGCCGGCCCGATCGGCGCCGGCCAACGAACGACAACGCGGTTGGTCGGTTGAAGAGAGCTGAACCGATCAACGGCGTTGTTCGGGTGAACTCGATCGTGCAACACGTGCACGGGTATGACGTCGCCGGGGTAGCGAGTGATCCACGTGCACGATCGTGGTCGGCCCGGCCGGACCGACCCCCGCTAACGGTGGGCGGTGAGGCGGCGGCGGAGGGCGTCCTCGTTCTGGAGCCGGCGCAGGTCGCGGTCGCGGCGAGAGGCGACGACGGCCGCGAGGAACTGGTCGGGTGGCGTGTCGGGTGGCGGCGCGGGGGCGACGTGCTGCATCACCTGGTCGGCGAGCTGCCGGCCGATCAGGTCGCGCGACTGCGGGGTGATCTGGTGGACCCGGCCCAGGAACTGGCGGACGGCGAGCGCGAGGCCGGTGGGCAGCGACGAGATGTCGGCGGTGGTCGCCCAGCGAGCCAGCGGGGGCGGCATCGAGACCGGCATCGGCAGCGAGAGCCGGACCCGGTCGCGGACGACGTACGTGCCGGCGGCGTAGTCGCCCAGTCGCTTGCCCTTGGCGCTGAGCATGGCTGACAGCAGCGCGGGCACCCCGAAGAACGCATAGATCTCGACATAGCCGATCAGGGCCCGGACCAGGGCGTGCTGAGCGGTGATCGGGCCACCGTCGTCGCGGACCGTGCGCAGCCCGGTGGCCAGCTTGCCGATCGTCCGGCCGCGGGTGAGGGTCTCGAGCGTGGTCGGCCAGGCGAGGAAGACGATGATCATCGAGCCGACGTACGCCGCCCACATCAGCGCCTCGCCGCCCGGCAGCGACGCCCAGATCATGAAGAACAGCACCATGAAGAGCATCACCAGCGTGAGTACGACGTCGATCATCGCCGACACCGTCCGCATCGCCAGGCCGGCCGGAGGCAGGTCGAGCGCGACCGCCTCGCCGGTGACCAGGTCGTCGCCGGTCAGGGTGGCGAACTCGGGCGCGGACGCGTAGGGGCGGGGCTGGGGCTGGCTCATCGCCGCCAGCATAGAGTGACGCGCGTGGATCTCGACGCCTACGTGCACGCCCACCTCGCCGAGTGGCGCCGGCTGGAGTACCTCGCGGCCCGCTCTCGGCTCAGCGGCTCGGAGAGCGACGAGCTGGTCGACCGCTACCAGCGAGTTGCCACGCACCTCTCGGTCGTGCGCACGTCGGCCCCGGACGCGGCCCTGGTGGGCTACCTGTCGTCGCTGCTGCACAAGGCCCGGCTCCGGTCGCTCGGCACCCGGGTGACGACGTGGGCCGCCGTACGCCGGTTCCTCACGGAGCGCTTCCCGGCGGCGCTCTTCCGCCTGCGCTACTGGTGGCTGGGCACCATGCTCGGCAACGTCGTCGTCTGCGCGGTGATGATGTGGTGGCTGCTCGACCACCCGAGCGTGGAGCAGTCGATGATCCCGCCCGACCAGATCGACCAGCTGGTCAACCACGACTTCGAGGACTACTACCGCCAGGCCGCGGCGTCGTCGTTCGCGCTGAAGGTGTGGATCAACAACGTCTGGGTGTCGGCGTCCTGCCTGGCGATGGGGGTGCTCGGGCTGCCGATCCTGTTCCTGCTCTTCAACAACATCGCCAACGTCGCGATCATCGGCGCGATCATGACCCGGCATGGTCACGCCGGGCACTTCTGGGGGCTGATCCTGCCCCACGGCATGCTCGAGCTGACCGCGGTCTTCGTGGCCGGCGGGGTGGGGCTGCGGCTGTTCTGGTCGTGGATCGAGCCGGGCCAGGTGTCGCGGGCGCAGTCGTTCGCGCGCGAGGGCCGGACGGCGATCACGGTCGCGCTCGGGCTGGTGCTGGTGCTGTGTGTGAGCGGCGTGATCGAGGCGTTCGTGACCCCGAGCGGGCTGCCGACCTGGGCGCGGATCTCGATCGGGGTGCTGGCCGAGCTGGTCTTCCTCGGCTACGTGTTCACGCTGGGGCGGGCGGCGTACCACCGCGGCGTCACGGGCGACCTCGACGCCGCCCTCCTGGAGGACAAGATCGCCACCGCCGCGTAGGCCGTGGTCAGAGCAGACCGCGCGACTTCAGCATCAGGTAGTGGTCGGCGAGCGCCGGCGGCAGGTCGGCGGCCGACCGGTCGAGTACGTCGACGCCGAGGGTCGTCAGCAGGTCGGCGGTCCGCCGGCGACGGGCGAGCGCCTGCTCGGCCGCGGCGGCGTCGTACACGCCGGCGAGGGTGTCGCGGGACCGCGCCATCTCCTCCAGCGCCGGATCGCGCACGGACGCCACCACCAGCCGGTGGTGCTGCGTCAACGTGGCGAGGACGGGCAACAGGCCCTCCTCGACGGCCGACGGCTCCAGCGGCGTCAGGAGTACGACTAGTGCTCGCTGCCGCCCCAGCCCTTGTACGGCGCCGGCCAGCGTCGACCAGTCGGCCTCCGCGATGATCGGCTGCAGGTCGGACATCGCGTCCTGGAGCGTGACCGCGACCGCCGAGCTGGCCCGCAGCCGCAGCCGCGAGCGCACCCGGCGGTCGCCGGCCACGAAGTCGATCCGGTCGCCGGCCCGGCCGGCCAGCGCGGCCAGCAGCAGCGCGGCGTCCATGGCGGCGTCGAGCCGCGGCACGTCC
>WNGB01009429.1_pt1 | contig 13686 bp, 12 predicted proteins | sample 5400681 | NCBI WGS metagenome assembly WNGB01 (sample SAMN13153367, study PRJNA577476) | soil metagenome | isolation source: 115 cm soil or saprolite under grassland replicate 2 | place: USA:California | collected 2016-06-15 | reverse complement strand
CGCATCGGCGATCCCGGGGTGCTGGACAGCCGGGTCGAGGAGTATCCCAACGGGCGGATCGTGTCGCGCAGTCTCGACAACCGCATCGGGGCGTACGTGGCAGCGGAAGCGCTGCGCCGGCTGGCGACGAAGCGGCCCAAGCATGCCGCCGTCTTTGCCGTCGCGTCGACCCGCGAGGAGATCGCGTGGACCGGGAGCGGCGCGCGCACCAGCGCGGTCGGCATCGAGCCGGACGTCGCGGTCGTGGTGGACGTCACCCATGCGACCGACTATCCCGGCGCCGACAAGAAGCACTCGGGCGATCACAAGCTTGGCAGCGGCGTCGTGCTGTCCCGGGGCTCGTCGGTGAGCTCCGTGGTGTTCGACCTGCTCGTCGAGTGCGCCGAGCAGGCGCAGATCGCGTATACGATCCAGGCGGCGCCGCGGGACACGGGCACGGACGCGGATGCGATCTACAATGCGATGCGTGGCATTCCGACGGGGCTGGTGAGCGTCGCCAACCGCTACATGCACAGCCCCAATGAAATGGTGGCGCTCGCCGATCTCGATCGCGCCGCCGACCTGCTCGCTGCGTTCGCGCGAAAGCTCGAGCCGGGGATGGATTTTATACCACGGTGAGCGGGAGGACGGTCTTCAAAAAGAACAGGGCCCCGGCAGACTGCCCGGGGCCCTGAGTTGGTCAGGAGTTTTCGTCTACTACTGCAGCATCATCCCAAAGTTCAGGTTCTGCGTGTACGTCTGGAACGTGTTGACGAACGCGGCCGAGTAGCCGCTTCCGCCACATCCCGTGCCATTGACCGGTGCGGTCTGCGTGTAGCCCGCCTGGCCGACGACGCACACTTCATACGTGGTGATGCCCAACGCTGAGAACATGAAATACCCATCCGCGTCGGTCGTGGCGCTGGTAAGCAGCTGACCGTTCCAGTAGAGCTGAACGGTCCACCCCGCTAGACCCATCTCACCCGAGAAGACGTCCTGGACGCCGTTACCATCGATGTCCTCGTACACCGTCCCCATCGCCGCATTGATTCCAGTCGGCGGCTCCGAAGGCGGAGGTGGCGGCGGTTCAGCCGGCGGCGGCGGCGGAGGCGGAGGCGGCTCAGCCGGCGGCGGTGCCGGAGGTGGCGGCGGCTCAGCCGGCGGCGGTGCCGGAGGCGGAGGCGGCTCAGCCGGTGGCGGTGCGGGAGGCGGCACAGGCGCCGGGCACTTCTTCGCCTGGCCGGGGGCCGCAGCCTGACCGGTCGCACGCGCGGTACCCTGTGCGCTCGCCGCGGCCGGGGAATTCTTGCACTTGTTGTCGTCGCTACGTCCCTGTGCGGCGAGTGCCACGAAGGGCATCGCCGAGAGGGCGAGGACGGCTAGGGTGACACGAACGCTTTTCATGATCTCTCCTGACCAAAGAGGTCGGACTACTCAGACAGCACGCGCCCCAGGGGCAAGAACTGCACCCAATTCAGCCAATAGGTGATAAGACACTGATCTAAAAGGACATAGGCGCTGCACACAGCAGGAAATACGGCTGTGCTGCTGTCAGATTGTTCGACGTTGTGTTATGCGGTTTTTCTTGCTATCTGCTACTGACAATAAGGCAGCAATCCTGCCCTATTTTCGTTTGAGATCGGCGAGTGCGGATTGCGCGGCATTACGGACCTGTTTGTCGCCGTCGTCGGTGAGTCCCTCGAGTGTGCCGACCGCCGCCGGTGTGGCCGCCAGCCGCAACGCTTCGACGGCCGTCGCCCGCAACGCGGCCGGCTTGCGGCCGAACAGACGGCCGCCCGGTTGCGCAAACTTGATGAGCGCCTGCACGGCGGCGGAGCTGCCGATGCGTCCCAATGCGAGCATCAGCTCGCGCTCGACGCCCTCATCCTCCTCCTCTTCCATGGCGACCACGAGCGGCATCGCCAACGCGCTCGACTTCCGTCCACCGACGCCCAGTGCGGCCTGCATCCGCACCTCCGGCGACTTGTCGCGCAGCGCCCGCCGCAGCGGCTCCGCCGCCGCGCTCGAGCCGATCTTGGCCAGCGCCAGGGCAACCGCCTTCCGGACGCGGTCGTCATCGTGATCGAGCTGTTGCGCCAGCGCCGGCACTGCGTCCTCCAACGCCAGCTCGCCCGCCAGCTCGGCGACGTTGCGGACCACGAACCATTGGTGGTGTCCCAGCATGTGCACCAGCTGGTCCGTCCCTTCCTTCATTCCCGTCAGCGCCATGAAAATGCCGCGGCGCTCTTCGATCGTTGGCGCGGCGACCAGCAGATCCAGGAGCACTTCCACGCCGTCCTCCCCGGCCCTGCGGAGCACGAGCAGCGCGTCCTCCCGCTCGAGCGGGCTGTTGGCGAGCTCCGCGACGCCTTCGAGCAACGCCTTGCTGTACATCCGCTTCAAGGCGATGGAGTACTGACGGCGCCGGGTCGCGTCGCTGACCTGCTGCTCGGCACGCACGATGCCGACCATGATGGTGAGCGCCTGCGTGATGCGTTGGGTCTTCATCGCCGTCTCGAGCTGCCGGCCGAGTATGGCCAGGAGCTCGCCGACATGCGGCCCGCCCGGGTATTGATCGAGCTGGGAGATCAATTCCGCCGGGGTCCGCGTGGCGGCAGCTGCCGGAGAAAATGCGGCGCTTTCGACGGTCGACTCCCGGACGATGTCCGGAATGTCCGCGCCCCCCCCCGGTGCTTCATGGGTGGCTTTGGGCACACCCCGAAGGGGCACCGAGGCTATCTGAGTCTCGACCGCGATGCGTTTCGCTCCGTTGGAGCGCAGGCGCGATGCGATGTCCTCTTCCCCCGGCTGCTCGGCGAGCACGCGGAATAGCTCGAAGGTCTCTGCCAGCGGTGGGTCGGCGGGAATGGTGATCTGCTTTACCGCATGGAATTCGAGCCGCTGCAGCAGCACGTCCGCTTCCAGCGGCGTGCCGTTGATGACGAGACGGCCGTCCTGCACGCCGACCGTCATCCCCTCGTGCTTGAGCAGCCCCGCCAGTGCCCGAAACTGCATCTTTTGCTCGTCTTTCGCTCCCGGGTCGCGAAATAGATCGAGCGTACGCGCAAATAGCGCGGCGAATTCCTGCGGGGTGGCCATGGGGAGGCTCAATCTATAGAGTACGGCCTATGATCGCACTGTCATTCCTCACGATCAGTCTCGCGAGCAGCACGTGACAGCGGGCGTCTCGGAAGCAGCCAAAGTGGTGCGCGCGCTGCGCGCCGCACATCTACACGATGACGGCCGGCAGGCATTGCTCCAGATGGCATGCGAGCGCATCCGGTCGTGGGGGCCGCCCTACACCTCCGTCTATGCCTACATGATGCACGGCGACGAGCTGCAGCTCGAGGCTCATGCCGGGCGTGATACCGAGCATACGCGGATTCCGGTGGGCAAAGGGGTGTGCGGGACGGCGGTCGCGGAAAAGCGGGATCAGAATGTCGCGGACGTGAATGCGGTGGGGGGGGGCAATTATCTCGCGTGCAACGCGTTCACCAAATCGGAGCTGGTCGTGCTGATCCGGCGCGGCGACCACATCCTGGGACAGCTCGACATCGACTCGGACGTACGCGCCGGATTCGGCGAGCGCGAGCATGCCGATGTCAAGGAAGTGGCCGACGCCCTGGCCGTTCTATTGTAGTTCCCCTGTTCACCAGGCAGGTCGGGAGCGGCCCGCTGGTCGTCGTGTTGCACGGCGGCCCGGGAGCCCATCACGACTATCTCCTGCCGCAGTACGATCTCCTCGCCCGGGGCCGCTCCCTCCTTTATTACGACCAGCGGGGCGGCGGGCAATCGCCGGTGCCGCGCGATACCGCGCTGGGCTGGCGGGAGCACGTCGCCGATTTGGACGGCCTGCGCGAGCGCTTCGGCCTCGAGCGGGTGGTGTTGTGCGGATACTCCTGGGGTGGCTTGTTGGCAGTCCTCTATCTCCTCGAGCACCCGACGCGCGTGGAACGGCTCGCACTCGTGTCGCCTGCCTCGATTACGGTCGAGTATCGCAGGCAGTTCGAGGAGGAGTTCGCCCGCCGCATGAAGGCTCCCGAGATCCAGCACGCGCGCGACGCTTTACGCGCCGGCGGGTTGCGCGAGCGGGATCCTGCCGCCTACCAGCGGCGCGCGTTCGATCTGTCGGTGGCCGGTTATTTCCGCGATTTCCACGACGCGAAGAATCTCACGGCATTCCGGGTCAACGCCCGCACGCAGCAGGCGGTATGGGATAGCCTCGGCGAGTACGATCTTCGTCCGCGCCTCCGGGACCACGCGTCCCGATTCCCCCTTCCCCCTTCCCTGATTGTTCACGGCACGTACGATCCGATCCCGATCGCCGGCTCCCGCGAGCTGGCGACGCTGCTCAACGCCCGGCTCGTCGAGCTGCCGGTCGGACACTGCCCGCACGTCGAGGCCACCGCTCAGTTCGTCCGTGCGTTGGACGACTTCCTGCCGAAGGCATGAGGCCGACACCGTTCGGACTGGCCTTCGGGGAGATCGCGCCGCGGCGTTTTCCCGCGATTGCGGAAGCGTTGCAGCAGGACGGTTCGGCGCCGAGCGATCGCGATCGCTTCATGCTGCTGGAGCCGGTCGGCCGTCTGTTGCGCGAGATCGTCCCGGAAGCGTCCGGGGCCGATGCGCTCGAGACGCACGTCCTGCTGCTGCACACGGCATTTCTGCATTGGTCCAACGACGGGCCCGTCTATCGCATCGGCGAAAACGCGCTGCGTCGAGCGGTCCGCGACAGAGAACTTTCGACGCGACTGCCCAATCCCGCGCTGTATCTGCAGCTGCCGGAGCTGCGGGTGTGGGGAACGCCGAACGCCGCCAGCCCTCCGGAGCCGCTGGACGGCTTGTTCGTGAGTGCCGGCACGACGGCGGGAGCAATCGGCGTGCTCGCCATCTTCGGCATGCGGCCCGATCGGCCGGGATTCAGTGCGGTGGGCCTCGAGGGCCGCGCCGACATGGAGGATGCATCAGCCGACGAAATCGAAGTTGCCGCCGTCCGCGAGGATGGCAGCGCGCCGTTCGGGCCGATGCTGGCCGGCGGCTCCGCCGCGGGGCTCTATTCCGTGGCCAATGGGGGCGAGCTTCTGCTCCTCACCTGCCGGGTGCTCGCGCTGCTGCCAAAGACACGGGAAACGGGAAACGAGAAACGGGAAACGGGGGAACTCGAACAGGTTGTTCTCGTGGACTAAGGATTGACGCACGTTTCCCGTTTCCCGTTTCCCGTGTTACGATTCGCAAACATGCCCAAACAACGCACCGTTAGGGCCGCGGCGGCCGAACACAAGGCGCGGGCGCGCAAGATCATCGCGCGTCTGAAACAAGAGTATCCCGACGCGACCTGCGCGCTGCACCACGCCACCGCCCTGGAGCTGGTCGTCGCCACGATCCTGTCGGCCCAGTGTACGGATGCCCGCGTCAACCTGGTCACGCCGCAGCTGTTTGCGAAGTACCGGACCGCCGCCGACTACGCTGCGGCCGATCCGCGCGTCCTGGAAAAAGAGATTCAGTCCACCGGCTTCTTTCGGAACAAGACCAAGTCCATCATCGGCATGGCGCAGGCGCTGGTCGAGCGCCACGGCGGCGAGGTGCCGCAGACGATGCAGGAGCTGACGGCGCTGCCGGGCGTGGGCCGCAAGACGGCAAACGTCATCCTTGGGACCTGGTTCAAGCAGAACGAGGGCGTGGTCGTGGACACGCACGTCCATCGCCTGACCCGCCTGCTCAAGCTCACCCGCCAGGACGATCCGGTGAAAATCGAGCAGGATCTGATGGAGATCGTGCCGCGCGAGGACTGGACGTGGTTCTCCCACACGCTGATTCTGCACGGGCGGCAGGTGTGCATCGCGCGCCGGCCGAGGTGCGCGGACTGCGTGATCAATCGCCTGTGCCCGAGCTCGCTGGTATGACCTCACTCGCGCCGGTCGACCGCCCATCGCTCGTCGCCACCCGCCGCGACATCCATCAGCGCCCGGAGCTGGGGTTCGAGGAAACGCGGACCGCAACGCTCATCGCCGACCGGTTGCGGACGTTCGGTTACGAGGTCACCCCCGGGGTCGGCAAGACGGGCGTCGTGGCCCTCAAGCGGAACGAAGGCCGCTGCGTGCTGCTGAGAGCCGACATGGACGCGCTGCCGGTGGAAGAAGCGAACGCGGTGCCGTACCGCTCCAAGCATCCCGGCAAGATGCACGCGTGCGGCCATGATGGGCACGTCGCCATCGGCCTGGAAGTCGCGCGGCGGCTCGCCCCGCTCGCGCTGGGTGGCAGCGTGAAATTCGCGTTTCAGCCCGCCGAGGAGGCGTCGAACGGCGCGCAGGCAATGATCGGGGACGGCGTGCTCGACGCGCCCAAGGTCGATGCGGCCTTCGGCATTCATCTCTGGAATGACCTGCCCGTGGGAACGATCGGCATCATGCCTGGGCCGGTGATGGCGTCGGTCGATCAGTTCGAGATCGAGATTCTTGGCCGCGGGGGGCACGCCGCGGCGCCGCACCAGACGATCGATCCGGTCCTCGTCGCGGCGCACGTCGTCACCGGATTGCAGAGCCTCATCTCCCGGCGGCGGGATCCCCTGGCACCGGCCGTGATTTCGGTAACGGAGGTGCACGCGGGCCGGGCGTTCAATGTGATTCCGGCGCGTGCCGATCTGCGCGGCACGGTGCGTACCTTCGGGGGAAGCTTCTGGGATGATGCACCACGCCTCGTCGCCGAGACGGCGCAGGGTATCGCGGCGGCATTCGGGGCCGACGCCAGGGTGAACTACCGCCGCTTGAGCGCGCCGCTGATCAACGATGAACGCATGAGCGCTCTGATGCGCGACGTCGCTGCCGACCTCGTAGGCGCGAGTAATGTGCGGCATGGCGTGCGCACGATGGGTGGCGAGGACATGGCGTTTTTCTTGGAGAGGGTGCCGGGCTGCTTTGCGTTCGTGGGCTCGGCTCCGCGCGGCGGCAAGGCGTCACCGCATCACAGTCCCACGTTCGACATCGATGAGGAGTCGCTGGTCGTCGGCGCCGAATTGTTGACGCAAACGGCGATTCAGTACCTCGCGGCTGACCCCGGGGCATCGCCCCGGGGTTAGCACACCATGGCCAACCAGCTCGCCACCGAACCCTCCGCCTATCTCAAGTCCGCCGCGCACCAACCTGTGCACTGGCTGCCGTGGGGCGACGCCGCGTTCAGCCGGGCGCGCGAAGCCAAGAAACCGATCCTGCTCGACATCGGCGCCGTGTGGTGCCACTGGTGCCACGTCATGGACGGCGAATCGTACGAAGATCCCGCGGTCGCCGAGATCCTGAATCGCGATTTCGTGTGTGTGAAGGTGGACCGCGACGAGCGGCCCGACGTGGACGCGCGCTACCAGCGCGCCGTGCAGGCGCTCAGCGGGCAGGGCGGCTGGCCACTCACGGCATTCCTGACGCCCGACGGCGAAGTGTTTTTCGGCGGCACCTACTTCCCGCCTGACAACAACGCGTACGGCCGGCCCGGATTTCGCCGCGTCCTGATGGAAATCGCCCGCGCCTACCGCGAGGAACCGGATCGCGTAACCACCAATGCGCGCGCGATTCGCGAGCACGTCGTCCAGACGCTCGATGAAGCGAAGCCCGGGACCGTGAGCGCCGATCTCGTGAGCGGCGCCGCCGACCAAATGGCGAAACTGTTCGACGTGCGCTACGGCGGCTTCGGCTCGGCGCCCAAGTTCCCGCATCCCGCGGCGATCGCGTTCCTGCTCGCGCGCTGGCACGACGGCAGAGGCGGCCTCGCGTGGCAACGCGAGATCGTCGAGAAAACCCTGACGGGAATGGCGCGCGGCGGCATTCGCGATCACTTGGGCGGCGGCTTTCACCGCTACTCGGTGGACGAGCGCTGGATCGTGCCGCATTTCGAGAAAATGTCGTACGACAACTCCGAGCTGCTGCGGGCCTACCTGTCGGCATATCAGGGATTCGGCACGCCGCTCTTCAAAGAGGTCGCGACCGGGATCGTGGACTGGGTGCTCGCGGTCATGACGGAGAAAGCGCACGCCGCGTTTGCGACGTCGCAGGACGCCGACCTGACATTCGGGGATGACGGAGATTACTGGACCTGGACGGTTGAAGAAACAAAGGCGGAACTGACGGCGGAAGAAGGCGCGGTCGTTGCAAGAGTGTTCGACATCGGGGAAACGGGCGAGATGCACCACAACCCGAAGAAGAATGTGTTGTGGTGGAAGCAGGATCCTGCCGGCGATGATGAATGGCCGGTGCTGCGCACCGCGCGCAAGAAGTTGAAGGCCGCGCGCGACCATCGCCCCGCCCCCTTCGTAGACCGCACCGCCTATGTCAACTGGAATGCGATGATGGCCGGCGCCTTCCTGCAAGCCGGCGCCGTGCTCGATCGGCCCGAATGCAATGCCCTGGCGCTGCGCGTGCTCGAGCGGATCTGGTCGGAGGCGTGGGATGCGGGTCGTGGAATGTCGCACGTCCTCGGCCGGCCGGAGCCGCGCGGGATGCTCGACGACAACGTGCAAGCGGCGGCCGCGTTCCTCGACGCCTACGAAGCGACGGGGGAACCGCGCTGGCTCGAGCGCGCAACCATGATCATGCGCTACTGCGCCACGGGGCATGCCGATGCCGATGGTGGATACTTCGACATTGCCGCCGCTCACGGCACCGCGTATCTCGCGACCCGCGCCAAGCCGGTGCAGGACGCGCCGACGCCGTCACCCAACGGCGTCGCCGCGCTGGTACTGGCACGGCTGTGGGCGCTCACCGACGACGCCGCGTGGCGCAGCGCGCTGGATCGCCAGCTTGCCACGTTCGCCGGCAGCGCGCGCGAGCTGTCGCTGTACGGATCGACGTTGCTGCGCGCCGTCGACTGGGCGGTGCATCCGGTGACGCGCATCGAGGTCGCCGGTCCCTCCGGCGACGGACCGGCGTGCGCGATGCACCTCCTCGCCTTGCAGACCTACCGGCCGCGCAAGGTTGTGCTCCGAAAGATCGCCGAGCAACCCGCCGCGACGGTCTGCGTCGGCACGACCTGCTCGCTGCCCGTCTCCGTCCCCGAGAAACTCGCCGAGCTATTCGAGGCGTGACGCGCCGCAACTTGGCGCGGCGGCGCTGCCGAGGACAGATTCCTAGCCACCTCAACGCGAGACCATAGATGCCGAATAAAAAGGCGGTGATCGAAACCAAAAAGGGCACGATCGAGCTCGAGCTGTTCGCGGACGAAGTGCCCGGCACGGTCGCGAATTTCGAGAAGCTCGCCAACTCACAGTTCTATGACGGCACAAAATTCCATCGCGTGATCCCGAATTTCATGGTTCAGGGCGGCGATCCGTATTCCAAGACGGGAAAGGGACCGGTCGGCACCGGCGGGCCCGGGTACACGATCAAGTGCGAAACGCAGAAGAACACGCACAAGCACGTCGCCGGCACGCTGTCGATGGCGCACGCGGGGAAGGACACCGGCGGCAGCCAGTTCTTCATTTGTCACTCTCCGCAGAAACACCTCGACGGCGTCCACACGGTGTTTGGACAGGTTACCAAGGGGATGGACGTCGTCAATGCGATCAGAGGCAACGACGAAATCACATCCATTCGCGTTTCGTAATCGGAGGCTTCCGTGTTTGCTCTGCTACTAGCCATGACGATGACGGTGCAGGACTCGGGCGCATTCGTGGTGCGCCTCGGCAGTGACACACTATCGCTGGAGAAATACGCGCGTTCGGCAACGCAGCTGCGGGGGGAATACGTGATCCGCACGCCGCGCAGCCTGCACCGCATCTACACGGCGGACCTGAATCCGGACGGCACGATTCGACGGCTGGAGCTGGTGACGCACAACATCGGCGGTGGTCCGGGCCCGATGGAGACGAAAAACTCGGTCGAGTTCGTCGGCGACACCGCGGTGATCGTCTCTCCGCGCGGTGACAGCACGACGACGCAAAAGCTCGCCGTCCCACGCGGCACCTTCCCGTTTCAATTCTACGTCTACGGATTGATGGAGCAGATCGGACGCTGGGCGCGGGCCACGGGAAAGGACAGCGTCCGATTCTCCGCGCTCGCTTCCGCCAATCAGTCGAGTGGCGGCTACATCAAGAAACGCGGCGGCGATACGCTCGTCTTCGTGTTCGACGAAGGACAGCTCGCCGGTGTCGGCCCCTTCACTTTCACGCTCGATCGACAGGGTCACATCTCCTGGCTGACCGGCAAGGGAAGCACGCTGCAGGTCGACGTCCAGCGCGTCCCCTCCGTTCCGATGGCGCAGGCGGGCCCGATGTTCGCCAATCGGCCGCTCGGCCAGCTCTCTCCCCGAGACACCGCTCGGGCGACGATCGGAGGAGCGGAGGTGTGGATCGATTACAGCCGGCCCTCCCGCCGGGGGCGTGACATCTTCGGAGTCCTGGAGCCGTGGAACAAAGTGTGGCGCACGGGTGCCAATGCGGCGACGCAGCTCAGCGCTCCCGTCGACCTGGTAATCGGCGGCGTCACGGTCCCCGCCGGCAAGTACACGCTGTGGACCCTTCCATCACCGACCGGCTGGAAACTCATCATCAACAAGCAGACGGGACAGTGGGGCACCGAGTACCACCCGGAGCAGGATCTCGTGCGCGTGGATGCAAAAGTCGAAACGCTCGCCGCGCCGGTCGAGCAATTCACCATCGGTTTCGAACCGGCCGGCACCCCGACGACGATCACCTTCACCTGGGACAAGACGCGGTACTCCGTTCCCGTGGCCAAGAAATAGTGCATCTCGATTTCGCGGTCGTCGCCGACTACGCGCTGGTCGATCAGTCGGGCAAGATGTCGGTGCTCGGCATCTTCCAGCACATCTGGGTGCCGCAGTTCCCGGCGATGCACCCGCGCCTGCATCTGGTGCTCCGCCTGAAGGGCAAACGCACCGAAGTCGGGGAGCACCAGGTGCAGATCAAGCTGATGGATGAGTCCGATACGGAGCTGCTCGGCGGCTCGGGAACGGTGAACTTCGCCGAGCCGCCCGCCGGCGTCACGGAGATCGAAGCGGCAGCCGTACTGGTATTCGACGTGCCGTTCCCGCATGCCGGCCAGTATCGCTTCGAGATCACCGTGGACGGCGAGCGCAAGGCCACCGTCCCGATCACGGTGTCGCAGATGCCTGCGGCGCCTGCTCAGCCCCCGCCGCCGCCCTTCACGCCCCAGGCTCCCGGTTCCTAACACACTCCCGCTCGGCGCCTCCGTGCGGCTGCCCGTGCTGCTGCTCGCCGCCGCCTTGGCGCTCGGATTCGACCTCGGGGGGTATCCGCTGTTCGACCCCGACGAGGGGCGCAACGCGGAAGTCGCGCGCGAGATGGCGGAAACGAACGACTACGTGCTCCCCCATCTCGACGGCCTGCCCTATCTCGACAAACCGATCGTGTATTTCGCGGCCGCCGCCGTCGCCATGGAGGCGCTCGGGCCGACGGAGACCGCCGCGCGGCTGCCGGCTTACCTGTTCACGCTCGCGACGCTGATTGTCGTGGCATGGTTTGGAACGCGGCGCTGGGGACCAGACGCGGGCTGGCTGGCAGCGCTGGCGCTGGCGACGATGCCGCTCGTCCTGGCGTACGCGCGCACGACGATCATGGACAGCGCGCTGGCGTTCTGTACGACGCTGGCGATTCTGGCATTCTGGGACGATCGCCCTCTGCTCGCGTGGGGGGCAATCGGGTTGGGATCGATCACCAAGGGACCGCTCGCGATTCTCGTGCCCCTGATCACACTGATCTCGTACTCGCTGATTGTCCGCAGATCGGTGCGACAGCTGTTCCCGATCGCCGGCATTGCGGTCTTCGCGCTCATCGCGCTGCCGTGGTTTCTCGCGGTGTCGCATCGCGTCCCGGAATTCCCGCATTACGTTTTCGTGCGGGAGACACTCGAGCGCGTAACCACGAGGGGGTTCCACCGCACCGCGCCCTACTGGTACTATCTGCCGATCATCCCGATCGCCGCGTTCCCCTGGATCGTCCCCGCGCTGGGAGGGGGGGGGGACCACTTGAGAAACTGGCGCTGGGCCTGGCTCGCGCGACGCGTGAACGCGCACGCGCAGGAGGCGGTTTTCCTGACGTGCTGGGTGCTCGGCCCGTTGCTGTTCTTCACCCTCAATCAGTCGAAGCTGCCGCAGTATGTGCTGCCGCTGATGCCGGCTTTTGCGCTCGGCGCCGCTCGTCTGCTCACGCGGCAGGCGAGCGAGCTCGGCGGTGGCATCGCGGTCGCGCGACGCACCTACGCCGCGCTCGCCGCGGTGCTCGGTCTGGCATTGGCGTCGCTGACGCTCTGGCTGCCCGCGCCGATCAGCCTGACACCGGCGGAACGCGCGGCTATTCCGCCGACGGCGCTGGCGCTGGGAATCGCACTGCTCGGTTCGGCGGCCCTGGTGTGGTACGCGGGGCGCGCCGAACATCTCCGTCCCGCGCTCGCGGTAATGGGGTACGCGCTCACCATGATGGTCATGCCGATCGTGTCCGGGCGGCTGCTCGCCGCCGTGGGCGAGGATCGGTCCGCGGCGACGCTGGCACAGGTGATTGAAAACACCGGTTCCAGCGACGTGATCGCGATCGCCGCGTTCCCGACCTCGCTGCCGTTTTATCTGCGGCGTCCTATACCCGTCGCGACGGCGACCGGGCGCGAGCTGACGAGCACGTTCATCGCCGATCACCACGAGCAGATGCGGGCGCTGCCCGGCTCGCCACTCAGACCGGCGGACTTCTGGCGCGCGCGGCTGGCCAACTGTGAGACTCCCACGGTGTTCGTCGCCCGCGCCAACGACGCGCGCATCCGCGCCGAGCTCGATCCTGTCGTACCGCTGCTCGCCGTCGAAGGCCAGTACGTGGCTTATGGACCATGTGCGGCATCTTCGGCGCGGTAGCGCAGCGCGACGCGCCGCTGCGCCATCCGGAGGCGCTTGCCAGGATGGCGGCGGCGCTGCGGCACCGCGGGCCCGACGGCGAATGCATCGTCGGCCACGAGCATGCGCGCATCGGCGCGCGGCGGCTCGCGATCATGGACCTCACCACCGGCGATCAACCGTTCCAGAGCCCGGACGGCAAGATCTGGATGGTCTGCAACGGCGAGATCTACAACGCCCACGATTTGCGGCGGGAAGCCGCCGCCTGGCGTTATCCGTTCCGCTCGCAGGGCGACATCGAAACGATCGTGCCCTTCTACGAGCGCTTCGGTGCCGACGCGGTCGCCCGGCTCGAGGGAATGTTTGGCCTCGCCGTCTGGGATGAAACGCGCCGCCGCTTGGTGCTGGCACGCGATCGCGCGGGCGAGAAGCCGCTGTTCTGGACGGAAGTGGACGGCGAGCTGCGATTTGCGTCGGAAATCCAGGCGCTGCTCGAATTCCCCGATCAGCAGCGCCGCGTAAACCCCAGGGCGCTCTCGCTGTATCACGCGCTTGGCTACGTGCCGGCGCCGTACACGATGTTCGACGGGATTCACAAGCTCCCCCCGGCTGCGCTGCTGATCGCGGAAAACGGAAAGATCGAGATTCGCACCTACTGGAGTGCCGCGGAGGCCGCCAGCCGATCGTCGTCGCTCTCGTTCGAGAACACCGCAGACCTCCGTGACACGCTACTCCGGGCGGTGAAGCGCGAGCTGATGTCGGACGTTCCGCTCGGCGTATTCACGAGCGGCGGTCTGGATTCTTCCCTGCTCGTCGCGGCCGCGGCGCGTGGGATGCCGGGAGAGCGCATCCACACCTACGCGGTGCGGT
>WNGB01016100.1_pt1 | contig 13689 bp, 12 predicted proteins | sample 5400681 | NCBI WGS metagenome assembly WNGB01 (sample SAMN13153367, study PRJNA577476) | soil metagenome | isolation source: 115 cm soil or saprolite under grassland replicate 2 | place: USA:California | collected 2016-06-15 | reverse complement strand
AGCCGGCGTCAGCAGATGGTTTCGCCGCAACATCGGTCCGCTCGGTCCGATGTCAGCATGTGCCCCACGACAGGCAACGATCGCGTCCACGTGAGAACCAGCATGGTCAACCCGTCCAGCAAAGAGCGGTCGCTCCGGGAAAGCGAGACCTCCTGGACCCGCTGCGCCAGGACGGGGCGCGGCCGTCGGCGGCCCGCGAGAGCGAATCGGTCCCCCAGCGCGAGATGGTAGGACCCGGTCATGGGAGTCCAATCCCGCCGCTGGCCGACATCGACGGCTCGCGGTCCGGCGCCGGTCCGGAGGCAGATGAGGGCACGGCGGCGGCGCCCGATGTCAGGGCGCTGGAAGGGTCCGAACGGCGCGACATGGAAGCGAGCTTCGGGACCTCCTTCGACCGTGTCCGTGTGCACGCCGGCGATGGTGTGGCCGCCGCCAGCGGAGCGCAGGCGCTCACCCGCGGGGACGACGTCCACTTCGCTCCGGGTCACGGACCCGAGGACCGTTTCCTGCTCGGGCATGAGCTCGCCCACGTCGTCCAGCAGCGGGGCGGAACCGAGAGCGTGCAGGCCAGGCGCGAGGGTGCTGGCGAGCGGTCGTTCCTCGAGGCCGAGGCGGACGCCGCGGGTCTTGCGGCAGCGGCCGGTCGACCGGTGGGCCCGATCCGTGGGCAGGCCGGAGGGGGCATCCTCAAGTTCGACGCCGACGAGCACCGCGACATGGGCGACGCCGGGTCCGGCCGCCGCACGGTCCGGCTCGCGGACGACTACACCCTCACGTACGGGCAGGTCACGGCGCTGGCCGGGGACCACTTCGAGTCGCTCGCCCAGATGCGAGCGTTCGCCGAGAAGACCTCGGGACCCGAGTCGCGCGAGGAGATCGAATACGCGCTCCAGTGGAAGCTAGGGGAAAAGGGCCGCAAGTTCAGCGACGAGGCGAAGGTGGAACAGGAGAGGCGCTACTACCGGCTGGCCGGCCGCAACGATGTCCACTTCCCGAATCCCAGCACGGGCGACGCCGCCCGGTCGACGGCCGACAAGGCGCACGACGTGGATCTGGTCGGCCCGTCATGGGCCCCGACCGGGCAGACTCCCAGGAACGCGATCGCGGCCTACCGGATCCGGCACGTGATCGCCATCAACGAGGCGCTGGCCGCCGGAAAGCAAAACAAGCCGATCGACCGGGCGATGGCCGCCGACGCCTTCGCATCGCACTTCCTGACCGATTCGTTCTCCGGCGGACACATCCGCACCGAGCGGACCTCGATTCGCGCATACTGGAACGCCAAGGTGCCGATGTTCTACTTCAACTTCACGGGATTCCTCGCCGAGAAGATCGCCGAGCAGCTCAACATCGAGCCGGAGCCGACGCTGGGCGGCGACGGCGACAGCCTGTACTGGCTCCTGAACGAAGAGACGCTGGTGGACGGGCCGCCCCTGATCGGCGGCGGCGCCCTCGACACCGTGAAGGCCAAGATCGGCCGCAAGGGCCGGCTCGACTTCGGCGACATCGTCGCGCTCGCTGTACACGACTACGACAACGAGGAGGGCGTCGAGGCGGTCGTCGGGGGCAAGAGCGTGATGCTCAAAGGGGACGACCAGGCCGGACATGGTGACGAGAAGGCGCTCGCGATCCGGGCGGTCGGGCTGAGCGTCGCCGACATCGATGCTGCGTACGCGCTCGGCAAGGCGGGCGCGACCGGCGCCGCCGGGCTGATCGGACCCGACGGGCTCTTCGCCGCGGAGCGGCTCATCCCCACACCCGCCAGCGGGCCGGGCAAGAACGTCGCCAACCCGGCGGTCGACTGGCAAAAGGCCGACGTGTTCGACCTCATCGCCGATCCCCGGTTCCAGCGCGCCGCGGCCAGGTTCTGCGCCGCGAAGGCGGGCGAGGTGCAGCTGGTCGCCGACGAGATGGGCGGCGCGAAGAAGAAGGCGCTCGAGGACGCGATCATCAAGAAGCTCGGCGATCCGGCCGAGTGCATGGTGATCCTCCGGCAAGTCATCGAGTGGACCCCGGACACGGGCGGGGGAGTGTTCGGCGGCGACGACAACAACGCGGCCGCCTACCAGGACGAGGCCGCCCGCACGCCGGGCGGCATGCAATCCTTGACCAGGACGGCGCGCGTCAAGCTGATCGGCGACCTCATGTCCGGCCTCAAGGTCTGGGACGACGAGGAGGAGCGGATCTGGTCCCTGCTCGCGTCCGCGCCCGAGGCCGACGCGCGCTGGTGCATCGAGCAGCTGGGCTGGGACCGCGTCGCCGACGCGCTCGAGGGCGCCGAGGACGAGCAGTTCCGTGCCCGGTTCCCCCGGGCGGCGTTCGGACGATGAGATGCGCCTCGGACTCTTCCTCTCATCCGCCGTCTGTGCCTGCACCTGTCGCTCGCCGGAGCCGCACGTGAGCAGTGGAGCGCGGGCCGATCTGCGGGTCAGCTTGCTCCGCTTCGCCGACGAGGCGAGCCGGGTGCTGCTCTCGTCTGACGGACGCCGGGCGGCGGTCGAGCGGGACGACGAACCGCCATTGGTCGAGGTCATCGCGGTCGCCACCGGCGCAGTCGAGCGCCGCGCGACCGGGTGGGCTCTGGGGCCGCCCGCGGGCGACGGCGCCCTCACCTTCCTGGAACGGATCGATGACCGGCGGTTCCGGGTGCGAACCACGGCAGCGGGACGACCGGCGCTCGAGCTCGAGGCGCCGGCCGGGCGGTGGCGGGTGGAAGCAGCGCTCGCCGCGAAGGACGGCGCCGCGGTGGTGCTCGCCAGCCAGGACCGCAGGTGGATCGCCTCGATCGCTCGCAACGAGCTCGTTCTGCGCGCCACGGCCGAGATGGACACGGCGCCGGATGGCTTCGCTCCGAGGGTGGCCCTGACCTCGGACGGCGATCGGCTGCTCGCGCTCGCGGGGAAGGAAGGCGCGTTCCGGCTCACGGCGCTGGCGATGCCGGATCTGACGCCGGCCTGGACGACGGCGCTCGCCGAGTCTCCGCGCCCGGCGCCGGAGCCGGATCCAGCGCCCGGCACTCGAAGATCTCCGCGGGACGTCGTCGTCCACGTCCCGCCCTGGGGCTACCGCCCCGGCTTCCTCGTGGTCCCGAGCGGCGACGGACACCGTGTCCTGGTCGTCGGGGGCGAGCAGATCCGGGGCGGCATTCACTGGCCCCAGGGACTGGTCGTTCTGGATACTGCGACCGGTGCCGTCGCGTCGTCCCGGCGGTTCGACGAGGTCGGGCTCGGCGACGTCCGGGCCGGCGCGCCCGTCCCGGGGACGTCGCGCGTGGCGCTTCTCCACGTCAGCCGCATCCCCGAGGGCGCGGCGGAGACATGGGCGACCCGCTTCGGCGGCGTGAGCCGGTTCGACCTGGCGACCGGTGGCGATCCGGACGTGTACCGCGTGGCCGGCGCCAGCGGAGTCGACCGGGAGGTGAAGGAGGCGGCGCCGTCGGCGATCGCCGTGGACGCGGAGGGAAACATCCTGCTCGCGCCGGGCAGCCACTGAAGAAGATGAAGCCGAAGAGGAGCTTGCCCAGTAGATGCTCGCTACCGCCGGCCGGGGCCGGGGCTGTGGCATCCGCGGCCCCGCCGGAGCTGGGAGCTGCGGGAGTTGCCATGATCCTCGATCGCGACGCTGATGGAGGGCGCGAGCTCTCCCTTGGCCGTCCATCCGGACGACCAAGCCGATGGGCGCGGGGACCGGCGTCGGACGGTCGGTGTGTCTCGGCGTGGTGCAAGCGCACGGCGGCGCGCTGCACGTCCAGTCCGGCGCGACCGGAGGCGCCAGGTTCATCGTCACGCTGCCGGAGGTGTCGGCGGACGCACAGCCGTGCGCCGAAGGTGTTCGGTCCGACACGGTGGCCATCGACGAGCAGGGCGGGCAACCTCGCCTGGCTCGAGGCCGAATAGCGGCTCGCGCCGCCGGGAGAACCAGCACGCCGCCGCCACCGGATCAGCGGCGCGCGTCATCGGCCGCGGGCGCGGCGAACCGCGCGATGCGATCGCCGGCGAAGCTCCCCACCCAGATCTGCGGGCCCACCTCGAGAGCCACGGTCGCGCCGCCGAAGCCGCTGGCGGCGAAGGCGCGCTCGTCGCCGCCGAGGACCGGCCGGACTTCGAGTGTCTTCGGGTCGACGCGGGCGACGACGAAGCCCATCGGGCACCGTCGGGCGCCGTCCTGGCAGCCGAAGAGATCGCCCGGCGTCGCTGTCTGTCCAGCGACGAGGAGCTCGCCGCCCGACGTCCAGCGCAGGTTGTCTGGCAGGAACGAGGTCGTCGTGAACGTCGCCTCGCCGCCGGCCAGCGGAATGCGCCAGAGGCGGCGCGCCGCCCATTCGGAGACGAAGACGTTCGTGCCGCCGGCGTCCACGGCGATGCCGTTGGCGCCCGACAGGCGCGGGCGAGCGATCGCCCGCCAGCCGGACCGACTGGACCAGCGCCACACGCCGCCTGTCGCCTCGCGCGCGGCGAGCCGGGCGACGAAGCGGCGATCGCGCGGATCGAACATGCTTGTCATGACAAGCCCGCCGTCGGGGAGCGGCGCCACGCCGTTGGCCGAGGTCCCGGGCGGAAGCGGGAGGCGCCGTGCGCTGGAGACGACCGGCGGCCGCCCGTCGACGACATGCAGCGTCAGCCTATCGATGGCCTCGCCGCCGCCGTGGTCCACCACGAGGAGCTCGAACCGTCCGCCGCCCAGCGGCCTGACCGCGATCCCGTGAGGAGCGAACCCTCGCGGCCCGGCGTAGAACGACACCGCCGCGCGTCCAGCACGGGCGTCGACGGCGAGCAGGGCGCCCGGATGGTCCTTCGAGCGCATGGCGCTGACCACCACCCAGGGTGTGCCGGGGAGCTGTACCAGGTCTTCGGGGTTGGGCGCGCCACGGATGGGCGCGACCGGATCGGCGTCGGCGTTCTCCGCGGCCAGCCAGGGCGCGACCATCAGCGCCACCATCACCACGCTTGGCTTCGACATGGGTCAGGTATGCCCGCGCGGCCGATGCCGAGAAAGAGGCTGCAATGCCGTGCACAGCGGAACAGTTCGCTCTAATCTGCAGCCGTGCGGAACCTGTCCGGGCTCCTGGCCTTCAGCGAGGCGGCCGAGCGGCTGAGCTTCGTCGACGCCGGGCGGCGGCTCGGCATCTCCTCGTCGGCGGTCGGCAAGGCGGTGGCCAAGCTCGAGGCGCAGCTCGGCGTGCGCCTCCTTCACCGCAGCACGCGACGCATCAGCCTGACCCAGGAAGGGGCGGTCTTTCACGCCCGCTGCCGCCGCATCCTCGACGATCTCGACGACGCCCAGGCGGCCCTCGCCGATGCCCGCCAGCGCCCGGTCGGCCGGCTGCGCGTGAGTCTGCCGGCCGTCGGCTACCACTTCCTGGTTCCCCACCTCGCCGTGTTCCGGGAGCAGTACCCGGGGATCGCGCTCGATCTCGATTTCAACGACCGGCTCGTCGACGTCATCGCCGGCGGCTTCGACCTTGTGATCCGCAGCGGTACGCCTGCCGACTCGCAGCTCATGGTCCGGCGGCTCGGCGCCTTCCGCTTCGTGGTCTGCGCCTCACCGAGCTACCTGACCCGGCACCGCGCCCCCCGAACACCCGCGGACCTCGCGGGGCACACGCGCCTGCTGTACCGCTTCCACACGTCGGGCAAGACGCAGCCGTGGGAGTTTCGCGACCGCGTCGTCGCGGAGGGGCGTGAGGCGGCGGCCTTCATCGCCAACAACATGGAGGCTGTCCTCGCCGCGGCCATCCACGGCCTCGGCATCGCCTACATGCCGGACTTCCTCGCCGCCGCGGCGCTCGCCGCCGACCGCCTGCGGCCGGTCCTCGCGGACCACATGGGCAAGCCGGGGACCTTCTGGCTGCTCTGGCCGCCGGGGGCGCAACTCACCGCCAAGGTCCGCGTCTTCATCGACTTCATGTCGCGGCGACTCTTTCCGCCTCCGGCCTCGCCGCGCAGGCGGCCGCGGCGCGCCGCGCGCCGATCCTGACAGCCGGGCCGATCACGGGGCGATGGGTTGGCCAAGCCCAGGAGGTGGTCGTGTTCATCGCCAGGGAACAGGCCGAGGGTCTACAGCGCGACGGCTACTACGGCCCGCGCTCGAATACGTTCCCAGCCCGGAGGGCGTCGTGTTCCTGTCCTCGTCGACCAACGGGAGCGTCTCGTACGCGGGGCTCACCATCCAGTTCGTGCGCGTGGCCTGCCCGCTTGCCGGACGATCCTCCCTTCGTCGACCTCATGCCTCCTCTCTTCCGCGCGCGCTCCTCGAGAACCTGTCGCGAGACTCGCGCACCTCGACCGAAAGGACCGTCCCGATCGACGAGTTGGAGCGCCGGGTGGAAGACCTCCTGCAAACCGGCGGCGTGGAGGAGCTCAACCGGGTCAGAAACCGGGCGCGCGAGATCGCGGCGGAGTTCGGGGGAGCCGTTCGACCCGGCATGCCTCGAGCGCCTGCAGATCCTGTTTGGTGAGCTGAAGACCCGCGCGTGGCCCCTCGCGCCCGACGACTTCGCCTCGCCCCAGCAGGCGCACAGCAAGGCCTTCATCGAGGCCTACTTCTCGAACTACATCGAGGGGACGACGTTCGAGATCGAGGAGGCGGAGTCGATCGTGTTCGAGCGAAAGATCCCGGCCGCGCGCCCGGTCGACGCCCACGACATCCTCGGGACCTTCAACATCGTCTCCGACCCGACCGAGATGCGGAGAACGCCTTCCACCTCCGATGCCTTCCTGGACCTCGTGCGGAGCCGCCACCGCGCCATGCTCGCCGACCGGACCGAGGTGCGCCCGGGCCTGTTCAAGGACCGGCTGAACCGCGCCGGCGGCACGGTCTTCGTCCCGCCGGACTACGTGGTCGGGACCCTGAAGCACGGTTCGAGCTGTACGGGCGTCGAGCCCGGGCTCGCCCGCGCCGTCTTCATGATGTTCCTGATCTCGGACTCCACCCGTTCCAGGACGGGAACGGCCGCATCGCGCGGATCATGATGAACGCGGAGATGACCGCAGCCGGCGCCGCCACGATCATCATCCCGGTGGTCTATCGCGACGACTACCTGGGCGCGCTGCGCGCCATGACCCCGGCGGCACCGGGCGGGTCCGCTCATCGACGCGCTGTCGACGGCGGCCGCGTTCTCGCGCCTCGACTTCTCGATCTACCCGCGGATCCTGGAAGCGCACCTGGACGGACGGTCCGTTTGCCGAGCCGAAGGAGATGATCGCCGGGTTCTCGATCCTCCAGGTGCCCGGCAAGGCGGAGGCGATCGCGTGGGCCAGCCGGTACGCCGCACCAGCGGGCTTAGGAGGGGCACGTGGTGATCGCGGAGCGGGATCGCGTCGAGCGGCGGCATGGGCGCGGGCGGCGGGGGTGGCCGCGACGCTGGCGGCGGCCCGGCGCATGCGGCGATCGAGATCGCGAGGAGGTCCCGCCGCCGATGTGACCGCGAAATCGGCCGGAAGGAGAATTGACATCGCCCGGCGGCGACGGTCTTATTCGCTGCGGCCCCGGCAGGTTCAGGGGCGGGCGGCCATCAGTGTCTGCCTCCGCTTGGCGGGTCGGCAGGTGCCCATCTGAAAGCCCGTTCTCCACATCGGACCGGCTGCGGGGCCACCTTTTCAGGGTGGGCTCATGCGCAACAAGGAAGTCATCATCAAGGACACCCACCGCGGCCTCTGGTATGAGGACGGCGTCCTCGCGCGCATCCTCGAGGCCGGGCGCTACGAGATCCCCCCCGACAGCGGCTGGTTCGGCCGCCGCAAGCCGAAGGTCGAGGTCGTCTTGGTCGACGTGCGCGAGCGTGAGCTCACCATCAAGGGCCAGGAGATCCTGACCGCGGACAAGGTCGCGATCCGGGTCAGCATCATCGTCCAGTTCCGGGTCACCGACCCGCGCGCGGCGGTCCACGAGGTCGAGGGTTATGAGGACCGCCTGTACAGCGACGTGCAGCTGGCCGCCCGCCGCTCGCTGGCCTCGATGACCCTCGAGGAGATCCTCACCAACCGCAATCGCCTGAGCGAGGACATCCTGCGCGACGTCAAGGAGACCGCGGCGCGCTACGGCGTGGCGATCCTGCGGGCCGACGTCAAGGATCTGGTCTTCCCTGGCAACCTTCAGGAGATCATGAACAAGGTGCTGGCGGCCGAGCGGATGAGCCAGGCCCAGCTGGTCGAGGCCAGGACCAAGGCGCAGACCCAGCAGATCGACGCGCAGGCCCGGGCCGAGATGAAGAAGCTCGACGCCGAGGCGCAGGCGGTCGCCGCGCGCCTCGAGGCCCAGGCCGAGGCCGACGCGCAGCGGATGCGCAGCGACAGCGACATCCGCTCGCTGCGCGATAGCCAGGACGCGGCTGTCGCGCTTTCGGCGAGTCCGGCGCTCCTGCGCCTGCGCGAGCTCGATGCCCTCAAGGAGCTGGCGCGCTCCGCCAACGCGCGCATCTACATCGGGTTCGACAAGTACCTTCCGCCGGAGGGGGAGACGTAGCCGGCCGGGCTGAGGCCAGGGCTGCAGCACGCGCCGGTCGATACGGGCCCCGCTGGCCGAGTCGATGCCGAGGGTAGTCGAGTCCGGAACCCCAACCCGGTATCTTCCTGGCTCGCCGGCCGCGGCGCTGCCTGTCGATCACCGCAGCGGCCGCACTTTCGTGTCGCCAGGACGGCCGAGGGCAGGCTAGACGTCAATCGTCTCTCCAGCGCCTGAGAGGAAACGCCGATGACCGCCGACACCCTGATGATTTTTGACGTCACGCTTGGTAGCAGCGACCTGAAGCTCTCCGGCGCATTCTACGACGCCGTGCTGGGCACGCTGGGCTACAAGCGTTCGCCGGAGTCGATCGAGACCTGGATCGGGTGGGGCCCGAAGCACGACGACGGCGTCAGCCTCTGGCTGACCAGGCCTTTCGACGGCAAGCCGCCGACCGCCGGCAACGGCACGATGATCACCTTCCGTGCGAGGAACGAGGCGGAGGTGCAGGCCTTCCACAAGGCGGCGCTGGCGAACGGCGGCAGCGACGAGGGCGCGCCCGGCACGCGGCCCTATTACGAGCCGACCTTCTACGTCGCCTATGTGCGCGACCCGGACGGCAACAAGCTCGCCTGTGTCTTCCACCGCCACCAGCCGAAGCTCGCCTGAGCGGCGCCCGCCCAGCGACGTCGATGCGTCGGTCATGTTGCCCTGGTTCCCTCGCTCGGGCCTACCTTCACGGTCGGGCCTCGCTCTGGACCGAGACCCGTGTGCCCGACGAACACGCTCTCGCAGGGATTGGTGACCGGCTCCCTCGGCGCCGGACGTTGCGTGAAGGAGAGGCAGGGCCTCCCAGTGGACTGGCCCACCCTCTTCGGCACGCGCCGTGGCCTCAGACCCCGCCGGCCGCACTGCCACCTCGTCATGACTGCAGGGTGACGATGCTCGCCGGGTTCCGCAACCGCTGCGCGCGCGCACTCGACGAGCTGCAGGCGCTGTTGAAGCAGCTGGCAGCGCAGGCCGAGGTCGTGCGCCTCGTCGGCATGTACGAGCCGGCGATGCGCAAGCTGGCCGCCCGCGCTGAGGGTCTCGACCAGCTACTGGCCGAGGAAGCGCCGCTGGCGTGACGGGCTGATCATTTCTTGTTGTTGTCGTCCGACGCCATCGCCTGCCACAGCTCGATCTTGTTGCCGTCGGGATCCATGATCCAGGCGAACTTGCCGTTCTCCTCGTGATCAGGGCCCTTGACGATGTCGACGCCGTCGCGGCGCAGCTGAGCGAGTAGCTCGTCCAGGTCGTCGACGCGGTAGTTGATCATGAACGGCGAGCCGCTCGGCCGGAACCAGTCGCTGTCGTTTGCAGCGACGTGCCACACGGTGAGCCCGCCGTCATCGCGCTTGTCGTCGGGCCACTTGAGGATGGCGCCGCCCCAGTCCTCGAGTGACAGGCCCAGGTGGCGTGCGTACCAGGCCGCCAGCTGCTTGTGGTCGGACGTCGCCAGAAAGAACACGCCGCCGATGCCGGTGACCCTTGCCATGTCGCGCAGTATGGCACGAGTTGTCATTCTCGGCGCGAGGCGCGGCGATCTCGGACATCGGCGAAGGACAGCTCATGACCGAGGCACGGCCTGACGCGCACGGCTGCCGTGTTCAGTACACACTTGCGTAAAGAAGCAACTGATTCACGGCCGGGCGCGATGGTGGTGTGGCGCCGGCATGACCGGGATCAAGGACCTGATCGCACCGGCCGTCTCGCTGTGCATCGCGCTGGCGACCAGCTGCGATTCGAGCGACGGCGCCGGCGACGGGGACGAGGGTGGCTCGGGCGCGGCCGGCCGAAGGAGGATCGACCGCGCGCCGGCGGCGCCGATCGATGTTCCGGACGGCTCGCTCGCTGCGTACAACGGGGCGCTCGCTCGCGTCTACGTCGCGAGCGACGACGTGGTGGAGCGGATCGAGCTTCCGGTCGGCGCGGCAAGCGAGCACTTCGCCATCGACGGGTCGATTCTGGCGCTGGCGGGGCGGTAGGGGTGCTCCGGTCCTCGCTGCGATCGACGACGGCCAGGTCCGGCTCGGTCGCGTCGGCCACGACGGCAGCGTCGGCAGCCTCGGCGACGAGATCACGTTCGCGATGAGCCTGCCTGCGCCGCCCGCGCGTCCGGTGCTGTGCTCGATCGACCCGGAGACAGTGGCGTCGTCGCCGACCGGGGCGCCGACCCTCGGGAAGGGCGCTCAATTCCTGAAATTTCCCCGTCCTGTTCGCGGGGCCGAGACTGGCCAGGACCCGAGGATGTCAGAGCGCGCTTGAAATGTGCGACACTCATGGCGGCCGCCGAAGGCTTGCCGATGGTGTCATGTGTCCCCCCGTCGCGTGACCCGTGATGAGCGCGATCTCGCGCGCGGGCGCGTGTACGGTTGCGTCTCGCAATCAGTTGACGACCTCGTGCCCCGGTGTTGCCTCGGACGAGATGATCGAGGCGCCGAAGACCTGCGGCTCCCGCGAGGGCCACCGCCGCGAGTCCCGTACCAGCATCGACATGGCGAAATGAGGTCCGGGTGCCGACCCAGTTCGGTGAAGGTGCATGGTTTGACGCTTCGCGCGGGGCTGCTTGCGTGCCTGCCGCGCTGCCCTCCTTACGCGTCCAGTCCAGCCTTCCTCCTGAATCTGCGCGTTCGCGTTCTGGACGTCGCCGCGCTCATCGGAGCAACTCGGGCCCTGTTTGCCAAACGCACCTGCCGCATTGGTCCTCGCGTCCATTTTCGGGACAGCTCACAGTTCGCATCATCGAAAAGGAGCACGCTCGATGCATAGGAAGGCATTAACAATCATTGCGCTGAATCTCGCGGTGGTCACGCTTTCGCCCGTTGGAGCACAGGCACAAGAAAAGCTGAGATTCGGCCATGTCGGGGAGCCGGGCTCACTGTTCGAGGCATCAGCCAATAGTTATGCCGCTTGCACCAATCCCAAGCTGAAGGGCAAGGCCAGTGTCGAAGTCTATGGCTCGTCTCAGCTCGGCAGCGATGACGAGATGCTGCAAAAGCTGAAACTCGGCCAGATCACCTTCGCTCTGCCCTCAACCGTCATGTCTTCCGTTACCCCGGAATTCGGCGTGTTCGAGATGCCCTATATCATCCGGAGCCGCGACCATATGAAGAAGGTGCGCGACGAAGTGGTGATGAAGACTCTTGAAAAGGCGGCCGAGAACAAGGGCTACCGTATCATCGGTGTCTGGGAGAATGGATTCCGGCATGTCACGAACAACGTGCGCCCGATCAAGAAGCCGGAGGATCTCAGGGGCATCAAGTTGCGCACGCCGAAAGGCGAATGGCGCATAAAGATGTTCAAGCTTTATGGCGCTAATCCTTCACCGATGTCATTCTCTGAAGTCTTTATCGCGCTCAAGACGGGCGTGATGGACGGCGAAGAAAATCCCCTCGCTCAGATCTATTCCGCAAAGTTCCAGGAAGTGCAGAAGTATCTTTCTATGACTGGGCACGTTTACACGCCGGCCTATGCTCTGGTCTCGAAGGAGCGTTTCTCCAAGCTTCCAGAAGACGTTCAGAAGGTGCTTGTGGACTGCGCAAAGGAAACATCCGACTGGGTCTACAAGAAGGCGGCCGAGCTCGATGACGAACTTCTCGGTAAGTTGAAAGGATCCAGCATCCAGATCAACGAATCCGACAAGAAGGCGTTCACCGCAGCGTCGAAGCCGATCTATGACGAGTTCGCAAAGTCTGTCACCGGTGGTTCGGAGCTCATCGAGGCTGTTCGGAAGCTGGCACCGAAATCCTAGTCAACGGACCATTCCGGCGGAAGCAGGCGCTGCTTCCGCCCCGCTCACGCGCCCCTGACCTACCTCATCGAAGGAGATCTCGTTGGCGACGCTCCGCCGCGTTCTGGACGTCTTTCTGGGCTGGATCTTGATCGGCTTGATGGCGGTGCTCACCACCGTCGTCATTGTCGCGGTCATTTACAGGAAGGCCGGCGCTTCGCTGTCCTGGTATGACGAGATCGCCGCAGTCCTTCTCGCCTGGATTACCTATTACGGCGGCGCGCTCGCTGCCCTCCGCCGCGGCCATATCGGCTTTGACGGTATCCTTCTCGCAATGCCGCTGCACTGGCGCGCGGTCGGAGTGATCATCGCCGAAATCCTGGTTCTATTCTTCTTCGCTGTCCTGGCCTGGTCTGGCTGGAAAATCCTTCAGGTGCTCCAGGGAATGACTCTCAGCAGCCTGACCTGGATGCCTGTGCAGATAACCCAATCCGTCATACCGATAGGGGCCGTGCTGTTTATCATCGCGGAGCTTTTGAGCATTCCCGGCTACTGGGCTGAAATGAAGGCTAGGGCTTCGTCGGAACATCCGCCTCTGAGCCACGAGCCGCAGCAGGAGATATAGGCATGCTGCTTCTCGTGATGTTCATTGCGCTCGTGGCGATGGTCTGCCTGCATGTGCCAATCGCCTTCGCGCTCGCCATTTCTGGAATCATCGGTATCGCGGCGACCGACGGACCGGGGAGCCTCGTCAATGTCGGCCTTGATATGTACAACGGCGCGACGAACTTCTCTCTGACCGCCATCCCCATGTTCGTCCTGGCCGGCGCCATCATGAACGCGACCGGTATTACGAGGCGGCTGATCGCTTTCGTCTCCGCGCTCATCGGCTTCATGCGCGGCGGCCTGGCCATGGTGACGATCGGAGTGTCGGTCTTCTTTGCCGAGATCTCGGGATCGGCGGTCGCGGATGTCGCGGCGATCGGTTCGATTCTGATCCCGGAGATGAAGAGGCGCCGCTATCCCGCTCCTCTGGCCGCGGCGGTCACCTCTTCGGCCGCTTCCCTCGCGATCATCATCCCGCCTTCCATACCGATGATCCTTTACGCCGTACAGTCCGGGACATCGGTCGAGCAGCTTTTTGTGGCCGGCTTCATTCCCGGCCTTCTCGGCGCGGCCGGATTGATGGGCGTCGCCTATCTCATGGCACGCCGCTACAAGTTGCCGGTCGAGGAAGCGTTCAGCGTACGGCGCCTGAGAAGGGCTTTTGTCGATGCCGGGCCGACATTTCTGATCCCCATCATCATCCTTGGCGGTATTTTTGGCGGGCTGGTCACCGCGACCGAGTCCGCCGGTCTCGCAGTTCTGGCATCAATCCTGGTCGGCCTCTACTATCGCGAAGTCAATCTGAGCGAGCTGAAGACGGCGCTGCTCGATGGCGGCATGCAGACTGCGGTCGTGATGCTGCTGGTGGC
>WNGB01009427.1_pt1 | contig 13691 bp, 14 predicted proteins | sample 5400681 | NCBI WGS metagenome assembly WNGB01 (sample SAMN13153367, study PRJNA577476) | soil metagenome | isolation source: 115 cm soil or saprolite under grassland replicate 2 | place: USA:California | collected 2016-06-15 | reverse complement strand
GGGCACGGCGGATTTCGAGTATACGTCGGCGGCGGTGCAGGGTGGTTTCGAGCTCTTCAAGATGAGCAAGCTCAGCTTTGAACGCGTTCGACATCACAATCCTCAGGAGGCTGTACCAGCACTACCTTATAGAGGCTGTATAAATAAAATAATTCGCTTGTTAACACTTACGCATTTTTCGGTGCTCCTATCGGATATGGTGGATAATTCCGATCTCCCCGTCCGACCGGATTCATGCCCGTTTTCGCGCCGATCCGGCACCCATGACCACCCCCATGCCCGCCAATTTGGTCCGCCATGGCATTTCCTGGGTGATCGGGGGGCCATCGAGCCCCTCCACCCCACGCTTAAGCGGCGCCAAGTGGCGCCTGCAGCAGTGGCAGCGTCAGGAGGTCGCGCACCTTCCAGCGCCGGCTGGTCAGTCCGGCCGCCATCGCCGGGGTCCGCTGGCGGTAGCGCTGTGGCTGGCGTTTCCCACCACGGTCAAGGGGATACGCCAGCGCTTGCCGGAGCGACTCATGCGGCCGCACGAAATGGTAGTACGCCCGCCACCACTCCAGATCGAGCAGCAACTGCGGTGCCGCTTGCATCGTCGACCAACTGCAGCGGATGAGGGCCGCCACGCTTTGGCGTACCGTTAAATTGACGCGCTCGACAAAGGCGGTGTTCAGCTTTCCGCTGAGGCCCAGCCTGCGGAGAGCCGACTGGAGCGCCGCGCGCGTCCCGCAGCGCAGCACGTATGTGACCCCCACCAGCCGTCGCCGCCGATACCGTTTCTTGACCTGGCCATAGATCAGCCCCGCTGCCACCTGCCACCGCCGCGCCCGTCGTCCGACCCCTGCCACCCACTGCCCGAAATGGGCCGTCAGGGCGTAGAAATAGAGATTCAACCCGTCGCTCGTGAACACGGGGAGGCAGCCGATAGCCAGCCGTCTATGCAGCTCGTGAACCACCGCATGGGCGGAATCCTGGGTCCGCGCGCCCAGATGCAGCACGGGGATGATTTTGGTCAGTGGATCGAGAGCCAGCCAGAGCCACAGCACATGCGTCCGGGTGCGAAGCCGGGTCCGCAGTTCGTCCAACTGGAGGTGCGGGAGGTGCAGCCGCTGGAAGAATCGCTCGTGCACCAGCGTGCTGTGCGCGCCAGCCCGCGTCACCCATCTCGTGATCGTGGCATGCCGATGCCCAAACACCCGCGTGGCGGCCGCGACCGACAGCCCTTCGGCCAGCGCGGTCAGCACTTCGGCAACGCGGTGGGAAGCGGTTTTGAGCCGATAGAGCGGCGTAGCGCGGCGCGTGCTGAAGGTGCTGCCACACGCCTGGCAGCGCAAGGTCTGAATCCGCTCGCCGCGGCCATGCGCGCCGTCCCCCACCAGCGCATGGACCTGCGCATCCGTGATCCGATAGTAGGCACATTGGAGAGGTTTGCAGAATTGGGGGTGGATGGTCCCTCCGCGTCGTTTGGGGGCATTTTTTGCGGGGTGGCGGCAAGCTGAGCCACCGGGGCGCAGCCGTCGGTCGGGCTGCGCGCGCGCCAGCGCGTGGGCTGCGGTCGGGCGGCAGGCTGATCGGGGCCTCCGCGGCGCCGTCCAACCAGCCCCCAGGCGCAGGCGGCGCCCTCCACGCGATGCTCTTCAGGCCGCCAGGCGGCGGGCCAAGCCCCGCTGCACCCGGCGCAACCAGAGTAGCAGATTGCGCACGGCGCAGGCTTGGAACAACTGGCATTGGGCGGCGGCCAGCCCGACCCGCCGCGCCTGCCGACAGCCATGGTAGCGCGTCAACCACGCAATCGTCGGCTCGACCTGCCAGCGGCCCTGCAGCAGCGCCTTCCCCGCCGCGCTGGCGTTGAAGTGGGCGGCCGCGCGCAGTACCGCATGGTAGTCCGACACAAAGACGGTGCGGTGGCCCTTGGGATTGCTCTCCGTCCCGCGACAGTCCGTCCAGAGCGGGCACGCCCGGCACTGTGATGCGAGAAAGCGAAAATGGACACCATCGCCGTCCTGACTGGCGTAGGCTTTCGTACTCGTGACACCGTTGGGACAGGTACAGGCCGTCCGCTCGGCATCCACCCGAAAATCGGCCGGGGTGAAGCGGCTGAGGTCGGCGCCACCGCCGTGCGGAATGTGCGCCACCATCTGGGTCCGGCCATCGCTCAACGCCAGGACTGTCGCGCGGGTCTTGCCCCAACCTCCGGCGCGATCCATCACCAGATGGGGTGGCAGAGGCTGCTCCTGGGCCTGAAGCTGGCGGATGACCGCAGCCGGCGCCTCACTAGCTGGGATACTGCCGGTCAGGGCGACGGCGGCGCGGATGCGCGTGGCGGTGGTGCTGAGGACCGCATTCGGGCCGAAGACGGCCACGTCGCCCTCGTGCTTGCGAAAGGTGGCTTCCAGGTCCACGACGCTCATCAGTCGATAGGTGCCCTTCTGATCGTTGGGCCGCTCCTGCACCTGGCCGGTCGCATCCGTGGTGGTCTCGTCGGCGATGACCTTGTAGATGGCGGTGATCAGGGTCTGGGCGGTCGCCTGATCGGGCGGAGCCAGGGCGGCGAGGTGGGGTGTGCGGCAGGTGGCGACCTGGCTGGCCGTCTGCACGGCAGTCTGGAGCTGCTGTTGCCGCTCCAGGGTGGTGCGCCCGCGCGGCGGGTGGCTCAGGGCGTCCAGATCGAGGGTCGACAGCAGCGCGGGTAGCGGCACGGACGCCTGGGTCCGCCAGAGCTGCATCAGTCGGACGGTAAGCTGCCCGAGCAGAGGGGTCGGGCTGGGGGTGGGGGCGGCCGGGCTGGCCATGGCAAAGGTGTCCACGATCTGGGGTGGGGTGGCGGGTGGTTCGGGATCGACGCGATCGACAAACGCCAGGCTGTCGCGAAAGAAAGCGGCGGGCTGCTGCACAGTGAGCCAGGTGTGAAAACGGGAGCGGGTGCTGTGATCGGGGGTGGAACCCACGAGGGGCAGCCCGACGAACCAGCGCGCGATGAGATTGGTGGCCAGCAACCACTCCAGCGCGGGGTCGGAACAGGAGTCAGCCCAAGCACGGACCATTTCGGCGCGGACGCGTTGGTCGACCGGGTAGGTCGGATGGGTGCCAGGTCCCCCCTGGTGGTAGTAGGCGGCACACGCCGCCACGACGGGGGCCGGGTCATACCCGTGAGCGAGGAGGATGCGCGGATGCTGGGCGCCGCGCTGCAGCACTTGGCGCTAGACCAGGGTCCTGACCCAGGCCAGGATGGGCGTCAGGAAGAGGCCGATGAGATACTGGACCACGGGCGGCACGTCGGGCAGATCGCGGGTGCCAGCCCGGAGCACCGGTGGTACAATGGGCATACCAACCGCCTTTCTGTGACCTGATTGGTTTCGTCACCCGTATCATGCCACAGCTTGGCGGTTGCGCGTTTGTTCGGATTAATTCTGCAAAGCTCTCCATTGCGGATTGGGACAGGCGAACCCCTGGGTGACAATCCGTTTGGGCGCGCCACGCCGGCTTTTGATGGCCGACCACGGGGTCACTGGGGGATGATCCACGCCCGTATCGGTTGGGGCAGCGTGCTGGCGGCAGGCGGGGCAGTCTGCTGGGGTACGGGGCAAAAGGAGGCGCCGCAGGGGCACCGCGCTGGAGTTGGAGGGGGGATGCTGGCGGTAATACCAGACCCAGATCAGAGCGATCAGAGCGATCACCAACAGCACGCACCACGACGGATCGGTCGGCATCGGCGACCTCGCACTACGATATCAGGAGGATCGGGAACTTCAGGAAGGATACGGAGGACGGGTTGGGTTGTCAAGTGCTTGGGAAGCCGGAAGCCGGGCAGGGAATTATCCACCATCAAGAGAGGAAGCACCTGACACAGATGTGCTTTGTGCGGTAAAATCACTTATGAGAAGGGAACTTCTCACAAGAAACAGGTGAATGTATGGATCAGCTTGCGCCGGCCCCGGATTCCGCCCTCGTCACCCAGGAACCGTCAGGTGATTCGCCGACGACGGCCCTGGTCCGCGCTCCGCTCCCGGCGGATCGGCATCCCGCGCTGGTCTATTTGGCCCAGCTGAGCCCAGGCTCGCGCCGCACGATGCGCACGGCCTTGAATACGATTGCCGAACTGCTCGGCGTCGCGCCGGTGGTGCAGGAAACCACCTCGGGGCGGCGGCGGCGCGAGGTCGAGACACTCCTGTATTGCGATTGGGCCAGCTTGCGCTATCCGCACATCCAGGCGCTGCGCACGCTGCTGGCCGAGCGCTACAAACCGGCTACCGCCAACAAGATGCTCGCCGCGTTGCGGCGCGTGCTGCTCGAAGCCCGCCGGCTCGGCTTAATGACTCCCGACGACTATGCCCAGGCCGCCGACATTGGCGCGGTCAAAGGCAGCACCCTGCCGCCCGGCCGTGCATTGTCGCCAGGGGAGCTGACCGCATTGATGGCGGCCTGCAGCGCCGATCCAACCCCAGCCGGCCCGCGCGACGCGGCGCTGATCGCGCTGCTCAGCCGCGGCGGCCTGCGCCGCAGCGAAGCCGTCGCGCTCGACCTGGCCGATTATCTGCCGGTCACCGGTGCGGTGACCGTGCGCAGCGGCAAGGGCCGCAAGGACCGCACGACCTACCTGGATGGCGGCGCGGCCGCCGCACTCGCCCATTGGTTGGCGGTGCGGGGGACCGCCGCTGGCCCGCTGCTCGGCCCGGTCAATAAAGGCGGGCGGATCACGATCCGGCGGCTGAGCGACCAGGCCGTCCTTGGCGCGCTCCAGAAACGGGCCAAACAGGCGATGGTGAAGCCGTTCTCGCCGCACGATCTGCGCCGGACCTTTATCAGCGATTTGCTCGATGCCGGCGCCGATATCGCGACCGTCCAGCGCATGGCCGGGCACGCCAGCCCCGAGACCACCAGTCGCTATGATCGCCGCGGCGAAGCGACCAAGCGGCGGGCCGCGTCCTTGCTGCATCTGGCCTATGATCCACGAACGCGCGATGGCTCCTCATCAGGACTGCTGTGACGCTCGCTGTCACATTGAGATGCTACACTCATAGCACACTCCTGTTTGCGAGCTGGCTGTGCTGTAGCCATCTTGGACTATGTTCCTCGGTCGTCAGGATTGCGCTCCGACCGGTTTCGTCGAAGCGAGCATCGGCGAAGAGATGGTGACCGCAACTGGATGGCGATCGTTTGGGCGGCGCAGGTGGCGCAGGCGATCACCGTTTGGCTGCCTGCTGGGACCCAGTGATCGAAGATGGTATAATGAATGAAGGAGTCGCCCATGGCCAAGCCGCCGAACGACGACTACGATGGCGCGTGGAAGGCCGCACTGGGGGTCTATCTCCAGGAGTTCCTGGCGCTCTGCTTTCCCGCGATCCATGCGGCGATCGACTGGGCGCGCCCCTACCGGTTTCTCGATACCGAACTACAGCGTGCGACCAGCGATGATCAGCAGGGGCGCCGCACCGCCGACAAGCTGGTCGAGGTCTGGGGGCGCGACGGCGTAGCCGCCTGGGTCGTGATTCATATCGAAGTGCAGAGTCAGGACGTTGGCGACTTCGCCCGCCGGATGTTTCAGTATCACTACCGGCTGCGGGATCGGTTCGATCGGCCAATCGTCAGCGTCGCGGTGTTGGGCGACGACCGCCCGCGCTGGCGGCCGGCGGCCTACGAATCGGCGTTGTGGGGCTGCGCGGTGCAGTTTCGCTTCCCGATCGTCAAGCTGCTGGACTATCAGGAGCACCTGGCCGAGCTGGAGGCCAGCCGCAACCCGGTCGCGTCACTGGTGCTGGCGCACCTGGCGGCGCAGCGCACGCGCACGGACCCGGCGCGGCGGCTGCAGGCCAAGCTGGCGATCACGCGCCGGCTGTACGACCTGGGCTACAGCGCCGAGCAGGTGCGTCTGGCCTTTGGCTTTGTCGACTGGCTGCTGCGCCTGCCAGATGCGCTGCGCGGGCAGTTTGTGCAGGAGCTTCGGACGTTTGAGGAGAACCGTCAGATGACCTACATTACGAGCATCGAGGAACTTGGCATTGAGAAGGGGCGTGCTGCCGGATTGCTCGATGGGATTGCGCTGGCGCTCGAACTCAAATTTGGCGATGCGGCCACGCCCGTGATCGCGGAGGTGCGCCAGATGAGCGACCTGGCGCTGCTCGAGGCGATTCTGGCGCAGATCAAACCAGCCACAACGCTTGACGATGTGCGGCGTGTGTACGCGCCCGCAACGGATTCCGAGCAGTAGCTGGCAATGCACGATGCAATTGTGTAGCGCCAGTTCGCGCCCACTGGTTGCGCGCGGCTCCGACCCGGGTGCGGTGGATGGACAGCGCCAGGCTGTAGTAATCGCGTTGGTGGTCCGCCGGCTCCTTCTGCTCGCCCCACTGCCCCAGCAAATGCCCGTTAGCGCGAATAAGTCCTGGGTCAAGTTCAGCGGCGTATGGTAGCATGGACCATCGCTCCTTCTAGCCGTGGAGGGATCTATGCGCCGCATTCGTGTCGTCATCTGCGAAGTGGATGATCAGACCCCGGACGCCATGACCGAACTCGCCGCCTTCGATCTGCCAACCATGGATATCGCGACCCTTGCACCGGACACCGCTCTGGATGACCTGGAACGGACCACCTATGACACAGGGAACGCCATCTTACGTCGGACCCTCCAAGCACGCTGGGATTTGGTGGATGCAACCCTGGCCGAGCAGTACCGCCAGCGTTTTTCCCCCTCAGCCCGTCTGCGCCGACGGCCACGCGGCCGTAACCGTCGCTAGCCGCTTTGGGACGCTCGCCCTGATGCGGCAAGTCTTCGCTCCAGTCGCCGATGCGCCGCATGTGATGCCGGGCAACGCCGTGCTGCCGCCCCATCAGGGGATGATCATCACGCGCGGCTTGCAGGAATGGGCCTGTCTGCTGCCACAGGACCTGTCGTTCGACACGGTCACCCGCCTGTTGGGCTGGCAGACCCAGGACGAGGCGGTGCTCTCGGATACGACCGTGCGTGCCCTCGTGCGCACCCACGGGCAGATCATTCGCCAGGCCGAAGCCGCCGAAGTCACAACCTTGTTGGACTGCGCTGACCTGACTTCCTTGACCCCGCAGTTGGTGCCGCTCCCGCACCCCCGCCGGCGCGCGGCCTGGCCGGCGGACCTGACGGCGGCGGTCGATGCGGCCTTGCTCACCGGTGCGCCGCGCCCGCCCGTGGGTGTCAGCGCGACGGATTGGGAGCGTGTACTGCACGTGCGACGTGAGGAGCACACCCGTGCAGTCGCCGACTTGCGTCGGCTGGGTCCGGAGGTGGCGCCCGATCAGGTGCTGACGACCACCGACGAGGTGCTGACGCGTAAACTGGCGCGGCGACGGTTCAACGAACTGCGCACGGCCCGCGTCATGACGGCACAAGGGTCGCGCTACCTGAGTGGGGTCGGTGGGAGCTTCCTGACGTTGCTGCTGGTGATGGTGTTGCTGTGTGCCGGGCGGCACCGCGGCGTGCTGCTGCTGGCGGATGGCGCGCGCTGGATACGCAACTGGTTTGTCGCGCTGTGTGCGGTGTGGCCCACCAGCATCATGATCCTGGATTGGTTCCATTTGCGCAAGCGGTGTGCCGAACTGGGCAGTATGATCTGTCACGGTCGGCACGCCAAAGCGGCGTTGCTGGGACCGCTGTACCGCGAGTTGTGGCAGGGCCAGGTGGACGCGGCGATTGCGCGGTTGGAGGCGTACCGCCCCCAGGCGCGCAACCGCGAGCGGCTGGATGAACTGATTCAGTATCTGCGCGACCGGCAGCCGTTCATTCCGAATTATCGCCAGCGGCGCCGGGAGTGCCAGTATATCGGGAGTGGGCACGCCGAAAAGGCCAACGATCTGATCGTGGCGCAACGCCAGAAGGGGGCGGGCATGCACTGGAGCCTGCAAACCAGTGATGCGTTGGCCGCTCTGCGCACGCTCATGCTGAATGGGGGTTGGGATCGCTATTGGCGGCATCGACAGGTGCTCCCGTTAGTGGCGACTTAACCCAGGACTTATTCGCGCTAACAAAAAGTTCGGTGTAGCCAAGATTCTGGCGCTGCGGCCCCTCGACGCCGGAGCAGGCGGCGTGCAGCGCCTGGATGTAGACGTGGATCGCGGTGCGATGCGGGCCGGCCGCCGGTTCAGCGCTCGACTGCTCGAATGCGCGGCGTGCCCACTCCTCACGATTGAGCAGGCGCCAGGGTCGCTGTGCCAGCAACTGATCCACTGCCTCCTGGCATTCGCGCAGTAACGTGGCCCGATCGTTGTCCATCTGTGGCATACCCAATCGGTGCTCCAGGTGGTGAAGATCAGGGGCGCCGCTCCGCTGGGAAAAGCGCCCCGCGCATTGTACCGCGGAAAAGTGCTCTTTACAAATGAAAAGATAACGTATCGCTGCTGTGGAGACGCACCACGCAATGATATCTGTGGTATACTTTGCTACACCATGCCGCACGTCTAACTACCCTCAATGCCTAAATGACGCGCTCGACTCGATCGCTCAGCGCCTGATTAGCACTCAAGCGGTTCGCGATGGCAAGGACCGTTATGCAGCGTATGGGCGCTATGCTCGGCTTCGACAGCGATCGCACCTGTTTCGAAATGATCACGGCGAACTTAAGCGACGAAGACCACGCCGTCCACGCAAAGCTCGGCCGCACCCCTACCGCTACGTTCATCGCGGCGCAGCCGCCTGCCCTGCTCTTGCTCGGCTGTGCTATGCCCGACCCGCATGTGGCTGGGAGCTTCGCTGTGGATACGATCGGAAACGACTCTTGGCGCAGCGGCGCGCGGTTGTAGGCTTGCGGAGCACATGATGGATGTGGCACCCGGTAGCATTTGGAGGTATCGAACCATGCAATTCCTCAAGCACGTAAGGATGATCCAGGGCGGGATGGGGGTCCATGTCTCAAACTGGCGACTCGCGAGCGCGGTTGCCGCCGCCAGACCCGGCGAGACCATCGGCACGGTCTCCGGCACAGCCCTCGACGTGGTCTACGTCAGGCTGCTGCAGCTCGGCGATCCGGGCGGCCATGCCCGTCGAGCCCTCGAGGCCCTGGACGCTACATTTGGATCAGGACTCGGCCGGAAAATCCGCGATCGCTACTTCATCGAAGGGGGCAAGGCGCCCGACGCCCGTTTCAAAAGCACGCCCATGCATCTCATCCGCTCCCAGAATGGGAAGGGTGCCTTTCACGTGCAGGCCGGCACCCCTGCCTCGATCCCGCTTCAGCTGGACGAGGACGTCATCGAGCTGCTGATCGCCACCGGCTTCGCCGAAGTCTGGCTCGCCAAGCAGGGGCACAGCGGCAACATATTCATCAACTTCCTGAACAAGATCGAGCTCCCGCTGATCTACATCATGTACGGCGCCATGCTCGCTGGCGTGGACGGGATTCTCGTCGGCGCCGGCAACCCTGAGGGTCTTCCGTCGATCTGCTCGCGCCTGGCAAACCACGAGGCGATCACCAAAAATCTATCGGTGCTGTACCAAGAGGCTGGCGAAGAATTCACGCTCTCCTTTGATCCGAAACAGATCTGTGATGGAGCATTTACAAAGAAACCGCTGAAGAGGCCGGCCTTTCTGGCGATCGTCTCGCTGGAAGACCTGGTGCAGGCGCTGGCGGAGAGCGAAAGCGAGCCGCCCGACGGCTTCGTGATCGAGAACCATACCGCCGGCGGCCACAACGCCAACCCCGTCGGCCCACTCAAGCGGGATCTACTGGGCCAGCCGATCTACGGCGAGAAGGATACTCCCGACCTTGAGGCCATCAGAAGACTCGGGCTCCCGTTCTGGCTCGCCGGCGGGTACGGCAGCCACGAGAAGCTGAAGGTTGCCCTGGCCGCGGGCGCGAACGGCGTCCAGACCGGCTCGGTCTTTGCCATGGCCGAGGAATCAGGCATGCGGCCGGACTTCCGGTCGGCGATTCTGAGCGCGCTGAAAAACGGCGACGACGACGCCTCGCTGGTGCGGACCACGCTTTTTTCGCCGACCGGGTTTTCCTTCAAGGTGGTGCAGCTCAAAGAGACGCTCTCCGAACAGGAGGTCTTCGAAGCGCGGCAGCGGGTCTGCGACATCGGGATTCTTCAGCAGCTGGGCTTGAGCAAGCCGGATGAAGGCGGGGAGCGCATCCTCTTCCAGCGCTGCGCCGCCGGCCCGGTCGAGGGCTACGTCAACAAGCGGGGGCTGATCAGGAACACCGAGGAGCGACGCTGCCTCTGCAACGGATTGCTCGCGTGTGCGGGCCTGGGCCAGGTCAAGGAGCTGCACGGAGAACTCGTGGAAGAGCCGGCGATCGTCACGCTTGGCAACCATCTCGACGGCATCCGGCGGCTCTCCCGCCAGGGCCAGATCCACTACTGGGCCAGGGACGTGGTGGCCGATATTCTTGGGTAGCCCACATCTCGGCGTCTCGATCGCCCGGCGTCCTAGCGCGCCGGTAGCGTATGCACCACGGCGGCACAGCGGCCACGGAGGCGGTTCTTCTTTTCCGCATCTCAGTGCGCTCCGTGCCGCGGTGGTGCGGATTCGCTACCGATCCTCTAGCGCGGCTCAGGCCACGATCGCGATCGTCGCGCTCAGGCGGTGCTCGCCGCCCGGCTCGATCGTCACGACATCTGCGGCGGCGTTGGCCGTCTCGACGCAGACCATCGCGGCGTACTCGTCGTCGGCGAAATCGGCGATCGACCGCGCCTTCTCGACCCACGGGTTCCAGACCACGGTGGTCTGGCTGCCTGATTTGGCGATCCGGATGCGGCGCGCCAGCGCCGGGTCGTCGATCACACAGTCGGCGCTCGTGTCCATGTAGATCCGGTCGGTCTCCGCGCCGATCGTTATCGGGCCGTCCTGAATCTTGCGCCGCCCGCCGTCGACTTTGTCGGCGTAGGCGCAGCCCTCCAGCCCGCGGATCGCGATGCGCGCGGCGTCGCCGACCGCGAAGTAGCTGTGCAGCGCGCCGCCGCAGGCCAACGACTCGCCGCCGGTGTTGCGCGCGACCAGCGCGACGTGCAGCTCCGGGCCGACCGTCACGGCGATCTCCAGATCGAAGGCGTGTGGCCAGATCGCCCAGGTCGCCTCGGTATTGTGCAGGCCGAGCCGCAGCTCTGTGGTGTCGCCGGGGCCGACGCCCGCGCCGCGCACCTGCCACATCGCCGTCCGAGCGAACCCGTGGAACGGCCTGGACGGGTCGGTCGGGTGCTGTGCGAACCAGGGCCAGCAGACCGGGATGCCGCCGCGGATCGTCTTGCCCGCCTCGAACAGGCTATTGCGGCTGACGAACAGCACCGGCGCCTGCCTATGCGGCTGAAAGGCGACCACGTGCCCGCCCTGCAGGGCGATGGTCGCCGCAGCGTGCGCGTTGCGGATCTCGGCCACCGGCAGGCCGCCCGGCCCCGCCGCAAACGTGATGTGTTCGCCGATCGCGTACTGGTCGTTGAGGGCCTGGATTTCGGGTGTCGACATAGCGTCCTCTCTCCATGCGACAAGCAGCTTTACAGCTGGTCGCAAGTCGCAAGTCGCAATTTCCTGCGGCCTGTGACCTGCGACCTGCAACCGAAACCGTAAAGTATCAAGGAACCTTACGCGCCGGGCCGCTCGATCTCGTCGGCGATCCAGCCCAGGTCGAGCGACTCGAGCGTCGCGCGGGTCGGCACGCCCGTGGCGGGATCCCAGCCGGCCATGCGGTAGTAGGTCGCCAGGGCGGCATCGAGCTCGGCTCGGTCGAGCGCGATGCCGTCGGACTTGCCGCCCTTCAGCGGCTCGGCGAACAGGCGTTTCGGGAGCGTGTCGTGCTCGCGCGCGATCCCCTCGCGCGCGTTGAAGGCGCGCAGCATATTCAGCCGCCGCCGGCCGATCCACTGCACGTCCTCGACGCTGGTGGCCCAGCCGGTGACCGCCTGGACCACGGCCGCGATATCGGCCACGTCGAGCAGCTGCCAGGACGGGCCGTAGACGAACTGGCACAGGTTGAACGTGTCCATCGCACTGTAAGTGTACTGCGTGACCAGCGCGAACTCGATCTTGGCGTCGTTCAGCACCTTTGGCCGCTGCGGGTTCGTGAGCCCGATCGCCGCCATGCGCTCCAGGCTGCGCAGGTCGCCCTGGGGCATATAGCCGGGGTCGTGCTCGCTGCTCTGGTGGTCGGCGCCGAACGGGTTGACCGCGTAGATCAGGCCCAGGCTGCGCTTCACGTGCGGCATGTGCGCCGGCAGCTCGGCGCCCTTGACGGCCATCACATGCTCGTCGGCGCCGCGCCCGATCCGCTGCGCGGCCCGCGCCGAGCCCTCGGCCAGCACCTCGCCGAAGCCCTCGCGGCGCAGCGTCTGCTCCAGCATCGCCAGCATCGCGCCGGCGTCGCCGAAGCGCAGTGGCATGCCGGTGTCGGACTCGTCGATCACGCCGCGCTCGAAGCAGTCCATCGCGAAGGCGATCGTCGCGCCGGCGGCGATCGCGTCGACGCCGTAGGCGTTGCAGAGCTGGTTGGCGAGCGCGACCGCGCGCAGGTCGTCGACTCCGCAGTAGGAGCCGAGCGTCGCCAGGTTCTCGTACTCCGGGCCGCCGTAGACCGGCAGGATGCCCTGGCCCCGGTACTCAGCCTCGACCACGCGCTTGCAGCGCACCGAGCAGGAGTAGCAGGTGTCGCGCTCCTTCAGGATCGTGTCGTACATCGTCACGCCGTCGATCTGCTCGGCGGTCGCCATGAAGCCGCTGCTCCAGTTGCGGGTCGGCAGGCCGCCGACATAGTTGTTCTGCATCACCGTCGCCGCGGTGCCATACTTGCCGAACTCGGCCATCCCTGGGTCGGCCTTCATCTGGCTGGCGCCCAGCCGACCGTAGGCCTTGATCCGCTCGGGGTCGGCGACGGACGGGCGCTGCCGGCCGCGCACGGCGATCGCCTTGAGATTCTTGCTGCCCATCACCGCGCCCATCCCGGTGCGGCCGTGCGCGCGGCTGGCCATGTTCATAACCGCCGCGAAGCGCACCAGCCGCTCGCCGGCCGGGCCGATCTCGGCGATCTCGACCCGGTCGTCGCCCAGCTCCTGCCTGATCTGCGCCTCGGCGTCGGCCGTCAGCATGCCCCACAGGTGCTCGGCCGGCCGCAGCTCGGCCTGCCCGTCGTGGACCCACAGGTAGACCGGGCGCGCGGCGCGGCCGCGGATCACGATCGCGTCGAAGCCAGCGAACTTCAGCTCGGCCGGCCAGAACCCGCCGGCCTGCGCATCGCCGGCGCCGCCGGTGATCGGCGACTTGGCCACAGTCGTGCAGCGGCTCTGGCCCGAGACGGCGACCCCGGTGGGCGCGCTCAGCGCGAAGGTCAGCGTATTCTCGGGACCCAGCGGGTCGGCCCCGCGCGGCGTGTGCTTGAACAGGTAGTAGAGCCCGAGCGCGCTGCCGCCGGCGTAGGTCCGGTAGAACGCTTCGCCCGGCTCTTCGATCTCGATCGCGCCCGCGCTGAGGTCGACGTGGAGGATTCTGCCCGCGTAGCCGGTCAGCATCGTGACACCTTTTCTAGGGGGTGGGGGTGCGGAGGCGGGGTCGGGTACCCTCTGGGTGCCCCGCCCCAAACCTCCACCCCCGCCCAGCTTGTCAAGTTAGCGCGCTGCGCGCGGGCGGCCGTGCCCCAACGCGCGGAACGGTCCCCCACATTGCGGACACACCAGCCGCGGCATCTGGCCCGGCGTGCACCCACCTGAGGCGGCAAAGCCCATAATCACCACGTCGGGGA
>WNGB01029899.1_pt1 | contig 13692 bp, 12 predicted proteins | sample 5400681 | NCBI WGS metagenome assembly WNGB01 (sample SAMN13153367, study PRJNA577476) | soil metagenome | isolation source: 115 cm soil or saprolite under grassland replicate 2 | place: USA:California | collected 2016-06-15 | reverse complement strand
CAGGCGGAAGTGCTTGATCTCCAGCTTGAACAGGAGCGGGTTCACTCGGACCTCGCCGATCTCCGCCCGCCGCTTGAGCTGCTCCTGCACGTACCGGGGCACGTAGCTGGTGATCAGCCGGGGAACGAGGAAGAAGCCGACGAGTGTGTAGGCCACGGCAAGGACCACCAGCACCGCGGCGATGACGAGGAACCAGGTCCTGGTGATGAGCACCAGGAGCCGTCGGGCCCAGGGGCGATCGGCGTCAGGCGTCATGCGCCAATTCTCTGCGCGGTCGAGAATGGGTTCAACTCCACTGCTCGTCAAGGAGCTGCTGAAGAAGGCCGACGTCACGGTCGAGAACATGGCACCGGGGACGATCGCGCGGCTCGGACCGGGTTATGACGAGGTGAAGAAGATCAACCCGCGATCGATAGTCCATGGCAACACCGGACGATGCCGGTACCGCGCCGGTCACTTCAGCCAGCCCTTCTCGCGGTAGTAACGCTCGGCGCCCGGATGAAGCGCGACGGACGCGTCAGGACGGCTCGGCGCTTGCGAAGGTGATGCAGGCGCAGGGGCCGAGGTAGTGCGGGCGGGATGACAGAAACTCGAAGGGGGCTACGAGCCCGGTGCCCGTAACCCCCTGAGTTTTTGGAGCGGCCGACCGGATTCGAACCGGCGACGTCCAGCTTGGGAAGCTGGCATTCTGCCACTGAATTACGGCCGCCCGGCGCCCTTCATTCTACAACGGTCTACAACGGTCGCGTCGGCGCTACTTCCCGTCCTTGAGCGACATCGAGTAGGCCTGGAGCACCTCGTCGCTCCGCGCCTTCCAGTTGAGTCGCTTGCTCACCCCGTAGAGGTCCACCTGCTGGTAGAGCGGCACCGCCGGCAACTCGTCGAGCCAGAGCTTGTTGATACGGTGGTACTGCTCGAGGCGCTTCTTCTCGTCCATGATGGCCTGTGCCTCGTCGACCATCCGGTTGAAGTCCTCGTTGTGCCAGTTCACGAAGATGCCGGGCGACTTGAACAGCGGGCCGTAAACGGTCTCGGCGTCCATCGTTCCGGTGCCCCAGCCGATCAACCAGATCGGTCCCGCCTTGTGGACGTACACCATGTTGTTCAGATAGGTCACGAAGTCGTACGTGCGCAGCGTGGTCTTGATGCCGGCCTTGGAGAGCTGGCCAGCCACGGCCTCGGCGACTTCCGCATCACGAACGTAGCGGCCGCGCGGGCCGTGCAGCGTGATCTCGACGCCGCCGCCGAAGCCGGCCTCGGCCAGGAGCTTCTTGGCGCTGGCCAGATCCGCCTTGAGCGGTTGGAGTTTCGGGTCGTAGCCGAAGTGCATCGACGGCAGCATCGTAGCGACGCGCACGCCCTTGCCGTCGAGCACCGTCTTGATGAGCTCGTCGGCGTCGATCGCGTAGGCGATGGCCTGGCGGACGCGCTTGTCGGCGGTGGGCCCGTTGTAGGGCCCGGTCGGCTTGTGCTGTGCATCCATCTGGTGCGTGTAGAACATGAGCTGGATCGTCCGGATCGACGGTGCGGTCGACAGGAAGAGCTTCGGATGCCTGTCGATGATCGCGCCCAGATGCGGCGGGATGTTCACCGCGAGGTCGATCTCGCCGTTCTGCAGCGCGGCTACGCGCGAGGCGTCCTCGGGGATGGGCCGGAAGATCACGGTCTTGATCTGCGGCGCCCCGCGCCAGTAGGCGGTGTTCGCCTCGAGGACGATCTCCTCGTCCTTCGACCAGCGGACGAGCTTGTAGGGACCGGTGCCGATCGGCTTCTTGGAGAGATCGGCGGTCTCCTTGCCGGCCGACTCCCTGGGCGGCAGCATCCCGCTCTGGACGAACGTCATCACAGGAATAAACGTCGGCCAGGGCTTCTTGGTGTGGATCCGGATCGTGTACGGGTCCACGATCTCCACCCGGTCGATCGGCGCGAAGAAGGTCGCGCCGCGCAGCTTGCCCTGCCCCTGGGCCAGGCGCTCGAGGGTGAACTTCGCCGAGTCGGCATTGAAGTCTTCGCCGTTGTGGAACTTCACCCCTTTGCGAAGCTTCACTTCCCACGTCGACGGCGGAACGAACTTCGGCATCTCGGCGGCGAGGGCGGGAACGATCTTCAGATTCGGGTCGCGCTCGTACAGCGTGTCGAAGATGTGGCGACCGACGTTCGACGCCGGGCTCTCCGACTGGTTGGCCATGTCGAGCGTCGTCGGGTCGACGCCCTGCGCGAGCACGACCTTGCCGGCCGGCGCGGCGCCCACCGCCACTGGCGACAGGAGCACGACGAGCGCGGCCGTCGCGATCTTCCATGCGACCATACGGAGCCTCCTCGAGCGAGGGGATCGAACGCTCTGCGTGCCCCGCTACTTTAGGGTCCACCCGCGGGGGAGTCAAGGTAGGCCAGCGCCTCCTCGCGCGTGGCCACGAGCCCGAGCGCCTGAGCCTCGCGCGCCCGCTCGAGGAGCCGGCCGACGGCGGGGCTCGGGGGAAGGCCGAAGCGTTCCATGACGTCCTCGCCCCGGAGCAGCGGCGGCGCGTCGGCGCCGACGTGCTGCGTCTCTTCGAATCCGCGCAGGAGATCCCGAATGAGCGACGCGCGACGCCAGACCGAGCGGGGCGATTCGCCTCTCACGGCGGCACCGTCCACGAGCGCCAGCAGCAGCAGGTCGCGCGTGTCCTCGCGCAGGTCCCGGAAGAAGCGGTAGCGCGCCCGCGGCGTCAACCGACCGGCGGCGGCCAGGTGCATGGGACGCAGGTGATGGCGGACGAGGCGCTCGAGAACCCCGCGTGCGCGCGCCGGGAGCCTGAGCCGCTCACCGATGACGCGCGCGCGCGCGGCGCCGATCACATCGTGCTCGAAGAAGCGCACGCGACCGTCGATCACCCGGCGTGTCTCGGGCTTCGAGACGTCGTGCAGGAGCGCCGCCAGCTTGAGGACCTGGCCGCGTCGTACGTCGCCGCCGAGCTCCTCGGTCATGTGGGCGGCGAGCTCCTCGCCAAAGGGCCGCAGCCCGCGCAGACCCAGGAGGAGCGCATCGGCGCCGGCGACTGCCCGGAGCGAGTGCTCGAGCACCGGAAATCGGTGAGGCGCCGGCTGCGCCGTCGCGCGCATCGCCTCGACCTCCGGCACGATCACGCTCAGCAGGCCGAGGGCGTCGAGGCGCCGGAGCGCGCGCGCCGTGCGGGGAAGCGCGAGCAGCGCGAGCAGCTCATCGCGAACCCGCTCGGCGGAGACGCCGGCCAACCCGGCGGCGGCGGCTCGAATGGCCTTCACGGCGCCCCGCGTCAGGTGAAGCCCGAGCGCCGCCTCGAGCCGGGCGCCGCGGAGCGTGCGAAGCGGATCCTCGGCCAGCACCCGCGGGTCGTGGACCCGCAGCCGCCCCGCCCGGAGATCGTCGAGCCCACCGGTCGGATCGATGACGCGGGCCCGGCCGCGGCGCAAGAGCTCGCCCACCGGGACCGCCAGCGCGTTCACGGTGAAGTCCCGGGCCGCCAGATCGCCCTCGAGTGTCGCCGCCCGCCAGTCCGTCACGTCGAGACACCCACCGGGCGCGAGGACCCGTGCCGCCCCGCGCTCCGGATCGAGCGCCACGAAGACGCCGCCGAGACGCGCCGCCACGCGGCGCGCGATGTCGAGTGCGCCGGACTGCACCGCGACGTCAAGGTCGGTGGGCCGCATCGGGCTCCTCCCGCGCAGCCAGGCGTCGCGCACGGCGCCGCCGACGAGCACCGGCGGCCGCGACCGGCCCGCAGCCGACTGCACGGCGCGCAGGAGCGCCCGCGCCGGCCGCGTCAACTGGTCGAGATGGAAGTAGGAGCCGAGCGGCGCCGCGCTGCGAGGCGACACTTCAACAGCTCGCAGGAGGGAAGTAGGAGCCGAGCGGCGCCGCGTTGCGAGGCGACACTTCAACGGCTCGCAGGAGGGAAGTAGGAGCCGAGCGACGCCGCGCCGCGCACCTACGCGAGCTCGATGCCGCGCGCCCCGATGCGGTACTCGACGATCTCGTCGCTCATCACGCTTCCGCGATGCTTGACGACGCACAGCATGCGCGCCAGCCGGTTCCCGACGCGCTCGCTGCCGAGGACCAGGATGGTGTTCGCGGTGGCGCCGATGTCGCCGGTGGCGACCTTGCGCGCGAGCAGGTCTTCGAGTCGCGTCTCCTCCGTTGTCACCAGGAGCAGCGTCGTGACGTCGGTGTGGTCGTAGCGGTGCGCGTCGATGAACGCGCGATGCTTCCACACCGGCAGGCAGATCTCCATGCCGAGCGTCTCGGCGTCCCGGTGGATGATCTTGCGATAGAGCTCGTCGAACACGAAGACCTGGATCGAGTCGGCGGGCGAGTCCATCGGCTCGACACCGTCGACCACGACCCGCCGCGTGCCCGCCGCGCAGTGGAAGTAGAGGAACGGCCGGACCGTGTAGAGCGCGTGATTGTAGGCGGCCTTCCAGCTCCAGTCGAACTCCCGGCCGCCGTCCGGCGTCGGCACCTGGAAGTCTCGGACCCGGCCCACCCACGGGCACGCGTTGGAATAGAACGCGTCCATCTGGTCGGGCGGCGGATACGGATCGGCCATCGGTGTCACCGTGTGCGTCCAGGGCTTGAGCGACCAGGCGAAGAGTCGCGCCGCGTACTCGTCGTGTTGCTGCGAGTCGCCTCGCCCGTTCAGGTCGAGGACGACGCCGCGCGCGCCATCGGCGACGCGTCCCTGATCGGCGAACGTGAGCCCGAGGTGGGTTTTCCCGATCCCGGTCGCGCCGTAGACGACCGCGAGCGTGCCGGGCAGCAGGCCGCCGCCCAGCATCGCATCGAGCTTCGCAAGGCCGGTCGAGACGCGCGCAGTCACCGGCGTCGAGTCTACACTGCCCGGCCCTTGGTCGTGAACTGCCGCTCGTAGAGCGCACGCAGTTCGGCGAGCGTCGTGACCTCGCCTGGCGCCTTGTCATCGCGGATGCGCGTGATGCGCGCGAACCGGAGCGCGAGGCCCGACGCATATGTCGGGCTCTTCTGGATCTCGTTGTAAGCGACCTCGACGACGACCTCGGGCCGCACGCGCACCGTGTAGCCGTCGTCGCTCGTCGCGAGCGTCCACAGCCGCTCGGTCATCTCGGCGAACTGCTGGTCGGTGAGCCCCTTGAACGTCTTGCCGACGTCCGCGAACGTGTCCCCGTCGCGCACCGCCAGGTGGTAGTTGGAGAGCCACCCACTCCGCCGGCCCGAGCCCCGGTCGACGGCGACGATGACGCAGTCCACGGTCTCGGCCGACTTCAGCTTGAACCAGCGCTTGCCGCGACCTCCCGGCTCGTACGCGCTCCGGAGGTCCTTCGCCATGACACCCTCGTGCCCCGCGGCGAGCGCCTGCGCCAGGAACTCGCGGGCCGCCGCCGGCGAGGTGACGATCGTGCGCTCGGCCAGGTGGCGTCCGCCGGTGACGCCGGCCAGCGCCTCCCAGCGGTGCCGGTAGGGCTCGTCGATGAGCGCGCGCCCGTCGGCCATGAGGCAGTCGAAAAAGTGCAGGGTGAGCGGCATCGCGCGCACGAGTCTCTCGACTTCGTGGACCCGCCGGAACCGTCGCATCAGCTCCTGAAAGGGCAGCGGCCGCCCCGCCGCGTCGAGCGCCAGCACCTCGCCGTCGAGGATGAACGGCGAGGCGACGAGGTCGCGTCTCGCCGTCTCGACGACGTCGGGCAGGCTCGCGGTGACGTCGGAGAGGCGCCGCGTCCAGATCCCGATGTGTTCACCGTCGCGATGGAGTTGGATGCGGGCGCCGTCGTACTTATACTCGAGCGCGGAGGTCCCACCGTGGGCCGCCAGGACGTCCTCGAAGTCGTCGGCGATCTGGGCGAGCATGGGCAGGAGCGGGACGCCCGGACGTGCGGTGGCGGAAGCGAGCGCCGCGGCTCCACCTCGAGCCGCCAGCGCCGCGACCTGGGAGAGGTCGCCGAGTATCAGCGCCGCGCGGCGAGCCGTCTCGAGCGGAGCCGCGAAGGCGCGGGCAATCGCCTCGAGCACGAGCCCGTCCGACACCCCCGTCCGCATCTCGCCCGCGACGATCCGCTGCAACGTCTCCCGCTCGTCCGTCGACGCCCGCGCCACCAGGCCACGCAGCAGCTCGTCGCGGACCCGTCGCGCGCCGGCGCCGCCCGCATCGGCGACGGCGGCGAACGCCGCCGCGACGTCTTCGAGCGAGAGGGACGGCCCAGTGGCTTCGGCGGCGTCCGGCAACCCGCGGACTCCGAGCACGCGCGGATCGGACGCTGGAAAAGCCCGGCCCGTGAGGAACGCGACCGCGGTGCCGACGGCGTCGGCCGGGAGCGCGCGGAGGTACTCGGCGAGGAGCTCGAGTTTGTCGAGCCTCGCCGGGCTCGCGCGCAGCCGCCGGCAGAGGTCTGCGAGCCGCCCGAGCTCGACCATGCCGAACTCATTCTACTTCTAGGCTCGCCTCGGCCGACGGCCCGCAGCTCGCACTGCGCGTATTCTTGACTTCGCCGCAAACTCATTCTACTTCTAGGCTCGCCTCGGCCGACGGCCCGCAGCTCGCACTGCGCGTATTCTTGACTTCGCCGCAGCCGCCGCCCTACTTTCGTTCCATGCGCCGTCGTGTTCTGTACGACGCAACCTCGCGCGCGGCGGCGGTCGCGGCCGAGCTTCTCCGTCACGCGTTCGACGTCGCCCCGCTGTCCGCGTCGACGGATCTGGCCGCCGCGGCGCCGGCCGTGGTGCTGGTCGGCATGGACGTCGCCGACGCGCGGTGGGGCGACGCGCCGCTACGCATCCTGGCCCTCGTCGACGCCGACGCCACCGGCCCGTGGCCCGAACACTGGTACGGGTTGCTCCCGGCGGGCGTGAGCGGGCCGATTCTCGCGCGCGCCGTGGAGAACGCGTTCGACGACCTCGACCGCGCGGCCGCCATGACGCGACTCGATCGCGAGCTCTCCGAGCTGAACGCGATCGGCATCCGGCTCTCCGCCGAGCGCAACCCGCGGGAGCTGCTCGAGACCATCCTGACCAAGGCGCGGGAGATCACGCACAGCGATGCCGGCTCGCTCTACCTTGTCGAGGAGGACGCCGACGGCACCCGGTGGCTGCGCTTCGCTCTGGCCCAGAACGACTCGGTCACGATCCCCTACCGTGCGTCGCGGCTGCCGCTGACGAGCGCCAGCGTCGCAGGACACGTCGCGTTGACCGGGGACACCCTCAACCTCGAGGACGCCTACGCGCCGCCGCCGGGGGCGCCGTTCCGGATCAACCGCTCGTTCGACGACAAGGCCCGCTACCGTACCAAGTCGATGCTGATGGTGCCGATGCGCACGCCGCAGGGCGAGACGATTGGCGCGCTCCAACTGATCAACTGCAAGCCGGACTTCGAGCACCGCTTCGCGTCGGTGGAAGAGATCGAGCGGATCGTCCGGCCCTACGGCCCCCGCCACCAGCAGCTCGCCGGGTCGCTCGCCTCGCAGGCGGCCGTCGCGATCCACAACAGCCAGCTCTTCGAGTCCATCCGCCGGCTCTTCGAAGGGTTCGTGCAGGCCTCCGTTACCGCGATCGAGTCACGCGATCCGACGACCTCGGGCCACTCCTTTCGCGTCGCCAATCTCACCGTCGGCCTCGCGAGCGTGGTCGACCGCTGCTCCACCGGCGCGTACGGCGCGACCCGCTTCAGCGCCGAGGAGATGATGGAGCTCCGCTACGCCGCCCTCCTGCACGACTTCGGCAAGGTCGGTGTGCGCGAGCAGGTGCTCGTGAAAGCCAAGAAGCTCTTCCCGGGCGAGCTCGACCGGATCTGCCAGCGCGTCGAGCTCATCAAGCGCGGGCTCGCGCTCCGCTACGCCGACAAGAAGATCGCGCATCTGCTCGACAACGGGCGTCGCCGCTACGCCGAGCAGTCCGCCGCGTTCGACGCCGAGCTCTCGGCGTATCTGGCGGAACTCGACGACAGCCTGGCCCGCATTGTCGTCGCCAACGAGCCGACGGTGCTGCCGGGCGACTTCGCGGCGGAGCTCGACCGGCTGGCGCTCCGCGCCTTTGAGGATCACCTTGGGAACCGCCAGACCGTCGTCACGCCCGAGGAGGCCGCGATCCTCTCGGTCTCCCGCGGCAGCCTCACGGAGGCCGAGTTCAAGGAGATCCAGTCCCACGTGAAGCACACGTACCGGTTCCTCGCCGAGATCCCGTGGACAAAGGAGTTCCGCCGCATCCCCGAGATCGCCGGCTCGCACCACGAAAAGCTCGACGGCACGGGCTATCCCCGCGGGGTGAGGGGCGAAGAGATCCCGCTGCAGTCCAAGATGATGACCATCGCAGACATCTACGACGCGCTCACGGCCGGCGACCGTCCCTACAAGAAGGGGATCTCGAGGGACGAGGCGCTCGACATCCTGAGCCACGAGCGACGAGCTGGCCGCGTGGACGGCGCGCTGCTCGACCTGTTCGTCGAGGCGAAGATCTACGAGCAGGCCACGTCGTCGACCGTCACCCCGCCAAGAACAGACAAACGCCGCCCCATGCGATGACGGCACCGAGCGCCAGGAGTGCGCGCGCGGCCTCGCGGCCGAGCCCAAGACTATTCAGATGTTGAGCGGATCGCGTCAAAAAAAAGGCGCGGGAGCCTCGACGGTGAAGCAACGCGTACGTCACTGCGTGCGAGCTCATGACATCCTCCTTCAGTTAGAAGCCGCGAAGCAGTCCGATGACTTTGCCGAGAATCCTGACGGGACGTCGGGCCGGATCGACAACGATCGGCGCCATCGTCGGATTTTCGGGCTTGAGCACGACGCGCGGACCGTCGCGCAGAAACCGCTTCACCGTCGCCTCGGTTTCGCCGCCCGCGTCCGACTCGACCAGCGCTGCGACGATGTCGTTCGGCTGAGCCGAGTCCTGGCGGCGGACGAGCACGAGGTCGCCGTCGCAGATGTGCGCGTCGATCATCGAGTCACCCCGGACACGGAGCGCGAAGACGTCCTCGCCGCGCCCGGGCAGCGATGCAGCGGCGATCGGCACTTCACCTTCTCGATTCTCCTGGGCGAGGAGTCTCGAGGTCCGGCCGACGCTCGGCCGTCTCTGCAACTGCCCTTTCCGCTCGAGCGCTCTCAGGTGGTCGAACGACGCCCGGGGCGTGATCCTGAATCGCTCGCCGATCTCGCGTACGGTCGGCGGCACTCCATGCCTGGTCTGGAAGCCACGCATGAAGTCGAGTATTTCCCGCTGCCGGCTCGTCATCTCGCGCATGGTTCATCCTCCTCCGTGGCGGCAAGTATTACTCAACTTCTGTTGACTAGTCAACAAAAAGCGAGTGCCGAGTGGACGACCATTGATCGCGATCAGACGGTGGTCAGGCCGGCTCCCAGGGCTCGCAAACGGGGCACGTCGTGAACCCCTGCTCACGGGCATCGGCGACGTGCTTGAAGTAGGCGCGCTCGGCCTCCGGGATCCGCGAGACCCAGGCGCAGTCGCTCTTGTGGAAGAGGCGCGAGGTCCGCTGCGCGCAGTACGGCTCACCCGGCTCGACGGCGACGGACAGCGTGGTCTCGGCCGCGGTCTTCGTGCCTTCGGCCTCGGACGGCAACACGACAACCGGCGTCGACTCGATGGGCGCGGGCGTCGGCGCGATGATCGGATCGGGATCGTTGATGTGCAGGTTCGTCTCGACGGTCGACCGGAACTCGTCACTCGCCCGGCGGAACTCGCGCAGCGCCCGACCGACCATCCGTCCGAGCTCGGGAAGCTTCCCGGGACCGAACACCAGAAGGGCCAGCACCCCGATGACGAGCATCTCCTGCAGGCCGATGTCGAACATCGCGGTTTAGAGTAACACGCGCCCCAGGGCTAGCCGACCCCGGCCAGGCGCGACAGCTCGGCGAACGAGCCCACGACCAGATCCGCCTCCTCCGCAGGCACGCCACCCTCGGGCGCGACCGCGCGCCCCGCGGGCGCGTACAGCACCGTGAGCATGCCGACCGCCTTGGCGCCGCGGATATCGGACGGAATGCTGTCGCCCACCATCGCAGCGGTGGCCGGCGGGACAGCCATCCGCTCGAGAGCCATGCGGAAGAGCGGCGGCTCCGGCTTGCCGACCACGATCGGCCGTACGCCGGCGGCCACGGCGACCGCCGCCACGATCGCGCCGCAGCCCGGCAGGAACTCGCCGCCCTCGATCGGAAGGCGCGGGTCGACGTTCGGCGTGACGAGCGGCGCCCCGCCCGCGGCGGCCCGCGCGGCGGCGGTGAGGCGCTCATAGCTGAGATCGAAGTCGTTGCCGACGGCGACGACGGTCGCGGCGCGATAGTCCTTCACGTCCACCAGCTCGTGGCCGGCCCGCGCGATGACGGCCGCCATCTCGGGCGCGCCGAGGACGAGGACCCGTGCGGCCCCGAATCGCTGACGGATCACCTCGCCGATGATCTCGAGCGGGGTCAGAACGTGTCGGGCGGCGCCAACCCCGAGGCGGTGCAGGCGTTCGCGCAAGTCAGCGCCGGTGGCGCGGGAGTTGTTGGAGATGAAGCCGAGCGCGCGACCGCTCCGGTGGAGGGCGGCGAGGAGCTCACTCGCACCCGGATTGAGGACGCCGCCATTCCAGACGCACCCGTCGAGGTCGAAGACGAACCCGCGCACCGTCGACAGGAGCCGGGCGGGCACGAACCTCAGGACTCCGCCGACCGCGCGAAATCCGCGATCGCGTCCTGGTAAACCTCACGGGTCCGCGTGGCCACGCGGACCCAGCTGAAATGCGCCTCCACCCGACGCCGGCCCGCGCGCCCCATCGCGCGCCCGCGCGCGGGATCCTCGAGGAGCGCGCAGATGGCCGCAACGAGCGCGTCGGGGCGGCCCGGCTCGACGAGCACGCCCGTCTTGCCGTCCTCGACCACCTCGAGGATGCCGCCGACCGCGGAGGCGACAACCGGAGTCTCGCAAGCCATGGCCTCGAGGTTGATCAGACCGAACGGCTCATACACCGACGGGCACACGAAAACCGCCGCGTGGCTGTAGAGCTGCACGACCTCCTCCACGGGAACCATCTCGCCGATCCACACGACGTTCGGGTGCTCGGGCAGCGCTCGCTTGAGGCGCGCTTCGATCTCAGGGGTGTCGGGCGCCGAGGCGCAAAGGACGACCTGCACGCCCGGCGGGAGCTTCGGGGCCGCCTCGAGCAGATGGAAGATCCCCTTTTGATCCGTGATGCGCCCGACGAAGAGCACGTACGGCTCGCGGACGCCTCGGCGCGCCAGCACGTCGCGCGCCTCGGTTCGCCGGAACTGATTGGGGTCGATGCCGTTGTGGATGACGACCACCCGCTCGGGGGCGACGCGAAAGTGGGCCAGGATGTCCTCGCGCATCTGGCGTGAGACCGCGATGACGCGGTCGGCGGCCTCCACCGACGTCTTCTCGATCCAGCTCGAGAGGAGATAACCACTGCCCAGCTGGTCGGCCTTCCACGGCCGGAGCGGCTCCATGCTGTGGAGGGTCACGCAGAGCGGGATGCGGTGGACGGTGCGGATCCAGAGCCCTGCCATGTCCGCGTACCAGGTGTGCGCGTGGGCGACGTCGGCGTCGACGGGATCACGCGCCATCGCCAGCGCGATCGACAGTGTCTCGAGCGCGGGAGCATAGCGGGGCCCGTCCCGCCCCGGTCCGACCCGCTCCCAGGGTGTATAGCCGCGCAACGCGATCTCGCCCGTCGCCTCGGCGGGGGACCGCTCGCCGAAGCAGCGGACTTCCACGGCCATGAGGTGGCTCAGCGCGCGTGCGAGCTGACCAACGACGACCCCCGCCCCGCCGTAGATGTGCGGCGGATACTCGCGGGTCAGCAGGAGGGCCTTCACGACCGCTCGCTGCCCTCCGCGAGGTCGTCCCCGCGTCGCTCGAGCTTGCGCGCCACCGTGCGCACGTCGATGCCGAGAAGCTTCGCCGCCTGCGTCTTGTTGCCCCCGGTGATACGGAGCGTCTCGTCGAGCAGCCGCTGCTCGATGTCTGCGAGCGGCGTACCGATCAATTCCAAGATCGCGTCGCGCGGCGGGCGCTTCACGCCCATGACTTCTTCCGGCAGATCCTCGGCGTCGATCCGATCCTTCCGGGCCAGCAACACGCTGCGCTCGATGACGTTCTCGAGCTCCCGCACGTTACCCGGCCAGGCATAGGCCTCGAGCCGGTCGATGGCCTCGCCCGTGAAGCCCTCCAGCTTCCGGCCGTTCTTGGCGGCGTAGACCCGCAGGTAGTGCTGGGCGAGCACGCGGATGTCCTCGGGGCGCTCGCGCAGCGGCGGCACGCGGATGGTGATGACATTGAGCCGGTAGTAGAGGTCTTCGCGGAAGCGCTTCTCCTTCACCATCTCGGCCACGTCCTGGTTGGTGGCAGCCACGATGCGCACGTCGACCTGGAGGATGCGCGTGCCGCCGAGGCGCTCGAACTCGCCCTCCTGGAGCACGCGCAGGATCTTCGGCTGCGTGACCAGCGAGAGGTCGGCCACCTCGTCGAGGAAGAGCGTGCCGCCGTCCGCGAGCTCGAAGCGGCCCTCCTTGCGCCCGGCGGCGCCGGTGAACGCGCCCTTCTCGTAGCCGAACAGCTCGGACTCGAGGAGCGTCTCCGGCAGCGCCGCGCAGTTGACGGGGATGAAGGGCCCGTTGCGCCGCGCCGAGCGCTCGTGGATCGTGCGCGCCACCAGCTCCTTACCCGTCCCGCTCTCGCCCTGGATGAGAATCGTCGCCGAGCTGTCGGCGGTTTGCTCGACGAGCGTCAGCATCCGCCGCCAGGACGGGCTGGCGCCGATCATCTGCCCCTTGGCGCGGAGGTCCTCCAGCTGCTTCTTGAGCGCCCGGTTCTGCTCGATCAGATCGCGCCGCTCGAGAGCCTTGTCGATGAGCTTGATGAGCTGCTCCCGCCGGAAAGGCTTGGTGAGGAAGTCGTAGGCGCCGTCCTTCATCGCCTTCACGGCTTCCTCCACGGTGCCGAAGGCGGTCAACAAGATGACGTCGACGTCGGGCATGATCGCCTTCGCCGCCCGCAAGAGCTCGAGCCCGGTCAGGCCGGGCATCTTGAGGTCGGTGACGATGAGATCGACGCCGCCGGCTTGCACCCGCTCGAGGGCGGCCCGTCCGTCCGAGGCGAGGACGACGCGGTACCCCTCGCGGGTCAGCGTGCGCTCGAGGCTCTCGCGCAGCCCGGGATCGTCGTCGGCGACCAGCAGCGTCGCGGGATCAGACATGCGCCGCCTTCTTGATCGGCAGCCGGATCGTGAACGTCGCACCCCGACCCGCGCGGTTCGCCCACCGGAGCTCGCCGCCGTGCTCCTCGGCGATCTGGCGGGTGATCGAGAGACCGAGGCCGGTCCCCTGGGGTTTCGTGGTGAAGAACTGCTCGAAGAGTCGGGGACCGACGTCATCGGGGATACCCTCGCCCGTGTCGGAGACCGCGATCTCGACCCCCTCGCCGTCGAAGTGACTCGCGATCGTCAGCTCGCCCCCGCTCGACAGCGTCTCGAGGCCGTTCTTGACGAGGTTCCACACGGCCTGGCGCAGCAGGCCGCGGTCGATTTCCATCATCGGCACGTTCGGGTCGACCTCGACGCGGAGCGTGAGCCCCTGGCGGCTCGCGACCGGGCGGACGAAGTCGGCGAGCTCTTGCACGAGGTGGTTGACCGACTCCTCCTCGAAGTGGGGTCGCGGAAACCGGGCGAAGGCGAGGTACTCCTCGGTCAAGGCGTCGAGCGC
>WNGB01009425.1_pt1 | contig 13692 bp, 16 predicted proteins | sample 5400681 | NCBI WGS metagenome assembly WNGB01 (sample SAMN13153367, study PRJNA577476) | soil metagenome | isolation source: 115 cm soil or saprolite under grassland replicate 2 | place: USA:California | collected 2016-06-15 | reverse complement strand
AAGGTGATGGCCAGGTCGCATCCGGCGCGCTGGAGCAGGGCGTATGCCTGGTCGGGCCCGGCCTCGACGAGCGAGACGGTGATGTCGAGGCCGCGGGCGGCCAGGTCGGCCAGCGCGGCGGGTACCAGGGTGGCGTTGCTGCTGGGCAGCGCGGCCAGCCGCACGTGGCCGGCGGCGGTGCGGGCGAACGCGGCGAGTTGGGCTTCGGCGGCGTCCAGTTCGGTGGCGATCGCGTCGGCGTGGGCCACCAGCGCCCGCCCGGCCTCGGTCAAGGTGACGCCGCGGCCGTCGCGGGTGATCAGCCGGACGCCGGTTTCGGCTTCCAGCCGGTGGATGTGGTGGCTGACGGCGGGCTGGGTGTAGCCGAGGGCGCGGGCGGCGGCGGCGAGCGAGCCGTGCCGCGCGACCGCGCGCAGCACGAGAAGCCGCCGGACGTCGAGCACGGCTCTCATCGTCACACGGTTTCGGGCCGGCCGGTCACCTCAAGACGGCGTCTTCAGACGGTAAAGAAACCGGCAGGTGTCGCCCGCGGGCGGCTCGGGTAACCGCGGAGCAGGACCGTCGGGCTGGAACGGATCCGATGCCTGGGCCACCCGGTGCGTACCCGGCGGAGAGAGAGCAGGCTGGCATGCGCGAGATGACGGCTGCGGGGCCTGGTGTGGGCAGCCAGGTCTGGCATTTCGCCCGGCACTGGCTGGAGATGTGCGTGGTGATGTGCGTGGGGGGCGGGATCCTGAACGGCATCCTGTTCCTGGCCGGCCCGGCGCTGCTTGGGTACCCGGATCTGCGCCAGCGGTCGCCCGTGCTGGCGGTTCTGGTCAGTGGCCTTGTCTATGCGCTGCCGATGGCGGTCTGGATGCGTTTTCGTGGCATGGCGTGGCGCCCCACCGTGGAGATGTCCGCCGCGGTGATCGCTCTGGCGGTCGTGATGATCGGTGCGGCCGGGGTGGGTGTCGTGTCGGAGAGCAGCCTGCGCGGGTGGGCGATGGGCTTCTGCGGCCCGGCCTGCGGGGTCATGTTCGTCGTCATGCTGTTCCGCCCCGGTCTCTACACCGGACGAGCCGGCCACCCCGTGGGACACCGCACGCCCGCCGCGCCTGCTGGGCACGCATGAACGGCAAGCGTCTGCAGCCGCAGGGCCATGCTCTTGCTCGGCGAGGGGCCAGGAGCCTGCTGCGGCGATCCGAGGCATCTTGAGGGGAGCCACCATGACGCGGCGACTGTTCACCGGCGCGACGGTATGGGCCGGCGCGACCTGCACCCCCCGGCCGGGCTGGCTGCTGGTCGAGGACGACCGGGTGGCGGCCTTGGGCGAGACGCAACAGCCGCTGCCCGCCGACGAGGTTCGTGATGTGGCCGGCTGCCACGTCCTGCCCGGGTTCGTGGACGTGCACCTGCACCTGAGCCAGGCCGCCTGGTTCCCGCACGGCGGCGACGGGCTGGCATGGCGCGGCCTGGCCGAGGCGCTGCACGCGATCCGGGTCGCCGCGGACGCCGCGCCGGCGGCGCCGTGGCTGCTGTTCTGGCGGGTGCCCCGGTTCGCCTGGCCGCAGGGCCGGCTACCGACCGCCGGGGATCTGGACGAGGCCGCGCCCGGCCGCCGGGTGCTGGTCAGCACCCTGGACATGCACCGCGGCGCGCTCTCCTCGGCCGGCCTGGCCGCGCTGGGCATTGCCGACCAGCGCGCGGGCCGCTTCGGTGAGGATGTCACCCGCGACCGGCGGGGCCGGCCCACCGGCGAGGTATGGGAGGCGGCGTACGGCATCGCCCTGCAGCGGGCGCTGGCCGACACCGCCGCGCACCACGGCGAGCAGGGCGCCGCGGCGGTGCTGGCCGCCGAGGCCGACCGCTGCCTCGCCTACGGCATCACCCACGCGCATGACCCGTACATCTCGCCGGACCTGCACGAGCAGATGCTGGCCCTGCGAGCGACCAGCCGGATGCGGCTGTCCTGGGCGACCGGGTCGGCGGCCGGGATGCTCAGCCCGCCACCCGGCCCGAACACCACGCCGGACGGCCCGTACGGCGACGCCGGCCGTGAGGTGAAGCTGTTCGCCGACGGCGGCGAGCGGGCCGCGTTCCGCCTGCCGTCGCGGGCGGTGGTCGGCCTGTTCGCCGGCGCCTGCGGGCAGGCGTGGCGGATGCGCGCCGCTGGGCCGTTGCGGGAGGCGGTGCGGCGCAAGGTGATCCTGCGACCGGGCCACCTGCACACCCCGTACCTGCGCTACACCGACGCCGAGTTGACCGAGCTGATGGCGGCCTACGCCGCCGCCGGGATGCGGCTGCGCATCCACGCCCTGGGCAACCTCGCCGTGGCGCAGGCGGCCCGCGCGCTGCGCACCGCCGGCATCCCGCCCGGTACTGCCACCATCGACCACCTGCTGCTGCTCGACCCGGCCACCGCCGACCTCGTCGCCGCGAGCGGCGCGAGCGCCTCCTACCAGCCCGGCTTCATCCCCCGCTACGGCGACATGATCAGCGCCACCCGCACCACCCGGCACCTGACCGCGTTCGGCGCCCGGCTGCTGCTACAGGCCGGGGTCCCGCTGGCGCTCAGCTCCGACTACCCGCCCGGGGCGGTGGACCCGCTGCACAACCTGCGCGCCGCCGTCGATCGGCGCCGCCCGAGCGGCCGGCAACTGCAGCCCGAGCAGGCGCTGACCGAAAGCGAAGCCGTCCGCGCGGCCACCGTCAGCGCGGCCGCCTCCCTCGGCGTACCCGGCGCCGACGGCCTCGCCCCCGGCGAGCCGGCCGACCTGGTCGTCTGCGACGGCGACCCGTTCCAACCCCAGACACGGGTGATCCAGACCTGGGTCGCCGGCCGGGCGGTATGGCACGCCCCGGACCGGCCGGTGTCACATCGGAGGTGAGCGATGCACGGCGGAATGATGGCGGGCATGGGCCTGTGGATGCTGGTCTGGGCCCTGCTCGCGCTGGTGCTCCTCGTGGTGGCGGTGCTCGGCATCCTCGCGCTGGTTCGGCACCTGTCCACCCCGAGCGTGCCGGACGCCCAGACGGGGCGGCGACCCGGCGAGGCTTTCCCGCCGAGACCACCGGATCGCACACCGCCGTAGCGCAGGCCGGCGCGGGCCCCGTCCGCGCCGGGGCAAGGGCCTGCGTCGGCGCGCCGGTTACCGGAGAGGAGCGCACAGGTGTTGACAATCGGGATGCTCGGCGGGATGAGCCGGGAAAGCAGCGCCGAGTACTACCGGCTGGCGCGCGTGGCGGTGCAGGTTGAGGCGGCCCGGGGCGGACCTGCTGCTGTGCACCAACACCATCTGCTGTGCATCAACACCATGCACCAGGTCGCCGCCGCGGTACGCATCCCGATGCTCCACCTCGTGGAGGTGATGGCGGCCGCGGCGCGCGGCGCGGGTGGGCGCACGGTGGGATTGCTGGGCGCGGCTTTCACCATGGAGCAGGACTTCTGCCGGGACCGGCTGGCCTCGCACGGACTGACCGTGATCGTGCCGGATGCCGCGGATCGGGCCGTGGTACACCGAGTGGGCTATGACGAGTTGGTCGTCGGCGTCGTGTCCCAGGCATCGCGGAAGGCGTACCTCGCCGTCATCGATCGTTTCGTGCCGGCCGGGGCGCAGGGCATCGTGCCGGGGTGCACGAGATCGAGCTGCTCATCGGGCTGCACGACAGCCCAGTGCCGGCGTTCCCGACCACCCGCATCCACGTCGGGGCCGCCGTCGACCGAGCCCTCACCGAGGGCTGACCAGCGCACCAGCCCGGCACGCCGGGCCTGTACTCGAGAAACGGGAGGCGATCATGCGGTGGTACGGGCAAGCCAAGCCAGCGACACTGGCCTTCGAGGCGCCAGTGCCCGAAACGATGGCGGGCCGGGTCGCGGTGGTGCTCCTCGCGGTGGCGATCCTCATCCTCACCCTCGTACTGGCGAAGCGACTCGGCTCGTCCTCGTTCTTTCACGGGTTCCTCGTCGCGGTGGGCGTCTTCCTCAGCATCGACATCGTCGTCGTCCACTGGATCTTTCGGCTGCACCGGGTCACCGCCGGACCGGAGGCCAACGTCATCGAGCCGATCCTGGTGGCCGCCGGTATCGGATTTGTGATCTACGGCCTGCGCCGGGAGCGGCGATCATCCGTCGCAGCCCGGCGTCGCGAGCCCGGGCGGACAGCTTCGGATGTCGGCCAGCCCCGCGCGCGTGACGAGCGCTAGCTGCTAGCTAGCGGCGGGAAGAAGGACGCCACCATGAGCACGAACCACCGCATCCCACAGCTGTCCACACCCGGGCGGATCGACCGGCGAACGGCGCTCGGGCGCCTGCTGGCGCTCACGCTGCTCGCCCCACCGGCCGTTGGAGTTCTCGGCGGGTGCGCCCGCCGCGGCGACCAGCCGGGGATGGGAGATGGCAGCGGCATGCCGGGCTGGATGATGAGCGGCGACGGCATGATGGACGGGCAGATGATGGCCGACATGCCGGCCATCCACGACCTGCTCGTCCGCCACGATGCGATCCGGCGGCAGGTCGACGACCTCCCGGACGGCATCCGGGCGCGGACCACCAGCGACGACCCGCCGGTGGCGCAGCTCATCCAGACCCACGTGCAGCAGATGAAAGCCCGCATCGACGCCGGCCGGCTGATCCGGCAGATGGACCCGCTGTTCCGCGAGATCTTCGAGCACTACGGCGCCGTCACCATGACGGTGAACAACATCCCGGGTGGTGTCGAGGTCACCGAAACCTCGCCCGACCCGCAGGTCGCCCTGCTCATCCGCCAACACGCCCACCGCGCCGTCTCCGAGTTCGTCGCCCGCGGCATGGACCGCGCCATGCAACCCACCCCGCTACCACCCGGCTATCGCGACTAGGGCCTGTCCTGTCGATCATGGGAGCCAGATGAGTGCGGCGGCGATGGCGAGGCTGGCTCTGTAGATCGAGGCTCGTTTGGCGAAGCGGGTGGCCAGGTCGCGCCATTGTTTGAGCCGGTTGAAGCAGCGTTCGACCACATTGCGCCGCTTGTAGACATCGCGGTCGAAGGTCGGTGGTCGGCCACCTGCGCTGCCCTTGACGGCGCGGCGGGCGATCTGGTCGGCGCGTTCGGGGATGGTGTGCCGGATACCGCGACGGCGCAGCGCCGCGCGGGTCGAGTCGTGCGCGTAGCCCTTATCGGCTATGAGCATGTCCGGGCGGGTACGCGGCCTGCCCGGTCCGGGCCGATTAACCGTGATCGCCTCCAGCAGCGGCAGCAGGTGCGGGTTGTCACCTGCCTGCCCCGGCGTGAGCAGGATCTGAAGCGGCCGGCCCCGACCATCGACGGCGAGGTGGATCTTCGTGCTCAACCCGCCCCGGGACCGGCCGATCGCCTCACCAGCGGTAACGCCGACTGTCACACCGTCGGTTCCGAGCCCGGCAGATCCCCCTTTTTGCGGGCGCCAGCAGCATGCTGATGCGCCCGCACCACGGTGGTGTCCACCGAGATCACCCACTCGACCGGCTGCCCATCATCGAAGACCTGCGCCCAGGCCAGGATCCGGTCCCACGTGCCATCGGCAGACCAGCGCCGCAGCCGCTCGTGGCAGGTCTTCCACGGCCCGTACCGCTCCGGCAGATCCCGCCACGGCGCCCCCGTGCGCAGTTTCCACAAGATCCCGTTGATCACCTGCCGGTGATCACGCCACCGGCCATTGCGAACCCCAACCTCCGGCAACACCGGCGCGATCACCGCCCATGCCGCATCGGTCAACTCACCACGACGTACCACGCAGAAATGATCAACGATCTACCCCACCAAGATCGGCAGGACACGCCCTAGGCCGGAGCACCCACACAGCGCGCGCGACGGCGTTGACGACGTCCCCTTGACATGGTCCGGGCCGCCCATCACTGCCGACATGGGCGCGAGTCAAGCCGCCCGCACGCGGCCGGCCCGGTGCACACGCGTTGCTTCGACGCGGTGCCTACCCGGGCGTCGGTGACCCCGCCGTTGCGGAGGCTGCCGGAGCCGCGCTGAGCCGTAGTTCGTCGCCGACCCGCAGAGTGCGGTAGCGGTCGCCGAAGCGGCGGCCGAACGCGTCGTAGGTCCACGGGGTGCTGTCGTGGCCGGACAGCGCGACCAGCCGGGGGCCACGCGCGTCGATCTCGTCGAGGACGTGGGCGGCGTCCCGCTCGCCGATCGGCTGCCACGGCGGGTGCGGGTTGCCCAGCAGGGCCTGCGGGATCAGCGGTGTCCCGGCCGGGTGGACCGGCAGATGCAGCCCGCCGACCACGGCCCGGATCGGCACATCGAGGACCTGCTCGGTGACGCCGAGGATCCGTTCGATCTGCGGGTGCCCGCAGCCGGTGATCAGCACCAGGCCGAAGCCGCGGACGTTGACCACGAGCGCCTGCTCGGCGATCGGCCCGAGGAACAGCATCCGCGGCAGCGGCGGCAGCACCGCGATGCCGGGCGCGACCACCCGCGGCCCGGTGGTCGCGACGACCTCGGCGCGCGGATGCTGCATCTCGGTGGGGACGTGCGCCGGCACGCCACGCGGTTCGAGGGGTTCGCCGGCGAAGGCGAAGGTGCGCTGGCGCAGCGCCCGCCACCCGCCGACGTGGTCGAGGTGCAGGTGCGAGATCACCACCGCGTCCAGGTCGCCCAGGTCGACCCCGAGGATGCCGGCGTTGTGGGCCAGCGCCGAGCGGACCCGGCCACCGGACAGGCCGGAGTCGAACAGCAGCCGGGTGCCCCCGGCGCGCACCAGATACGACACGCCCGGCTCGCCGATCAGCCCGCGGCCGTCGACGGTGAGCCGCTCCACCAGCGGCAGGATCGACACCTCGTCGACCTCGCCCAGATCCCGCAGTCCCGGCTCGACCTGCACAGGCCAGGACCGGTCCGCCCGCGCCACCCCGGCGGCGTAGCGCACCGTCAGCCCGGCCAGCGCCGCCGCGGTCCCCGCCGCCGCACCGCCGACCAGTGCCCGCTTCCACGGCATCGCGACCTCCCGCATGCGCGTCGAGCCCGTTCACTCCTGCTGGCACGGCCAGGTCTCTGTTCCGACTGTGTACCCACAACAACGTCGGATCATGACAAAGAGGGGGGCTGATTGGGTTGCTGGTGCGGGCCGGCGTCAGCGACTGGCGTGGGGCTTGCGGGCGGCGAGGCGTTCGACGATGCCGAGTGTGAAGCGTTGGTGGCGTTCGATGGTGTAGCCGAGGGCCTGCACCTGGGTGATGGGGCGGCGGCGGAAGTGTTCGCCGCCGAGCGGGACGGTGACCAGGTCGATCAGCCGCTGGGCGGTACGGGCGTGCCACCGGGATGCCTCGACGTGGTCGGCCAGCAGCAGCAGGCCGCCGGGGCGCAGCACCCGGTCCATCTCCCGCACGGCCTGCCGGTCGTCGGGGATGCCGCACAGGGAGAAGGTGCACACCACGGTGTCGAACGAGGCGTCCGGGAAATCCAGGGCCTGCGCGTCGCCGAGGCGCAGGTCGACCGCCCGGCCCAGCTCCCGGGCGCGGCGTCGGGCGATGTCGAGCATCGGCTGGCTCCACTCGACCCCGGTCAGCCGCACCTGCGATGGGTAGTGCGGCAGGTTCAGGCCGGTGCCGATGGCCACCTCCAGCACCTCACCGGACGCCTGGGAGCAGACCCAGTCGCGGGTGTCGCCGAAGACGTGCCGGTCGAAGAAGCCCATCTGCTGGTCGTAGGAGCCGGCGTGCTTGTCCCAGTAGCGGCGCAGCCGCTGGTCGCGCTCCACCTGTGTTGGCATGTTCCTCACCTCATCTGTACCGTTGTCGACCTGACGGGCCGAGAGCCTCTGTCGGCAGCGGACCTCCGGCGCCGAGCGATCTGGTTAGTGGCAGCCCATGCTGGTCATGGCAGCTGTCATGATGGACATGTGGCCCCAGCCGGCCAGTGCGGCCGCGCCGACCAGGAAGACCAGCACGAGCACGGCGGCCACCGCGACAACGAGCGGGCCGCGGCTGGCGCCGCGCCGCGTGACCGCCAGGGCGGGCAGGTCCGCGGTGATCGCCGCCAGCTCTCCGTAGGTAGTGGCCTCGTGAGCCGCGTCGAGGCGTTCGGTGAACTCGTCGAGGCTGAGTCGCCCGGCGGCGGTGTGCTGGTGCAGTGCGTCCATGACGTGCTGGCGGTCGGCATCGGATGCCCGTATCGAGGGGTGCATATCAAGCTCCTTCCCGGAGATTGTCTTGTTCATGCGACGTTCGGGTTCGTGGCTGCTGCGCCCGCCGTCTGCCTGCGCCACCTGCTGAGGTCGGTGCGGAATCCCCGGCCGGGTAACGCGCCGCGGCCGGAGGGTCAGCCGACCGGTTCGGGCAGTGCTGTCCTGGCCGGTCGGGGCGAGGCCGGCGGGGGTTCGGCAGGGATGGGCGCGGGCCGCGGCCGGGACGCCACCCGACGCTGGTCGAGGACGCGCAGCGTCAGCACCGCCCCGGCGAGGACGAGGACGGCGGCGGCGAGCAGGCCGGTGGTGTAGCCGGCGAGGAAGGCCCGGGTGGGGGTGGCGCCGTGGCTGAGGGCGGTGGCCTGCCGAGTGGTGAGGACCGCGCCGATCACGGTGACGCCGAGCAGGGCGGAGACCTCGCGGGCGGCGTTGAGGATGCCGGAGGCGACCCCGGCCCGCTCCGGTGGCAGGACGCCGAGGATGCTGGCGGTCAGCGGCGTGGTCAGCCCGGAGCCGACGCCGACCAGGACGAAGCCGGGCATCAGGTCGGCCAGCCCGGCGCCCGCACCGAGCCGGGAGACCGCCAGCAGTCCGGCGGCGACCAGCACGAACCCGGCGGCGACGGTGCGGTTGGCGCCGATGCGCGGGGTGAGGGCGGAGGCGAGGGGGGCGGCGGCGGCCATCAGCAGCGCCAAAGGTACGAACGCCGCCCCGGCGGTGGTGGGCGAAAGGCCCAGGATGCCCTGCAGGTATAGGGAGGTGAAGAAGTACACGCCCATCACGGCGAGGCCCCACAGCATCATCGCGATGGTGCCGCCGGTGAACACCCGGCTGCGAAACAGCGACACGTCGACCATGGGGGCGGGTACCCGGGACTCGATGACGGCGAAGGCCGCCCCGGCGATCGCGGCCAGGGCGAGGGACCCGGCGACGGCTGGTGAGGTCCAGCCCGCCTGGTGGCCGCCGATCAGGGCGTAGGTGAGCGCGGACAGCCCGACCGCGGAGGCGCCCAGGCCGGGCAGGTCGAGCGGGCCGGCCGCCGCGGCGCGGGACTCGCCGATGGCCAACCGCCCGATAGCGAGGGTGACCATGCCGACCGGCACGTTGATGAAGAAGATCCAGCTCCAATGCCAGTGCTGGGTCAGCAGCCCGCCGGCCAGCGGGCCGAGGGCCAGGGCGAGGGCGGCGATGGCGCTCCATGCGGCGACCGCGAGGTTGCGCTCCCGCTCCCGCGGGAAGGCCGTCGAGAGGATGGCGAGGGTGGTGGGGGCCAGCAGCGCCGCACCCACCCCCTGCACGGATCGAGCCGCGATAAGCATGGCGCCTGAGCCGGCGAGCCCGGCCGCCAGCGACGCGCCGGTGAACACCGCCAGCCCGGCCAGGAACAGCCGCCGCAGGCCGTACCGGTCGGCCAGCCGGCCGCCGGCCAGCAGCAGTCCGGCGAAGACCAGGATGTAGGCGCTGGCCACCCACTCCAGCCCGGCGATGCCCAGGTGCAGGTCGCGCTGGATCGAGGGCAGCGCCACGTTCACCACGGTGTTGTCCAGCGAGGTCACGAAGGTGGCCAGGGCCACCGCGGTAAGGCTCCACCAGCGGGTTTCGTGGCGTGGGGTGGCGGACATGATTCCTCCAAGTCGCTGTGTTCATCGCTCACAAAGTGAGTGCCGCTCTCTCTCTCCACTCTCCATCCTGCTCCCCAAACTGTCAAGAGCGGTGCTCGCAAAGTTTGCGGCGCTCGCTGTTTCCGGGCAGACTGACCGGCATGAGCTCTTCCGCTCCACACGCCGTACCGGCCGGCTCGCCGCCGCTGTCGCGCCGCGACGCGCGTCGGCTGGCCACCATCGCGGAGATCAAGACAATCGCGCGGCGCCAGCTCGCCGAGCACGGCCCGGGTGCGGTGTCGCTGCGGGAGATCAGCCGCGAGATGCGGATGGCCTCCTCGGCGCTGTACCGCTATTTCGCCAGCCACGACGAGCTGATCAACGCGCTGTGCGTCGACGCCTACGACTCGGTCGCGGACGCGCTCGCCGCCGCCCGCGACACCCGACCCGCCGACGATCACGCCGGCCGCTGGTGGCAGATCTGCCACGCCTACCGCCGCTGGTCGCTGGACCACCGACCCGACTTCGCGTTGATCTTCGGTACCCCGGTGCCCGGCCACCACGCACCCGCCTCGACCACCGGCCCGGCCGCCGGCCGGTTCGCCGCCGTCCCGCTCGACGTCTATGCCAGAGCGGTGGACGCGGGAGCCGCCGACCCCGACCGCACCCAGGTGCCGCCCACCCTCGAAATCGGTGACCTGCTACGCGACCTCCTCGACGCCGACCCGCCCGACTACCCGCCCCGGCTGGCCGGCATCGCCCTCACCGCCTGGGCCAGCGTCCTCGGCTTCCTCATCACGGAGATCTTCGGCAGCCTGACCCGCCTCGTCACCGACACCGACCAACTGTTCCAAGCACACGTGCGCACCGTCATGACCGGCATGGGATTCCAGCCCACCCTCATCCCGACCGGCGACACCAATCGCCACCGCTGACCAGCACGGCCCGCATCCGGTCCCGCGATCGCCGATCCCGCTCCGGCCGGACGAAACCGTGATGGGCTACCCGAACGCCGAGCCATCGGCACGTCAGCGGGCCTGGCCGCTGACGTCTGGTGATGTCAGACGTCGTCTTGAGGGGCCAAGGAAACCGGCACGTGTGCCCGTCAGCGACCCGGGGCAGGCATCCAGAGCGGATGAGCGGCGAAGCGGCCGGTCCGGTAAAGGCAACTGCGTCACCAACTGGGTCACCGACTGCTGGGTCCAGACGAGGTCCCGACCGGCTCGTCGGCGAGCAATTGTCAAGACCTGTGGATCGGATCGGATCGTCACGGTCGTAGGTGGACCGTGACCTCGTGGTGGGTGACGCGTTCGTCCCACCGGGTCAGGGCGCGGCGGGCGGTGTCCTCGACGACGGCTTGCTCGGGGTCCTCGCCGGCGAATGCGTGCACGTCGTCCATGCTGGCGAAGAACGTGATGGAGGTAAACATCACTTCTTCGCCGTCGTGGCGACGTAGCAGCCGCGCACCGCAGAAGCCGGCGACTTGCTGGAGGTGCTCGGCTACCTCGGATTCGTAGTGGTGCTGGTAGTCGTCGGCCGTTGCTGTCGAGGCCCATCCTCGCCATATCCGCGCGATCATGCGCTACGCCTGAACCTTCCTTGGTCTGCTGCCGGCAGGGCTCGCGTGTCTCATGCCGCCTTGGCGTCGCTGTCCGTGGTTTCCCGCTCGATCAGTTTGCCACGTTCGAAGCGGGCGCCGGCACGGACGAGGGCGACGAGGTGAGGTGCGTTGACCGCCCGCCAGCGGTGCTGGGCGGCTTCGATGAGCTTGAACGCCATGGCCAGGCCGGCGCCGAGCCGGCCTCCGACGTGGCCGCGGCGGCGCATCGGCGTACCGAGGGCAACCCGTTCTTCGTGACCGAACTGCCGCGGCTCGACGATCCCGCGGGTCTGGCACACCGGCTGGTACCGGGCCCTTCGCGGTGGAGGAGCCGCAGGTGCCCGACCACGGCCGCGCGGCGGTTGTGGTTGGGTCCAGGTCCAGGAGACCTCCTCCCAAGGACGCGCCAACTCCGGGCGGTTCCGGCTCACGCTCGTGGCAGTACGCCACGTGGACCGCTGGCTGGTCGCCAGCGTCGACATCGGCCCGCTACACGACCTACCGGCACCACCGTCGGCATGACGGCCGTCCCGGTGCCCGGTCCGACCTCGGTTGGCAGCTCGACCACGAACAGCGCGCCTTGTCGGGCCGGGGGCGAAGCCCCGGCTAGGAATCGGCCTAGCAGGCGCTAGCAGCACGGTAGCGATGCCGTGTCGGCGCCCAGCAGAGCCGGTACCGGCATGGAAAACTGAAATCTCGGTAGCCGCACTGTCGATAGGGATAGACCGCTATGGACATGTACGTGGCCGGATGCCGCGGCCGGTCCGTGGCGGACGGAACCGTTGGCCACGCTCGCCGCGGCCATCCCCGCGCTTGGCGAGGTCCGGCCGCCGTAACCATAAGTCGTGCAGCCGCCGCGGCCGCGGTCACCCGCATGCCACCTCGCGCCGTCGGCCCACCTGCTCCGGCTCCCAACCAGCCGACAACCGCGATCCACAACCGATGGGAGACGCCATGGGGCGCTCAGCGGGCCCCTGGCCGGCCTGAGCTTCGTCGGCGGCATCGGCGCGCCGCCGGCAGCAGCGGCTTGATCGAACTACTTCATCCACAGTGTGCACGATTTCTCCCTGCTGAGGACGTGTCATGGATTTGCTGAAGAGCAACATGCTGAAGGTCCCGGGAACGAGCCTGTACTACGAGGTACGCGGTGAGGTCCGGTGCTCCTGCTGATCGCGGGCGGCAGCGCGGACGCCGGCGTTTACGAACCGATGGCGGCCCGTCTGGCGGGCGGCTACACCGTGGTCACCCACGATCCGCGGGGCAACTCCCGCAGCCCGCTCGACGGAGCATGGGAGGACCAGCGGATCGAGGCCGCGCCCGCAGGATCATCTCGTCAGGCAGGTCGAGGCGGCCGGGGAAGCGGCTTCGAGCCTTTCGGCTCTCCGGCCTCACAGCCGTCCCCGGCTCCCTCGATCGCCTCGCGGGCCTGAAGGAAGCTTCGTCAACGACCATGTCGGTTCTAGGGCGAAGTTCCACAGGTCAACGTCGCCTGCCAGCCTCACACGGCGGCAGGTACGTCTTCATCTGCGCCGCCCGCGGATCGCGCCGCTACCTGCGACGGTGTGCCCCCTGGCACGCCCGGCCCCAGAGCCGTGTGTCCCATGCCGCCGGGGCTGACGGCTCTACTGCCCGGCCGGTCGCGGTCGTACGGTCACTGCGGAGGGGAGTGGGCGATGGACAGGCTCGAAGCCGAGAAGGCCGCCAAGGAGGCACGCGCGGAGGTCGGTCGCGCCGACCGGTCCCCGAAGCGCACCGAGGCCGCCCTCCGGTTCCTGCAGGAGATCGCGTACGTCGAGTCGCACCGTCGCGAGTCGCAGCACCGTACCGAGCGCGATGAGCGCGGCAAGCAGGCTTGACGACCTGGTACGGGCGGTGCCGCCGACCCGGGACCGCTACGTCGATTTCCTGCGTGCGGCGAGCATCCTGGTGGTGGTCGCCGGTCACTGGCTGATGCTGTTGATCGCGTGGGACCACGGCGTGATCCGGTCGGTGAACGTCATCGGCCGGGTGCCGGGGTTGTGGCTGCTCACCTGGCTGTTGCAGGTGATGCCGGTCTTCTTCTTCGTCGGCGGGTACGCCAACCTCGTGGCGTACCGCTCGTCGCGGCTACGCGGCGAGCCGGTGAGCCGGTTCGTGGCGCGGCGGGTCCGCCGGCTGCTCATCCCGTCGCTGGCGTTCCTCGCGGTGTGGGCGGCAGTGCTGGTGGTACTGCACGTGGCGCGGATCGGCGCCGAGACCGGCCCCTGGTTCGGCGGCTTCAGCCTGCTGCGCGGGGTACAGCCGCCCGGCCAGACCATCCCGTTCGGACCGCTGTGGTTCCTCGCCGTCTACCTGCTGGTGGTACCGTCGCCCCCG
>WNGB01009422.1_pt1 | contig 13693 bp, 9 predicted proteins | sample 5400681 | NCBI WGS metagenome assembly WNGB01 (sample SAMN13153367, study PRJNA577476) | soil metagenome | isolation source: 115 cm soil or saprolite under grassland replicate 2 | place: USA:California | collected 2016-06-15 | reverse complement strand
GTGCCGCGTGTCCCGCCCGTCCGCAGGCGGTCAGCTTCATCTTCACGAGCCCCTTCTGAGAGACGGCCACGGAGAACCCGTTGGGCTCTCCGACGATCGCGGCATCGAACGCCAGCTCCGACACGAGCTTCTCCAGCCCCTCGCCTCCGGTTTCCTCATCGCAGGTCGCGGCCAAGAGGAGACTCCCCCGGTCCGGGAGCGGCGCGGTCAGAAACGCCTCGAGCATCGCGGCCACGGATGCCTTGGCGTCGTTCGAGCCGAGGCCGATCAGACGCTCCCCCTCCAGGCGTGGCGTCCAGGGGTCCGCGGACCATCCCTCGACGGGCGGCACGGTGTCGAGATGGGAATTGAGGAGCAGGCGGGGCGATCCCTCTCCCCGAGCGGCCAGCACGTTGCGGCCGTGACGCGTGGCCGTTACGCGAGCGTCCTCGCAGATCTCGGCGATGCGGTCGGCGAGCCGGCCTTCCTGTCCGGAGACGGTCGGGATGGCCACGAATTCCGCGAGACGCCGGACGATCCCGGCCGCGCGGGCGGCCGCGCTCGGCGTCACGCGCCGACCACCATCGTGCCGCTGCCGCGGTCCCCGAAGATCTCCGAGAGAAGGGCGTTCCTCTGGTTGCCGTTGACGATGTGGACCGCGCGCACGCCTGACTCCGCGACGCGCGAGATCTCCTCGAGCTTGGCGACCATGCCCCCGGTGACGGCGGCGCTCCGCGCGAGCTTGCGCGCCTCGGCCGCCGTGAGCCGCGAGGCCAGGCTCTCCGGATCGCCCGGCGTCAAGAGCACGCCCGGCACGTCGGAGAGGAGAATCAGCTTTTCCGCGGAGAGCTCGATCGCCAGAGCCGACGCGATCGCGTCCGCGTTGACATTGAAGACCTTCCCTTCTTCGTCCGCGGCGAGCGGCGAGACGACCGGCAGGTACCCGGCGTCGAGGAGAGTTGTCAGGAGACGCGGATCCACATCCACGACGTCCCCCACGTTGCCGAAGTCCACGGTCTCGCGCTTCCCGGTCTCGCGGTTCATCACCCGCTTCTTCGAGCGCCGCCGGGCGAGAACGACATTCCCGTCGATGCCGGAGACGCCCACAGCGTGCACGCCGTGGGCGCGCAGCGCCGAGAGGATCTCGACGGAGATCTTTCCCGCGAAGACCATCTTGACGACCTCGAGCGTGTCGTCGTCGGTGACACGCCGCCCGTTGACGAGCCGCGTCTCCATCCCCAGCCGCTCGGCAAGCTGTGTCGCCTGCGCGCCTCCTCCGTGAACCGCGGTCACCCGGATCCCGACCTGGTGGAGCAGCGCGATCTCCTCCGCCAGCGAGTTCAGATTCCCGGGGTCCTCCGTCACCTTTCCCGAGATCTTGACGACGAACGTCTTCCCCTTGAACCGCCGGATGTAGGGGAGCGCCTCTCGGAGAATCTCCGCGTCAATGGTGGGCCGCGGCAAAGCCGTCTTCTTGGTCGTCATCGGTTTCGGTTTCAAGTTTCAGACTTCAGGTTTCAAGTTTCGGGCTCCAGGCATTGTCATCCCGAGCGCAGCGAGGGATCTGCTCTCGTGACGATCAGGTGACTCGACCGGAGCAGATTCTTCGTCGCTGCGCTCCTCAGAATGACAAAGCAAGGCGCTCCTCAGAATGACAGGGACTCACTGGTTCTCTTTGGCAAGCCATTCCAGAATCGCCTGCTGCGCGTAGAGCCGGTTCTCCGCTTCGTCGAGCACGGCGGAGCGAGGGCCATCCAGGATCTCGTCGTCCACGACGACGTTGCGCCGCACGGGGAGGCAGTGCATGAAGAAAGCGTTCCGGCCTCGCGCCATCCTCTCCTCGGTGACGCGCCAATCCTTCAACTTCGCCCGGCGAGAAGCCTCGGCTTCCGGGTGCCCGTAGTCCCCGAGCGACCCCCAGGATTTCGCGTACACGGCCTCGACGCCGTCGTAGGCTCCAGGATCTTCCGTCAACGTCAGCGACCCTCCGGCCTGCCGCGCGTTCTGCTCTGCCTCGCGGAGGATCTCTGTGTCGAGTTCGTACCCTTGGGGACGGGCGAAGACCAGATCCACGCCGAGCCGCGTCGCCGCAAGCAGGAAGGAGTTCGGCACCGCCATGGGCAGCGCCTTCGGGTGATAGGCCCAAGTCAGGAGGACGCGCCGCCCCTCGGTCCGGCCGAGCCGCTGCGAGAGGGTCATTGCGTCGGCCATCGCTTGGCAGGGATGGGAGAGAGTCGACTCGAGGTTGACGACGGGCACCCCCGAATGCTGCACGAAACTCAACAGCACCGGTTCGGCGCGGTCCTTGGCGTAGTCGTCGCCCCGAGGAAAGGAGCGCACGCCCAGCATGTCGCAGTAGCGTCCGAGGACCCCGGCGCCCTCACGGACGTGCTCGGCCGCGACGCCGTCCATAACGGTCCCGTCCTCGTACTCCATCGCCCAGGCCTCGCCACCGACGGAGAGAGTGACCGGCGTGCCGCCGAGTCGCGAGACCGCCACCTCCATCGAGACACGGGTCCGCAGCGAAGGGTTGAAGAAGACCAGGCCGACGTGCTGCCCCCCGAGCGCTTCGCTGGAAGCGCCCTTCCGGAACTCCTCGCTCCGCGCCAGGAGCGTCACGAACCGATCTTGCGTGAGTCCCTGTGTCGTCAGGAAGTGTCTCAAAGGACCTCCCGCGCCGCTTCGAGGAACCGGTCGATCTCTTCTGCCGTGAGAACGAGCGGCGGGAGGAGCCGGAGCACATCGGGAAGATCGCTTCCTCCGACGAGGAAGCCGCGTTCGAGGAGCGCCTCGCGCACGGGTCTGGCCGGCCCATCGAGCGCGACGCCGAGGAGAAATCCCTCTCCCCGCACTTCGCGCACGCGCGCAAGCCCGGCAAGTCCCTGCGCCAACCGGCGCGATCCCGCGCGCACGTTTCCGAGGAGTCCTTCCTCCAGGATGACCCGCACGGTCGCCTCGGCCGCGGCACAGGCGAGCGGGCCGCCGCCGAAGGTCGTTCCGTAGTCTTCGGGCCTGACCGTGGCCGCGATCTGCTCGGAGACGAGGACCGCGCCCATCGGAAAGCCGCTCCCGATCCCCTTCGCGAGGGTGACCAGGTCGGGCACGACCCCGTGGCGTCCGGCAAAGAAGAAAGTGCCCGTCCGCCCAAAACCGGTCTGTACCTCGTCGTAGATGAGCTTGACTCCGCGCTCGTCGCAGAGAGTGCGCAGGCCCTGGAGGTAGGACGCGGGCGCCGTAACGACCCCCGCCAGGCTCTGGATCGGTTCGAGCAGGACCGCCGCGACGTCCTCGTCCAGGGCCGCCTCGGCCGCCGCGAGATCGCCGAAGGGCGCCAACCGATGGCCCGGCACGTTGGGCTTGCCCATCTCCCGGTACTTCGCGAGCCCCGCGGCCGAGATCGCGTCCGCCGTGCGGCCATGGAAGCCTCCGTCGAAGGAGAGAACGTCCGTCCGCCCGGTGAACCGGCGCGCCAGACGCATCGCGTTCTCGTTGGCCTCGGTGCCGGAGTTGACGAAGAAGACTTTCGACAGCGGCGACGGCGCCTGCGCCGCGATGACCTGCGCCGCGCGGGCCCTCACCGGCAGCGCCACGACGTTCGAATAGAAGAGGAGCGTTCCCGCCTGCTCCCGGATGGCGCGGACGACCTCCGGATGGCAATGTCCGGTCGCGGCGACCGCGTGCCCGCCGTAGAGATCGAGATAGCTCTTGCCGGAGGCGTCCCAGACCGTCGAGCCCTCGCCCCTGACGAGCGCGACCGGCCAGCGCGTATAGGTCGGAAGCTCCGCCGTCCCCTCCCTCTCCCCCGCGCCGGGGGAGAGGGTTGGGGTGAGGGGGAAATTCTTACTCGTCACGGGAAAACGCCCGTCATCTTCAGTCCGGTGGGCTCGGGCAGGCCGAACATGATGTTCATGGCCTGAATCGCCTGGCCGGCCGCTCCCTTCACGAGATTGTCGATCGCGACAAAAATCTTGGCGACGTCGCCCTGCAGGGCCACGCCGATATCCGCGAAATTCGTGCCCTTGACCGCAGCGACGTCGGGAGAGCCTTCGACCAGGCGAACGAAGAACTCCGAGGAGTACACCTCGTCGAAGACCTCCCTGAGCGCCGCGCGGTCCATCGCGCGGTCGAGCGGCACCGTGGCCGTCGCGAAGATCCCGCGCACCAGAGGCGCGGAGTGAGTCTGGAAGACGATCCGCCCGGCGGCAGGCCGGCCGATGGCCGAGAGCGATTCCTCGATCTCCGGAAGGTGCCGATGCCCCTCGATGCTGTACGCGAAGAACGCGGCGGCCCGGCGCGGATGGTGAGTTGTCGGTGAAGGGACGACACCGGCGCCCGAAGAGCCGGTGATGGCGAAGACGGAGACCGGGGCGGTCTCGGCGACGAGCGCTTTCTTCCAGAGGGGCGCCAGAGCGAGGATCGCGGCCGTGGCGAAACAGCCGGGCGAAGCCACGGCGCGCGACGAGGAGATCTCCTCGCGGAAGAGCTCCGGCAGCCCATAGACGAATTCGCCGCGCCGCGCGAAGGCGGGCGGAGGAGGACCGTAGAACTTCTCGAAGGAAACCGGATCCTTCAGCCGGAAGTCCGCCGAGAGATCCACGACGGGGATTCCCATGTCCAGGAGCGCCGGCGCGACCTCCGAGGCATACCCGTTGGCGCCGGCGAGGAAGATCACCTCCGGCTCGTCGGCCCCCCTCGGCAACTCGGGGATGAAGGCCAGGTCTGTCAAGCGCGAGAGGTGCGCGTGGACGTTGGACACGGGCTGCCCCGCCTGCGAGCGGGAGATGACGGCGACCGGCTCCGCTTTCGGATGATCCAGCAAGAGGCGCAGCAGCTCGCCCCCCGCGTAGCCGCTCGCCCCGAAGATCGCCGCCTTGACGCTCACTTGCGGATCTCCTCGTACACGATGCCGAAGAGCGCGCGCCCGTCGGTCATCGCGTTGGCGGCGGGCAGTTTCATCTCCTGGCTGATGTACTCCGTGCCGGTCTGGTTGTCCGTCACCGGCCCCGACATGACGGTGATCGGGATATTCCACTGCTCCATGAGCTTCTGCGCGCCCCAGGCTGCCACGAGGTCGTTGGCGCACATCACCACTGCCCTGGTCGCGCGCACGAGATCCGGATGGGCGAAGAACGTCCCCACCCGATAATCGCCGAGGATACCGTCTCCCAGCTCGACGACGATGACGTCCGGATTCTTAGCTCCCAGATCCGCCAGGATCGCCCGCGCGTAGGGCGCGAGGTCTTTGACGTGCGCGGTCGAGGGAAGCCCGCAGTCCAGGAAGGACAGCGTGGCGAAGGCGCCGTGGTCCTCCATGTCGAGCGTGTCCTTGAGACAGGCGACGCCGGAGAGCTTCGCGGCGGCGACCTTCAACCCCGCGTGGGCGAAGCGCTTGACGATCTCGGAGGCCGCGGCCGTCTTGCCCGCGCTCATGCAGGTGCCGGCCACGACGACGAGCGGGGGTCCGTCGGGGAGCGCGTCCCGGGGGGGCAGGGCGTTGCGCGAGATGTTGACGGGCTGGCCGTCCAGGAGGACGGCGCCCAGCACTTCGGTCTCCAGCGGCGACCCCACGTCGGGGTTCCGTCCGACGCACAGTCCGAGCACCCCGCCGAGGTTGAGGAGATGGATCGTGTCGCCGACGTGAAGGGACTCCGGCACGATGCCGACGAAGCCTTTCAAGGCGCGGCGAAAGCCGAGCGTCCCCGCGATGACGTCGCCCTTGTTGATCTTGGCCATGCGCCCGCTTGTCAGCTCCAGCCGGTCGTACACGCTCTTCTCCATGAGCGCTCGCACGGCCAGCACGTTCCCCTCCCGAGCTTCGATGTGGGGGGAGACCTCGACTTCCCGCGGAAGCTTCAGGCGGGCCGTCGAGGAGGCAATCTTGTCCAGCGTGATCGTCATCGGGTCTTCTTCGCCCCGGCCAGCACCCAGAGTCCGCCCGGCAGCGCGAGCGTCTTGCCGACACCCCTCGCCTCCGCCGGCGAGAGATAAGTATTGGATTCTCCGTAGCGCACGACGGAGGGGCGAAGAAGGGAGTGCGGGCTGCGTACGCCCACGACCTCGAAGCGTCCCGGAGAGAATCGCAGCTTCGCCTCTCCCGTCACCCGCGATTGCGTGGCGCGGAGATACGCGTCGGCGTCGAGAAGCGCGGGCTCGAAGGCGAGCCCCTCGTGCAGCAGCCGGCCGTACGTCTCTGCGACGAGGGCCTTCAATTGCCGCTGTTCTTTCGTCATCACGAGCTTTTCCAGCTCCGCGTGCGCCGCGATCAGGGCGAGCGCCGCCGGCGCTTCGAAGACGATGCGACCCTTGGATCCCAGAATCGTGTCGCCCAGATGGACCGCGCGCCCCGCCGCGTACCGACGCCCCAGAGCGTTCAACCTCTCGACCAGCTCGATCCCCGCCAGACGCCTGCCGTCGAGTGAAACCGGGCCTCCCCTGCGGAATCCGATGACCACCACGCGCGGCTTTTTCGGCGCCTTCGCCAGCGTGTTACCCGGATAGAGCGCCTCCGGAGGAAGCTCCCAAGGGTCGTGAGTCTCGCCGCCGCCGATTGTCGTGCCCCAGAGACCCTCGTTGATCGAGTAGCGCGTCGTCTTTGCCGGGATCGCGACGCCGCGAGAGGCGCAATAGGCGGTCTCCTCCGCGCGCGAGATGCCCGAATCCCGCACGGGCGCCCGCACCTCGATCCCGGGCGCGAGGACGCGGAGACCGGCGTCGAAACGGAACTGATCGTTGCCGGCGGCCGTCGAGCCGTGCGCGATCGCGTGAGCCCCGATCCGCCGCGCATGGCGCGCCGCCGCCGCGACCTGCACGGCCCTCTCGGCGGCCACGGAGAGAGGATAGACGCCGCCGCGCAGCACGTTTCCGAAGATGAGCGGCAGTGCGTAGCGCTCGAAGACTTCCGCGCGGCCGTCCAAAAAGACGTGCTTCTCCACACCCGCCGCCTTCGCGCGCGCGGCGATCGTCCGCCTCTCGCGGGCAGAGAAACCTCCCGTGTCCACGGTGACCGCGTGGACGCGGTGCCCCTCCTCTCGCAGGAGAAGCGCGCAGTAGGTGGTATCGAGACCACCGGAAAAAGCGAGGCACACGGCCGGCATGCGGCGTTTCATGAAGCGGCGGTTTGTCGGAGTTTTTACGGGATCAACGCGCCGCCGCCATGGAGGTCCTCCTCCTGGCAGAAAAAGCGCGTCGCGCGATCCTCGCGTGCGAGGCGGCGCTGGAAGCGAGAGTCGCAGCCATCATGAAGGCAATAACTTGGGCCAACGGCCGCCTCATGTCAAGACCTTTTTCTCTCCGCCGAGATTCCAGATTCCAGGTTCCGGATTCCATGGAGCCGGAGAGCCCACCAACTTGGAATCTGGAATGTGGAATTTGGAATCATCCCGTCCTGCCGGTCAGTTGCGCGAGTCGGCGCAGACGCCGGGCGCGCTCGGGAGTGAAGTGGGCCGCTTCGGCGCGCCAGAGCCAGTTGCCTTCGGCGCGGCCCGGCGTGTTCATCCGGGCTTCGCTTCCCAGGCCGAAGACGTCCTGAAGAGGAACGACGGCGCGGTCCGCGACCGAGCCGTAGGCGGCCCGGATCATGTCCCACTCGATCGCGCTCCCGTCGCCGCCCAGATAGTCGAGAACCCTTCCGCCCTCTTCCCGAGAGAGACCCGCGAACCAGCCGCGCGCGGTGTCATTGTCGTGAGTCCCCGTGTAGACGACGCCGTTGGGGACGTGCCGGTGAGGGAGGTGCTCGCTGTCGTCTTCGGAGAAGCCGAACTGGAGGACCTTCATCCCCGGAATACCGAGCGCGGAAAGCAAAGCCCGCACGTCCTCGGTGATCACACCCAGATCCTCGGCCACGAGGGGAACCTCTCCGAGCCCGCGGCGTAGCGCTTCGAAAAGCTTCGCCCCCGGCCCCGGCGTCCACCGGCCGTTGATCGCGGAAGTTTCGGTGGCCGGCACGCTCCATCCCGCGGCAAAACCGCGGAAGTGATCGATGCGGATGGCGTCGGCGGCCCTGAGAGCCATGCGCACGCGCGCAGTCCACCACAAGAAGCCGTCCTTCTCCATTTCGTCCCAGCGGTACATCGGATATCCCCAGAGCTGGCCGGTCTTGGAAAACGCGTCGGGCGGGACCCCGGCGACGACCTCCGGACGTCCCCTGGCATCGAGGAGGAAGAGTTCCGGCCGCGCCCAGACGTCCGCGCTGTCGTGGACCACGTAGATGGGCACGTCTCCGAGGATCGCGATCCCGCACCGATTCGCTTCCGCCTTGAGCCTTCCCCACTGGCGGAAGAAGAGAAACTGCACGTACTCCTGATAGGCGATCTCCTCGGCGAACTCCCGGCGGGCGGCCGCGAGCGCCTCGGGGTGGCGCCGGCGCAGGTCCTCCGGCCACAAGGTCCAGCCGCCCGGCCGCCTCTGCCCGATCGCCGCGAAGAGCGACCAGTCTGCCAGCCACGCGGCCTGCTCGGGCGCTCCGCGGAAGGACTCGAGCTCCTCGACCACGCGGGGATTTGCCCGAGACTCCCCCCACGACGCCCGAAGGAACCGCTCCTTCCACTCGCGGGCCGCCGTGAAGTCCACGCGATCGCGTGAGAGAGCTGGAACACCCCCAAGCGCCGACGGAGAAAGGAATCCCTCCTCGCAGAGCCGATCCGGCGAGATCAGGAGGGGATTCCCCGCAAACGCCGAGGATGCGCCGTACGGCGATCCATGCGGCGCAGGGTGGAGCGGAAGCACCTGCCAGAGTCTCTGCCCCGCCGATTGCGCCCATTCCAGGAACCGCTCCGCCTCCGGGCCGAAGTCTCCGATCCCGAACCGCTCCGGGAGCGAAGTCGGATGGAGCAGGATGCCGGCTCTACGCCGGGAGAGCGCTCCTCTGGGATTCTCACTTTCCATCGGCCGCTAAGAATACCGATTCGGTATCGGGGCTGTGGTGCCCCTCGTGCTTTCGCGGCGCGAGGAGTCTCCCGAGTAACCGGAGGGAGGAGCCTCGCGCCGCGGGAGCGAAGCGCGGAGCGGGCGACGAGGCGGGCGGTCGAGGCCCTTTGGCCGAGCCGCCCGCCGGTGGCGAAGCCACGTCGTCCGCTCCGTGCGGAGCGACGTTACGGGAGGTAGTCGCCGGCGCGCAGGCGCTCGCCCCCCTGGCCGAGCAGCGAGAAGCGCCACTCGGCGCCCGGCAGGTAGCAGCTCTCCAAATAATCGATCATCATCCGATCGGCGGAGAACAGCCGCGAGACCCGAGAGGCGCTCTGAATCATCTTCTCGATCCAGGCGAGCGGAAGCCCCTCCTCGTTCCTGTCGAAGAAGAGAGGGAGAACCTGTTGCTCGAGAACCTCGTAGAGGAAAGCCGCCGTCTGGTCGTCCGGCAGGTCCTCGGTGGCCGGACCGATCGTGAATCCCGTCTCCTCGTAGGGGGCCTCGTCCCACCAGCCGTCGAGGACCGACAGGTTCAGTCCCCCGTTCATCGCGGCCTTCATTCCCGAGGTCCCGCAGGCTTCGCGCGGCCGGATCGGGTTGTTCAACCAGACGTCGCACCCGGCCACGAGCGCGCGAGCGAGCCCCATGTTGTAGTCGGGCAGAAGCACGACTCGGCCGCGAAACTCCGGCCTCCGGCAGAACTGCGCAACTTCGCGCAATACCTGCTTGCCGGGGTCATCGTGCGGGTGGGCTTTTCCGGCGAAGATAATCTGGACCGGCTTGCTCTCGAGGAGGCGCATCAGCCGCTCCGGATCGTGGAAGACCAGGCCCGGCCGCTTGTAGGTCGTGAAGCGTTTGGCGAAACCGATGGTCAGGGCCCCCGGATCGAGCACGCGAGAGGCCTCCTCGACCTCCTCGGGCGAGGCTTCCCGCTCCCTGAGGGCCTCCGCCAGCCGCCGGCGGGCCAGCTCCACGAGCCGGGCCCTGAGTCCCTCGTGGACGCGCCAGAAGGCCGCCCGGTCCACGGCGTCGGGATCGTCCACGAGCGGCAGCTTGGCCACCTCCGGATCGGTCCACGTCGTTCGGTGCACGCCGTTGGTGATCGCGCGGATACGGATGTCCTCGTCGGCCAGCTCCGGCAGAAGCGCGAGCCAGAGACGTCGCGACACCTTCGCATGGAGCTGCGAAACCGCGTTGACGTGGCCGCAGAGGCGCAGCGCCAGGACGGCCATCGAAAAAGGCTGGTGCGGGTTCGGAGGGCCGTCCTGCCCGAGCTGCAGGAACTCATTCCAGGAGAGGCCGGCGCCGGCCACGTAGGTCGCCAAGTACTTCTCGACCAGCTCGGGCGGAAAATGGTCGATCCCCGCGGGTACCGGCGTGTGCGTCGTGAAGACGTTCGTGGCGGCAGCTCTCTCCCGCGCCTCGGGGAACGTCAGGCCACCGAGCGACACAAGCAGCCGGATCTTCTCCAGGCCGACAAAGGCCGCGTGCCCTTCGTTGACATGGCGGATCGTGGGGCGCATCCCAAGAATCTCGAGCGCGCGCAATCCTCCGATCCCCAGCACGATCTCCTGACGGATGCGCGTTTCCTGATCGCCGCCATAGAGCCGCGCCGTGATGTCCCGGTCTTCGGGAGCGTTCTCCGGCAGGTTGGTGTCGAGCAGCAGCAGGGGCACCCTCCCCACCCGCACGAAGCGGATGAGAACGGACACGTCCCGGTCTCCGATCGTGAGGATCACCAGGGGAGGTCCTCCTCCCGGCACGACAGGCAAGGAAATCGGCAGCCGCTCCGGGTCCAGAGCCGGATTGGCCTCGTGCTGCCACCCGTCTTTGTCGAGCACCTGCCGGAAATAGTCCTCACGGTAGAAGAGGCCGACCCCGACGACGGGCAGCCCCCGGTCGCTCGAGGACTTCAACACGTCCCCCGCCAGGATTCCGAGGCCGCCCGCGTAGATCGGGAGGTGCTCGGTCAGCCCGAACTCGGCCGAGAAGTACGCGATGCGGTAGCCCCGCTCCCGGAATGCCCGGACCGCGGGATGCCAGGACGGCGAGGCGTCTTCCATAGCCATTTCCGTCTGGACCGCGGACATCTGCGAGAGGAACGCCGGATCGCCGGCCGCTTTTTCGAGCCTCTCGGCCGGGACCGAGAGAAGGAGCTCCACGGGATTTCCGCCGTTCTCCTGCCAGGCTGTCCGGTCGAGCGCGGCGAACACAGCACGGATCGTCGGCCGCCAGGTCCAGCGCAGATCCCGCGCGAGGCCCCACAAGGGAGCGAGCGCGGAGGGGAGGCTGCGAGGCGGAGAGTCGGTTGACTGGATCAACGGGCCCCGATGATACCCGAAGAAATCCCGAATTCCGTTGTCATCTCTTCGCTTTGCTCAGGGCAGGCTCTGAGGAGCCAGGCGACGAAGGATCCGCGCTCGTCAGCCGCGCAGATCCTTCGCTTCCTCCTTCGCCGGAACCTTGGAGGCCAGGTTGCTCGGGGTGACAAGTCTCAGAGCCTGGCTCGGACGGATTTCCCGCCGATACTCGTTCCGCTCGAGAGTCCTCGTAGATCCGTCGGGCGTTGCCGGCGGCGGGGTCGTTGCTCAAGGCGGCCTCCAGCCTCCGCAGGAAGTCTTGCTCGAGCCGCTCGTCCGAGAGCCCTTCCGCGATTTCCATTGCCCGCGCCGCGTAACGCAGGACTTGCCGCGTCTCCAGCCCCGAGGGGTCCTCGAAAAACCACCCGCAGCTGGTGAACATACTCATCGCGCATCGCTGCATCTCGAAGAGGCTGAGCGCCCGGCCGGTCTCTTCGAGGTCGAGACGACGGCCCGCGTGACGCGCGAGGAAGTCCTCCGAGTCTCTGGCGCCTGCGAGAACAAGTTCGATCGAATCGTCGCGCGCCGCCCAGGGATCCCGCAGGAGTCGTCCTGCCTGCTCCTCGAAGACAGAATCGACCTCGTCGCGAAGAGAGTCGAGCGCTTCCTTCAGCGGTGCCCGCCACGCCTGCCTCCAGCCCGGATGCTCTCCGGTCGTGCAGCCGCATTCCTCTTTCCAGCGGCCCACTCCGTGCTCGCAGCTCCAGGAGGTGTTCTCACGGATCTCGACCTCGTGCCGGGGAGGATGTTTCGCCAGGTATTCCGCGTAATTGGTCAGGCGGACATCGCTCCCCTCTTCGAAGAGGGAGAGAAGGCCGGAGAGGACCCGGTCGCCTCCCCGGAAATGGTGTCCGTACGTCTCACCGTCCGTCGCGATGGAGACGATCTGCGGCTGCCCGCCGCCGTCGAAACGATCCAGGAGAATTCGGCCGAGATTCCCAGCGCCTCCGGCCAAGCCGCCGAACGCCACGGCGTGAGACGCCGGGCCGTCGTAGAAGAAGAGAGTGATGCGGGCGCCGGAGGGAAGCCTGGCCTCGTAGGGCCGCCGCGTATCGAATCCGTCGGCCGCCATTTGCCAGCCTTCTTCTCCGATCTGGCGCCACCGGAGCGCCTGGTGCGGCGCAAGGATCGTAAATCGCAGCCCCAGCTCCGCCAGGACCTCGAGGGTCTCGGAGTCCACGGCGGTCTCCGGCAGCCACATCCCCTCGGGCGAGCGGCCGAACCGGTGCTCGAAGTCCCGGATCCCCCAGAAGACCTGCGTACGCTTGTCGCGCGAACGCGCGAGCGGGAGGATCATGTGCCCGTACGCCTGCGCGAGCGCCGAGCCGTGCCCCGAGAAACGTTCGCGGCTATCGCGGTCGGCGCGGAGGATCTTCCGGTAGGCCTCGCGCGCCTGCGACTCGAGCCAGGAGAGGAGCGTCGGGCCGAAGTTGTAGGACATGCGCGGATAGTTGTCGGCGTTGGGGCCATAGCACTCCGCGGTGATCCTTTCGTTCCAATCGTGGAAGGGAGCCGCCGAGGCCTCCCGCTCGACTCGTCCGGTCCACGGATTCTCCCGCGGCGGCTGGTAGAAGTGGCCGTGCACACAGAGGAAGCGGCTCATAGGAACATTTTGGATTCTGGATTTTGGATTTTGGATTCTTCCCCCTCTCCCGGCGGGAGAGGGACGGGGTGAGGGGGCGCCTTGAGGAAGACTGCAGCCAAGGGCGGCAGAGTCAGGTTCAGGCTGTACGGCCGCCCGTGTGCCGCAATGTCCTCGGCGTGGACGCCGCCCAGGTTCCCCAACCCGCTTCCCCCGTAATCGACCGCGTCGCTGTTGGCGATCTCGCGCCAGAAGCCTCCGGAGGGCGCTCCGACGCGGTACCGGAAGCGCGGCACCGGCGTGAAGTTCAGCGCCACGATGACGGTCTCCTCGGGCTCCCCTCCCCGGCGTACGATCGTGAGAGTCGAGTCTTCCCAGTCGTTGCAGTCGATCCACTCGAAGCCGGCAGGCTCGAAATCGCGGGCGTGGAGCGCGGACTCTCCCGTATAGAGGCGGTTCAGGTGGGCCGCCAGCCGCTGGACCCCGGCGTGCGCGGGATAGTCGAGCAGGTGCCACTGCAGCGCCGTGTCGTGGTTCCACTCGGCCCACTGCCCGAATTCGCCGCCCATGAAGAGGAGCTTCTTGCCCGGCACGACGGCCTGGTAGGCGAGGAGAAGGCGCAGGTTGGCGAACCTGCGCCAGTCGTCTCCCGGCATCTTCGTCAGGAGCGACCCCTTCATGTGCACGACCTCGTCGTGCGACAGAGGGAGCAGGAAGCTCTCCGAGTAAGCGTACATCCCCCGGAACGTCAGCTCCGTGTGGTGGTACTTGCGGTGAATGGGATCGCGGTGCATGTACTTCAGGGTGTCGTTCATCCAGCCCATGTCCCACTTCATGTCGAAACCCAGGCCCCCCACGCGCGTGGGAC
>WNGB01017741.1_pt1 | contig 13694 bp, 11 predicted proteins | sample 5400681 | NCBI WGS metagenome assembly WNGB01 (sample SAMN13153367, study PRJNA577476) | soil metagenome | isolation source: 115 cm soil or saprolite under grassland replicate 2 | place: USA:California | collected 2016-06-15 | reverse complement strand
CCTCGATCCGGGTCATCTCCAGCAGATTGCCGACCAGCCGGTTCAGCCGGTTGGCCTCGTCGTAGGCGGTCTGGATCAGCTCGTCGCGCGTGGCCGGGTCGAGCGTCGCGGTCTCGTCGCGCAGGCTGCTGGTCGCGCCGGTGATCACGGCGAGCGGGGTGCGCAGGTCGTGCGAGACCGAGCTGAGCAGCGAGCTGCGCAGCCGCTCGGTCTCGGCCTGCACCTGGGCGCGCTGGGCCTCGTCGGCCAGGAATGCGCGCTCGAGCGCCAGCGCCGCCTGGCTGGCAAAGGTCTCCAGCAGATGGAGCTGCTCGGGCGCCAGGAATCGGTGTGGGTCCGCCGGCCGCACCCCGAGCACGCCGACCGTCCCGCGCGCGGCGACCAGCGGCAGGTACAGCGCCTTGGCGCCCGACAACGTATCGGTGCCCTGGCCAGCCGGCTGCCCGTGATCGTAGACCCACTGCGCCACGCCCTGGTCGTGCGTATCGGGCGCGAAGACGGTTCGCTCGTTCACGCCCTCGGCCCACCAGCCCGCGATGCTGCCCCAGGCCTGCAGGCGGCCGGCGCTATTCGGGAGCAGGATCACCACCTGGCTGTCGAAGGTCTGGCTGATATTGCTCACCGTCGCGCGCAGCAACTTCTCCATGCCGCGGCTGTTGGCGAGCTCGCGGCTCATCGCGTAGAGCGCGGCGACGCGCCGCTCGCGCTGGCGCGCGGCGTCGGCCTGCCGCCGCAGGCGCACCGTCAGCGTGCTGATCACCAGCGCCACCGCCAGCATGACCGCGAAGGTCACCAGGTACTGCACGTCGGAGACCGCGAAGGTCAGGTACGGCTGCACGAAGAAGAAGTCGAACGCCGCTACGCTTAGCACGGACGCGAGGATCGACGGCCCGCGCCCGAAGCGCGCCGCGACGACGACGATCCCGAGCAGGTAGGTCATGACCAGGTTGGCCTCGGTGAACGACGACCGCAGCAGCCCGGCCAGCGCGGTGCAGAGCGCCACGACCAGGACGGCCCAGCCGTACGCCGCCCAGCTGCTGGTGCGCTCCAGCGTGCGGGCGGGCGCCGGGCTGGCGTCGCCGTGCTCGCCGGCGATCACATACACGTCGATCTCGCCGCTGCGCCGCACCAGGTCGTCGACGACCGAGCCGAACAGGAACTCCTGCCAGCGCGGTCGCTCCGGCTTGCCGACGACGATCTTGGTGACGTTGCGGGCGCGGGCGTAGGTCAGGATCTCCTCGCTCACGCTCTGCCCGCTCAGCGTCGCCGTCTCGGCGCCGAGCTGCTCGGCCAGGCGCAGCGTCTGCGCCACCCGGTCGCGCTCGGCCTCGGTGAGGCGCAGGTGTCTGGGCGTCTCGACGTAGATCACCAGCCAGGGCGCCCGCATTGCCGCCGCCATGCGCCGCGTGCCGCGCACCAGCCGCGCCGAGAACGGGCTTTGGCTGACGCAGACGAGCAGGCGCTCATTGGTCGGCCACGTCTGCCCGATCGCGTGGTCGCGCATGTAGCGCTGCATCTGCTCGTCAACGCGGTCGGCCGTGCAGCGTAGCGCCAGCTCGCGCAGGGCGATCAGGTTGCCTCGGCGGAAGAAATTCCGGATCGCGTGCTCGGCCTGGGCGGGCACGTAGACCTTGCCCTCCTTGAGGCGCTGCAGCAGATCGTCGGGGGTCAGGTCGACCAGCTCGAGCTCGTCGGCCTGGTCGATCAGCCGGTCGGGCACCGTCTCGCGCACCAGCACGCCGGTGATCTGGGCGACCACGTCGTTCAGGCTCTCGATGTGCTGGACGTTGATTGTGGTATAGACGTCGATGCCGGCATCCAGCAGCTCCTCAACGTCCTGCCAGCGCTTGGGGTGGCGGGAGCCGGGCACGTTGGTGTGGGCCAGCTCGTCCACCAGGACCAGCTGCGGCCTGCGCGCGAGCACGGCGTCGAGGTCGAACTCCTCCAGCACCGCGCCGTGATACTCGACCTTGCGGCGCGGAAGGACCGGCAGCATCCCGCGCAGCGTGGGCATGCCCAGCAGGGCCTCGGTCTCGACGCGGCCGTGGGTCTCGACATAGCCGATGACTACGTCGACGCCCTCGGCGCGCTTCTCGCGCGCGGCCTCGAGCATGGCGTAGGTCTTGCCTACGCCCGCCGTCGCGCCGAAGAAGATCTTGAGCTTGCCGCGCGCCCGCTGGGCCTCCTCGGCCTGCACGCGCGCCAGCAGCGCATCGGGATCGGGACGCTGAGTGCTCATCGTGATAGAGGTAAGAGTTAAGAATTAAGAGTTATGAGTTGTCAGCTCGGCTGCAACTCATAACTCTTAACTTTTAACTGGCTAGTGCTTGCCATCGACAAACTCTTTCGGGTGGTCGGGGATGAGATCGACGCTGACGAAGGTGCGCCCAATGGCCTGCTGCAGCTCGCCGGCGCGAAAGATGTAGATCCGGCCGGTCTCGGGATGCTTGAACTGGTAGAGCTGTTGCGGGTCGACGTAGCTCGAATTCATCATCGTGACAAATTCAAGCGGCTGGTCGTCGACGCGCGGCACGAGCGTCGGGTCGGCGCGCAGCATTTCAAGGTAGTTTTGCGCCGAGCCATGCCACCCCTTGGCCTTATTCATCGCATCGTCGGGCGCGGGAGTCACGTAGCGCGCGGCGACCCGACGGGCATCGCGAGCCGGCAGCAGGACGCCACACGCGGCGCCGTCAAGCTCCAGCACGATCGCCGCTCCGGTGCGCTCGACCTCCCGGACGAGCGCGCGCCAGTCGCCGGCGAAGTCGTTCAACGAGATCGTTTTCATGTTGCGCTCCTCGAAAAGAAGATTATTGTGTGTCGAGCGCCAGGTTCAATTCTAGCACGTTCACTCGCGGCTCGCCCAGGAAGCCGAGCTGACGCCCCTCGGTATACTGTGCGACCAGCGCGCTTACCTTGGCCTCGTCCAGCCCGCGTGCTTTTGCGACGCGGCCAACCTGGTAGTCGGCGGCGGCCGGGCTGATGTGCGGGTCCAGCCCGCTGCCCGAGGCGGTCACCAGATCCACAGGTATCGCTTTGGTGTTGCCGGGATCGGCCTGCTTGAGCGCGTCGATGCGCGCCTGCACCGCGTCCTTGAGCGCCGGGTTAAGCGGGCCATAGTTCGAGCCGGACGAGCCGGTCAGCTTGTCGGCGTTGAACGCGGTGTACGGCACCGGCCCGGTCGCCGAGAGCCGGCTCCAGAAGTACTTCGGGTCGTCGAACTGCTGGCCGATCAGCGCCGAGCCGAGCGGCTTGCCGTCCTTGCCCGTTATTATACTGCCGTTGGCCTGGAACGGAAAGATCACCTGGGCGAGGCCGGTGACCACCAGCGGGTAGAAGATGCCGGTGATCAGCGTAAGCAGGGCGAGCGAGACGATCGCGGGACGGAGTTGGGAGGTCAAACTTTTCATGGCTTCTCCTAATAACACTTGACTTATCCTATATCGTGTGGTACAATGAGAACATATATGCTGATTAGATACTTAGCAGAGTTCCTGTAATGCCACCACGCATCCGCAACGATTTCTTTAAGATCTGGTCAGAGAAGATGGCATACTGTCTTGGCTACTGGTGGGCTGACGGCTGCATGTATCAGCAAAAAACTGGAGGATGTGTTGTCATCTTCGCTAGCACAGATCTCGAACACTTACAGAAGCTACAAGGTGTTATTTGTACAGGAAATATCTATACTCTCCAGAAAATCCACAGCAGATCTTATCAACTGACGATTGGACGAAAAGATATGTTTGAAGACCTTTATCAATTGGGTGGTAGACCGAATAAATCGGAAACGACAGTCTGGCCGGAAGTGCCTAGCGATTTTCTGAGACATTTCGCCAGAGGCTATATTGATGGCGATGGTAGTTTGTTTTGGCATCAGAATAAATATCCTATGCCACGAATATCAGTTTGCGGCACCGAGAACTTTTTGAGCGGATTAGTTCAGAGTATTGAGCACGAGACGGGTATACCTACTCCTAAAGTCTATTCGGCAAATCGAAAGAATTTTCTCAAGCAGGCGAATTGGAATGGCATCTCCGCAAAATGTTTGGCGATTTGGCTATACGAAGAGTGTACAGTATCCTTGTTGCGTAAGAAAGAGCTTGCTCACCAATTTCTACATTGGATCCCAAGAATCTATCATTCTAGTCTTGTTACAGATATCATGCGGCGGAAATTTCACCAATATCTGCCTTAAGAGAAGGGTAGGCATTGGTAATGATAGTGATTATCTTCACTACCAATGCCTTGTGTATCTATGTCAGCCCAAGAATCGAGAGGATTATATCAACCAGCTTAATCCCCACGAAAGGTGCGATGATACCTCCGAGACCATACATAAGCAGATTGCGTTGCAGCAGCGCACTAGCGCCGACAGGTTGATAACGAACACCGCGTAGTGCCAGAGGTACAAGTAGCACGATCACAAGAGCATTGAAGATCACCGCCGACAGGATCGCGCTCTCCGGCGTCGTCAGCCGCATGATGTTGAGTGCGTTGAGCACCGGGTAGGTCGTCGCGAACGCCGCCGGGATGATCGCGAAGTACTTGGCCACGTCGTTGGCGATACTGAAGGTCGTCAGCGCGCCGCGCGTCATCAGCAGCTGCTTGCCGATCTCCACCACCTCGATCAGCTTGGTCGGGTTACTGTCGAGATCGACCATATTGCCGGCCTCTTTGGCCGCCTGTGTGCCCGTGTTCATCGCCATCGCCACGTCGGCCTGCGCCAGCGCCGGCGCGTCGTTGGTGCCGTCGCCGGTCATGGCGATCAGCCGCCCGCCAGTCTGATACTCGCGGATCAGCTTCAACTTGGTTTCCGGCGTCGCCTGCGCCAGGAAGTCATCCACGCCCGACTCGGCCGCGATCGCTGCGGCGGTGAGTGGGTTGTCGCCGGTGATCATCACCGTCTTGATGCCCATCTGCCGCAGCTCGGCGAAGCGCTCCTTGATGCCACCTTTGACGATGTCCTTGAGCTGGATGGTGCCGAGCACCTTGGCGCCGTCGGCCACCACTAGCGGCGTGCCGCCCTGCTTCGAGATGCTGTCCACCGTCTCGCGCACGCTTGGTGGGAACTGGCCGCCCTGCTGCTGCACATACGCCTCGATCGAGTCGGCCGCGCCCTTGCGGATCTGCTGGCCACTCAGGTTCACGCCGCTCATGCGCGTCTGGGCACTGAAGGGTACGAACTCGGCGTGGATCTCATGAATAGCCCGCTCGCGGATGTTGTACTGCTCCTTGGCCAGCACCACGATACTGCGGCCCTCGGGCGTCTCGTCGGCCAGCGACGAGAGCTGCGCGGCGTCGGCCAGCGCCCGTGCGTCGGTGCCGTCGGCCGGGATGAACGTGGTCGCCTGCCGGTTGCCGAGCGTGATCGTGCCGGTCTTGTCCAGCAGCAGCACGTCGACGTCGCCGGCGGCCTCGACCGCGCGGCCCGACATCGCGATCACATTCGCCTGGATCATGCGGTCCATCCCGGCGATGCCGATCGCGCTGAGCAGCCCGCCGATCGTGGTCGGGATCAGGCAGACCAGCAGCGCCACCAGCACCGTCACCGTCACCGGCGTGCCCAGCCCCGCCGCCGACACGCTGTAGAGCGAGTACGGTAGTAGCGTGGCGGTCGCCAGCAGGAAGATGATCGTCAGCGCGGCCAGCAGGATGTTCAGCGCGATCTCGTTGGGCGTCTTCTGGCGCTTGGCGCCCTCGACCATCTCAATCATCCGGTCGAGGAACGTCTCGCCAGGGTTGGCGGTGATGCGGACGATCAGCCAGTCGGAGAGCACCCGCGTGCCGCCGGTGACGGCCGAACGGTCGCCGCCGCTCTCGCGGATGACCGGCGCGCTCTCGCCGGTGATCGCGCTCTCATCGACCGAGGCAACGCCCTCGATCACCTCGCCGTCGCCGGGGATGAAGTCGCCGGCCTCTATGAGCACCACGTCGCCTTTGCGCAGATCGCCGGACGGGGTGTTCGTAGATGCCGCGCCATATTTCGGCTGCACCAGCTTCTTGGCGATGATATCGCGGCGGGCCTTGCGCAGCGTGTCAGCCTGGGCCTTGCCGCGGCCCTCGGCCATCGCCTCGGCGAAGTTCGCGAACACCACCGTGAACCACAACCAGACCGAGACCGCGAAGATGAAGCCCGCCGGCGCCTCGCCCTGGCCGAGTAGCGCCTGCACCCACAGCACGGTGGTCAGCACACTGCCGACCTCGACCACGAACATCACCGGGTTCTTGACCTGGTGGCGTGGGTCGAGCTTCTTGAACGAGTCGCCGATCGCCCGCCGCACGATCGGCGGGTCGAACAGGGGACGGGCTTTGTTGGCTTGAATGGTCATTGTGTCCTATCCTTCTGCAATAGTCGATGGCGGACGAACGACGCGCCAGGCTGCCGGTGATCTGGCGCGCCGCAGCGCATCGTTCGTCACACGCGGCTAGTTATGATCCGATCATCATCAGATGCTCGACGATCGGCCCCAGCGCCAGCGCCGGGATGAACGTCAGTACCCCGACCAACAGGATGACGCCGATCAGCATCACGATGAACAACGGCGTATGCGTGGTCAGCGTGCCGGCGCCGGCCGGCACGATCTTCTTGCGTGCCAGCGATCCCCCGATCGCCAGCGCCGGAATAATGATCCAGTAGCGCCCGAACAGGATCGTAAGCCCCAGCGCCGTGTTGTAGAAGGGTGTGTTTGCGCCCAGCCCGGCAAACGCGCTGCCGTTGTTGTTGCCGGCCTCTGTGAAGGCGTACAGCACCTCGCTAAAGCCGTGCGGGGCCGGTGTCGTGTTATAGATCCCCGCCAGACCGGCGGGGGCCGTGATCGCCACCGCCGTGCTGACCAGCACCACCGTCGGCATGACCAGAATCGCCACCGAGGCCATCTTCATCTCGTAGGACTCGATCTTCTTGCCCAGGTACTCGGGCGTGCGCCCGACCATCAGCCCGGCCACGAACACGGCGATAATCACGAAGATCAGCATGCCATACAGCCCCGAGCCGACGCCGCCGTAGATCACCTCGCCCATTTGCATATCGAACAGCGCCACAAGGCCGCCCAGCGGCGTGTAGGAGTCATGCATCGAGTTGACCGAGCCGTTCGAGGTAACCGTCGTCGCAGTGGCCCACAGCGCCGAGTTCACGACGCCGAAGCGCACCTCTTTGCCCTCCATGTTGCCGCCGGGCTGCACGGCGCTGGCGACGCTGTCCACGCCGAGCCGGTTGTAGAGCGGGTTGCCGCTGTACTCGGCCCACTCCGCGACCGCCACCATCACGACCAGGACAATCGTCATCGCCGCGAACAGCGCCCAGCCCTGGCGGGTGTCCTTGACCATCATGCCGTAGGTGTAGCACAGCGCGCCGGCGATCAGCAGCAGGGACAGCATCTCGAAGAAGTTCGAGAGCGGCGTCGCGTTCTCGAACGGGTGCGCCGAGTTGACGTTGAAGAAGCCGCCGCCGTTAGTGCCAAGCTCCTTGATCGCGACCTGCGAGGCGGCCGGGCCGAGCGGCAGGACTTGCTGCGTGACCTGGACCGTCTCGGTCACGTCGTTGCCGCTGGCATCTTTGACCGGGTTGCCGTCGGCATCGAGCTTGGGTTGCTCATAGCTCTGCGCCTGGACCAGCGGCACGCTCTGGTAGGCGCTGAACGTCTGCACCACCCCCTGCGACACCAGAATCAAGGCCAGCACAATCGACAGCGGTAGCAGGATGTAGAGCGTCGTGCGGGTCAGGTCGACCCAGAAGTTACCGATCGTCTGCGCGGAGTGCCGCGCGATGCCGCGAATGAGCGCGACCACGATCGCCATGCCGGTGGCGGCGGAGACAAAGTTCTGCACCGCCAGGCCGAGCATCTGCGACAGGTAGCTCATCGTGACCTCGCCGCCATAGCCTTGCCAGTTGGTGTTGGTCACGAAGCTGACCGCGGTGTTGAACGACGAGTCGGGTGAGACCGCGCCCAGCCCCTGCGGGTTGAGCGGGAGCACTGCCTGGAGCCGCTGCAAGGCGTAGAGGAGCAGGAAGCCGAGCAGATTGAACAGCAGCATCGCGATCGTGTAGGTCTTCCAGTTCATCTCGTCGTCGGGGCGCGTGCCGCACAGCCGGTAGATTAGCCGCTCGACCGGACCAAACACCCGATCCAGCCCAACCGGCTGGCCCTCATAGACGCGCGCCATAAACCAGCCCACCGGCTTGATCAGGGCGATCAGCACGACGAAGTAGAGCAGCAGTTGGAGATAGCCATTCAGTGTCATTAGAATAGCTCCGGTTTCAGTAGCGCGATCAGCAGATAGATCAGCAGCGCCAATGAGACGATCGCGCCGACGATGTACAGACCGTTCATACGCCCCTCCTACAGCCTTTCACAGAGCAGAACGAGGCCCCAGCTCAGAACGAAAAAGAGCAGGGCAACGCCGAGATACACGATGTCCATCGCTCACAACCTCCTTCTGATAGCCCATAGCCCTCAGATCTATCTTTGAAGCGGGTGGGGTTTTGGGGAGGGCCGCAGGCCCTCCCTAAGCCCCTACCTTTTCAGATTCTTCTTCCGAAGGATGGACTATAGCTTCACACTTCTATTGAAGCACGAAGCAGATCAAAACGGTGTAAGGATGGCTGCCCAGGCTATAAAGATTGCGTAAAGATGGAGTGGCGCATAGACAAGTTTCCCGAAAACTTGACAATCCGGGCTGAGTGGTGGTGGGGGATGGCACAATGAACGCCGCACGAATATCGCGCGACGTTGACCAAGCCACAACACACTATGAGGATCTGCGCTACTCGTCGAAGAACCGCCAGGGCTCCAGGTGCATCTCGACCTTGGTCATGATCACCAGCCCGATTAGCCCCGCAAGCACGCAGTGAATGACCAGCCCGAGCATATTGATCGGCCGCTGCGCGGCCACGTCGGCATGCCAGCTGAGATAGCCCACCGTCGCGACCGCGAGCGTCCAGAGCGCCCACAGGACGACCTGCATGCTCCAGTTGGTCTGACTGCGCGGCGCCTCGGCGGCATCCTCCTGCCGCTGTGTCTTGAGCAGATTCCGTAACATATCACACCTCTCCTGGCTGAGCACGGCTCTGAGTATAGCCAGATTCGCATTTGGATGGGCTTCGGGTTTCGTCGCCGCGCGTAAGAATTGTATAAGGAATGCCGGGTTTCGACGGCAGCGCCCTTGATGGCCGATCCCGGGCGTACGCCCCCACCCCCATCAAGGCAAACCTATGACGACTCTCAGAGCGCCGTCGCCGCGTTCGGCCGAGGTGGTTCGTGCATATGCGCAGTGGCGGCGTATGATCGCACGCGGCGGCCCGCCGATGCAGTATGCGGTGGCGGTCGTCAGCACCGCGCTCGTCACCGCGCTGATGGCGCTGAGCGGCCTCGCGCTGGAGCCGGCGAACATCTCGCTGATCTACCTGCTCGCGGTGCTCTTTACGGCCATCACGGCCGGCCTGGGCCCCGGCATCGTCGCGTCGGTGCTCAGCTTCCTGGCGTATAACTTCTTCTTCGTTCAGCCGCTCTACATCCTGCGCGGCGCGCAGCCGAGCTCGAGTCGCTGTACGCCGTGAGCCAGGCCACCAGCGCGGCGGTCGACCTCGATCAGATCCTCCCCGCGCTCGCGCAGACGGCCGTCGACCTGCTGGATGTGCGCGCCTGTGTGCTGACGGTCACGTCGGAAACGCCGATACCTGTCTTCTCAGCGCCGCCCAGCACGCCCGCGATCGAGCGCGCGTCGCCCGCGATCGAGCTGCCGCTGCGGATCGAAGATCGACCGGTTGGCAGCATGCGCGTCGTGCCGCAGCCCCACCAGTCGCTCCACGACTCGGAGCGGCGGCTGCTGGAGACGCTGGCGAGCCAGGCCGCTCTGGCGATCGAGCGCGCCCGGCTGGCCAGCCAGGCGGCCGAGGCGCAGGCGCTGGCCGAGTCCGATCGCCTGAAATCCGCGCTGCTCTCGTCGGTCTCGCACGACCTGCGGACGCCGCTCGTCGCAATCAAAGGGATCGCCACCGCGCTGCGGCAGCGCGACGTGCAGTGGGACAGCGCCGCCGGCGGGCAGATGCTCGACACGCTCAGCGACGAGGCCGATCGTCTGAACCGGCTGGTGGGCGACCTGCTCGACATGTCGCGAATCGAGAGCGGCGCGCTCCAGCCGGCCCGCGAGTGGGAAGACGTCGTCGACCTGGTCGGCGGTGTGCTGGGCCGCATGCGCTCGCAGCTGGGCGACCGGCCGCTCCAGGTGTCGCTGCCCGACGATCTCCCGCTGGTCTGGGCCAACGCCGGGATGATCCACCAGGTGCTGACCAATCTGCTGGAGAACGCGCTCAAATACACACCCGCGCGAATCCCGATCAGCATCGCGGCCGAGATCCACGCCGATGCGATCTGGGTCCGCGTTGCCGACCAGGGTCCGGGCATCGCGGCCGAGGCGCTGCCGCACATCTTCGATAAGTTCTTTCGGGTGGTCGGCCCGGAGCGCCACGCGGAGGGAACCGGTCTCGGTCTGGCGATCTGCAAGGGGATCGTCGAGGCGCACGGCGGCCGTATCTGGGCCGCCAACCGCCGGCAGGGCGGCGCCGAGTTCATCTTTACGCTGCCGGCTCACGCGGAGGTTCCATAAGGGGAGAGGCTTGGGGAGAGCCTGTGGCCCTCCCCCAAACCCCACCCGCTTCTTTTATGTAGCAGAGCGGGCATATCAGAAGAAAAGAGCACGACGTATGAGCCATGCTCGAATCCTGATCGTCGACGACGAGCCGCAGATCCGGCGCTTTCTCAAGACCACGCTGGAGGTTCACGGCTACGAGGTGGCGCTGGCCGAGGACGGGCGCGCGGCGCTGGAGCACGTCACGGTCTGGCGGCCCGACGTGATCTTGCTCGACCTTGGGCTCCCCGAGATCGATGGGCTGACGGTCTGCCGGCGAGTGCGCGAGTGGTCCGACGTCCCAATCATCGTGCTCTCCGTCCGCGACCGCGAGGACGATAAGGTGGCCGCGCTCAACCTCGGCGCCGACGACTATCTGACCAAGCCGTTTGGCACCGGCGAGCTGCTGGCGCGGATCCAGGTGGCGCTGCGCCACTCGGCGCAGCTGCACGTCCCTCAGGAGCCAATCATCGCGGCAGGCGACCTGCGGCTGAACCTGGCGCTCCGCGAGGTCACGCGCCATCTCACCCCAACCGAATATGAGATCCTCAAGACCCTGGCGACCAACGCCGGCAAGGTGCTGACGCACACGCTTCTGCTCCAGAAGGTGTGGGGGCCCGATCATCAGCAAGATCTCGGTAAATTACGCGTCTTCATGAACCAGCTCCGGCGCAAGATCGAGGATGACCCGGCCCAGCCGCGCTACATTGTCACCGAGCCGGGGGTCGGCTACCGCTTTCGCGTCGACGGCGCGTAGCATAGCGTCCTTATACGATCCTAACGGGTTTTTTTAGAACCCGAATACCTTCCGAATGTGGGTGATGGTACCCTGCTCTGAAAGGGGAGGGGCTTGGGGAGGGCCTGCGGCCCTCCCCAAAACCCCGTCTGCTTCAATTATGAACCTGAAGGACTACAGCGATCGCGTGACACGGTTCGGTTGAACTGCTCAGAGAGAAACATCGCTCGCACGAGGGAGAACATGGCTGTAGCAAGGCAAGCAAGCACGATCGGCCCGGGCCAGCCCGCAGCGGCGCGGATCGCATCAATCCCACATGCACAGGACGCCGAAAAGATCGCCACACAGATCGACGAAACCAACGTGCTTCCGGAGCCGCGCCCGCTGTTGCATCTGGTGCTCGGGCGCCCGCTGGAGACTGCCGCGGCGCCGCACCAGACGATCGGCAAGGCGATCGGAATGGCGGTGTTCGCGTCGGACGCGCTCTCGTCGGTGGCCTACGCAACGGAAGAGATTCTGCTGGTGCTCGCGGCGGCCGGCGCGATCTTCTTCTCCTTCGCGCTGCCGATCGCCGGGGCGATCGCGGTCCTGCTGGTGGTCCTGACGCTCTCGTACCGCCAGACGATCTTCGCCTACCCCGGCGGCGGCGGCGCCTACATCGTCGCGCGCGACAACCTCGGGGAGGGGCCGGCGCAGACCGCCGGCGCGGCGCTGCTGACCGACTACATCCTGACCGTGGCGGTCAGCATCGCGTCCGGCGTCGCGCAGATCACCTCGGCCTTTCCCGCGCTGCGGCCCTACCAGGTCGAGATCGGCCTCGTGCTCATCCTGTTCATGACGATGGTCAACCTGCGGGGCGTGAAGGAGTCCGGCCGCGCCTTCGCCGGGCCGACCTACTTCTTCATCACGATGACGTTCCTGATGCTCGGCGTCGGGTTCTACCGCATGGCGACGGGCACGCTCAGCCAGATCCAGGGCGTCGAGATGATCACCCACAATACGCTCCAGCCGCTGACGCTGTTCCTGATCCTGCGGGCCTTCTCCAGCGGCTGCACGGCGCTCACCGGCGTCGAGGCGATCTCGAACGGCATCACGGCCTTCAGGGAGCCCAAGAGCCGCAACGCCGCGACGACGATGATGTGGATGAGCGGCATCCTGATGACCATGTTCCTGGGGATCACCGCGCTCGCACTGCAGGTCCACGCGGTGCCCTCCGAGCGGGAGACCGTGATCTCGCAGCTCGGCCGCACGGTCTTCGGCGGCGGCGCGCTCTACCTGCTGATGACGGCGGCGACGACGGCGATCCTGATCATGGCCGCCAACACCTCGTTCGCCGATTTCCCGCGGCTGTGCGCGCTGCACGCCGGCGACGGCTTCCTGCCGCGCCAGCTGACCTACCGCGGCCACCGGCTGGTATTCTCGTGGGGCATCGTCACGCTGGCCGGGCTGGCGGCCCTGCTGATCGTGCTGTTCGAGGGCGACACGCACCTGCTCATCCCGCTGTACGCAATCGGCGTGTTCCTGAGCTTCACCATGTCACAGGCCGGCATGGTGGTGCGCTGGCACAAGATCAGCAAGCTCCAGCCGGGCGAGGAGATCCGCACGGAGGGCTCGATGTTGAGCTACGATCGACACTGGCGCGTCAAGCAGATCGTCAACGCGCTCGGCTGCGCGCTGACGGGGGTGGTCATGGTGGTCTTCGCGGTGACCAAGTTCAGCCAGGGCGCCTGGATCGTGGTCATCCTGATCCCGCTGCTGGTGCTGGGCTTCTTCCGCATCCATCACCACTATCAGCATGTGAAAAACGCCCTCAGCCTGCAGGCCCGCCCGATCGACGTGCGCACGCACCCGGTCGAGACGATCGTGCTGGTCAACGATGTCCACCAGGGCACGCTGCAGATGATCAGCTTCGCCGAGTCGCTGGGCAAGCCGTGGGTCGCGGTGCACGTCGCCGTGCGGCCGGAAAAGACCGCGCGCGTGCTCGAGAAGTGGGAGCGCTACCTGGGCGATCACGGAACCCTGTACGTGCTGCCCTCGCCCTACCGCAGCCTGACCGGCCCGATCGTCCGGCTCGTCAAGGACGTCAAGCGCGAGCACCCTGACGCGTTCGTCAACATCATCATGGCCCAGCTGGTGACGGAGTCGCCATGGGGGCAGCTGCTGCACCGCAACAGCGGCCCGCAGTTCAAGTTCGCCTTCCAGCGGATGCAGGGCGTGGCGGTCACCGACGTCCACTACCGTGTGGGCGAGCTTGGCGAGCTGACCGAGGAGCTTGCGCGCTAACCCGCTTTTGGACGCGAGCCATCGCACCCGATTGCCAGGCTGGCGGGTC
>WNGB01020388.1_pt1 | contig 13698 bp, 13 predicted proteins | sample 5400681 | NCBI WGS metagenome assembly WNGB01 (sample SAMN13153367, study PRJNA577476) | soil metagenome | isolation source: 115 cm soil or saprolite under grassland replicate 2 | place: USA:California | collected 2016-06-15 | reverse complement strand
ATTATCCGATGATCAGGGCCCAAAAGGCGCCACAGCGCCTTTATCCCTTTGGCCAGTTAGCCTCCCACGCGCTCGGTTATGTCGGCGAAGTCAGCCCGGAAGAACTGAAGAATCCGAACAGCGCGTTTAGCAAAGAGAAGGGATACAAGCTCGGGGACATCATCGGCAAATTCGGCATCGAGCGCAAATACAACGACATCCTGATGGGCAAGGACGGCGAACTCCGAGTGCTCGTAGACAGCCGTGGCCGCATTCAGCCCAAGGGCGAGATCGAACGCATCGATCCGGTTCCGGGGCGTGACCTGTTTACGACGATCGACCTGGACGTTCAGAAAGCCGCCGAAGCGCAAGCCGACACGATGCCGATGGGTCGCGGGGCGGTCGCGGTGATGGTCCCGAACAACGGCGAAATACTGGCGATGGTCAGCCGTCCGGCGTTCGACCCTAACATCTTCTCTCAACGCGCCAAGACGCCTGAGGGCAAGGAAGAGATTCGTGAATTGTACGAAGACCCCGACAAGCCCCTCTACAACCGCGTCATTCAGGGCGCGTTCCCGCCGGGTTCGACATGGAAGCTGCTGACCACGGTCGCCGCGCTGAATGAGGGCACGATCACGCCGGGAAACTCGCGCATTCAGGACGGCGGTCTCATGGTCGGTAACTATCCGATGACCTCGCTGTCGCATCTCGGCCAACCTACGATTCACGAAGCCATCGTGCATTCGGCGGACGGTTACTTCTACCGCCTCGGCATCAAGATGGGGGTCGATAAGTTCGAGAAATGGGTCAAGATTTTCCACTTCGGTGAGCGGACGGGCATCGATCTGCCTAACGAACGCGCGGGCATCCCGCCCGTTCGTCAAACGAAGCTCCGGGAATACGAATGGCAGATCAAAAAGGTCGAGAAGCAATTGGAGGAGGCCACGGACAAGACGTTCAGGGCGCAGCTCGAATTCAGGATCAAGCAGTTGCGGCATGAGGCGGAATGGACCGATTTTGACATGGTCAATTCCGCTTTCGGTCAAGGCCGCAACGCTTCGACGCCGATCCAGCTTGTGCGGTACGTCGGCGCCCTGGCCAATGGCGGGCATCTGCATACGCCGCATCTCTTGCTGAAGGCGGTCGACGGAATTGATCGCAACGGCGTCGAACACGCCGAGGTCCGCTACGAAGATAAGAACGCCGTCGACGTGCCGATGAGCGACACGATTCATAAGATCGTCGTAGACGGCATGTACGGCGTGGTCAATGAGGGCGGCACGGGGGGGAACGCGCGCGTCGAGGGCTTCGACGTTTGCGGCAAGACCGGGACGGCGCAGGTGGCGTCGAAGGACAAGGCCGGGAAGAAGACCAACGACCATGCCTGGTTCATCAGCTTCGCGCCTCGCGACAAGCCCGAAATCTGCTCGGTGGTTCTGACCGAGAACGCCGGCAGGGGCGGCAGGGAATCCGCGCCGCGCACGCAGGCGATTTTAGAAGATTACTACCGCCGCACTCGCGGGCTACCCCCGAAGCCCGAAGAGACGCAGGCTGAAAATGGCGGCCTGGGGCCTGCGGCCAGGAATCCGGGCGCGAAAACCAGGCCTGTGAGGCCTTAAACCCCAGGCGAATGTGAGTTTTTATGTTCAACGCCAACCGCAGGTATATGGCCGATTTCGACTGGGTGCTGCTAAGCCTCGCTGTAGGCTTGGCGGCCTTCGGCGTGCTCGAAATCTGGAGCGTCGCAACGACTCACGGAATGGCGCCCGGATTGTGGCGCAGGCAGTTGGTCGGAGTCGGCATAGGTCTGGGGTTGATGTTTCTGACGACGCTTCATGATTACCGCCGCGTCGTCAACGCCGCGCCGTATCTGTACGGGGTCGGCGTCGTGCTCCTGTTGCTGGTGTTCACTCCCCTCGGCAAATTGTTGTCAGGCTCGACCAGTTGTCGCTTCTGATCAGTCGAGCAGACCAGCTTTTTTTTTGAGCCAGTCGAGTTCGACTTTGAGCTGGCCGATCTGCTGGTAGAGTTCCGCTTTGAGAGCTTCTTCCCCTTGGGCGTCACGTTCCCGCCGGGTTGAGAAGACATCTGGCAGACTCTCGATCGCCTGCTTTTTCCACTGCGTCACTATATTCGGGTGGACGCCGTAGTGAAACGAACGCCAAGGCCGGAGCACAAATATTTTCTTTTTTCATGAGGGCTCACTGTAGAGACATGGAGATTTGGGTTCATCTCCGGAGAATCCCTTGCCTCGGGCTCCCTTTGACCTTCCCAAGGAATCAGGCAGAGCACAAATTCTTGAGGCCAAGGGCAATCTGCAGCGGATGATCCAGGAGATTCCCCTGCGTGAGGAAGAACGCGCTGCCGTTGAGGATGGGCTGGCCGCGTTGGAGAAGCTGACTACAAAGCTAGCGAACGTGCCGACACCTGCCGGCCCAACTCCGAGCGAACTCGGCGCCAGGGCCCACAGTGAATTGCCAATCCTTCGCCGTACTTGCGGATCAATTCTTTGATGCTACCCGTTTCTCAGGGCTACCATCGGATCTACTTTCGTCCCTCGCCTCGCCGGGAGGTAACAGGCCATGAGCGCCACGCCCGCAAGCAACGCCCCAGCGACGACCCACGTCACCCGATCCGTCGGGCTTGTATCGTAGAGCAAGCTTGCCAATACGCGCGTAAGCGCGAGCGCCGCGCCTCCACCGAGAGCGAGTCCAACTAGGACGATGAGCATCGTTTTTCCGATCACAAGCTTCAGCAGATCGCCCGGTGATGCGCCAAGGGCCAGGCGAATGGCCATTTCACGCGCTCTTTGCGCCACGGAATAGGAGACAACGCCGTAGATACCGACGGCAGCCAGCAACAGCGCGATGCCAGCGAAGATGGCCAACAGCGCAGTGCGAAGCCGGGCTGGCGCTACCGCTTTTGACTTGATTTCTTCCAAGGTTTCAATGTTCGCCACCGCCTGGTTCTTGTTCACTTTCCAGATTGCTTGTTCGATCGATCCGCTTAAGAGCAACGGATCCATGGCTGCACGAACTACCAGGCTATTGTAAATGCCTGGATTTTGATAGGACGTGACGTAGACGACCGGAATGTCCTTGGTGAGGCTAACGAATTTCCCGCCGACTTTCTCGTCCGATACCACTCCCACGACCTGCCAAGGGATTTCCGGGCCGCGACCAGACTTCCCGAACACGAGCTGCCGAATCAAGATGCGCTTACCGATGGGATCTTCCCCTTTGAAGTAAGTCTTCGCCATAGTTTCATTGATCACGGTAACAGGCACGGCACCGGCAACATCGCTCTCGTCAAGGCTGCGCCCCTTCAACAATCTCATGCCAACCGTATCAAAATACGACGGCCCTACAACCTTGAACCCACAGATAGGGCGCTGGGGGTAGGGAAGATAGTCCCGCCCCTCGATCAGGAAGGGCGCGAAGTTCGAGCCTTTCATTGGCGCTCCATCAGTGATGGCGACGTCCCGCACTCCGGGCACGCTTCTGACCTTCTGGGTCACTTCCCTAAGATGGTTCGTCAGTGTCGCGCTGTTCGTGAATTCTGTCCGCGGAATTGGAAGATCCATCGCAAGAACACTGGTTGTATCCACGCCCGGGTTGAGGCTTGCAAGCTTGTTGAAGCTTCGGATCAGCAGGCCGGCGCCCGCGAGCAATACAAATGACAGCGCCACTTCGGCAACCACCAAGGCTGTCCTCATCCGATGCGATGTGAGCCCGGCAGTCGTTCGCCCACTCTCCTTCAGCGATCTGGCAAGATCGGGCCGCGTGCCGCTGAGCGCTGGCGCCAGGCCGAAAAGGATTCCCGTGAGGATTCCGATAACCATCGTGAAAAGCAACACGCCGTAGTCCATGCGGACGTCTGCTTGCGGTGGCAGCATGTCAGGCGGCAACCACAGTTTCATTCCGCGCATTAATGCATTGCCCAGCGCGAGGCCCGCCACGGCGCCGAGGATTCCGAGAAATATACTTTCCGTAAGCAACTGCCGGATCAGACGGAGACGGCGCGCGCCCAATGCTGAACGAATAGCGATCTCGTGTTCGCGGTCCGTACCCCGCGCCAGGGTCATATTGGCGACATTGGCGCACCCGATCAGCAGCACGGCTCCCACCGCTGCGAGCAGCACCCAAAGCCAGCGGCGGAGCTCCGGCTGAACCACCTCATCGATATAAGGATCGACCGTTACGCCCCAACCCTTGTTCGAATCCGGGTACAGGGCAGCAATGCGCGCTCCAATCGTGTCCATTTGGTCGCGGGCCTGCTTCAGAGTGACGCCGGGCTCAAGGCGAGCAATGGTATAAAGCCAGTGATAATTGCGTGTCATGTTCGGGGGTGTGAAAGCGAGAGGCAGCCACATTACGGCCCCGGTCCGGTCAAACGTACTGTTCGCCGGAAGCACGCCGATGATCGTGTAGCTTTTTGCATCCAACGTGATCTTGCGGCCGATAACTTTGGGGTCGCCGCCAAACCGGCTCTGCCAAATGCGGTTCGACAGCACTACTTCCAGATCGTTGCCAACCTCGTTTTCGCTTGCGGCAAAGGTGCGTCCCAGCGTCGCCTCCACACCAAGCGCCTTGAAATACGATGCCGAGACTCTTTGAACATAAAGCTGCTCGGGGCTGTCCGAGCCGGTCAAGGTCACCGTGTCCCCGGTGATGGCTGAGAGAAATTGAAAACAGCGATTCTGCCGCTCCCAGTCGAGGAAGTTCAGAGTGGAAATGGGGTTGCTACCTCCGCCCGGACGCGTTTCCCACACGCTGACGATTCGCTCCGGATCTGGATAGGGGAGAGGCTTGAGTAATACGGCATTCACAAAACTGAAAATCGCCGCATTGGCGCCGAGGCCGAGCGCGAGCGTAGTAACAGTGACTAGCGTGAAGCCGGGTTTCTTCATCAACATTCGCGCGCCGTAGCGCAGGTCTTGCCAGAGTGTTTCTAGCCACCCTCCGCCGCGAATGTCATACCCGAGTTCAGTGTTCCGGACCGGGTCGCCGAAACTTTTCAGAGCGGCGGCTCGCGCCTCGTCTGGCGGCATCCCGCGCTTGATATTCGTCTCCGTCTCCACCTCGACGTGGATGCGCAATTCTTCTTCAATGTCTTGCAAGACGCTTTCGCGCCGAAACAAGGCGCGCAGCCGCGCCATGAAAATGTTGAACCATTCCATAATTGGCCTCCTCAGACCGCTTTTCTGACCTTCGCAATGGCCAGGGCGAGCCGATCCCAGCTCTCTTCCTCGGCGGTGAGTTGTTTACTGCCTGCTTTAGTCAGCGTGTGTTCGTCAGACAACTGCCGAATGCGCTGGATGATGCCGTAGCCGTGGAGCGGCCCTAAGCTGAGAGCCTTGAGGATGAGCATGTCGAGCGTGCCTTGCAGGAGATCCGCCTTCGGTTGGGTCAAACTTCACCTCCAAATTCGCGTTGCTTATTGGTCACACTTAGAAATTCTAGGCGTAGGGTAAGCAGAGAGACCTAGAATGTCAATGCATAGCGCGTGAGATGTATGCCTTCGGTCAGTCGGTGCGGTTCGGTATTGCGCGAGTAAACTGGCTCATCGAAGTTGCGCAAATTAGTTGCCTCATGATGGAGTCGAGCTTAGTATTCGCTGTCATCAGGAGACCAAATTCACATATGATTCAACGTCTTGGCTTAGCCCTCATACTAATCATTTCTTCTCTTGCGCCAACTTTGGCTGCAGATTCCATTGGCTTTCAAACAGCGACAACCCAAACGCCGACAGCCCTAGAAATCGTTGAGCGTTTTATCCAGGCCGTTGGTGGCAGAGATGCATGGCTGAAAACCAAGACCCAATATGCAGCCGGGACTCTCGAGGTGATAGGCTCGGATAATAAGATCACGGTCGAAATTTATGCGAAGGCGCCCAACCTGGGTCTAACGATAATGAAGATGGGAAACAACATCATAAGTAGATTCGGATTCGACGGCAAGAAGGGTTGGATCCAAACTCAGGAAGGCAAGATTCAGGATGTCCCTCCTGAAAAGCAGGCTGGCCAAAAACGCGACTCGGATCTCTACAAATACCTGCACTTCAAGGAACACTTCCCAGACTCCAAAGTGATTGGGATAAAAGAAGTGGAAGGAGCAAAGGCCTATTTGATCGAGGCCACTCCGGCTGGGGAGAAATTTCCGGAACTGCTTTATTTTGATGTTCGCACAGGATTTCTTTTGCTTCGTGATACCGGCCATGAGGATGGAGAGGGCAAGAGAACAGTGGACTTGGTCTACTCTTATGACTATGGAGAAGTTGATGGAATAAAACTACCATTAAGGTTAAGAATCTTGCAGGGTGACACGACGATTCTGGCCAAGCTCACCAATGTAAAGAACAATCTCCCGATGGATGACGCGATATTCAGTCCAGTTGTAAGTAAATAAAGTAAACAACGGCTTGCGATTTTATAGTAATCCGTGAGCCTTCGGTGAGCAGGTTTGGCGCATCGCAAGATGCCAAACCTGCTCACCGAAGACATCTGAGCTTTTTTGTCAATCTGTTTTTCATGTCAATCTCAGTTTTATAGAAGCTGTTTGATAACGGCAAAATGACAGACCGATAACTTGCAGCGCAACAGGCGCATTGCGCCGAGTTCGATTCCTGGTTCGTCATTGATCTTATCTGCTTAAACTTCCTGTTGTACGCTCGCTCCCGCAGCAAATCGAGGGCTGCTCCGGCTCGCAGGCACACTTGACGCAAAGTGTCAGTTCAACTGTGAGCTTTCGGTGGGCGAGTGTGAAATTTATTGAGAAAAATTGCACTCGCACACCGAAAGCTCACCGCCATGCCCGCGAAGCCGGTGGTTTGGTCGGGGATTACCCCCCAAAGTTTGTTGCTCGCCGGCAGCGATTTCGCCGCCGGTGGCGACGTTGAGGGACTGACCGTCGCGCTTAGCTCACGCGTTGCCGGCTGACTGCTGGCAGTTAAGGCCTGCTGGCCGCTCCCGTCAAAGTCCCTCGTCGCCGCGACCTTTTTATTCGCGCATTTCTGCACATTCTACAAGAGCCCGGCTACGCCTACTGCCAGCAAGAGTAACGCGCCGAAAACCAGTAATACGAGTTTTCCGCTCGATCCCATTATTGGAGACACTCCGCCGAACGCCGGAGCGGCGCCGAGCGACGTCGCCACCCTTCTGTTCGGTTCGGGAGTAACCAATTCCCTCAATTTCGGCGTTGTTATTGGCGCGGGCGTAACGACTCCTGGCGCCGCGACTGTTGCGGGATGAGGCGAACCCGGCCGCGCGCTACCCGCGGCCGCAATCAACTTCCTCGCCATTTCGCCCGCCGTCTGTGGCCGCGCGTCGCGCCGCTTCTCAAGCGCGCGCAGCACGACCGACTCAACGGCGGGCGAGATTTTCGGATTCAATATGCGCGGCGGTTGCACATCAGCCATTTTCAGCGTCGCGCATAAAACTTTTGCGGCGCGCAAGCAGGCGTTAGTTGTCCAAGTACGACTTCGTGGTCGATACAGTTACAGCCCGGCTCCAAGAAATTCACCTGAAGTCGATTGCCGCTCTATACGGCAAGTAAACTAAAAGACAAACAACCTTTCAGGAGGCCAAATGACTGTAAGTGAATTGATACGGATACTGCTAACGGACAGGTCGGATTAGAGCGCATCACCAATGAAGATCGAGAGAAGGGATTTACAGAAGAGGATGTAATCCATGGTCAATCCGCGCTCATTCTCTATCCGTCTAACTGTATTCACTCTCATGTCAATCAAGGAGGAAAAATCATGGGCGAGAATTTGAAAGGCAGTTCGGAACCGCCTGGATGCCGTTGCCGCGTATGGGAGCACCCTGATGTAAACGGCAAGATAATGAGAGGCGGCATTGACGACTGTCCTTGGCATGGATTCGGAACGGTCGGCGTGAGTCATCTTGAGATCGGTGAGCGCCAGTATTCGATTACAGGCGCAATGCACGAGGTTTTAGATCGCCGCCGCAACGGGCTCGATTTCGGCGTCGAGCAGGTGGTTTTGCTTCGTTGGCAGGCCGAGCAACAGCGCCATCACTTGATGTGGGTCCGCGGTTATAGTTGGAGAAACGTGAGCCTTCGGCGACGGGACGGGGCTTGACGTAACCTCTCGTTTCTTGCTGACTTCTTCCGGCAGCCTCATTCTAGAACCCTCTTTCGGTTGGCCGGCGCGCGTCGCCTTCCTGAACCCTCTATTCTCTACTCCGAGATCGATATTCCATCTTTCCGCTTCCCTTGACATGCTACCCAAAGGAGTCTGATACTTTGGTAGATATTCCACTAGAGAGCTTTATGCGAAAACAAAAAGACAAACCGATCGACATGCTTCAGGGCACGCTCGACCTGCTGATCCTGCGAACCTTGCTATTCGGCCCGATTCACGGCCACGCCATCGCCAAATCCATCGAGCGGACCTCGCAAGACGTGCTGCGGGTGGACCATGGCTCTCTCTATCCGGCGCTGCAGCGCCTGGAGCGCCGGGGGCTGATCACCGCCGAGTGGGGCACGTCGGAAAATAACCGCCGCGCCAGGTACTATCGTCTGACTACCGCCGGCCGGAAACAATTGACGACCGAGACCGGCAAGTGGGAGCGCTTGACCGAGGCGATCGCCCGTATCATTAACCCGGATCGAGAGGAGGCCTGAATATGCGATGGTGGAGCGAGTTGAAATACGTGGTCAAGAAATTAAACCGCAGACGCGCAGAGCGAGAATTGCAGGAAGAGATCGACGCCCACTTGGAGATGGAGACCCAGGAGAAGATCGCCGACGGGCTCTCTCGGGAGGAGGCGCGGTACGCGGCGCATCGCGCACTTGGCAGCGTCGCTTTGGCGAAGGAGGACAGTCGCGCCTGGTGGGGATTCGGAAGGTTGGAAGAATTATTACAGGACCTCCGCTACGGCGCGCGCATGTTGAGGAAGAAGCCCGGCTTTACCTTCGTTGCCGTGCTGACGCTCGGACTGGGGATCGGCGCGAACACGGCGATTTTCAGTTTGGTTAACACCGTCTTGTTGCGCCCCCTGCCGATTGCGCAACCGGGGCAGGTCGTGACGCTCAACAGCGGCGCGCCCGGACGGGGGTTCTTTCCGTTGATGGGTTATGCCGAGTACAAGGATTATCGCGACCGTAACCAAGCGCTGGCCGGTCTGGCCGCGCAAAGCATGGCGCCGGTTGGTCTGAGTAATAACGGAATCAACGAGCGGATTTGGGGTTACCACGTGACGGGTAATTATTTCAGTCTGCTAGGAGTGGGCGCTGCGCGTGGTCGTGTGATCGCGCCGGAAGACGACCGTACCCCCGGGGGGCATCCAGTCGTGATGCTGAGTTACCAATGCTGGCAGCAGCGGTTCGGCGCTGATCCGCAGATCATCGGCCGGAGTCTGCTCATCAGCGGGCGAAATTATACGGTCATTGGCATCACCCCACCGGAATTCCGCGGCACGGAACTGGCCTTCACGCCGGAACTCTGGTTCCCCATGATGATGAAGCCAGGAATTGAAGGGAGCAGCGGCTCGCTCAACCGGCGCTTCCCTCCCGTGTCTATACTCGGGCGACTGAAAGAAGGGATGAGCCGGGCACAAGCCGAAAGCGCGCTCAATCTGATTGCGGCGCAACTCGGGCGCGAGTATCCGCAGACGAGCAAGGGCCAAGTCATCCTGCTTACACAGCCGGGTCTGTTTGGCGCGGCGATGCGCGGCGCCGTCTTAGGTTTTACAGCAGTGGCGATGGGAGTAGTCGTGCTGGTGTTGCTGCTGGCGTGTACGAATCTGGTGAACATGCTGCTGGCGCGCGCGTCCGAGCGGCACAGAGAGATCGCCATTCGGCTGGCCATCGGCGCCGGACGTGCGCGGGTGCTGCGGCAGTTATTGACCGAGAGTGTTCTGTTAGCTCTCCTGGGCAGCGCACTCGGCCTGGCGCTCGCTTACGGCGCTGTCGAATTAGCGAGGTTCAAGATGCCGGTATTTTTTGGGTTCACGCCGATCGAGTTGCAGCTTGACTGGCGCGTGCTGGTCTTCACGCTCGCGTTGTCACTCCTGACCGGCATTCTTTTTGGTTTGCTCCCGGGGCTGCAGGCCACCAGACCGGATCTGATACCGGCGCTGAAAAACGAATCCACTCTCGGCGGGTATCGTCGCTCGCGCTTGCGCAACGTGCTGGTGGTGGCGCAAATGTCTCTCTCGCTCGTGCTGCTGTTGTGCGCGGGGCTGGTGTTGCGCGGGCTGCAGCGCGCGCAACAGATTGATCCCGGCTTCAATCCCAGCCAGGCCGTCGAAGTCTCCTTCGATCTGGGGCTGCAGCAGTACGATCGTGAGCGCGGTCGCGAGTTTCAGCGACAGGCGCTCGAAAGAGTGCGCAGCCTGCCCGGCCTACAGGCGGCCGCGCTGACCGCGCGCGCGCCACTTACCAACAACCAGCTCGGGAAAGGCGTCTTCATTCAGGGCGATGAGCCGAAGACCGCGACACAAGCGCCGATTGCGTTGACGACCTCCATCAGCCTGGATTATTTCCGCACGATGGAGACGCGCCTGTTGCAGGGCCGCGACTTCACCGCGCAGGACGACGCCCAAAGCCCCCCGGTCGCCATTGTCAACGAGGCCTTTGTGCGCCGCTTCTGGCCGGGAGAAAACCCCCTTGGCAAACGGTTCAACTTTACGGATGGGAAATGGATCGAAATCGTCGGCGTCGCGCAAAACGGCAAATACTCCAGCCCGGCGGAAAAACCCGAGTCGTTTGTCTATCTTCCGCTGTCGCAGAACTACGAGAGCAAAGTCACGCTCATTGCCCGCGGCGCAGGCGATCCGAACCTTCTGACGGCTACCATTCGAAATGAGATCCATGGGCTGGACGGGAATCTGCCGCTCTACGATGCCCGCACGATGCTCGAACACATGGACCTGCCGCTCTCTCCGGCGCGCGCCGCGGCGACCGCGCTGGGCGGGTTCGGCGCGCTGGCGTTGCTGCTAGCCGCCGTCGGCGTCTTCGGCGTGATGTCTCACGCGGTGACGCAGCGTACACGCGAAATCGGCGTTCGCATCGCTCTTGGCGCCGGCTCAAAGGAGATCTTCAAGCTGATCATCGGGCAAGGCGCGCTGCTGGTGGGAACCGGCGTCGTGATCGGGTTAGGTGTCGCCGGATTGGGGACACGTGTGCTCGCCAATCTGCTCTTCGGCGTGAGCGCGCTCGATCCCTTGACGTTCGTCGGCGTGACGGCGCTGCTGACAGCGACTGCGTTCCTGGCTTGTTACCTGCCGGCGCGACGCGCGACCAAAGTAGACCCAATGGTCGTATTGCGACAGGAGTGATCAGGCGCCTTTTTGACGACGTTACCGGCGATCCGATGGCACGCTCCAGTTCAATGATCGCCAGCGCGAGCTTCAGGAGTTCCTCGATGGGCCAGCAAAAAGGAGGGGCCTGATGCCGCCTACTGCTCGGAGATTTCATCTCAAATATTATACTATCGTCAATAGTTAGGCGCCGACGTTATCGTCGGATCAAGGAGTGAATAGCTGCGGTTTCCTCAACGGTCAGGAATCCGCCTCCCGCTGACCGCATCAAGCTAAAGCCGTCCTCAACGGCACGCATTACAGCGATGTGCCCATGCCAGAAAGCATCCACCTGGCGATCCCACGCGGGTGCATACAACACACTCACCTCTCCGCGACCGTAACCCAGTACCGGTTCAGTGAAGTCCAGATCCTTGCAGATAGCGGATGCACGGGTCGATTCTTGGGATGATATTTGCGTATTTGTTTATAAGCCGCACACCTTTTACCGCTGATCGGTACGCGACTTTGTGAGAACGAAATGTGTCACCCCGGCCCTGCCTTCAGATGCCAAACACGGCGCGGATGTTTATAGACTTCCGGTTGGGACTGCGCCTGCACGCTCGTAATTGACGATAATGACGCCTTTCGAGGTGACTGTGCTTTCCGTCACCTTGAAAGCCGCCGGGATCGCGCCATCGGCAAACAATCGTTTTCCACCGCCCAACGTAATCGGATATATCTTCAGCCAGAACGCATCGACCAAATCATGCTTGAGGAGCGTCTGAACGAGATTTGCGCTTCCATAAACGTGCAAATCCGGCCCTTCCTGTTCCTTAATTTTGGTGATTTTTTCCGCAATATCTCCGTTTAAAAACACGGACGGCAGCCATTCGTGAGAAGTTATGGTATTCGAGGCGACGTACTTGGTCGCTGTGTTGACAGCCGGCCAAATGTCGTTATGTTGCGGCCAGTATGGCGCCCAAATGTCAAAGGTTTTCCGCCCTATCAACAAGTCAAACGGCATGTTCATCTGCTTTCTTATGGCCGTTGAAAGAACAGGGTCGGAATGTGGACTTATCCACCCGCCATACGCGAAGCCGCCACTGGTATCTTCCTCTGGCCCGCCTGGGGCTTGTATGACACCATCAAGGGAGACAAATTCAAGCACATTAACTTTTCTCATGACTGAGTTCCTTCGAGTCCTATCTGATTTTGTTTAATTTGCGGGTGTCCCCGGTTTTCGATGAGCTTCTTTCAGAAGTTACCGTCCCGCCGGGGCTTGATCTCAGCACAAATCTTGCCCCGCAAAGCAGTTTAATCAACGGGCGATTTCGTCACCAACCAGGCCAGCGCCCCCACCATCAACAACGGGGGCAGGCGGCCTGTAGCCGAGCGCGCTGTGCGGCCGCTTGGTGTTGTAGCTCACCCGCCATTTTCGATCACGATTTGCGCCTCCTTCAGAGAGTAGAAAATCTCTCCGTTCAAACACTCGTCCCGCAACTTCCCGACCTTTCGGCAACAGTGCATTATTTCCTGGAACAATTATGCACCGCTGCCGAAAGCTTACGATTATCCGCGAGCAGGGGATCGCGACGAACGCGGCGGCGGACAGGGAGGCCGAGCAGGAGTTTCAGGCGCGAAGACTGATGAAGTATCTATCCTCAGCACAATTCTCCTCCTGACATTTACGCTCTATTAAGAATTTGATCGGGTCGGCTGCTTCTACCGAACAGTGGAAGAATATTGTTCGTCGCAAAATTCATTTGCGAGCAGGTATCTGCTGTACCGCCCAGCCATTACCGTCCGGATCGCTGAAGTAGACAAATGATCCCCAGTCGAACACCTGAACGTCGCTGACATCAACCCCACGCTTGACCAACGCCGCCCGCGCGGCGTTGATGTCCGAGACCACCAGTTGCAAACCTTTGACAGAACCAGGAGGCATGTCACTGAGTCCAGTCCCAATGGCGATCGAGCAGGCCGATCCAGGAGGCGTCAGCTGAACAAAGCGAATCTCGTCACTAAACTTGTGGTCATGGTCTGCGTTGAACCCAGCTTTCTCAGTGTAGAATGCCTTCGCGCGGTCAACGTCAGAGACCGGAACAAACACCAATTCAAGTTTCCAATCCATAATGAAAGTCTATGTTCAGTTCAGGTGGGCAGTCAATGGCGATAATCTCCGCGAACGTTGAACATGGATCATGGCAGCATCGTCAAGCTTCGACGCCTTGCTGAAGCACTCGCGCGCCGTCACACCACGCGTCGGTCTGAGATATGCGATCTGATGGTAAGGTGATCAGCTCGTGAAGTTGGGATTAGGCTCTGAAACGGCCTCCGCAGGGAATTAAGCGCAGTGGCAAATTGCGTTTGAGTTGTTTCCAGAAAGCCTGCCTGCTCATGCCCAATTCTCTCGCCGCCGCGGCCTGGTTCCAGTCGCAAACTCGGAGAGC
>WNGB01014307.1_pt1 | contig 13701 bp, 16 predicted proteins | sample 5400681 | NCBI WGS metagenome assembly WNGB01 (sample SAMN13153367, study PRJNA577476) | soil metagenome | isolation source: 115 cm soil or saprolite under grassland replicate 2 | place: USA:California | collected 2016-06-15 | reverse complement strand
CCCGGCCGACACTGTATCGAGCGGGTCGCCGCTGGCAGCCACGAAGACACCAACCGCCGCAGGCGCCGACTCGACCATCATGACCGAATTTCCGACGCTGGCCTCGATCCGCTCGATCGCGTCCATCAAGCTGCTGGCTCGCAGCGCCTCCTCGACGGCTATCTCGATCCGTCGCGCGATGTTCGGCCCCGGCACGCGCCGGCCCTCGCGTATGCCGATCGCCTCGCCAAGCCGCGCGCCATCTAGGCAGGCGCGCACGACCGAAAGCACGTCGGCGCCAGGAACGAGCGCATGCGCGACGCCGGCGGCGACCGCGCCGGCCCCTGCCGCCGCGATCTGTGTATCGTGGGTTGGGCGGCTGGTGACCCAGGCCAGCTGCACGGCGGCCTCGATATCGCCGGGGTGTACCAGCCCGGCCGGAGCGATCCGCATCGCGGCGCCATTGGTCGTACCAAAGCTGGTGAGCTTACGGGCTGAGAACGGCGTGCGGCCAATCGCGCTGGTGTCCAGGCCGGCCGCTAGGGCCTCCAGCAGCGGTCGAGTCGTCGGCCCCATCTGGTTCTTGTGCGGCGATGTCTGTGACCAATGAATGAGCGTTTCGAGCCAGGCTTGCTCAGTCAGATCGCCATCGGCATCGATCAGTGTTTGTGCCAAAGCGAACATCTGGCTGGTGTCGTCGGTGATCTGGCCGGCTAAGTTACCGTGCGAGAAGGTCTCTGGCGAAGGAGCATACAGCTCACGCAGCAGCCCGCCAAACTTCTCGACGATCTCGGGAATAGAGTGCTGCTCGGTCGCGGCGCCCATAGCATCGCCGATCGCAGCGGTCGCGAGACTACCGAGGATGTGCTGGGATAGTCGTTCATGGGTTTGTTGTGCTGTCATATATGCTCCTGAAGATACATTGGAGATGTCATTGGATCGTGGTCATTGGATCATGAAATCGACGTGCGCCCGCCAGCTCACGGAGCGAGCCACAAGTGGCTGCGGCGCGCCGATCAGGCCAGCGCCAACGCGCCTGGCGCGCCCGCCAGCAGCGCCAGCAGTTGCTCGCGCGCGGGGATGCGTGTGCCCGCGCCGCGCCTGGTCGTCGCTAGCCCACCCATGGCATTCGCCAGCGTAGCGCAGTCGTCGAGCGAGCCGCCGCGCAACCAGCCGGCAATGAATGCCGCCGCGAACGAGTCGCCGGCCCCGACTGTGTCGACCACCGGCACGTTGAACCCAGAGTGCTTGATCGTTTGCCGCGCCGTCGCCACGGTACAGCCCGCCGCGCCGTGCTTCAACACCACTGTGGTAGGGCCACGGGCCAGCAGCGCCTGGGCTGCCGATTCGCCGCGCTCGTCGCACAGCAGCGCAGCCTCTTCGTCGGTCAGCAGCAACACATCGGTCGCGGCAAGCACGCGGGCGCACAGATCGGGCGGAATGAACGCAGCGCTTGGACCTGGATCGAAGAAGACCGGGATGCCCACGCCGCGCGCCGTGTCGAACGCTTCCAGCAGATCCTCAGGCCGCAGCACATCGCGAACCGTGTAGCCATCGGTGAACAGCGCACGCGTCTGCCGAATGATCGCATGCCACGCGGCCGGAAACGGCCAGCGGCCGAGCTTGTCTTTGATCCCCAAATAGACGTGCTGCGCCTGCTGATCGGCCAACACGATACACAGCACCGTCGCCCGCTCCTGGCAGATCGCGACATGCTCGACGATCACACCTTCGTTGGCCAGCATGGTCAGCATTTCCGACCCATAGCGATCCGGCCCGACCGAGCTCAGTGTCACCGTCGCCAGGTTCAGCCGGCGCGCGGCGACCAGCACATTACCGGCACCGCCCGGCTCGACAAAGATACCCTGTGCCCAGCCATGTTGGAGCGGGAAAATAGGCAATCGCTCGATCGGAATAATCAGATCGGCGACCAGATCGCCAAGTACGATCAGATCATAGGTCATATTGGTATCAACCCGCGATATTGCGCGGCAGCCGCAGCTTTATCCGCCGGCGAACGATCACGACCGCGCCAACCACCAGCGGGGCGAGGGATAGCAACATGAGTATGCTCAGCGGCGTTGTGGCCGGCGTGCGCACAAGGCGCGCGCTGCCTGGCAGCACCTCGCCCTGCGGCGAGAGCATGCGAATCTCGAAGCCGCTGCCGGGTTGGTCGATATGGATCGGGTAGCCGACTAGATCCGGCGCGGCGTTCGGATGGCTCAGGTCGGGCGCGAACTTCTGAATCTCGTAGCCGAGCGCGGCGCCCGGCGCCTGTGTGACCTGGTACGGCGTAAGCGCGCGCCGCTCGGGTGCCTGCCCATCGGCGATCAGCTCTAGCTGCCCGGCCGTGATCGGCTCGCCGATCACCCAGGTCCAGTCGTCGGTCTCGCCGACTTGCTGCTGCGGATTCTGTAGCAGGCTGTAGCTGCGGGCCGGGTATTCCCGCTCGGAGTGCGGGATGAGGTAGATCTGGCTGCCGGCCTTGCCGACAATGACATCGCTCAGATCCGTGACCTGATCGGGCGTCGTCCAGCGGGTTTCCGGCACCACCATATAGCCGATTGCGCTGCGGCGCGGCGCAAATACCACCAGCGTGCGCGCACTGTCGGGCACGATCGCGCCATCGTGGCCGCGCAGCCGCAACTGATACGATCCGGCAGACAGCTTGATCGGTATACCCTGGTTGACGCCGTTGCTGACGACGCTGATTGGCTTGGGGGACTGCGGCTCGGGCGGAACAGTGACCTTCTCGCCCTTCTGCGCGCGCTGGTTCGCATCGTCGACCGCCGCCGTCCAGGCCAGCTGCGCCTCGTAGAATACGCTCAAATCCGCCTGGTACCTCTGTTGATCAGCCGAAAAGCGCGCCTGCGCCGCGTCAGCCTGTTTGCCTATGAACAGCTGCGCATCGACCTCGGTGCCGTGGGTCTGATAGTGGATCGTATAGCTGGTTGGATCGGTGTGCTGAATCACCTGGCCGCCTTGCAAAATCTCAAGGCTACCGGCAACCGGCTCGTTGAGCAGCTCCCAGCTGGCCTTATACTCATTCGTGATTGCCCAGAAGTAGATCTCAGTCATTCGTGGCGAGATCACACTGATCTGATCGGCCAGCGAAATTTCCGGTGTAGGTGTTGGCCAGTGCAGCGTTGATACCGTAGACGAAAGCGCGTTGGCGATTCGACTCCTGTGCCCGCGCGCTGCCGCTCAGCCCGAACAGCAGCAGGCCAAGTAGGATCGCGAACCACTGCGATCTTCGCCTTCTGCCCGCTATATTCTGTCTCATGGCAGCACTCCGCGCCGTTGCAGTCCCCAGATCGCCAGCCCAGCCCAGACCACGCCGCCAGCTACGCCGACGACGAGGCGCTGGATCAGGTCGCCCCAGCTCGCCCGCGTCGCGGCGTCGGCGCCGGCGCTCAGCAAAGCGTAGGGTGAAATCCAATTCAGCAGATCGCGCAGCGTCTGCATAAGCCCGCGCAGAAACAGCAGCGCATCGTAGTAGCGGCTGGTGGGCGGTACTTTGAGCAGGGCGGTATAGCCGATTGGGATCGCCAGCACCACCAGCAGTGTCGCTCCAAAGAAGAACATTGCGCTGCGGCTGGATGTGGCGATCGTCGAGATACATAGGCCGATCGCGACCGCCACGGCCGCGAACACCGGCGATACCAACAGCCCGACCAGCAGCAGCGGCGGGAAGGGCAGGTTGGTCAGTGCCGCGAGCAACCCCAGCAGCGGCGCCGCCGCGAGCACGAGCAGCGCGTAGATCGCGACTCCGGCCAGGATATGCCCACCGATCACGCCGTACGCATCGACCGGCGCGAAGAACAGCACACGCAGCGAACCCTGGTCGCGCGGGCGGGCGATCGCCAACGTGGCCCAGGCGGTGATATACAGCGCCGCGAGCGTCGTTGTCATCAATACCGGCACGTAGAACGGCCGCGCTAGGATGAGCAGGCCGCTCATGGCCACAAAGTTCAGCGAGTTATAGACGAACAGCGCGCTCAAGAACGGGCCGATCGCCGCCGTCAGATAGAATGACCAGCCGAATAATGCGTCGCGCAGTTCCTGCCCGGCGATCTGCCGCGCCACGCGCCAGCGCAGCGGCCAGACCGGCGGAGCCGACCGGGTCGCCGCGCGCTCTTTCCCGACAGTCGAAGTGCTGATCTGCATTAGCGTGTCCTTGGTTGCTCGGCCAGCGCCAAGACATCTTGGCTGGTGATCGTGACGAACGCCTCTTCCAGGCTCATCTCATCGCCCTGCATCTTGAGGATCACCCCGCCCGACTCGGTGATCAGCCGCGAGAGCTGTGCGCGGATGTCCTCCTGGGTACGCAGCAGCAGATGGAGCTGCCGACCTTCCTGCTGAACCTGGACAATATACGGCTGGCTGGTCAGCCGCTTGACGAGTGCCGGTGCGACCTGCTCAAGCTCAATCGTCATGCGCTGCTGTTTGGCCAGCCGCAGGCGCAGCCCGGCCATCGAGTCCTCGATCAGTAGGCGCCCCTCGTGTAAAATTCCGACCCGATTGGCCGAATGCTCGATCTCTGACAGAATATGGCTCGATATGAATACCGTCCCACCGGCCTGCTGATAGTCGTTGATGATCTCGCGAACCTGCCGAATGCCGTGCGGGTCGAGCCCGCTCACCGGCTCGTCGAGGATCAGCAGGCGCGGCTCGTGGATCAGCGCGCGGATGAGGCTGAGCTTCTGACGCATACCGCGCGAGTAGTCGCGCGCCATACCATGGCGCACATCCCAGAGATCGAGCGAGCGGAACAACTCCTCCATGCGCAGCTCCGGCTTCTCAAGGCCATACAGTCTGGCAAAGAAGCGCACCAGCTCCCATCCGCTCATCTTCGAGTCCTCGACCGGCTCTTCGGCAACCACGCCGATCTGGCGCTTGAACGCGAAGTCGTATGGCCCGATCGCTTCACCATGGATCAAGACCCGGCCGCTGGTCGGGCGGATCAAGCCCAGAAGCATATGGATGGTGGTCGTCTTCCCAGCGCCGTTGGGGCCGAGAAAGCCGTAGATCTCGCCGGGCCGAACATCGAGGCACAAGCTGTCGACCGCCAGGTGATTCTGGTATCGCTTGGTGAGATTCTCGGTCTTGATCATTCGGCTCCTGCCGATCATGTGTGAACAGATAGATCAAGTAAATCGATTACGTCGGGGGTATCGATATTATAGCACACAAGCGATCCGTGTATGTAATGCTATAGCTCGGCGTATTCCTGTTTGATCAGGACTGACTGATCGACGCCAAAGTGGCGCAACAGCTCGCCGATCAGCTCGGCCTTCTCGGTGGCATCGCGGCGGCTCCAGGTGCGGCTCTTGATCTCGATATATGGCCCAGGGCTCTGATGGTCGAGCAACTCGTCGAGGTTGACGGCGAAATCCTTGCCCTGGTAGAGGATCCGCCAGCGCCGGCGGCGCTTCTCAATCGGGGTGATCCGATCCGGCTGGAAGTACTCGCGGTAGAAGCGTACTGTCCGATCGGCGCGCGCTTCGTAGCGCGCGCGTGAGATCACGCTTTTGAGCGCCCCAAGGCCAGCGCGTGGCTATTGCGTTCTGTAAAAATTGGTCTATAATTGGCGGAATACCAGCTAGTAGACACCAATGGATCAACAGCGCAGTCTGTTTATTTTTGTAACCGCCGCAGGTTCAGCTCGCCGGGCGGGTGAGCTGATACAGGGCACCCTGGATTTGGGATGGGCGACCTATGTCGTCGGCACGCCGAATCTGGAGCAGATCGCGCCGGCCGCGACGCTGCTCGACTTGGCGGGCGCGCACTGGATTCGCGATTATGGCCAGCCACCGCTTGATACCTTCCCCTTCGGCACCATGCTGGTCGCGCCGTGTACCTTTAATACGTTCAACAAGCTGGCCTGCGGGCTGGCCGACAATCTTGCGACAGCGATGATCGCCGATGGGCTCGGCGCTGGGCTGCCGGTATTCATCGCGCCGTCGATGAACCCAGGTCTCTGGAACCACCCGCGGACGCGCGAGTCGTACCAGCAACTACGCGCCTGGCACTGTACGATCATTGATCCTCAAATCAGCGCAAGCCAGGTGACCATGGCCGCAACCGACACCATCTTGGCGGTCTTGCGAGAGCACTTTCAGCACAGTACTCAGTAGCAGTTGGAATGTAGAACGGATGGGCCGCGCGCCCTCCTGCACGCACACGGCTACGAATTCAGCGTCGAGTGTCGTACGTAATCGATTACCTCACCACGTAATCGATTACTTAGCCAAGTGAGGAGTACCTATGAGCGCGAACAGCTATTCCTTCGGCCGAATCTTGGATCGGCATCCTAAGATCATGGAAACGCTCGATCGAATCGTGACCGGCGAGGCGTACTTCGGGATCTTTCAGCAGCTCTCCGACAACTACTCGCCAACGCTCACAGTTGGCCGTGTGCAGGGGCCGCTGGTCGAGCAGATCCTGGCGGACGGCCTGGGCAACCCCGCACGCATCGTGGTCGACAGCAACACGCGCCGCTCGGGGACAATCAGCGTGAAGGTCGGCGCGCGCCAGCCGGCGCTGTGGCTTTCGGCCCACGCCGATATTTGCAGCTATCTCACCAGGCCCTGGGATGGAACGGGGTATCCGCTGACGCCGTTCTGTTCGCACCGCGCTACCTCGGGGGCGCGCGCCGCGATGGCCCTGGCCGCGCCGCGCGGCGCTGGGCCGCTGGAGCGGCTGGCCGAAGGGCGGATGATCTCGATCGAGAATGGCACAGTGCGCTTTGAGTGCGCTCGCGATGATCTGCCACTCCACACCAGGGTCGTTCATCACCTGGCGGCCGCCTGGGATCGCGATAGCGGCCACGTCACCGGCTTCCTCGACAACGAGGCAGGCTCGGCCGCGCTGCTGCTGGCCGCCCAGGTGCTCTCGCACTTCGATGCCAGCGCCCTGCTGCTGCTGAACGATGAGGAAGAGGGGCCGGTGGATAAAGGCAATCAGGGCTTCTCGCGCGCCGCCAACCGGCTGCTCCACCGCACTCCGCTCGATCAGCACCCGAATTACGCGATTGTCATCGACGGCCACGGCCAGGAACAGCTGCTCAAGCAGAACGCCGCGACCACATTCGGCAAGGGCGCCTCCTTTGCCGGACTCTCCAGCAGCGCCCGCGGCGCTGTCACACCACCGCAGCTGCTGGCGTTCGTTCGCGAGCTGGCCGGCTGGCTGCGACCGCAGGGCATCGATCTGGTGGAGCACGCGGGCTATGTCGGGCGCAGCGACGATATCTCAATGATGCAGTTCACGCCGAACGTGTCGATCATCGGCTACCCAAGCGCCTTCTCGCACTTCGAGCAACCGCCGGTGGCGTACATGAGCGACTTGGTCAATTTGACCAAGACCCTGGTGCTGCTGTCGTTGATCGCGCAGGATGACGACTGGCAGCAGACCTACCTGTAGGCGCGAATAATGAGGGCTTCGATCAAGGCAGCCTATGCCGCAGATCGGCTAGTCGTCACAGCCGGCTCTTGGGCGCGCCCGCTGCTCTGTCAGGTCGGTATGGATCTGCCGCTGACGATGACGAACGAGCAGTTCGCCTTTTTCAAGCCGCATGATCCGGCGCTGTTCACGCCGGGTCGCTGCCCGATCTTTGTGCATCATATGGATATGGGTTCAAATTTGGCGTCCTGATGGGATCGATCCTGGCCGATCTAGCCGAGCGTGGCGCGACCGATCAGCCAATCGAGCGGTTTCGCCTAGGCCGGTTTGGGATGTGATTCGCGCAAACTGCCTATGAGTAGAAAGGGCTGACCAATGCGCATATTCGATAAACTCGGCCGCAAAAAAGTAGTGCTTGGCATGATTCATCTTGGGGTCATGCCGGGGACGCCATTCTACGAAGAAGGGAGCTACGAGGCGACATTCGAGAAGGCGCTGGCCGATGCGCACGCACTCTACGAGGGCGGCGCGGACGGCTGCCTAGTGCAGACGGTCGATCGGGTATATGTCAAAGGCGACGAATCCGATCCGGCGCGTGTCGCGGGCGTGGCCAATATCGTGCGGGCGATCGATAAAGCGACTGGCCCGGATTTTCAGATTGGTGTTCAGATCATGCGCAACGCGCTAAAGGCATCACTGGCGGTCGCGAAAGTGTGTAACGGATCGTACCTGCGCTGCGGCGCGCTCGTCGGCGCGACGCTGACGACCCACGGGTTGGTCGAGGCCAACCCCTACGATGTCATGCAGTATCGCGCAGCAATTGGCGCCAGGCATGTGAAGATGATCGCCGAGATTGATTCGATGCACTTTCAATGGTGGGGCGGCAAGCCGATCGCCGAGGTGGCGCGCTCCGCAAAGTCTGTTGGGGCCGATGCTGTGTCGTTGGGCAGCCCCGACGAGGAGGTTACGCTCCAGATGATCCGCGATGTGAAGCGCGCGCTGCCGGATCTGCCGGTGATTCTGGCTGGTTACACCAACCACGCAAATGCTGCGCGACTGCTGGCCGAGGCCGATGGCGCCTTCGTCGGCACCTGTCTCGAGCGCGATGGTTGGGGCGGCTCGATCGATATCGAGCGTGTGCGCGAATATGTGGCGATTGTCGATAGCTTGCGCTGAGCGACCGCCTTCAAACGTGGCTTCTCTTACGAAGCTGTCTGAAAACAGGCGTGCGCGGGGCGCAGCCCTCGCGCACGTCATCTCTGGCTGGTCGCGGCCACGACCGGCCCCCGACAAAAGTAGATCGGCTTACTCCTCGCCGATATCTTCATTCCAGATCTGGGGATTGGCTGCGATGTAGTTGGCCAGTAGCCCGACGCACTCGGCTGATTCGAGATCGATCACCGTGACGCCGTACTCGCGCAACCAGTCGATACCGCCACGGAAGTTGACCGATTCGCCAACGACTACGGTGCCGATATTGAACTGGCGCACCAACCCGCTGCAGTACCAGCAAGGCGCCAGCGTGGTGACCATGATCGTGTCGCGATAACTGCGCTGGCGACCAGCCTTGCGGAAAGCATCCGTCTCGCCATGCACCGACGGATCATCTTCCTGTACACGCCGGTTATGTCCACGACCGAGTACGGCGCCATGCCGGTCGAACAGGGCTGCGCCGATCGGGATACCACCCTCGGATATACTCTGGCGAGCCTCCGCGATGGCAACATCCAGCATGGCAGAATAGTCAAGCGATGGGATCATTTGCACTCCTTCGCTCATAATCAAGATACATCGGTATTATATTAGACTTTTAGGAGTTACGCAGTTGCGTCTTGCGGCGGGGATTTATGATGGCCAAGATCATCGGCAAAATAGAGCGCGAGCGGCGCGATTTGCGCCACCCAGTCCTGCTGATTGAGGGACGGCAGAACAGAGTTCACAACAAACACGACAAATTCGATATCGGAGAACTGGTCGGGAGCAAAGCGACCAGCTGCTCGGTGATAAACCCTGGCCCACTTCCAAGTTCAAGCACGGACATCCCATCCTTCAAACCGAACCACGACAACGTGCGTGATTCCTTGTCCCACCCCGAGCGCGCCTGCGCGGCCAAGCGCTGGATTTCCGCAGTGACGTCGCGGTGCGATGTCTGCAGATCATACGAGCCTGAAGCGGTCATTTCCTTCTGCTCCTTCTGTGTGGGTGCGTTGCGCGTGTGCGCCGCCGAACAAGCAGTATTGCCTTCCAACTATGATCATTGCTTGTTACGCTTGCTTCGTATGATGCCAAAACCACCCTTGTTTCGCTCCTCCTATGGCCGACCGAACCGTACCGAAACGGTATCTACAAGCTCAATCTCATCGCCGAGCGCGTGTTCAGCAACGCGAGCGACGACGGAAGATGGGATATCATCCAGATTGTATGTGGCGTGGGCGTCGTGAATGAGGACGACTTGGAGACCCCGAGCAAGGGCACCACGAACCGTTGCACTGACACACATCTCAGACAGCAGGCCCGCTACGGCAATGCGAGTCACACGCTTACGTGCGAGCACACCCTCAAGCTCGGTACCGTCGAAGCCGTCGTCCCGCGTTTTGCGTAGGACGAACTCGCCCGGCTCTGGCGCCACCTTAGGATGGATGACCCAGCCGGGCGTCCCCGGCTCGTCAAGTGTCCCTGGGGCTCCGTCATTCTGCAGATGGACGATCAGGCTTCCAGCGAACCGTGCCGCCGCCAAGACCTTGACGAGGCGACTGATAACACCTGCAGCATCAGGAATGGCTGTCTCGCCGTCGAGCAGACCCTGCTGCGCATCAATCACCAGTAACGCTGTCGCCGATGTCACCATACACGGTGTCCTCCCAGTCGTCACCCTTCGCCACCGCTCATCACATCGCTGATACGCAGATGAGCACCTCTATGGTGGTTGCCAAAGCCGCCGAACGACCAAGCTCACCTGCCGTGGCCGCTGCAAGAGCTTGATGCTGCGCGAAACCAGTACGGCGGCCCCGGTCAGGTGCAGCACCTCGTTCCGCCTGCCTTGGCTCCGTCAGCCGCTCATCTAGCCTGTCGAACCGCGCCGCCATGCCCGCCCGCATTACAGTACGCGCGCAACAACATACGCGCGCAACCGCTCGGGGTCGGCCTCCGGCGCCGCTAGCGCAACGTAGCCGTCCGGCCTGACCAGATAGAGCGCCGCGCGCCGGAGGCCGGCTCGCCGCATGTCCGACTGCCACGCGAAACAGTGCAGTGGAAGCTGAAGCTCGGCGCAGACGTCCGCCAAGCCGCGTCGTGGTTCTCCGTACACGTGAACTTGCCACGTCAGCGAAGCGAGCGGAACGAAGTTATCTTTTCCCGGCCCGATCTGAACCCACGGCAGGCGATCGCCGCCCCGGACGCCCCCGGCCGCACCCACGCTCAGTGGGCTGTTGCGATAGTTGACGCCGATCTGCGATACGGTGCGGAACAGGAAACGGCGCATCGGAGCCAGTCGGAACAGCAACGGGGCGATCCGGGGAACCAGCCTGATGCGCACCCACCGCGCGACACGGCCCTGCTTCGTCACCACCGTGAACGCGCGATCGGTGGTGGCAACCAGCCGGCGCGCGAAGCCGATCCGCTCCTGCTCGTAGGTCGCGAGCAGGCCGTCGGGAGCCCCGCCGTTCAACACGGCGGCGAGTTTCCACGCCAGGTTCACGGCGTCGCCGATGCCGGTATTCATCCCCTGACCGCCGACCGGGCTGTGCACGTGGGCCGCGTCTCCGAGCAGGAACGCGCGTCCCTCACGGAAGCTCGCCGCCACGCGGTGATGCACGTGATAGGTCGAGAACCAGTTCACGTTGGCGATCGTGAGCTTCAGATTCTCAGTCGCACGTTCACCGATGTCGTCGAAGGTCGGCTCGCGGTGTTCGCGGTCCGGTTCCCAGCTGACGGGACCGATCAGGCGCAGCCGGCCGGCACCCTTGAGGGGAAAGACCGCCAGAAAATCGGCCTCCTCAAGGTCGACATGGATGTCGCCGTCAGCCGCTGGGCCGGCTGCGTCCACGTCGGCGACATAGAACAGTCCGGAATAGGTTCCACCGGGAAAGCCTGTCGCCAGTGTCTCCCGGACCGTCGAATGCGCGCCGTCGCAGCCGGCGAGATAGGCCGCTTCGCAGGTCTCCTCCGCGCCGTCAGGCCGCTTGAGCACTGCTCGTACGCTTGCGGGGTGTTGATCGAAACGGACAAGCTCAGTGCGGCGCTCGACTCGCACGCCCAAGGCGTCCAGCCGGTCGATCAGCAAGCGCTCGTGGGCGTCCTGCGGGTAGGTCAACGCATACGGGAAGGGGCTCAATCCCGCTCCCATCCGCCCCAGGAGGAGGCGCGCGGCCTTGGTGCCGCTGACCCAGAGATTGAGGCCCGCCACCGTGACGCCGGCCGCGACGACCGCGTCGGCAAGGTCGATCTGGCGATAGAGTTCCAGGGTGCGCGCCTGCACGGCCACGGCGCGCGAGGTGGTTCCCGGCTCAGCGGTCGTGTCGATGATCCGCACGCGCACGCCGAGCTTGGTCAGCCACAGCGCCAGCACGAGGCCGGTCGGCCCGGCCCCGATGATCAGGACAAGCTGGCCGGTCATTGATCCCTCCTATCTTCCCTGCCGAGCGATGCCCCAACGCCTTTTGCAAACGTGCAAACGTCCGATCGCGCACTCCGCGGCCGAACTGGCGGGCGTTCAGCCGCGCCGCACCCATAGATTGCGACGACGTAGACCAGCTCGGCCGGTAGCCCCTCCGCTGCGCGCACGCCACGCGCAATCAGCGCGCCAAACCCACATTCCTGGACGAAGCTCATCCCCTGCTCCAGGGTAGCGAAGGTGCGGCCATCGAACAGATCGGGCGTGTGGACGCGATGCCCCGCACGGCGCAGGGTGTCGGCAAACGAAACGACGCCAGGAGTTAACCCCTGCGCGTGATGGAACAACAGGACGTCGGCCATTGCGACCCTCCTTCTCACGACTATCACGATACGTGGCGCCCAACGGAAAAGCTCAGCCTCCGCTGCGCTGCCGAAACCTGTCAAAATGGAACCGATCTCGTGCGCGCAGCAGTCGGCCGGATCGTGGGTTGGGCCACCCAGTTCCGTGCTCCTATGAAGTGGCTCACCTGTGGCTCGGGTTACGACTTCTTGTAATTCACGCTGTAACAGGCGAGGATGTTGCCAGAACCTTGCCATTGGCGGGTGTGGATGAGCTTCAGTGATACTGGCGGGCGACCGTTGAACAGCGGGATGCCGTCGCCCGCGATGATCGGAAACGTGGTGAGATGTAACTCGTCCACCAAACCATGAAGGAGCAACTCATTCCAGAGGATTCGACCCAAGAGTATCAGCATATCTCTGCCGGTCTGCTGTTTGAGTGCGGCGATCTCCTTGGGCGCGTCAGCTACTTTGACGATGCGCGTATTCTCCCACGGAGCGAGCTCCTCGCGGGTGATCTTGTCCGAAACAACGATCTTATCGATGCGCTTGTAAAGCTCTGCAATCTCACGCCGGATTGGCGTAGCATTCGCGTCATCCGGCACACTCGTCCAATATGTCTTGTTGCCTAAAAAGGACGTGCGCCCACTCAAAATGAGTGTGTCCGCTGCCCGCAGCCGTTCCGCCGCGTAGTAATCGAAGTTCTGGTCGCCTGCGTAGTCGTCGTGGTAGTACTCAAACAGTCCGTCGATCGTTTTGTCTTTTGCTTCGTAGTAGCCGTCCACGGTGACAAAGTTGTTGACGATAAGTTTTCGCATGATATAGTTCCTCTCCTTTCTCCTCTGGCAGGGTTAGGCCCGTTGCACACAGTTTAGCTGAGTGATGTGTCAACGTCTGTCACAAGGGCTCGTCGTTTGTGGTAAGGATAGGGTCCCAATCGCCACAGGCCACGAGCGCGCACCCATCCGTTACCGGTTTTGATTGTCAGATCGCTTTCGGAGCGATTGCGCGAACGCCGCGAGCTCGCTCGCCAGCCACTCCGGGCGCTGCAGCTGCACGTCGTGGATCGTGTCGTGCGCCCAGACGACGCGGGCATGCGGGATGGTCGCCTCCGCAACGGCGACCGCCCGGCGCTTGCGGTCGAGCCGCGCTGCGGCGCGCGTCTCGGCTGGCGACAGCTCGGCCGGTATGATCAGCGTCGGGCACGTCACGTGTGCGAAGAGCTGGGGTGGCCGCTGCTCCCACAAGCCGTGCACGATCTGCAGATGATTCTCGTAGGTCAGGTGCGGGGCGATGCGATCCTCGGCGTCGATCGCGAAGTTGCCCATGATCGCCTCCTCGACTGCCTGGCTGAACACCCCGTTGGTC
>WNGB01009414.1_pt1 | contig 13701 bp, 11 predicted proteins | sample 5400681 | NCBI WGS metagenome assembly WNGB01 (sample SAMN13153367, study PRJNA577476) | soil metagenome | isolation source: 115 cm soil or saprolite under grassland replicate 2 | place: USA:California | collected 2016-06-15 | reverse complement strand
CCTGCTCCATCGGGTCGAAGGGCGCCCTCCGGCTCGCGAGGACCGCGTACTCCACGAGCTCGTGAAACTCGTCGGGAAGCGTTTCGCTTCCGGTGACATCCAGGGGCCGTCCGCCGGCAACGAGGCGGGTCACACTCATCCGATTGACTGTCAGAGTACCGGTCTTGTCGACGCAGAGCACCGTCGCAGCGCCGAGCGCCTCGATCGCGGCAACCCGGCGCGTCAATACCCTCTTGCGCGAGAGCCGCCAGGCTCCGAGCGCGAGGAAGATCGTCAGCACCACGGGGAACTCCTCCGGCAGAATGGACATCGCGAGCGCCAGACCGGCGAGAAGCCCGTCAAAGAGACTTCCCCGCGATCGCCCGTAGAGAAGGGCCACGAGGAGGCAGAGGGCAGCCCCGATCGCCGCCAGCCGCAGCACGATCCGGCCCATCTGCCGTTGAAGCGGTGTTTCCTCCAGCTCGATCGTCCCGAGGGACTTGCCGATCCTGCCCATCTCGGTGCCGGGTCCGGTCTCAGTCACGCGCGCGAGGCCCTGGCCCGCGACGACGAGGGTGCCGGAAAACACTCGTCGCTCGGGCTGCGCCGGCTCGAGGCTCTCCTCCGGGACCGCGCGTTTGGAGACCGGGACGGACTCGCCGGTCAAGAGCGACTCGTCGACAGAGAGGCTTGATGCCCAGAGGACGTCTCCATCGGCCGGAACACGGTCGCCCTCGGAAACAACGATCAGGTCGCCCCGCACGACCTCGCGGCCCGCGATCCGACGGGACTCGCCGTCCCGGATGACCAGCGCCCGGGGGCTCGAGAGGTCACGCAGCGCCTCCAGCGCCCGCTCGGTCTTGCGGTTCTGGAAGAACGTGATGCCCACGACAACGAGGACCGACAGGGAAAGGACGATGGCTTCGCGGAGGTCTCCGAGCGCGAGGTAGATCGCGCTGCAGGAAACGAGGAGCAGAATCATCGGCTCGCGCAAGACGTCCCGAGCCAGCCACAGCAAGCTCCGGTGCCTGGCGGAGGGGATCTCGTTCGCACCGTCCTTCCGCATTCGCGCGGAGGCCTCGGCCGAGGAGAGCCCTCCCAGCCGGCGAAAATCCAGAGGATCCGAGCGGCTCACGGCGGCAAGGAGATTACTCTTCCGTGTTCGTCGCATCCGGCACCCCCACTCCGCGACGGTGCGTTTGGCTCATGACCCCGGAGAGATTCCCGTTCAGCATAGGGCGAGGCGCCGGACGCATCCGCCCGATGCCGAAGGAGGAGCTATGCTGCAAATCCACTTCCTCGACATGGAGCCGTCGCCGGCCGTCGAAACCCGGATTCAGGGATGGGCCGACCGGCTGACGCGCTACTGCGGCGATATCCAGAACTGCCAGGTATGGGTCGAATCCCCGCGCGGGCATCACCGCAAGGGAGACCTGTATGGCGTCCGCATCCGTCTGACGGTGCCCCGGGAAGAGATCGCCGTCGACCTGCAGCCGAGCGAAGAGGACGTGCATCTCTCCATAAGGAAAGCGTTCGACGCAGCGCGGCGCAAAGTCCAGGACTACGAGCGGCGGCGTCGCGGGCAGGTGAAAGCCCACCCGCGCGCGCCCGGGGACGCTTCCCGCCGCCGGCAGGTCCCGCCACGGCAGGACCGCGAGCACGCTGTTTAAGGCCGCGCGATCAGCTCTTTCTTGGCTCCGGGGCGCTTGTAAATTGCCTTCAGGGTGTCGACCGTCTGCCCGTAACTGGGCTCGGGTGTCTGCTCGACCTTCTCGGCTCTCCCGCTCTCCGCGTGGAGAACGATGTCATCCATGGAGAGGATCCCGACGAGCTGCCCGCTTCCGTCGATCACCGGTAGGCGCCGCACCTTCTTGTTCTCCATCGTTCGAAGGGCCGCGAGGACCTCCTCGTCGGGTCCGCAGGCATACACCCTTCGCGACATCACTTCGGCGACGGGAATCTCGGCAGCCGGGAGCGAACGCCGGCCCAACGCGAGACAGATGTCCCGGTCGGTGATCATGCCGACGACCTTGTTCTGCGCATTGACGATGGGAACCGCGCCGCAGTCATTCTTCTCCATGACCGTGATGACGTCGGCCACGGAGGCGTCCGTGCCGGCGTACTTGACATTGGAGTTCATCAGCGCCTGGACATTCATAACCCACCTCCCGCGCAAGCATGTTTGGGTCCGGCCCCCGTTCGCCAGATTCAGCCGCATCAATCGGGGACGTCGACTCGTGCGTTGATGAAAACGGCCCATGCGAAATCCGGCCGGAGCGAGCAGGATGGGAGCCGGCGGCGCGGGAGGAAATATGAAGAAACCACCCCGGGGCTCCGTCGTTGCGACCGAGTACTGGCACCGGCTCGAGGATGGCCGGATCCAGTGCGACGTGTGTCCGCACTTCTGCACGCTGCGCGAAGGCCAGCGCGGCCTCTGCTTCGTCCGAGCCCGACAAGGTGATCGGGTCGTCCTGACGACCTACGGGCGATCGAGCGGGTTCTGCGTGGACCCGATCGAGAAGAAGCCCCTCAATCACTTCCTGCCCGGCACGGCCGTGCTCTCCTTCGGCACCGAAGGCTGCAACCTCTCGTGCAAGTTCTGCCAGAACTGGGACATCAGCAAGTCGAGGGAGATCGCCAGGCTCGCCGACGAGGCCTCGCCGGAGCTGATCGCGCGCGTGGCGAAGGACCTCGAGTGCCGCAGCGTGGCCTTCACCTACAACGATCCGACGATCTTCCTCGAGTACGCGATCGACGTCGCGGAGGCCTGCCACGAGGTCGGAATTGCCACGGTGGCGGTCACTGCCGGCTACATCTGCGAGAAGCCGCGGGAGGACTTTTACCGCGACATCGACGCGGCCAACGTGGACCTGAAGGCCTTTACGGAGAAGTTCTACCGTGAGATCACGGGCGCCCATCTCCAGCCGGTGCTCGACACCCTCGTTTACTTGAAAAAGCACACCAACGTCTGGCTCGAGATTACGAACTTGGTTATCCCGGGTCACAACGACTCGGACAAGGAGATTGCCGAGATGACTCGATGGGTCGTCGAGAACCTCGGGCCGGACGTCCCCATGCACTTCTCGGCATTCCATCCCGACTGGAAGATGCTGGATGTTGCTGGAACATCGCCGGCGACGCTCTCGCGCGCTCGATCGATCGCGATGGCCAACGGCGTGCGTTACGCCTACACGGGCAACATCCGCTATGAGGAAGGAGAAAGCACGTTGTGCCACCGCTGCGGGGCGGGGCTCATCGGCCGCGACGGCTACCTCTTGACGGAATGGAACCTCAAGATGGGCGCCTGCGTGTTCTGCGGCGAGGCATGCGCGGGAGTCTTCGAGGAGCGGCCTGGCCGCTGGGGAGCCCACCGTCTGCCGGTCCGGTTGAAGGACTTCGCCGCGTAGAGGGAGGGCGCTCCCTTCCGAGAGCGGCGGCAAGCGTCGGCTGCATCTTTCCTGCAAAGTCGTAAACTTGGGTCAGGATGTCCCGCCAACTGTACGGACTTATCCAAAGGCATGACCCCACGGAAACCTCAGGACCGGCTCGCCGGCTCGCTGCCGGGGCGATAACGTTGGCCGTGGCGGGTGCCATCCTGTTCGCGGCTCTTGGAGCGCGGCCGGTGGAGAAGAAGAGCTCCCCGCAGAACTCGGCCGCGAAGCTCAGTCACATGCTGGCCGGTATCTTCCGGGGCTCGAGTCCGGGCAACGAGCTGACAATCGTCTCGACCCCTCTCGGCTCGATACCGGCTCTGCAGACCGAGAAGCTCGAGGTTCGGGTCACGGGAACGTATCAGGGAGACGCGGTCCTTCTGCGCGGACTCTGGCGGATCTCCGATCAGGGGGACGCGGTCTGGCTCGTCTTCATCCCGGGAGTCGATCCGATCGAGGCGGCGCGGCGTTTCTCCGACCCCACGTTCTCGCCGCCCGAGCTCGAGGCCGGATGCTGGTCGCTGTTGACGAGCAAGAACGGAGCCTTCGAGGGAACGGTCAAGCCGTTCCCCAATTGCCGCAACGCGCTGCGAGCGGGCGAGGTCCAGAGCGTCGGGAAGGAATGGAGCACGCGCTTCTCCGCGGACGCGATACGCTTCGAGAACCGGGAGACGGGCGAGGCCCTCTCCTTCTCGCGCGCCACCGCGCGCCAGCCCGGATAATTCACGGACACCCAGCCGAAACACGTGCATCACATTGAGAGATGAATGGGATACTGCGGCGACATTGCGTGCTGCTGAGGTACACCTTGTTCCCGCGAGAGATTCTTCGTCGGGACGAGGAAGACCGACGACGGCGACCTTCCCCGGGGGCACGGGGGACCAGAAGGTCCCCCGCCGGACTTTGCCATCGCAGAGGAGGTCTGACGAAGTATCGGGCGAGCATCCATGCGCAGGGGGCGCGTGGCGCCCCCTGGACCCCCGGGATCCGCGGGACGGCTGGAGTCGTTCGTGAATTATGCGGGCTTGCCGACGCTACCCGAAGTGAGAATCCACTGCGATGCCGATGCCGTCACTGAATCGAGCCTTCGGCGCGACAGGAGTCATAGTCCCCGCGCTCGGCTACGGCGCAGCGGCGGCGGGAGATCCTACGCTCTCCGAAGCGGAGGCGGGGGCGCTCTTGAACGGCGCGGTGGACGCGGGAGCGACGCTGATCGACACCGCGCGAAGCTACGGTCTCTCCGAGGAGCGCATCGGCCGGTACCTCTCGCATCGGCGCCGGGAGCTCGTCCTCTCGACCAAGGTGGGCTACGGAGTACCGGGTCGTCCTGATTGGACCGGTCCAGCCGTCGAGGCGGGGATCGATCTCGCCCTCGGGAAACTGCAAACCGACGTCATCGACATCGTTCACCTCCACTCCTGCCCGAGCGATGTCTTAAGACGCGGGGAGGTCGTGGAAGCGCTCGTGCGCGCGAGGGAGGCCGGAAAGATCCGGGTGGCCGCTTACTCGGGCGACGGCGACGCACTGGACCTGGCGGTTGATTCCGGGCACTTCGGCGGCATCCAGACGTCCGTCAATGTCTGCGATCTCGCTTCCGAGGAGAAAGGCACGGTGGCCCGCGCGGTCGCGCGGGGCATGGGGGTTCTCGCCAAACGTCCGCTCGCCAACGCGCCCTGGGCCCGGACGACGCCGCCAGCCGGCGACGAGGCCGCCGCGGCCTACTTCCATCGTTGGAACATGCTCGCCCACGGCCTCGGGGGTCTCGAGCCGGCGGAGGTCGCCCTGCGCTTCGCAGCGTACGCGCCGGGCATCGCCGCCGCCATCGTGGGAACACGATCGCTCGCGCGACTCTCCGCGCATTTGGCGGCGGTCGCCCGCGGGCCGCTGCCGGAAGCGCTCGAGAACGCCCTTCTCGCGCGCTGGCGAGAGCGCGGAGCGGGATGGCCGGGAATGATCTGAAGCGACTGACCGGCAGAGATTATCGATCGCCCATGTCTTACAGGAGCCGCCACGGAAAACCCCGGCCGCCGCGCGAGGACGGGATCGAAGCGCTCGTCGGACGGATCGTCCAGGAGCTCGCGCAAGTGCCGGGCATCGCCGCCGTTGCCGTCGGCGGATCCTGGGCGCGCGGTGATCGCGACGCTTTCTCCGACGTCGATCTGGGGCTCTACTACGATCCGGCGGGGCCGCCGGCAATCGCGCGGTTGCGCGCCCTCGCGCGAAGACTCGAGCGGCGACCGCATCCGCCCCCGCCAGCCGTTACGGCGCTCGGCGGTTGGGGGCCGTGGATCGACGGGGGCGCCTGGCTCGAGATCGAGGGGCGACGGGTCGACTGGATCTACCGCGATCTCTCGCGCGTCGAACGGGCGATCGTCGACGATCGGCGGGGAAGGATTTCCTCGCACTACCAGCCGGGCCACCCGCACGCGTTTCACACCTACATCTACGCGGGCGAGGCGTACTTCGCTCGGATCCGCCATGATCCTCGGGGACGGCTCGAGGCACTGCAGCGGCGCACTCGGCCCTACCCCACCGCTCTGCGCGACGCGATTCGAGATGCGTTTCTCTGGGAAGCGCGGTTCGCGCTGGAGACGGCGGAAAAGTCGGTCCGGCGGGGGGACGTCTTTCACGTCGCCGGCTCGCTCTTTCGAAGCGCCGCCTGTCTCGTGCAGGTGCTCTTCGCCGCCAACCGCCGATACTTCGTCAACGAGAAGGGATCTCTTGCCGCAACTGAAGCGTTCGCGCTCCGTCCCCACCGCTTCCGCAGCCGTGTAAAGCGGATCCTGTCCGAGCCGGGGAGTCGGCCGGCCAGGCTCGAATCGCGGTTGGCGGAGATGGCGACGCTGGTTCGCGAAGTCGGGGACCTCTGATCTCCCGGAGTCGTGATCAGGAAGAAGGCATCACGGCGCCGCCCTCCCCGGGCCGGTCCGACTCATCCTCGCCGCCGGCTCCACCAGAGCCACAGCCTGCCCAGCGGACCCTTGCGCGAGGCCAGCGACAGCTCGAAGTGCCGCACGGCCCGGGTGAGAGGGAACGTGGGGCCGTAACGCTGCCTCAGGTGATGGAGATGGTCCATCGTGAACAGGTAGAGGTCGGTTTCGGTGTGGCCCGGAAACTGCCGGAGAATCTGGCTCCCCCGGATGGTCTCGATCATCGGCCGGTAGACCGCCTCGTACCAGGACCGCACCGCCTCTTCCCACGAGACGGGACGCGCGAGCTCGACCCCGCGGTAGTAGCGGTGCACGCTGACGTGGTCGAGGAGGCGCTCGTAGCCGTTCGGCTCCGTGACGTGGAACTCGTCCGGCGAGGACGGGGCGAGCCCGGTCGCTTCGAGGAAACGGGCCAGGCCCTCCTTCAGGATCACGTCCTCGATGGAGGCGCCCGGATCCAGCGGCACGTCGGTGACGAACTCCTTGACGCGCGCCTCGATCGTGGGTGCGGCCTGCGCGCGCGCGACCGAGACCCGGTGATGGCCGTCCACGACGAAGTCGACGTCCCCGACGCGGTAGAGCTCGACCGGAGGGAATCCGCGTGATCCGAGGGCGAGCTCCTCGAGGTCCTCCCACCGTTCCCGCAGCTTCTCCTCGCGCGGCAGGAACGCGCGGTTGAACTCCCGCTCCCGCTGCACGGTGCCCACGATCCGCTCAAGAGGAACGTCTTGTACCCCCCGGTCCACCACGCGCAACAGGTGGAGCCGCTCGCGCACCTGGTCGAACGGGAGGAGATCAGCGGGGCGCTTCAACAGGTGCGACAGGAGGTCCTGCATCAGCGCGATCCGCCGGGCATTGTCGAATCCGTTCACGAGAGAGACCCGGCGGCGCGGACGCGCCGCGGACGATAGAATGGCGGGCGGCTCTCGCCGAGCCTTCGAGCGGAGGGAAGATGTCCCGCGCGCGCCTGCTTCTGGTCACGCTGCTCGGTCTCGTCGTCTGGACGTGCGCCTTCCGCACGCCGCCGGGCGCGGTTCCGACGGGGCGTCCGCCGACCCGGACCGTCGCCCCGAGAGGTCCGGTTCGGTGGCAGAACGACTGGACACGCGGCGCCGTCTTCTATGAAGTCTTCGTAAGGAGCTTCCGGGACTCCGACGGCGACGGCAGGGGCGACCTCGGCGGCCTGATCGAGAAACTCGACTACTTGAACGACGGGAACCCGGCGACGACGGTCGATCTCGGCGTGGACGCGCTCTGGCTGATGCCTGTCTTCGCATCGCCCAGCTATCACGGCTACGACACGGTCGACTACGAGACGATCAATCCCGACTACGGGACGAACGCGGATTTCGCGCGTCTCCTCTCGGAGGCGCACCGGCGGGGCATCCGGGTCATTGTGGATTTCGTCGTGAACCACACGGGCTCCGGCCATCCGTGGTTCGCCGACTCCGCCTCGTCTCCGTCCTCGGCCCATCGAGACTGGTACGTCTGGAGACGGGACGATCCGGGTTGGACGCAGCCCTGGGGCGGCACGAACCCGACGTGGCATCCCCTGAACGGCTTCTACTTCTACGGCGTCTTCTGGAGCGGCATGCCCGACTTGAACTTCCGAACGCCGGCCGTGCGGCGGGAGATCGAGCGGCTGGCGAGTCTCTGGCTCGACCGCGGCGTCGACGGGTTCCGGCTCGACGCCGCCCGGCACATCGTGGAGGATGGTCCGGGCCAGGCCCAGGTGGACACGCCCGAGACGCATGCCTACTGGAAGGAATTTGCCGCATTCGTGCGGGCCACCAGGCCGCAGGCCACCCTGGTCGGAGAGAACTGGACGGAGACGCCGATCATCGCGACCTATTACGGATCGACGGCGGAGATCGCCGGGGGCGACGAGCTTCCGATGAACTTCGACTTCCCCCTGGCCGAACGGATCCTCGCCGGCGTGGACTCGGGCGACGCCTCCGCCATCTCGGCCAAGCTCGCCGAGGTCCGGGCCGGCTATCCCCCGGGCGTTGTCGACGCGCCCTTCCTGACCAACCATGACCAGGTCCGTGTGGCCACGCGGCTCGGTTTGAATCCCGGCAAGATGCGCAACGCGGCGGCCATCCTCCTGACCCTGCCCGGCGCCCCGTTTCTCTACTATGGAGAGGAGATCGGTCTCCAGAACGGGACGACGAACAACGACGAAGCCAAGCGCACCCCGATGCCGTGGGACGCCACAACCGGCGGAGGGTTCACGACCGGTTCCCCCTGGTTCCCGTTTGCGCCGGGCCAGGGCGACGCCAACGTCGCCGCGCAGACGAAGGATCCGGGCTCGCTCCTCTCTCGCTACCGGAGCCTGCTCCTCGCCCGGAAGTCCTCGCCGGCGCTGCGGACGGGGACGCTCGAATCGCTGACACCGGCTTCCGGATCTTCGAGGGTGCTCGCCTTCGTGCGCGCCGAAGGGACGGAGCGCGTCCTGGTTCTCCACAACCTCTCCGACTCGGTCGCGGCCGCCGGGCCGTACTCCCTGGCCGTGACGGATGCACAGGAGATCTTCGCCGACGCGCACATCGGCCAGCCGGTCGGAGCGGCTGGCGCCTGGACGGTGAGCCTGTCGCCCAGGTGCAGCGGAGTCTGGCGAATTCACTAGTCAAGGGCCTCGGGTCGGCGCCTCAACGGACTCTCGACTCTCGCTTCTCGACTCCTTATTTCGCGTCCTTGGGTACGACTCCCGGCAGCCGGACCTGTTTCTCCTTGAGCACGTCCTCCTGTTTCTTGCCCGGCGGAACGACGATGTCGATCAAGGGCGGCTGGTTGGGGTTGTCCTCGTCGCCGCCGCCGAACCGATCCGACCACGTGGACCCCGGCGCGACGCCCAGAATGAAGAGGCTGTCGGGAACATCCGCCGCGACGTTGAGGAGGCCCCCGAGGTCGATCTTCTGGAAGACGTCCGCGCCCGAGACCGCGACGACGTAGCTCCATTCGGGCTTCGCCCATCCTCCCAGGAAAGAGACGGGCACCAGGAATCCGATCTTCGATCCCAGGACGCGGACGCGTGTGGGGAAGAAGATCAGCTTGTCGATGTCGCGGTTCAAGTCCGTGAGCATCTGTTTCTTCTTGATCGTGTCGAGCTTCTCGCCGCGGGCCTTCGCGTCCTTCCAGGTGTAGGCGGCGATCATCCGTCCGACCGCCTGCCGCGCGTCGAGCGGGCGGGGGGTCAGGCAGATCACCTTCTCCCAGGCGTTGGCCGGATCCACCTCGGCCCTGCGCCCCGGCAGGGTGTAGGTCAGTCCCGAGCCGGGAACCCGGTCCGTGTCGATATAGATGTCGATGTTGAACGTGTAAAAGTTGTAACGCGCGATCTCGTCCAGGGTGCCGCCTCCGGCGTCGATCACGCGGCGGTTGGTCGGCGTGATCCGGCGGGCGAACGTCGCCTCGAACCAGGTGCCGTCGGACTGGCGTGTCGCGGTCAGTGAGAGCAGGTCGAGGTCGCCCGGCGCGAGGTCGTCCCGGTGAGGATAGACGAAGTCCCCGTCGCCGTGATCATCGCCGCGCGTGTCGGTGATTGTGAAGAGGCGCGTGTCTTCGGCCGGAGCCGGAAACGCCAGCGCCAGAGCGGCCAGGACCGGAACGATGCGGAACCAGTTGAGCACTTCGAGCTCTCCTTCCAGGCAAGAGGCCCGGCGGCCGCCGCCGCCGGGCCGTGAGAGTAGCCGGATCGTCGATTAGAAAGCCACCTTGATATAGGCCTTCATCCGCTGCTGGTCAAAATCGCGGTCGAGCAGGCTGTTCCAGCCAGTGAAGCGTCCCTTGAAGCCGGGGGAGCCGACCGGGAAGCCCAGGCTGTCGAAGACCCCCTGGTCCGCGTACTGCACGACGTAGCCGCCGCCGAAGTCGGGATGGAAGGTGCCCCAGTTGTACTGGTACTCGAGGCCGCACTCGGAGATCCCGGCGATGTTGTACTTGAAGCGGGCGATGAGCTGGTTCTTGCGGTGCCGTCCCGAGGCCATCTCGTGGAGGTTGTAGCCCTGCATGGCCGTGTCCCCGTCCAGGAGGTTCGCGTGGTAGTAGTTGTAGGAGAGCGATCCGTAGAGGTCGTTGGTGAGCTGGTAACCGACGCCGACGTTGGCCATCCAGTAGTTGAGCTTGCGGTCGTCGTCCGAGAGGCTGTCGAACGGCTTCCACTGATAGCCGGTCTCGGTGGCGCCGGTTACAGGATTCGTGACCGTGATGACCGACGGGTTCCCATAGAGATCCGAAGTCGTGTTGCCGGTTGAATAGAAATTCTTGTTCCCGGCGCAGGCCGTGCCGCCGCCCGGGCAGTCGCCCGCCTGATACGGCAGGAACCGGGCGTCGTTCATCCGGTTGTCGGTCTCGTGAATTCCCTTGACCTTGCCGAAGATCTCGAGCCCCTTGCCGACGTTGGCGGTGTACTTGACCTTCGCCACCCCGATGTAGGTCTTCCGGTCCTGGAATGGCGCGAAGGCGCTGCGGAATCCGTGGTTGACGCCGGTGTCGAGCTCGGTCGTCGGGTAGTCGGTGTTCATGATGGACCGGCTTGCGTCGTCAAAAGCCTGCCAGTTGGTGTCGTAAGTGATGTAGGAGAACTCGCCCGAAACCTCGAGCGATCCCTTCGTGTAGAGGGGCGCGAACGTCACGCCTTCCCAGCCGATGACCGTCTCGGCCAGGGGCTCGTCGAAGTCAGTGAACTCATTGTCCACATTGATCGTGGCGACCTGCTGCATGGGCCCGTCCCAGCCGCCATAACCAATGCGGGTCCGGTTGCCGCCGAAGACGCCGTAGGAGGCGTTCGACGGTCCGGGGAAGGCGAAGGCCGCGTCGTGGCCTTCGGTCAGCAACACATCCGCCTCACGCCGGGCGGCGAGCAGGGACGAGTAGTTGGCGCCGATGCGGAAGCCTTGGAGGTTGAAGGAGAGGCCGATGCCGAAGGGATCGTTCAGGTCCACATCGGCCTTCCCCGACCACCCGGTATGGTGGCCGCCGATGACCGGCGAGTATCCGCAGCCGGTCAGGCAGAAGTTCGTCGGCGCGAAGGCGGCGTTGGTGTCGTTGGAGGAGTAGTTACCCTGTAGCCGGACATCCACGGTCGTAGCGGGGTGGATGCCGGCCTTGAGACCATAGACGTTGTTGCGGTAACGGGTCAGAAGGTTCAATCCGTTGTCGAAGTTCTTGTCCCCAGGATCGATCTCGATGTCGTGGATCCAGTTGAAGATGCCGCTGATATCGAACTGCGGGTTCACGATGTACTTCATCTGCGCGGTATAGGCGGCGTCCTGCGCCACGTAGGTGCCGGTCGAAAAGTTGGGGCCCTGATAGATGCGGGCGAGTGAGATCCGCGCGGCATCCCAGGTGAGCTGGCGGTTCATGGCCGAGCCCTGGAGCAGGATGCCTCCCTGGTTGTCCCGGTCGATGTAGCGGATGCGGCCGACCACGAAGGGGTCGAAGTTCCCCCAGTCCTGTTGTCCGATGACGGCCGTATCCATCCAGCTGTAACCGGGGGTCAGGGTCAGCGCCACGCCGCGCAGCTTGACGTACTGATTGGACCGCGGATCGAATTCGCCGCAGGAGCCGGCGAGGCAGTTGGTGGGCGGGTTGGTGCCGCCGAAGCCGCCGTAATTCGTCCAGAAGTTCTGGTTGAAGCGGCTGTGGATGCGGGCGTGGATCGCGAGCTTCCTGGAGAGCTTGCCGTCTACGAGAAGCTCGATCTCGCTACCCTGCCCGTTGTCGCCGTAGCCTTCTCCGGGCACGGTCGTGAAGGCGTAGATGGAGCCCTGGTCGCGCTGGTTGCCCCAGAGGAATTTCGTGTAGGTGGTCCCGCCGATCGTGATCTGTGCGGCGAGCGGCGCCGCTGCAATTAGTCCGATCATGAGGATCGCCCCGATGAGGAGTGGCCTTCGCATTCGCATTGGTTCCCTCCTTCCATGCAAAAGAAAACTCAAGCTCGACTACTTGCGCACCATCTTGAGCGTTGCCATCTTCTTGGATGTGCCGTCGGAGTTGCACTCATAGGCGAGCATCTTGTACTGCTCGTCGATCTCGCTCTTGGCGCCCGTGCCTTTGCCTGCCAGAATGTCCATAGCGTGCGGGTCGCAGTCGCCGTCGTTTCCGCCGCCGAAGCGGTGCTGCCCTTCGTACTCGTTGACCTTGCGCGTCAAGAGGTCCTTCTTGTCCGGGAAGCCCTCGTTGGACTGCATGACGACTTGCCATCCCCACTTGCCCGGATCGCCCGTACCGATGTCCTTCATGTCCACGGTCGCCGAGAGCGTGCGGCCCGAGCCGCGGACCTGGTTCGGGATGACGATCATCTTCTGGAGATCGGAAGCCTTGATCTCGACTTCCCCGCGCACGCGCGCGGAGGGCTGCGGCGACAGGATGATGCAGCGATTCCAGCCGTCGTCCGGCCCGAACTGGATGTTCAGGCCCGGAAGACCCTTGGTCGTCCTTCCCGCCGCGTCATCGGTCTGGATGAAGACGAAGATCATCTGGACGGCGAAGCCGACTTTCATGCCCCAGGGATCCTCCAGCGAGGAGTTGACCGTCACGGCGACGTCGGCCCTGCTCCCCTTGACCGTGAACTTCAAGTCGGTCAGGTCGAAGGAGCCGGGCTTGTAGACGGGGTCGGTCGGGTACGTATACTTGCCCGGCCCCTTGTCGTCGCCGACCGGATCCTTGAATGCGACCTCCTGCGCGGAGGCCGCCGCCACGGCGAAAGCGAGGGCGATCGCCGCGAAGAGCGCGATGCGGAAACCAGTTCGATTCATGAGAGTCCTCCTTTCACTTTGCGAATCAGCCTTTGACACTCCCGGCCGTGAGCCCGGAGACCAGATACTTCTGGAGATAAAAGAAGAGCGCGACGACGGGAATCGAGACGATGATGGCGCCGGCGGCGAAGTAGCCCCATTGCTGCGAGAAGCCGCCGACGAAAAAGCGCAGCCCGACGGGCGCGGTGTACATGTTCTCCTTGTCCATGAGCGTGGCGCCCAGGATGAACTCGTTCCACCCGGTCAGGAAGCAGAAGAGCGCGGTGACGGCGATGGCCGGTTTGGCGAGCGGCAGGACGATCCTGAGGAAAATCGTCGGCGCGGAGGCTCCGTCGATCAATGCCGCCTCTTCGAGGTCTTTCGGGATCGTGTCGAAGTACCCCTTGAGCATCCAGACGCAGAAGGGAATCGCGGTCGTCGTGTAGACGAGGACGAGGCCGGTTCGTGTGGAGCCCAGCCCCAGCCATTTGACGAGGATGATGTAGAGCGGGATCAGCGTGAGCACGCCCGGGAACATCTGCGAGACGAGGAAGGACATCAGGCCCACGCGGCGCCCGGGGAAGCGAAAGCGGGAGAAGGCGTAGCCCGCGGTGCAGGCGAGGA
>WNGB01009413.1_pt1 | contig 13701 bp, 15 predicted proteins | sample 5400681 | NCBI WGS metagenome assembly WNGB01 (sample SAMN13153367, study PRJNA577476) | soil metagenome | isolation source: 115 cm soil or saprolite under grassland replicate 2 | place: USA:California | collected 2016-06-15 | reverse complement strand
TGTCCGGCCACGTCTCGGGCAGCTCTGACGGCACGGGCCTTGTGGGCACGGGTCGTGTCCTTCCAACGGCACCAGGTGGGCAGTTGCGGGACACGCCGGACCGCCGGTAGGCGGTGTGCGAGTTGGTCAACGCTGACCGCTCGTTCCCGGCGTGCTGCGGACATCGCCAGGACTTTGCGAACAAGCGTACGAGCCGCGCGGCATGATCGGCCACCCGGTTTCGGCTGGCCCCCCGTCGCGCGGGCGTTGCCGCCCGCCACCCCAACCGGCGGCCTGGCACACGACCCGCACCGGCCGACCTGATCCGAGGCTACGCCCTGGCGGGGACCGGCAGCCGCCCCCCGGCGCCGACAAGATCACCCGGGCGCGGGGGACAAAGATCCCGGGACCAATTTCTTGATCTTGGAATATTTCCGGGTCGGGCATTCCCAATGTTCATAGTGAAGGCCGAGAACCGGCCCCACCTCGGGCACGGCGTTCGTGTCCGCGCACCTGTTCACCCGGAGGGCTGCCATCGATGGCTGCCCTTCATCATCCCTCGATCCGTCGCGGCCCGTCCACCCCACAACGGGGACGGGCCGCGCTGACGCCAAGGAGGCGCAACGATCACCCCAACGATCCTGACGACTAGCATGATCTGGCTGCCGGCGCTGTGGCCGGCAGCGTCGGTACCCCTGTGGTGGGTGGCCGGCTCCGGTGGTCCGCTGGATTGGCCGAACCGCATCGGCCAGTGGCTTACCGACGTTCCGGGCCTGGCGCGGCGGCTGGGTCACCTCGCGGCGGCACTGTGGTGGCCGTGGCTGCCCCTCGCCGTGCTGCTGGTAGTCCTGGCGGCCTTGGCCGTCCGCATCGCCTACCGGGCGGCATGGCGGCGGATGGTGGCCGGCGGGTACTGGCTGGCCATCACCCCGCCCCGGTCGGTCGAGGCTGCCCGCTTCGGCAAGCTGTGGCCGACGCTGCACCCGCTCGCGGCGACTGCGGCCGGCGGGCGGTGGCGGCTGATCCGCCCACCCCTCGCCTTCGAGATGTATGCGGCGGGCGGGGAACTGCGGGCCGGGCTGTGGCTGCCCGGCTGGGTGCCGGTCGACGAGGCGGCCGGTGCGGTGGGCCGGGCCTGGCCCGGCGCCACCGTGCAGCGGGTCACCCCGCCCACGGTCGGCGGTTCCGGTGCGGCGGTGGCCGGGGTTCGGCTGGTCCCGGATGCGCTGCACCCCGACACGGGCTGGCTGGTCAACGACCTGCACCCTCGGGCCGGTTCGCGGTGTGCCGGTGGGGCCGATCCTGACCTGCCCGGCGTGTTCGCCTCGCTCGGGCTGCCGGACGGGCCGGTACTGCTGCAAGTGCTGGTGCGCCCGGCGACCGGGCGGCGGCTGGGCCACCTGGCCATGGCCGGGCGGCGGCCGGTCAAGCCGCGTCGTCGCGGCGGCCCGACCGCCGACATGCTGCTGTGGGCGCTGAACCTGGCGCGCGGGCTGCTGGTCGCGGTGCTCGACTTCCTGACCACCAAGGGCGTGTCCAGCTCGTCGCGTTCCACGCGGCCGGAACCGCCGGACGCGAGCCAGCGCGATGCGATGGCCGAGGCGCGGGCCAAGCGGTCGGCCGGGCCGCACCTGCTCGTCACGATCCGGGTAGGTGCGGCCAGCGAGCGGCGCCGCGCCGCGAGGCAGGCGGCGGAATCGGTGGCCTACGGGTACGCCGAAACGTCGCGGGCGCTGCACCCGGTGCGCCTGTTGTCGCGTCCGGCCGCGGTGCTGGCCGAGCGCCGGGCGGGCCGCGGTGACTGGCTGTTGGTGACCACCACCGAACTCGGAGTGTTGGCGCACCTGCCGCCCGACCCGGCGCTGTACGGGTTCGACACGGCGGCGCTGCACCGCACGCCACCGACCGCAACGCCCCGCGCCGTCCCGGAACGGCGAACGGGCACGCTGCCGGGCTGGAACCGGTCGGGCTGGACCCGGCCACCGGCCACCACGGCGGCCGACCACGACAGCGACACCGCACACGAGCGGCCCGAGCGGGCACCGGAGATCCCGGCGTCGCGCACCGGCCCGTACCTCGCGGGCGACGACGAGGACGAGTGGGCCGACGACGAAGAACCGTATGAGGAAGGGAACCAACCGACACGATGACCCAACGACAACCACGAAAGCCAAGCACAGCAACACATCCGGTGGGGGGCGCTGCGGCGCCCCCCACGTCATCTGGACCGCCGTTTGCCGGCCCGGCCCGGCTGCGGCTGGTACCACCCGACTCGCCCCGGCGCCTAGCGGTCAAACCTCTCGGGGTGGCGCCGCTGGGTGAGCCGGTCCTGATCGGCTTGTCGGTGCACGACGCACGGCACCACGTGCACATTCCGGGGCCGACCGGCACCGGAAAGACCACCCTGCTGATCAACCTGGTGTGCGCGGACGCGCGGGCCGGGCGCGGGGTGGCGGTGTTCGACCCGAAGGGCGACATGGTGCGCGACTTGTTGGACCGGCTGCCGGCATCGATGGCCGGGCGGCTGGTGCTCATCGACCCGGACGAGCACGAGGCGCCCTCGGCGTTGAACCTGTTCGACCTGGGCTCCGATCCGGAAGGGGTGGCCGATCAGCTCGTCGGGGTGATGGCGAAGGTGTGGGCGCAGTATTGGGGGCCGCGTACGGACGACCTGGCCCGTCACGCGGTCCTCACTCTCGCCCACCTGCCCGGCGCCACCCTGGCCGATCTGCCGGTACTTCTGGCGGATGCGGGATACCGGCGGCGGGTGCTGCGGGAGGTGCGCCGGCGGGCCGGCGACGTCGAGACCGCCGGGCTGGTCGCGTTCTGGGCCTGGTACGACGAGCTGTCCCCGGGGCAAGCCTCGGTCCAGGTCGGGCCGCTGCTGTCCAAGCTGCGGGCGGTGCTGTCGCGCCGGTTCGCCGCCCAACTGTTCGGCGTCGGGGTGTCCACGTTCCGGCTCCGGGACATCCTCGACGGTGGGGTGCTGCTGGTGCGGCTTCCCCCGACGCTGGGTGATGACACGGTGCGGCTGGTTGGCTCGCTGCTGCTGGCCGCACTGCTGCACGCGGCGGCGGGCCGGGCCGACCAACGCGAAACCGACCGGCTGGACGCGACCTTGGCGCTGGACGAGTGCCACGCCTTCCTGCACCTGCCGGTCGGGGTGGACACCGCGCTTGCCACGGCGCGGGCACTGCGGCTGTCGCTGCTGCTGGCCCATCAACACCTGGGCCAGTTGTCCCCGGGCATGGCGGCGGCGATCGACGCCAACGCCCGCAACAAGGTCTTCTACTCGCTCCCGCCCAAGGACGCGCGGGAGCTGGCGCACCACGTGGCGCCGTACTTCGAGGCAGAAGACCTGATGCACCGCGACGCCTACGGCGTGGTGTGCCGCCTCGTGATCGACGGACGCGACGGCGAGCCGTTCAGCCTGCACACCCGCCCGGCACCCCCGGCCTGGCCCGGCCGCGCCCAGATGTTGCGCGAGGCGGCCCGAGCCCGGGGCCTGTCCGTCGCCGACCGGGAGGCGCTGGCGCAGGCACGGCGGGCCGGACCGGGAACACGAACCACCCGGCCCGTCAACCCAACGGAGGCACCCGACGACCCAACAAGCGACCCGACACAGGAGATCACGGGCGGTGACCTGCCGTCCGCAGGGCCGGGGATACAGGCACCCCCGGCGGCCGGGTTCCGGCCACCCACCAACCGGAAAGGGAACAACCGATCATGACTGCCCCGATGCTGTGCACCGTTGCCGATCTATCCCGAGGATGTGATGCCCGTTGAGGCTTCCCCTGTACATCGTGGCGCCGGAGATCGTCGACCTGTTCGGCGGCGAAGGCGGAACCAGTACCCTGCTGTCCGAGCTGTTCACCGCGTACGACTGCGTGGTGTGCGACAAGACCGTTCAGCTCGACACCGACCACCCGGCAACCGTGGTGGTCATCATCCACGACGGCGGCGCCGGTCCGCTGTGGATCCGCCTGGCGCACCCGGCCTGCTCACCGTCACGGGTGGCGATCGTGCCGCACGCGCCGGACGCAACCGGGTACATGCGGGTGCCGGCGATGGCGTGGCTGCGCGAGGGTAACCCGGCGGCTGTCCTGGTCATCGCCCCCCGGGTTCGCGCTCGCCGGCTGGCCGGCGGCAATGACCTGCTGGACATGCTGATCTCCGGCCTGCTCGCCTCCGGGTTCGCGTTGCTGACCAGCCCGGACATGCCGTTGCCGGTGCTGGCCGGCAGGCTGTTGGTGAAGTTCGGTCCCGGGCAGCGTATCCGGGTCGTGGACGAGGCCGGCAACGCCTTCTACGACGGGAGCGTGCCGGTTCTGGACGGCTGGGCCGAGCTGGCCGAGCTGACCGGGCTGCTCGGCATCGTCGTGGTGGCTGGGATCGACCTGGAAGACACCGACCGGGACCGGCTGGCGGCACTGTTCGCGGCGATCCGCGACGGGATCGCCGTGGGCGCGGCGGTCGGGATCGGCGATGGCCAACAGCCCGAACATCACCAGCCCGGACAGTGGGCGGCGTTGCCCGCCTCCGGGCGGGAGCTGCTATCCGGTACCCAACCCGACTGACACGTAAGCCGTCCGGCTTACCCCCATTTGGGGTGCTGCCGAAGGCTGCCGAGCTACTGACAGAAAGGCGGGTTGGGTCGGCGTTCGACTCGGAGCCTCCCCCGGGTGTTCCCCGGCGGTTCCCCGGAGACGAGCGCATAGGTGACCCTCCGGCCTTCACACCTCTGACAGCGCAGGTCAACCGGCCTGCGCGTTGCCGTCTGCGAAAGGTGACTGGCCTACATGACCACCACACACAACGATCCTCACAACATCAGGCGCCCCCCTCGCGGGGGGCGGACCGGCCCGTCCGTACCGGACGTGGCCGGGGAACTACGCCGGCTCATGCCCCGCGACCGGTGGCTGATCGACCTTCTCCACCATCACCAGGTGTTCTCCACCGAACAAGTCGCGGCGCTGGCGTTCGACAACGTGCACACCGCACGGAACCGGCTCAACCAGTTGGGCCGGCGTGGGGTGCTGGCCCGGTTCCGGGACTGCGTGCGGCCCGGCTCCCAGTCCTGGCGCTGGACGCTCGGGTGGATCGGCGCGGCGTACCTGGCCTACCGGGACGGGCAACCGGTCCCGCGTCCCGGCACCGTGGCCGATCGGGTCAACCGGCTGTCGTCCAGTCCACGCCTGGCGCACCTGCTCGGCGTGAACGGCTTCTTCGTGGACCTGGCCGCGCACGCCCGGCACGCACCCGGCGCCCGGCTGGGCACCTGGTGGTCGGAGCGGCAGTGCCGCGAGGTCGCCGGGGAGCTGGCCCACCCGGACGGGCACGGCGTGTGGACCGACGACGGCGCAACGGTGGCGTTCTGGCTGGAATGGGATCAGGCCAGCGAACCCGCCCGGCGCGTCCTGGAGAAGTTGGACGGGTACGTGGCACTGCACCGCGCCGCGAACCTCAACCACGCGGTGCTGATCCGGATGCAGACCGCGCGGCAGGAAGCCGCGCTACAGCACCGGCTGCGCACCCACCCGGCGATCACCCGGGCGGGGCTGCTGGTCGCCACGGCCAGCGGCGACCACACCACCCACCCCGCCGGGCCGGTCTGGCTCGTCCCCGGTCACAGGACGCGGCTACGGCTGGCGCACCTGCTGTTCCCCGTCGCTGAACTTGAGGACGTAGACGTCACTGCGGATGAGGACGTGGACGGCCGGCTTGGTGCTCACCGTGACGGCGTGGTGGCCATGGTGCCGGTCGTCGTGCTCACGGTGACGCCGTTGTCAGGGCGCACGGGTCCCAGCAACAGCCCTTGTTGATCAGCGAAATGGTGCGGCGGCTAGCAGCCGCCCGCCGGTGAACGCTCCGATGAGTGCCCACCCGTCGGTATGTCGACGCCACCGGCGCCGCCAGGCGTGTACCGCCGCGGCGAGCGCCTCCAGCGCGTCGCCCAGGCCCGTGGGCTGCGGCTGAAGCCCGCCGGTGAGCACCTCGGCATCGAGGCGGTGGGCGTGGTCGACACCGAGGCGACGCAGCCACGCCAGGTGCAATGGGTCGCGGGCCCGGCGCAGCCAGCGGCGCACGGTGGCGGGCGGGCGTCCAAGCTCGGCCGCGATGGCCCGATACCCGCGCCCGGCGGCCTTGGCCACCAGGGCGGCACCGATGACCTCGGTAGCGTCAGCCAGCCGAGGCTGGCACCAGGCCGGCAGCAGTACCTGGCTGGCGCGGCACGAGGTGCAGCGGGCCCGCCGCGGCCGTACCGACCGGGACGTGCCATCGCGGCCGCGTATCCGCCGCGCGGTCGCCCACGACCACGGCCGCAGCGGCGCGGCGCAGCGCGGGCAGGCCAGCCGTCCGGCGGTCAGGTCCGCTTCGGCCTGCTCGACGTCGAACACGATGATCACGACGGTGGGCTCCTGTCACGGGGCGGAAGCTTTCCTACCACACCGGCGCCTGGCAAGGGGTCAACTGGTGTTGCCCGCCCGCCGCCCAATCGTCCACTTGGGACGTTCCTGGGCCGCGCTCGGACGGCCGCCGTCCTCCCCAAGGTGATGACGAGCACCAAGCCCGCCAGCGGCCGAATTGCATCCTCAGCGTCAGCGACGGAACCGGACCGCTACGTCCTCATCCAGAGCGCTCCGGGACACCTGCCCACCGTGGCCGACACCGACGACCGGGCCGCCTGACGTGCCCGCCCGCACGCCGAACCGTCTCGCACCGGCCACACGCCCCTGACCTGGGCGTGTGAGTCGATGTGAGCCTGTGTGACTCGGTGTGACACGTGACCGCTGTCATCTCCGGCTCACACGCCGGCCTTTCTAGAGACAGCGGCGCACCTGGCCCGGCGGCGACGTGCCGACCGGCGACCCGAGCAAGCGAAGGGAGAACCAGTGCCATGAAGCGCCAGACCCTACCCACCCCTCGGAATGTCCACAGTGGAGGAACTTGGCCACCCGCCGTGATGACCAGCGACTAGACCGCCGCGCAGGGCGCGGCACCCGGCCGACCGGCGCGCCCGCGCCGGTCGAGCACACCCAACCCGTCAACCCACCAGCCACCGACGCCCCCGGCACCGAACCGGCGAACCCGTACCAGAACACGCCGGGGCACCCCGACGCGCGGGGAACCCTGCCGATGGCCCGGCACCTGACCGACCTTGCCATTGAGGACGAGATCCAGGCACTCGCCGCTGAGGCACCCCTGCCCACCGTCGATCAAGCCGCGCGCCTGGCGCGGCTGTTGCGCATCAACCGGCCGCACCGCGACCGGGCAGCCTGAACACCTGAACACAACTCAACATCCGTACCGGACAGCCCACCCCACCCCGGGCGGGCCGTCCCGTGCCGCCCACCCGACGCGCTACCGGGGTGAGCGGCGCTACCGTTGCCGGCCGCGCCGGTCCGTGAACGGCGGGCCGGTGCGGGCCGGCTGGTGGCGCGACGGGCCGGCGGGCACGCGGGCCGGTGTCGACCCGGCGGGCGGCGTGTAGGCGCGGAGCTGCTGGGCGGCGCTGCGGGCGTCGCGGGCCTGGTGCAGCCGGTCCTGTGCCTCGCGCAGATCGGCGAGAGACTCCGCGAGCGCGGTCGCCCCGCCAGCGATCCTGGCGGACAACATGGTGCAGGCTGCCGATACGGCGCCCCATGTGTGCCCACGGCGCCGGAGCGCCATTCAGGTTATCGATCTTGGAGACCTTGGAATCTACAGCCCCCCGCAGTTCCTGGCGAATCGCCCAAACCTAGCCAGCCTCGGTTGACTCGCCTTCGGGTCGCCCCTCCGCTACGTCCTCGGCAGGCCATGGCAGCCCCACTGGGTCGCGCTGCTCTGCTTTGGCTGCGTCCCACTCGTCCGCGGTGCAGATCCACACCACAGGGAAGTCGTAACCCGCGACAACCCCGGTGATCGCGCATCGCTCAAACTCACCCGCCCATGACCGGGCGATCACCCGGTCCCCTGCTGCTACGGCCATGGTGCACCTCCCCCACCAGCCTGGCGTAGGCCGGTAGGCCAGACAAGGAGAATCCTTGCGTGCCGGGTTGCGACTCCGAAGTGGGACAGCGTATGTTCGGCATCGTAGGCCAATATGCGGAGGACCGAACATGGTCGAGGTGGAGCAGGACGTACGGCGCGCCCCGTACAACGTGACGTGGACTACGTTCGTCAACGTCATCGAAAAGCTGGAGCCCTCAACGTTGCCGAACCGGGTCGACGGGAGCTACCTGAACTCGATGGCCGGAGGCACCCGGGTCTACTTCATTGCGGCGATGAAGTTCTTCGGACTCATCGACGACGCCAACCGGGTCGCCCAACCGCTGCGCGATCTTGTCGCTGATCCAGACCAACGCCGCGAACGGATTGGCACGCTGCTCAACATCTACTACCCGTTCGGCGAGCTCGCCAAGAGCAACGCGACCGCTGATGAGCTGCTTGAGGCGATCAAGGAGAAGTGGGGCGGCGAAGGCGAGACCGCGCGGAAACAGATGTCGTTCTACCTCCAGGGCTGCCGGTGGGCGGGGCTTCCGCTCTCGCCCCACTGGCCAGTCGGAAAGCCGGGCGGCGGAGCACCGCGCGGACCGCGGAGGAACGGTGGGGTGCCCAAGGTGCGCCGCGGATCGAAGCCGTCTGAGACGCCGCCACCCCCGCCCGAAAGGATCTCGGAGAGCCGAACCGTAACGCTGTCGTCCGGCTTGACACTCACGTTGAACGCCTCCCAGCCTCTCCTCTCGCTTCCGGCTGACGAGCTGTCCAACGTGCTAGTACTGATCAAGACGTTCGACTCCCTCGGCGCAGTCGAGGAGGTGAAGGCGGACGAGTGACAAGCGTGAGCCCCGGAGGGTCTTCGCAGGACTGATCTCCGGGGCTCACAAGCCCGCGTAGCTCAATGGAAAGAGCTGCCTATTGGTCGTAGGGTCGGTTCCCGGTTCGAGTCCGGGCGCGGGCACTTCCACCGTAGACCACATGTTGCCGTCCTGACGACTACCCGCAGGTAGGGGGTGATGACGAGATCATCGCCGTAGCCCTCGGTGGTGCTAGGCCGGCGGGCCGGGCATTGGGTCCAGCGGCACAGCCGGCGAGGACACGGCTTGCACCTGCTGCGACGTTCGGAGCCCGTCGAGATCTGCCAAGAGTCATGAAGACTGGTCTTCGTGTGCCCAGCGCGGCACCACGCGCGAGCGTGCGAGGGTCAACTCCATGGGCCTCGGATGGACCGGTAGGACACTAGAACCACCCTCGAAGCTGGCTCACCTGGGCGCTCAGGTCCACAAAATAGCGGCGGACCATAAGTCCGCCGCTGCAATCAACGATCACGCTATGTGTATAGGACCCCTTGGGGACAAAAGGTACGCTACCACTAGGAACGGCGCCCTGTCAACGCCGGGCTAGGGCTTGAGCCAGTCTGTGTCCGGGCGGGTCAGCAACCGGGCGTTGTTGTAGGCCCAGTCGAGGGTCAGGACCGTTCGGCCTAGGTAGACGTCAGAGTCCAACCTGTCAACAGCAAGAGCCAACTCGGCGTGGTCCCGTCGCAGGAGTGCCACCGGTAGGAGCAACTGCATCTTTCCTTGGCCCGATTTCCCGTCACGGTAGAATTGTGGTATTGCGGTCTTGTAGTTCCTCCGGACCCGCTCAACAGCCTCGGGTGCCTTTGCGTTTACTTGCGCGGCGAGATCATGCGGCGTAAGCAGATTGAGGCTCTCCGGAAAGCGTGTTGGATCATGTGGCACGTGTTCGACGTTGACGCTAAGCGGCAGCCGACTGTCGAATACAAGTTGAGCCGGATCGTCAAAGTACGAAGCGAGAGGTGGCAAGTTACGCCCAAACAGGCTGAGGAAAGGCACGCTGGATGCCTTTTCGAACCCACGTAGCACCCACGGCGGTCCCAGCTCCCCTCCGGGCCGACGGCGGAAGAGTGCGAAAATATGCTCCTGAAACGGAGTAACCAGTCCGGTGTTAAAGGCGAGCGCAGTTTCGTCAGCTGAATAGGTCAGATGGTCGGGAAGCTCACGCAAGCGCAAGAATGTATACCTCAGGTAACTCCGGAGGATTACGAACGGATCTTTGGCTGGGTGGATTCGGTAGTTCCAGTCTTCGGATTCCGCCAAGGCCGCGACTGTGTTGGCCCACTTCGGGTGCCCCATGTCGACCAGGTCAGAGTAGGGATCACCAACTGAGTCCCAATGGAGGGGTTTGATGTTGACGGCCTGGGTTTTGCCGTCTCGGCCATTCTCGACGTCGAAACCGACGATATCCCCTTGACGGAGGTAGCCGCCGGGGACACTTCCGGACTTCACGTAGTATTCGCGGTCACCCTTCTCGTCAGCGACAAATCCGTAGCCCATAGGATGCCAAAACTTCACGCTTCCACGGTGCGCGCCCGTCGCTGAAGTCGGAGTTCCCGCGTCCGCAACTTCGACCATGAGTCGCGCGTTGCGTGCCTGTGGTCGGTCCTGGCCATCGCGGCTTACGAACACGAGTTCGAATTCGACTCGGGAACCTTTAACAAAGAGATTTGCCTGATCCTGATCCTCAATGCCGGTGACGTGGAGGAACACATTTTCGTCGACCCCGTACTCGGGATCAACGGCAACGAAAGTGAAACCCCTGTCACTGAATTTGTTCAAGACCGAGCCCGCTAGCATCCGCACCCTCCGTTGACTCACGGTATGCACCGCAACATCACCGTACTCCGAGCGTCACCGGTCCGCCGCATCGGCGCACCCGATGCCTACTTGACTCGCTACGAGCTGCGGGCCAGGTTCAGCCGGACCGGACAGTGGTCCGTGCCCTGTTCGGCAGGGCCGGGACCGGGGTTGCCATGCTCGCAGCGTCAGGCGCGGCGACAGCTCACGGGCCGACGCACGCCGCGCACCATTCAACAGCGCGAGGTCCGGCGGCTCGTTGCAGTGTCTGTGCCCGGACGCCTGCCCGTTCGGGGAACAGCCGCGCCGCTGTACCCCCGGCCGCACAGCGCAACGGCGGAAAGGTTCGAGCGTTCCGCGCTCGCTGCAACGTCCGTGCCGGAACGGCCCTGGGCTGTTCCGGCACGCCACGCCGCTGTTCCCTGGCTGCACGGCGGAGCGGCCGGAACGGTCCGTGACCCGTCCCGCGTCCCCGTCCCGCGTCCCCGGCACAACCGTCCTGTATTCCCCTGTCGCGTGGTAGCGGCTGGTAACGCCGCCTGGTAACGCCAAGGGCCGGGCCGTTACCAGCCGCTACCCGTAGCACCTCCGCTAACGGGTCCGGTAGCACCTCCGCTAACGGGTCCGGCAACGTTGCCGGCCCGCCTCGGGCGTCGCACCGCTGCCCGGACGGTCCGGCACGAACGTGCCAACTGTTCCGGACCGCCGTCCCGGCCCCTTGGTTGCGGTGCCGCCCGGTGCGGGCGCATCCGTTACCGCCGCTGCTGGTTGCGATGCCGCTAACCCTTGCTCGTCATTGTCGATCCCAGAAGGGAGGCGGACCCGCACCGGGCGCGCACCCAACCGTCAGCGTCCACGGGGGGAGGAACATGGCCACAAGCCAGACGACACTAACTCCGGGCCGACGCTCACCGAGCGACCCAGGGGATACCGGCGCAGCGACGCCGCACGACAGCGACTCCACGCCGGACAACCCGTACGAGAACACCCCGGGCCACCCGGACGCGCGGGGAACCCTGCCGATGGCCCGACACCTGACCGACCTCGCCATAGAAGGCGAGATCCAGGCACTCGCCGCCGAGGCACCCCTACCAACCATCGACCAAGCCGCACGCCTGGCGCGGCTACTACGCATCAACCGGCGGCACCGCAACCGGGCAGGCTGACAACACAACACAACTCCACGATGTTCCAGGCGGGCCGCTCCCCTCGCGGGAGGCGGCCCGTCCGGCGTTCACGCCGCTTCGGTGTCGGGGCCGAACTTCCAGCGCCAGTCCAGCCGGTGCCGGCCGAACGGTACCCGGCTGCCCTTGCCGGCCCGCAACAACTTGATGTCGGCCACGGTGCGGATGATGTCGCGCTTGATGGCCAACTCGTCGTCCAGCTCGGCCCACCGCGCGGCGGCCTCGGGGCCGATGCGTCCGCGCAGCACCGGGGGGATGCCGGCGTCCTTGGCCCGCTTGTCGTGCTCGTCAATCTGCGCCTCCAGGTTCCGGGAGAACCGGGCGTAGTCGATGGCCTTGATCTCGCCGATGTCGGCCAGCTTCTTGTAGTCTTCCAACTCGGTCCGCAACCGGGACGCCTCGGCGCGGGCGCGGGCCACTGCCTCGTCCCCACCGGTCTGGCTGGCCAGCAACTCGTAGATGTCCTTGCGGGACATCCACGCCACCACGGCGCGTTGCACGTACTCGTCCAGGTGCTCGGCCTTGACGGCGGCGCACCGCTTCTTCAGGCACGAGTACACCTGCCCCGTCCAGCCGTGCCGGTTCACCGTTCCCAGGGAGATCGGGCCACCGCACACCCCGCAGTGCACGATGTAGGACAGCAGGTGCACGGCCCGTCCCGCCCGGGTGGTCGTCCGGGACGGGTCGTCCAGCAAGCGGACGCACGCCCAATAGACCTCCTCGTCCACCAACCCGTCCCAGATGCCGTCCCCGACGATCTCCCCCCGGAACACCCGCTTGCCGATGTAGGCCGGGTTCATCACCTGCTTGCGGATAATCCCGCGTCGCCACTCCTTGCCCTCCGGGGACGGGATACCCGCCTCGTTCAGCTCCTTCTCGATCGTGATCAGCGGCACCCCACCCGACACCTTGTCGAAGTTGTCCCGCACGATCCCGGCGTGGCTGTACTCGATCACCGTGCCATCCGCTGCGGTCGCCGTGCGGATCTCGGTGTCCGGCTCCTGGCGCAGCAACGCCCGGGTGCGGCTGTTGTAGATCCTGCGGTACCCGTAGGTCACCTTGCCGTGCGGGCGGCCCGCCTCAGCGGCGCCGACGATCCCGCGCAACACGTTGTCCCGGATGGAGTCGGCCAGCCATTCGGCCTGCACCGCCTGGAAGCCCAACATCATCCGGTCGTTCTTGTCCCGCAGGTCGAACAGCACCCCGCCGACCAGCCAGAAGAACAGCCCGACCTCGGTGCACATGTCGCGGATCTTCACGTACACGGCAAGGTCGCGTTCCTTGCGGCTGATCTCCCACATCACCAGCACATCGCCCTTACCCGCGCGGATCGCCTCCACCAGCAACTCGAACTGCGGGCGGTCCTTCTTCGCGTGCCGCGACGCGGACAGGTCGTTGTCCGTGAACGAACCGGCATCCCGCCAGCCGTTGCGGTCGACCTCGGCAAGGTTCAGCTTGCCCTGATCGCCAACACTCTTACCCTGCTCCTTCTTGTCCTGGCTGGCCCGCTGGTACCGCAGCGCGTTAGCTTCCGCGCCAGCCGCCAACAGCGCCGCTTTGCTGTCGAACCGAACCCGGTTCCTAACCCCTGCGCCCCGCCGTACCATCGGATCGTTCCCTTCCGATCAACGCCCTGACCTGCTAACGTCGACCTTAGCAGTTAACGACCCTTGGGAGTCCCGGCGGAGCAGCCGAGGGCGTCGGCGACCTGGTCGACCGGCAGGTCCGCCCAGAACCGCAGGACCAGCACCGCGCGCTGCCGTTTCGCGATGCGCATGAGCGCGGTGCGCAGCAGCATCCGTTCGTCCAAACCACCGTCCTCGCGGGCGACGGTGTCCAGCGCCGGATCGTCGGGCAGGGTCGCGGACTCGCGGCGCCAGGGCCGGCGGCGCTCGTCCAGG
>WNGB01009411.1_pt1 | contig 13701 bp, 11 predicted proteins | sample 5400681 | NCBI WGS metagenome assembly WNGB01 (sample SAMN13153367, study PRJNA577476) | soil metagenome | isolation source: 115 cm soil or saprolite under grassland replicate 2 | place: USA:California | collected 2016-06-15 | reverse complement strand
ATGTCCGTAGGCCTCCACTGCCGCATCGTCGGCCGCCCGGGCCGCGCCGGCGCGCTCGACCGTTTCCTCGCACATGTGCGCGGGCGCGAGGCCGTCTGGGTGACGACTCGCGCCGAGATTGCGCGGCACTGGCACGCACACCATCTGCCGCCGTAGCCGACCGGCAGCAGGGACGCCGCGGCAGCCCGGGTGGCACTAGGCCGGGACGAGCGCCTTCTGGAAGAACTCGGTGACGATGCGGATCGCGTCCTGTGGGCACTCGACGAGGTCGGCGTGGCCGATGTCCGGGAACTCGACGAGCGTGACGTTCGAGTTCAGCTCGGCCATCGTGCGGGCACCGAGCCCGGAGGGTGCGAGGTCGGGCGGGCAGAGGACGTCGTACGTCCCGTTCGTCATCAAGAGCGGCCGCGAGATCGTCGGGACGAGCGGCGAGAGATCCATGTTCTCCATCGCCAGGCAGGCCTGGCGCACGGTGTACGGGTCGTTCAAGCCGACGATCTCGCGCACGAGCTCGAAGATGTTCGCCCCCTCAGGGCTCTCCATGAACCTCGCTCCCACAGCCTGCGTGGTCACGTGGTCGGAGAAGTCGTCCCAGGGCATCGACTCGACCATGTTTCGCCAGACGCGGAACAGCGTCTTCCGGTAGAGGTCGGGTTTCGCGAAGGCGACGTCTGCGCACGCGGCGATCACACGCTCCGGGTACTTGGCCGTGAAGGCGATCGCGATCATGCCCCCCATCGAGGTTCCGTGGACGAAGACGCGGTCGAGCCCGACGGCGTCGAGCAGTTCAGCCCCGTCGTCCGCCCACCCCTCAATCGTGTACCGCTCGCGCGGGTGGTCGGAGGCGCCGTAACCGCGCGCGTCGAAGGAGAGCAGGCGGAATCCTTTCTCGCGGAAGCCGTCGTTGACGAGCCCGAAGTTGTGGCGCCCGAACAGTCCTCCGCCGAACTGGACGACGACGGGAGCGTCCTCTGGGCCCGTCATTTCGTAGTAGAGGCGGACGCCCACCTCGATCTGGCCGTACGGCATCGACTCCTCCTTTGACAGACTGCGAAAGTCTGACCTATACAGACGCGGACGCCAACCAGAGGAGGCCGCGATGCGGATCAAGTACATCATCCCGTTCCCCTTCGACGAGGAGGGCATTGCCAACCGAGCAGCCCAGATCCCGCAGGACGTCCTGGGTCCCGACACCGAAGTGGAGTGCATCCCTGTCCGGAACAGCGCGACCCTGGTCGATTGTTACTACGAAGACCTCGTCTTCGACATGTACATCGCCGAGGCCGGCCTTCGCGCCGAGGACGAGGGCTACGACGCGGTGGTCATGGACACCGTGTCGGACTCGGGCATGTACGCGCTGCGCTCGCGCCTTCGGATTCCGGTGATCGGTCCCGGGCTCGTCTCGTACGTCGTCGGGATCCTGCTGGGCAAGCGCTTCTCGATCATCACGATGTGGGACAAGTGGACGCACCTCTACGAGAAGAACCTCGCCGTCTACGGCTTGAACCAGAAGTGCGCCTCGATCCGCGCAGTGAACATCCCGCCCGATGTCGAGGCCCTGTTCGCCGGCAAGGAGGAGGAGATGTTCCAGACCCTGACGGCTGAGGCACAGAAGGCGATCGACGAGGACGGCGCCGGTGTGATCCTGCTCGGATCGACGACCATGCACCAGGCGGGCGACTACATGGCAGAACACCTGCCGGCACCGGTCGTCAACCCCGGGCCGGTCGCGATCAAGTTGGCCGAGGCGCTCGTCCAGCTCGGGCTCACGCACTCGAAGGTCGACTTCCCTGCGCCGACCTCGATCATCGACGACCGATTCTTCTCGCTGGCGGGCGCGGGTGTGGCGGTGAGCTAGGCCGCTGCCAGGTGAGGCTTCAGTCCCACTTCCTGCCGACGCGATCCCAATCGACGTCGCTCGGCAGCCACTCGGTCTGGATCGTGGACAGCAGCCTCGTTACCTTCTTCGAGCCGCACTTCGGGCAGGGCGGCGCGGGCTTCGTCGAGCTCGAGAGATATTCCTCGAAGCGCTGCTCGCAATCGCCGCACCGATACTCGTAGATCGGCATGGCTGCCGAGTCTAGCCTCGCGAAGCCCTCGATCGAGTTCCTGCGCAGCGTCGCAGCGCAGCAGAGCGTCCACCCGGACGACGAGGATCTCGAGGCCGTTCTCGGCTTCCTAAGCGCGATCCTTCCCGCGCTCGCCGATATCGAGCGGCGGCTCCCGCCGGAGCTGCCGCCCGCCTTCCTGCCGTGAGCGTCGTCCACCTAGCCGAACGGCTGCGCGCCGGCGAGCTCTCGCCGCGTGAGGCCGTGCAGGCGTGCCTCGACCGCATCGAGCGGATCGACGGCGACGTGAACGCGTACATCACGGTGCGCGCAGACGAGGCGCTCGCGGAGGCTGAGGCCCTCGAACGAGTGCACGAGCGAGGGCCGCTGTGGGGAGTTCCGGTCGCGGTCAAGGATGTGATCGACGTTGCAGGCACGCACACCACCGCGGCCTCGAGGATTCTCGCCGACAACATCGCCGCGCACGACGCCGAAGTCGTGGAGCGGCTCCAGCGAGCGGGCGCCGTCGTCCTCGGCAAGCTGAACACGCACGAGTTCGCGTACGGCGCGATGACGACGAGCTCCCACTTCGGGGCGGCGCACAACCCGTGGTCGCTGGATCGCATCTGCGGCGGGTCGAGCGGCGGTAGCGGGGCGGCAGTGGCCGCCGACCTCGCCGCCGGAACACTCGGCACCGACACCGCCGGCTCGATCCGTATCCCGTCGTGCTTCTGCGGGGTCACCGGCCTCCGCCCTTCCACCGGCCTCGTCTCGAACCGCGGAGTGGTGCCCGTCTCCTGGACGCTGGACACTGTCGGGCCGATCGCACGAAGCGCCGAGGACTGCGCGCTGCTCCTGGATGTGATCGCGGGCTCTCGCACGGAGCTCGTGGGCGGTGTGGAGGGCCTGCGCGTCGGCGTGGTCGACGCGCTTCTCGGTCGAGCCGACCCACGCGTCGCCGCGGTCGTTCTGGCCGCCGTCGACGATCTCGCCTCACTGGGCGCGACCGTCGAGCCGACGCAGGTGCCACTCCTCGACGAAGCCGGCACGATCAACCAGCTCGTCATGCTTCCCGAGGCCGCGAATGCCCACCTATCGTGGTTGAGGGAGCGGCTCGCCGACTATGGGCCCGACGTCAGAGGGCGACTACTCGCCGGTCTCCTGCTGCCGCCGACCGCCTACGTCACGGGACAGCGCGCCCGGCGCTGGTTCGACGACGGCATCCGCCGACTCTTCGAGCGCGTCGACCTCCTCGTCGCACCGGCGATGCCCGTCACAGCCCCGCCGATCGGCGACGACACCGTCGAGCTGCATGGCCAGACGATCCCGTACCGCCTCGTCCTGATCCCGTTCAACAGTCCCTGGAGCCTGGCCGGTCTGCCCGTGCTCAGCTTGCCCTGCGGCTTCGTCGACGGCCTCCCGGTCGGCCTTGCGCTCGTCGGGCGGCGCCTCGAGGAAGGAACGGTGCTCCGCGCCGCGCACGCCTTTCAGCAGGCGACCGACTGGCACGATCGGCGGCCGCCCATGGAGCCTGCAGTGGCTCTTGCTCCTTCTACCGCGTAGTCGACCCGGGGGTGGGCACCGCCTTCAACGTAGCCTGCCGCGGATGGTCGCCTAAAGCCGGGCGGACTAACAGCGTCGCACAGGCGCCCGCTTCGGCCGGCCGAACAGCCCGTGCTTGGCGACGGACGGGAGGGGGTGGAATGCCGCGGTTCGCCGCTCGGCGCCTCATCCTCGGACGCCGGCCGGGGCGGCGCCCGACTGCCAAGCCCCGCTCTCGGAGGCCGCTCGCCGCCACTCCTCGGCGACGTCGAGGTGCGTGGCGAACCAGACGTCCTCGAAACTCGTGATGTAGCTGATCAGCTCGTCAAGCATCGCGATCCGAGGGTGGCGGCCGATGCAGAAGGGGTGGACGACGAGCAGGAAACAGCCGCCCACCCTGTAGGAGCCGTCGAACTCGGCCTTCCAGACCTCGAGCACCTGCGACTGCGTCGCCAGCCCGCTCATATAGGGGAAGAAGCTGAAAAGGAAGTAGGGCGCGTCGTCGAGCTCCCAGCTCACCGGCAGCTCGACGAAGTCGCGTAGTCGACCGCCCTGGACCGGCACCCGCGGGCGGTACGGCTCGTCGTGCCCGAACAGGCTCGAGTCGTAGACGAAGCCGAGCTCCTCGAGCAGGTCGGCGGTGTTCGGCCCGAGCGCGAACGGCGGCGACCGGTTGCCGCAGGGCGTCTGCCCGAAGACCTCCTCGAGCTTGGCCATCCCGCGCCTCATCAGCTCGCGCTCCTCCTCGATCGGGATGTCGAGGACGGACTCGTGGTAGTAGCCGTGGTAGCCAACCTCGTGGACGCCGCGGCGGGCGATCGCCCGGCAGGCGTCTCGGTGCTCTTCGGCGACCTGGCCGGGCACCATGAACGTCGCCGGAAGCTCGTGGCGGTCGAGGAGATCGAGGATCCGCGGGAGGCCGGCCCGGATGTCGTAATCGCCCCGCGAGAGCGGGCTCGGCGTCGTGAGCTTGAACGTGCCGCTCCATAGCGACTCGGCGTCGAAGTCGACAGAGAGCGTCGCGGCACACTGATAGCGACCCTTCCACATCGGGGGTCCCTTCTACTCGGTGGGCGGGCGATAATCAAGGCGTGGCGTCGCTCGCCGATCTCCCGGCACGCGCGCTTCTCGCCGGGTTCTCGCGCCGCGAGATCTCCCCAGTAGAAGTCGTGGGCGCGCTGGCCGGGCGGATCGAGGCGCTCGAGCCGGTCGTGCACGCCTTCACGACGCTCGCGCTCGAGCGCGCCTCCGAGGAGGCCGCGCAGGCAGAACGGGCCTACGCCGACGGAACCGCTCGGCCGCTCGAAGGGATCCCCTTCGGAGTGAAGGACCTCTTCGACACCGCCGGGGTGCGCACGACGTACGGCTCGCCGATGTTCGACGACCACGTGCCGGAGGCCGACTCCGAGGCGGTGCGGCGCGCGCGTGCGGCGGGCGCGATTGTCCTCGGCAAGACGTCTACGCACGAGTTCGCCTGGGGAATCACGTCGGTGAATCCGCGCCAGGGATCGCCGCGGAACCCGTGGGCGGTCGAGAGGATCTCTGGCGGCTCGAGCGGCGGCTCGGCAGTCGCCCTCGCCGCGGGCGAGGTGCCGCTCGCCCTTGGCAGCGACACGGGTGGCTCGATCCGGGTCCCGTCTGCGTTCTGCGGCACCGTCGGGCTCAAGCCCAGCTACGGCCGGATCAGTCTGGCCGGGATATTCCCGCTGGCGCGCTCCCTCGACCACCCGGGGCCGATGGCCCGAACCCCGTCTGACACGGCGCTCTTGCTCGCAGCCGTCGCCGGCCTCGACCCGGCCGATCCCACCACCGAGGACGTACCGCTCGGCGACCTCGAACGCGAGCTCGAGCGGGGGCTCGACGAGGTGCGCGTGGCGATCTGCCCCGACCTCCATGTGGTCGAGCTCGCCGATGACGTCCAAGCGGTCTTCGACCAAGCGGTGGCCACGATCGAGGGCGCGGGCGCCCGGCTCGTGGAGGTCGAATTCCCCGGAGCCGAGCGGATCTACGAGGCGTTCGGGTCGATCCAGCGCGCAGAGGCCCTCTTCACGCACGAGCAGGCGGGCCTCTGGCCAGCCCGTCGCGACGAGTACGGAGCCGACGTTCTCCGCCGCCTCGAGCTCGCAGCTCGGGAGCGCCTGCCTGACTACCTGGCAGCCTCGGCCGAACGGCAGCGGATCCAGGCTCAATTCGCACGCATCTTCCGCGACGCAGAGGTACTGCTCACGCCGGTCTCGGCCGGCCCGCCGCTCCCGATCGGCGACGAAGAGCTCTTTCACCGCGGCCGACTGGTCGCCTTCCGGGAGCTCGTGATGAGCTACACGGTCCCGCAGGACCTCGCCGGGCTCCCGGCCTGCGCCGTCCGGGCGGGGTTCGACGAGCACGGGATCCCCGTCGGGATTCAGTTCACCGGGCGACTCCTGGCGGAGGGAAGTGTCCTCCGTGCCGCCCAAGCGTTCTACGAGGCGACTCCTGAGGTGCAGAGTGTCCGCCCAGCGCTCCTCGGTGCCGCGCCTATGTCAGACTTCGCACGCGAAGGCGCGTGACCAAAACACTCACCGTCCGCGGACTCGCGAGAAAGGAGAGCGCATGTCGGTATTGATCAAAGGCGGCCGCATCATCACCGCCACCGACGACTACGTCGGGGACGTGTTCATCGAAAACGAGACCATCTCTCTCATCGGCGAGTCGCTCGACGTGACGGCCGACAAGGTGATCGAGGCGAGCGGAAAGTACGTCCTCCCGGGCGCGATCGACCCGCACACGCATATCGAGCTGCCCTTCGGCGGCACCGTCACGTGCGACGACTTCACCTCCGGCACCGTCTCGGCCGCGTTCGGCGGGACGACCTCGCTCGTGGACTTCTGCTTCCAGATGCCCGGTCAGACCTTCGCCGAGGCGCTCGAAACGTGGCACGAGAAGATCGAGCGCTGCAAGCCGGTGATCGACGTCGGCTTCCACATGGCGATCACCGACCTCAAGGAAGGAGGCACGCTCGAGGATCTCGCGAAGGTGCCGGACGAGGGCGTCACGAGCTACAAGCTCTTCATGGCCTACAAGGGTGCCGTCATGGTCGACGACGAAACGCTCTTCAAGTCGATGGAGGTCGCCTCCGAGACCGGCGCTCTAGTCATGGTCCATGCCGAGAACGGCGACGCGATCGACATCATCGTCAAGCGCGCTCTCGCGGAGGGCAAGACCGAGCCGAAGTGGCACGCGCTCACGCGGCCGCCCGAGACCGAGGGTGAGGCGACGAATCGGGCGATCCAGCTCGCCCGCGTGGCCGGCGCGCCGCTCTACGTCGTTCACGTCTCCTGCAAGGAGTCAACGGAGCCGATCGCCCTCGCACGCCAGAAGGGGTGGCAGATCTGGGGCGAGACCTGCACGCAGTACTTCTTCGTCGATTTGAGCAAAATCGTGGATGCGCCGGGATTCGAGGGTGCGAAGTACGTCTACACGCCGCCGCCGAGGGCGAAGGAGAATCTCGACCACCTCTGGGAATGCGTCGCGAAGGACGTCCTCTCCGCCGTGTCGACCGACCACTGCCCATTCAACTGGGATGGCCAGAAGACACTCGGCAAGGATGACTTTTCGAAGATCCCGAACGGCGGCCCGGGCATCGAGAACCGGCTGCACATGCTGCACCACTTCGGCGTCCGTCAAGGCCGCATCTCGCTGAACAGGATGGTCGAGCTGACCTCGACGAATGTCGCGAAGCTGTTCGGGCTATACCCCCGAAAGGGCACGATCGCGGCAGGCACCGACGGGGACGTCGTCGTCTGGGATCCGGAGAAGGCGCTGACGATCTCGGCCAAGACTCACCACTCGAACGTCGACTACAACCTCTTCGAGGGGACCGAGGTGGAGGGCGCGCCTGAGGTCGTCCTCGTCCGCGGCCAGGTCATCGTCGAAGACGACGAGCTCGTTGCCCAGCCCGGCGCGGGGCAGTTCATCAGGCGGGCGCGCTTCGGCGAGCAGCTCGCCCCGGTAGCGAAGGCGCTGGCGTGATGCCCGACGAGGAAGCCCAGCGGATCTACGAACAGGCGCGCCTTGGGGAAAGTGTCTCGCTCGGGCAGAATCCGGCCGTTCTCGTCGTCGACTTCAGCTGCGGCTTCACCGACGCTGCATGCACGCTCGGAGCGGACATGACGACTGAGGTCGAGGCCACGAAGCAGCTCCTCGATGCCGCCCGCGCGAGGGGACTCCCGGTCATCTTCACGACGATCGGCTACGAGTCGAGCCTGAAGGACGGCGGGCTCTGGCTGCAGAAGGTGCCCTCGCTGGCCGAGCTTCAGCTCGGCGGGCACTGGGTCGAGATCGACCCACGCCTCGAGCCGCAGGAGAGCGAGCCCGTCATCGTCAAGAAGGGTGCCTCGGCGTTCTTCGGCACGAACCTCGCCTCGATTCTCGTCTCGCAGCGCATCGACTCGGTGGTCATGTGCGGGGCCACGACGAGCGGGTGCGTCCGCGCGACCGCGATCGACCTGCTCCAGTACGGCTTCCCGACGATCGTCCCGCGCGAGTGCGTCGGCGACCGCGCGCAGGCTCCGCACGAGGCGAACCTGTTCGACATCAACGCAAAGTACGCGGACGTGGTGTCGCTCGAGGAGGCGATCGACTACGTCGAGCGCGTGACCGGGGAGGTGGGTGCTCCGGCTTGAGCCATCGCGTTGCCCTAGTCCCCGGCGACGGGATAGGGCCCGAGGTGATCGCGGAGGCCCGGCGAGTCGTGGACGCGCTGGGCCTCCCGCTCGAGTGGACCGAGCTTCCGTGGGGCTCCGCCCACTACCACGAACACGGGCGGATGATGCCGGAGGACGCGCTTGAGACCCTGCGCGACCACGACGCCGTCTTCCTCGGCGCGATCGGCGATCCGTCGGTGCCCGACCATATTGCCCTCTGGGGGGTGATCCTCGAGATCCGCCAGAGGCTGGACTTGTGGGCGAACCTCCGGCCATGCCGGCTGCTGCCGGGGATTCCCTGCCCGCTCGCTGGGCGCGGTCCGGGCGACGTGGACATGCTCTTCGTGCGCGAGAACACGGAGGGCGAGTACGCCGGTGTCGGCGGGCGGTCGCACCGCGGGCTCGAGTCGGAGGTCGCCCTCGAGACGAGCGTGTTCACGCGGACTTGCATCGAGCGGCTCGTGCGCCACGCATTCAAACTTGCTGCGTCACGGCGGGGGGTGTTGATGAGTGCGACGAAGTCGAACGCCTCCCGCTACGGCTACGTCCTCTGGGACGAGGTGGTCGAGGAGGTGGCGGTCGAATTCGCCGAGGTGCAGGTCGAGCGGGTGCTCGTGGACGCACTCGCCGCGCGCATGGTGCGCGATCCCGGCAGCCTCGACGTCGTCGTCGCCTCGAACCTCTTCGGCGACATCCTCACCGACCTTGCGGCGGCGATCCAAGGAGGCATGGGGATGGCGGCAAGCGCCAACGTCGCTCCGGGCTCGGATGCGCCCGGCGTCTTCGAGCCTGTGCACGGGTCAGCGCCGGACATCGCCGGGCAGGGGATCGCTAATCCCGCGGGGGCGATCTGGAGCGCGGCGCTGATGCTCGAGCACCTGGGGGAGGCGGAGGCCGGGCGGGCGGTGATGAGCGCGCTCGAGGCGGTCTGCCGCGATGGCCTGGGTACACCCGACGTGGGCGGGAGCGCGACGACGCGCGACGTCGGCGACGGCGTGGCGGAGCACGTGGTCTCGGCGATGAGCGCTCGGCCGTGAGCTAGCGCACTGCGCCGATGACTGCCCCTCCGGCAACGCGGCCAACTGTGACGGCCAGCAGGCCGAGAGGACCCCGGTGAGGACTGCAAAAACGACGACGAGCGCGGTTACGCTCTGACAATGCCTGAGCCGAGGACGCTCACGCAGAAGATCATCTCGGAGCACCTCGTGGCAAGCACCGAGGAGGAGATCGAGCTCCGCGTCGACCAGATCCTGCTCGAGGACGCGACGGGCACGATGGCCTGTCTCCAGTTCGAGCGGCTAGGCCTCGAGCGAGTGGCCGTACCGACGGTCTCGTACGTCGACCACAACGTTCTTCAGTTCGACAACAAGAACCCGGAGGATCACGCGTACCTGCGCAGTTTCGCCGCGCGCTACGGCCTGCTCTATTCACGGCCGGGCAACGGCATCTCGCACTACCTCCACCTCGAGCGCTTCGCCCGGCCGGGACAGTTCCTGCTCGGGGCCGACAGCCACACGACCATGGCGGGCGCCCTCGGCCTGCTCGCCGTCGGCGCTGGGGCAACAGACGTGGCGGTGGCGATGGCGGGGCGACCCTACGCCCTGGAGCGTCCGATCGTCGCCGGCGTAGAGCTTCGAGGACGCCTCCCCGCGTGGGTGCAGTCGAAGGATGTCGTGCTCGAGCTGCTGCGCCGGCACGGTGTCCGAGGCGGCCGCGGTCGGATCTTCGAGTTTCACGGAGAAGGCGTGGCGACACTGTCTGCAACCGATCGCGGGACGATCTGCAACATGGTCATGGAGACCGGAGCGACGACCGGCATCTTCCCGAGCGACGAGCAGACCCGCCGCTGGCTCGCGGCACAGGGGCGTGAGGGAGAGTTCGCCGAGCTGGCGGCCGACCCGGGAGCGCGCTACGACGAGCTCGAGGTGATCGATCTCGGCTCGCTGCAGCCGCTCATCGCAGTCCCCTCTTCACCGGGGAACGTCGTGCCGGTGAGCGAGGCGGCCGGAACGCCGACACGGCAGGTCTGCGTCGGCAGTTCCGTCAACTCGTCGTACGAGGACCTGGCCCTGGTCGCCGCCGTCCTGCGGGGCCGCACTCTGCCGCCCGAGCTCGACCTCACGGTCACCCCGGGCTCGCGTCAGATCCTCGACCTGATCGTCCGCTCGGGCGTGTACGCCGACCTACTGGCGGTGGGGGCCCGGATCCTGGAGCCGGCTTGTGGCCCTTGCATTGGCATAGGTCAGGCGCCCGCAGCAGGAGCCGTCTCCGTGCGGACCTTCAACCGCAATTTTCCCGGACGCAGCGGGACGGCCGAGGACCGCGTCTACCTTTGCTCTCCCGCGACGGCGTCAGCGACGGCGCTCCGCGGCCTCATTGCCGATCCACGCGAGCTCGGCGAGCCGCCCGAGCTCGAGCGTCCGCCGACGAACCCGGACGTCGACGACCGCCAGATTGTCTCGCCACCCGAGCCGGCGCAGGCACGTCTGGTCGAGCTCCAAAAGGGGCGAAACATCGTGGCGCCCCCGCCGGTGGCGCCCCTCCCGGAGTCGATCGAGGCGCGCGTGCTGATCGTCGTCCCCGACGACGTCTCGACTGGCGACATGGCACCGGACGGGGCGCTCGGGCTTGCCATCTGGTCGAACATCCCGGCCTGCGCCCGGTACATGTTCCGCCGCCTTGACCCGGACTTCCCGGCGCGGGCGCAGGAGTGGGGCGGGGGAATCGTCGTCGGCGGACACAACTACGGGCAGGGCTCGAGCCGGGAGCAGGCTGCATTCGTGGCGCTCTACCTTGGCGTGCGCGCCGTGATCGCCAAGAGCTTCGCCCGGATCCATCGTTCAAACCTGATCGCGCAGGGGATCCTTCCGCTTTCCTTCGCGGACGAGGCCGACTACCAGCGCGCCGAGCTCGGCCAGGAGTGGTCGATCCGGGTCGATGTCGGCCAGAGCGAGCGCCACGCCGAGACTCCGCTCGGCCCGGTCCGGCTGCAGTTGCGCCTGACTGCGCGCGAGCGGGAGATTCTACGGTCCGGTGGCCTGATCGCCCACGCCGCTAGCTCAGCGTCCGGATCGCGTTCAGGATGATCTCGGCCGCGAGAGCGGCATCGTCGGAACTCGCCTCCTCGAGGGGCGAGTGGCTGATGCCGTCCTTGCAGGGGACGAAGACCATCGCGCTCGGCACCTGGTCGGCGATGCACATGGTGTCGTGGGCGGCGCCCGAGGGCATCAGCATGAAAGGCTCGTCTGTCGAGCTCGCGGCCGCCTCGAGGGCCGAGACGATGCGCCCGTCGAGCGGCGTCGCGGGCAGCATCTGGCGCTCTTTGAACGCCGCCTTCATGCCGCGCTTGCGCGCAGCCTCCTCCGCGAACGAGGCGATCTCGCCGGCGACGCCGCGGAAGGCTTCCTCGTCCACGCCGCGCACGTCGAGCGAGAAACGCGCCTCCGCGGGGACGACGTTGATGATCCCCGGGCGGAGCTCGATCTCGCCGACCGTGCCGACGGTCCCCTTCCCCGCGGCTCGGGCAAGCCGCTCGAGCTCGAGGACGCACTCGGCGGCGGGGAGCCCGGGGTCGAGACGGAACTCCATCGGCGTCGCGCCGGCGTGGTCGGCCCGCCCGTGGACGGTGATGTCACCGTGAACGTAACCGGCGATGGCGGTCACGATTCCGATCCGGTTGCCGGTGTCTTGGAGGACACGGGCCTGCTCGATGTGCATCTCGATCCACCCGTCGAGGTCGTCGAGCACGTGGATCGACTCGCGCCAACGCTCCGGCTCGTAGCCTGCTTCCTTCGCGTGCTCCCAGAAGCTGCGGCCGTCATCGATTGCGAGAAAGCTTTGCTTCAGCTCCTCCTCTGCCACGCGCTGGGCCATGATCCGGCTTCCGAGGAGCATCTGTCCGAAGCCCGAGCCCTCCTCCTCCAGAAAGGAGACGAGCTGAAGGGCCAGCCCGAGCCCGAGCTCCTCGTTCAACCGGCAGACCTCGAGTGCGGTCACGACGCCCATCGTGCCGTCGTACTTCCCGCCGTTGCGGTTGGAGTCGCAGTGTGAGCCCACGCCGAAGACGTTCTCCCCGCGAGGCCGGTTGCGCGCAACCAGCGTGCCGACCGGGTCCTCGTAGACCTCGAAGCCGATCGCCTCGAGCTCACGCGTGAAGTAGTCGAGAGTGTTCCTGTAGACCCGCGTGTAGGCGTAGCGTCGGATTGCCTCGCTCGAGAGCGTGTAGTCGGGGCCGGCGAGCGTCTCGATGTCGCGCTCGATCCGCTCGGCGCTCCCTGCGCGGTCGACGGTCGCCACGAGCGGGACTCTAATATCGGGCCGGTTGTGTCCGAAGAGGACGCCTGGCCGCCCCCCGAGGCACGGGTTCGCTCGGCCCTCTGGCAGGCCGAGGGCCACTTCGAGCGCCGCGAGTACTTCGCAGCCTCGTGCGCGCTCGCGGCCGTCTTCGGGCTTGCGGGTGAGGACGACGAGCTGGTGCGCGGTCTCCATCACCTTGCCGCCGCCGGCTATCGACACCAGACCGGCGAAAGCGCGCGTGCCCGCCGCCAGCTGGCGCATGCGCGCAGTCGGCTCGCGGCCTATCCCGACGCCGTGCCGCTGGTCGAGCTTGTCGAGCAGGACGTCCAGTCATAGAGTCGACTTCTTGGCGACGGAGAGCTGGCGCAACCGCAAGACTCTCATCCTCAGCCGCACGGACATGATGGGCCTCGTGACTGCGGCCGAGTACGTCGCCTGCGTCGAGCAGGCTTACCGAATGCACGGCGAGGGCCGCTACTACATGGACCCGAAGGGACACATCGTGCTGGACAAGTACCCCGGGGAGTGGGAGGCGATGCCCTCCTACATCGAGGACCCCGAGGCCGCCGCCTGCAAGTGGGTCTCGATCCGAGAGCAGAACCGGGAGCGATTCGACCTGCCCACGGTCTTCTCGATACTCATCTACACACACCCGGAGACCGGGTTCCCGCTCGCGATCTGCGATGGCAGCTACCACACCGTCATGCGGACGGGGGCGGCGGCGGCGGTCTCGGCGAAGTGGCTGGCCCGGGACGATTCGAAGATCCTCGGCATCGTCGGAGCGGGCCACATGGCCGAAGGAACGCTCGAAACGTGCAGCGAGGTCTTCGATTGGCGGGAGGTCCGGGTGTGGAGCCGCTCCCGGGAGGCCCTCGGCCACTTCGTCGCGGCGCAGCAGCCGAAGCACGAGAGCTTCGAGATCAAGCCCTCGCTCGAGTTGGAGAAGGTCGTGCGCGGCGCCGATGTCGTGGTCACGGTCACGCCCGCCCGCGGACCCATCGTCGAGGGCGAATGGATCGGCGAAGGAACGCACATCGCTGCCGTAGGGGCAGATAAGGGTGGTGACCAGGAGCTCGACCCGAAGATCCTCCAGCGGGCGCGCATCTTCGTCGACGACATTCGCCAGTGCCGCA
>WNGB01009409.1_pt1 | contig 13703 bp, 13 predicted proteins | sample 5400681 | NCBI WGS metagenome assembly WNGB01 (sample SAMN13153367, study PRJNA577476) | soil metagenome | isolation source: 115 cm soil or saprolite under grassland replicate 2 | place: USA:California | collected 2016-06-15 | reverse complement strand
GCGCTCAGCACGACGCGGTCCGCCGGGTAGTAGCCGTCGAGCAGCACGCGGTAGCACTCCACGCGGGTCTTCGCCGGGACGTCGTCGGACTTCGTGTCCCCGACGAGCGGGTGGATCAGCAGCCCGTCGACCGTCTCGAGCGCGACCTTCGTCAGGTACTCGTGCGCGCGGTGGATCGGGTTGCGGGTCTGAAAGCCGACGACGCGCTTCCAGCCCCGCTGCGCGAGCTCGGCGCGCGTCTCGGCCGGGTCGAGCGCCAGCTCCGGGAACGGTGGTTCCGCTCGTTCGAACACGGTGACGCGGCCGGCGAGGTACAGCGGCTTCTGCGCGTACAGTCGTTCGACGCCCGGATGCTTGGCGTCGGTCGTGCCGAACGCCTGTTGCGCTTCGCGTTCCTTGTCGTACTCGAAGACCTCCTCCACCTCGAGGACCGCGTGCTCCGCAAGAGCGACGCGGTCCGAGCGCGGTGCCTCGTCCACGGCGAGGCACACCGGCAACGCCCACGGCAGCCCGTTCGCAAGGCGCATGTGCTCGAGCACGGACTCGTAGTCCTCGCGGCCGATGAAACCGCTGAGCGGCGAGAGCGCCCCGCAGGCGAGCATGTCCAAATCGGACAGCTCTCGCGAGGTAACCGTCAGCGTCTCGAGCGAGTCGAGGTCGTCGGGACGGGCGCCGGTGCGGTCGACGAGCTCACCGCCGTGCGGCGCGATCAGCTTCGTGTCGGTGGCGACGCTCACGCCGTCACCGCTACCGGCACCAGACCGCGCTGCTCGAGGAGCGCGAGGATCCGCCGTGCGCTCTGCTCGGGCTCCTCGTGCTCGGACTCGATCCTGATCTCGGGATCCTCGGGAGCCTCGTACGGGTCGGAGACGCCGGTGAACTCCTTGATCTCGCCGCGAAACGCCTTCTCGTAGAGTCCCTTCACGTCGCGGCGCGCGCACTCGTCGACGGACGCGTCGACGAAGACCTCGACGAACATCCCGTTCGCCTCGACCATCTCGCGCGCCTTCTGCCTCGCCGCGCGATACGGCGAGATGGCGGAGACGATCACCGCCGCGCCGTGACGCGTGAGCCGCGACGCGACCCAGCCGATGCGGTCGATGTTCGTGTCGCGGTCCTCCTTCGAGAAGCCGAGGCCCTTGGACAGGTGCTCGCGCACCTCGTCCCCGTCGAGCCACTCGACGAGGCGGCCGCGGCGTTCCAGTTCCGGGCGCACGAGCTCGGCGATGGTCGTCTTGCCGGCGCCTGATAGCCCTGTGAACCAGAGCGTAAAGCCGCTGCCTTCGGCAGCGGCTTGGAGCTCTCGTCCGCGAAGCGGACCGGTGGAGGGGGTCTGGGGGAACCGGGAGGTTCCCCCAGCGCCAACCGAGCCGTTCTCAGTCATTGCTCTCCTTGATCAGCGGTGCGTTGATGTGAATGCCGCACTCGAGCTTGCTCGAGCCGGCCCAGCGCCCCGCCCGCTCGTCCTCGCCGCCCTCGACGGGACGTGTGCACGGAATGCAGCCGATCGAGGGGTAGCCCTGATCGTGCAGCGGGTTGTATGGAATCTCGTTGACGTGGATGTACGCCTGGACGCGCTTCGCGTCCCAGTCGACGAGCGGCTGCACCTTCCAGACGCCGTAGCGCTCCGACCACTCGATCTTCTGCGCGTTCGCGCGCGTCACCGCTTGCTCGCGGCGAATGCCGGTGATCCAGGCGTCGTAGCCCGTCAGCGCGCGCTCGAGCGGCTCGACCTTGCGGATGTGGCAGCAGCGGTCGGGCTCGGACTCCCACAGCCGGTCGGGCGGGTCGATGGGGCGGAACGACCGCAGCTGCAGGCCGTAGCGCTCGACCAGGCGGTCGCGCGTCTCGTACGTCTCCGGGAAGAGGACGAGCGTGTCGAGCTCGACGATCGGTACCTCGAGCCCGAGCTCGCCGAGCATGTGGATCAGCACTGACGACTGCCGCTGCCAGGAGCACGTCAGGCACATGCGCTCGCCGAACTGCTCGTGCGCCCAGAGCAGCACGTCCTCGGCGCTCATCGCCTCGACGTCAGGAAGCCGGAGTGCCGGCGCGGTCGCCAAGCAGCACCTCCTTGAGCGTGTCGCCGCGCAGGCCGAGCCGCAGAGTCTCGAGCGGGATCACTTCCTCGGGCGGGATGTTCCCGAGGTTGACCGACGGCCCGAACGTCTTGATGAACCACGCTTGGGCGGCCTTTGTCGGCGCTTCGAAGACGACGTGGGCGGGCCCGACGGTCATGGCGATCTCTCCGATCAGCTCCGTACGCATGCCGCCGGAGGAGTCGAAGATCCCGGCGGTGCCGCTCTCCCTCGCCTCCGTGATCACCTTCCAGGCGCCGGCGTCGAGCTCTTCCTGCAGCCACTGCACCCACTGGTCGGCCGTGTAGTCGATGGACGAGTCCTTCGAGCCGACCTCGGAGAGGACGGTGAAGTCGCGGGCGAAGTCGGCGATCAGCTCGAGCTTGCGCTCGCGGGGAATCTCGACGGTCCCGTCGGAGATCTCGACGTGCTGGAGCCCGAGACCCTGAAGCCAGGACTTGTAGTCGTCGAGCCGGTCCTTGGCGTACACGACCTCGAAGTAGGTGCCGCCGATCACGACCGGCTTCTCGCGCAGCACCTCGAGCTTCCGTTCCAGGTTCTGGGTCACAGCCGCCGTGCCCCACCCGAGCTTGACGATCGAGATGTGGTCGCCGGCGACCTCGAGGATGTCCTCCCAGGCGCGCGGGCCGAGGCCCTTGTCCAGCACGTGGGTTAGTCCGTGATGCGGGTCAAAGTCGAGCATTGAGCTCCTCCAGCTTCTTCTTGGCTCGTTCCTGCACGTCGTGGAAGAGCGAGTTGCCGTGTGCGTCGATGCCGACGGTGAGCGGCCCGAAGTCCTTGACGCGGAACTTCCAGAGGCACTCCGGCATCAGCTCCTCCCACGCGACCTCCTCGATCTCCTCGATCTGCGTCGTCTCGAGCGCGGCCGCGCCGCCGACGATCGCGAAATAGACCATCCCGAGGCGCTGCATCGGCTCGATCGCCTCGTCGGGCAGACCGCCCTTGCCGCAGATTGCGCGGACGCCGTACTTCGCGCCGAGGCCTTCGGTGAAGCGCACCATCCGCGCGGACGTCGTCGTCCCGATGCAGACCTTCTCGTACTTGCCGGGCCCGAGCTTGCGCACGCCGGGAGCGGTGTGCAGCAGGAACGCGCCACTCAGATCCATCGGCGGTTCCACGCCCTGGTCGAAGATGCGGATCTGCGTGCGGTCGCGAATGCCGATGATGTGACCGTCGACGAGCACCTCGTCGCCGGCGTGCAGCTCGCGGATCGCGTCCTCGGTCGTCGGGAACGTCAGGCGCTTAGAACTCACGGTCGTACTCCACTTCGCCGTTGGCGTTGACGTGCGCGGTCGCGCGGCGCGCGGCCCAGCACTGATAGTTGACCGCGACCGGATTGAGCGTCATGTGCGTGTCCGCGTGCTCGATGTGGCACTGCAGCACTGTCACGTCGCCGCCGAGCCCCATCGGCCCGATGCCGGTCTCGTTGAGCAGCTCGAACAGCTCCTCCTCGAGCTTGGCGACGTGCGGATCGGGATTGCGCGTACCAATGGGACGCGCGATCGCCTCCTTCGCGAGGTACATCGCGTAGTCGGCGCTGCCGCCGATGCCGACGCCCACGATCCCCGGCGGGCAGGGCTTGCCGCCGGCACCGACGATCGACTCGAGCACGAACTGCTTGATGCCCTTCACGCCGTCGGCGGGGACGCACATCTTGAGGAAGCTCATGTTCTCGCTCCCGGATCCCTTCGGCACGCACTTGACATCGAGGCCGTCCCAATCCGGGATGAATTCCCAGTGCACGATCGGCAGCCGGTAACCGGTGTTCGGGCCCGTGTTCTCGCGCGTGATCGTGTGCACTGCGTTCGAGCGCAGTGGATGCTCGATCGTCGCGCGCTCGGTGCCGGTCTTCAGTGCTGCGTAAATTCGTGCCGGGTGCAGGGGAAAATGCTCTCCGACGCGGCAGGTGTAGACGGCGATGCCGGTGTCCTGGCAGACGAGGTTCTTGTCCGAGTCCGCGATCTGGACGTTCTTCAGGATCGTCTGCAGCACGCGCTGTCCGGGGACCGACGTCTCCTTTGTTGCCGCATCGGCCAACGCGTCACGGAGGTCCTGCGGAATGTCCTTCAGCGCCCAGACGTAGAGGTACGCCGCCGCGTCTTCGACGGCGGCTTCGAGATCGGTGGTGGTGATCGTGCTCATGCGCGCGCTGCCGCCTTTCCGGCACGGCGTCCGAAAACGCAGCATTCGAGCAGGGAGTTGCCCATCATGCGGTTGCGTCCGTGGGTGCCGCCGGCGATCTCGCCGCACGCGTACACGCCCTCGAGCGTCGTCTGCGCGTCGGTGTCGATGACGAGGCCGCCGTTCTGGTAATGGAGGACGGGGTAGGTGAGGATGCGTTCCTCGAGCGGATCGATCCCGCCCGCACGGTACCGGCGCAGCATGTACGGGAGGGAGACGTTGGCGTCGTCTTCCGGTATCCGAGTGGTGTCGAGGTAGACCGCGGGGCGGCCGTCGGGCGTCTCGACTCCCTTGCCCTGTTCGACCTGCTCGAAGATCGCCTGGCTGACTGCGTCGCGCGGGCCGAGCGAGTCGGTGAACTCCTCGCCGTCCGCGTTCAGGAGTACGGCACCATACGCACGCGTCGTCTCCGGGATCGAATAGCCCTGCATGTTCGGCGGCCACGCACCGCCGTTCGGGTGGTACTGCAGCGCGTCGAAGTCGCGCAGCTCGGCGCCGAGATCGACCGCCATCTGCGTCACCTCGCCGGTCGCACCGGGGTGGTTCGTCGAAAGCTCGCCGCGTTCCTCGGCGACGCGGTAGCACCGCCCGCCCGCTGCGAGGACCACCGTCGTGGCGTCGATCGTGTGGTCCCCGCAGCGTGCACGCCAGCCGTTCTCGGTCCGCGCGAGCTCGGCGAGCGGTGATTTGGGAAAGGTGTGGATGTCGGACCCCTCGACCGCCTCGCGCAGGGCCGTGGTGATCGCGTGGCCGGTGCGGTCGCCGACCTGCAGCAGCCGCTTGCGAGAGGCGCCGCCGCAGCGCGCGACGCGGTAGCCGCCGTTCTCCCGCGTGAACTCCACGCCGAGCTCCTCGAGCCAGTGAATCGCCGACGGGGCCTCCGAGGTGAGGATCTCGACGAGTTCGCGATCGGCGGTCTCATGGGAGGACTTCCAGACGTCCTCGGCGTGCTGCCCGGGCGAGTCGTCCTCGCCGAAGGCAGCCTGGATGCCGCCCTGCGCCTTGGCGGAGTTACAGGACTGCAGCGCTCCCTTCGTCGCCACGGCCACTCGCGCGCCGGCGCGTTGGGCCGAGACGGCGGCCGCGAGGCCGGAGGCGCCGCTGCCGATCACGAGCACGTCGAAAGAGGAGTCCGCCACGACCCACAGACCCTACCACGCAGAGGCTAATTCGTGTGATTAGTAGATGTTATGCAGGAGCTGCTCGACGTCGGCCGCGGACGCCTGCCGCGGATTGGCCTTCGCGCCGGCGCGCTCGACCGTCGCCGCAGCGATCTCCGAGAGGTCTTCTTCCGGAATGCCGAAGTCGCGGAGCCGCTCGAAGCCGCCGAGCCTCGCGAGCTCCTCGACGTCCGTCCCCACGGCGTCGTGGAAGCGCTGCACTGCGTCGGGAGCAACCTCCGCGTTGAAACGCAGAGCTGGAGGCAGGCAGAGTGCGTTCATCGCCCCGTGGGGAAGCCCGTACCGGCCACCGAGCGCCTGGGCCATCGCGTGACCAAGCGCGAGCATCGAACCACCGAGCGCGGCGCCGGCGTGCATTGCGCCCTCGAGCAGCTTCGTGCGCGCATCGAGGTCGTGCGGCGCGGCGACGACGCGCGGCAGCCACTCGCCGATCAGGCTCGCGCCGGTGAGCGCCTCCTCGTCCGCCTTCGGGTTGTGGCCCTGCACGTACAGCGCCTCGGCGCAGTGGGCGAGCGCGTTCATGGCGGTGCCGACCGTTTCCTCGCGCGCTAGCGAGAGCGTCAGCTCGGGCTCGTACACGATGCCGCGCAGGTGCGCGCCGGAGCCACCGCCTTTCATCCTGCGTTCGGGATCGCGGACGCCGAAGTACGGCGTCCACTCGGCACCCGAGTACGTCGTCGGGACGGACACGAGCGGAACCTCGGCCTCCGCCGAGATCGCCTTGCCGAGGTCGATCGCGCTGCCGCCCCCGACCGCGACGACGCCGTCGTCCGCGTGCGCCGACGCCTCGGCGATCCGCTCGGACGGCACCTCCGTCCAGCGCGCTGCGGGGCGCACGCCGAGGTTCGTGTCCGACCAGCGGCTGCTCGCAACGAGCAGCGGGTGGCCGATACGCAGGTCGGCCAACACCGTGGGAAGCTCATGCAGGCCCCAGCGGACGATCACGCAGGCACGTGCTCCCGCGCGAAGGCGACGAACGCGCGGACGGCCCGAGTCTCGCTGCGGCCGCTCGCGCGCGCCAGGAAGATCTCGCGCACCGGATCGAGGTCGCGCACGCGCGCCGTCGCCAGCGCACCGGCGGCGAGGTCGCCCTCGATCGCCAGGCGGGAGATGAAGGTCACGCCGTGCCCTGCGAGCACCGCGCTGCGCACGGACTCCTGCAGCCCGAGCTCGAGGCGGACGTCGAGATCGCGCAGCCGCGTGCCGGCCTTGCGCAGCTCGTCCTCGAGCACCTGGCGGACGCCGGCGCCCTCCTGCATGACGATCAACGGCTCGTTTCGCAGCTGCTCCAGGGTGACCGTCTTGCGTGCGAACGGATGGTCCGGCGGGCAGGCGAGCACGACCTCGTCCCGGAAGAACGGCTCGAAGGTGACACCGCGATGGCGGCGGCCGGCGCCGACGATGCCGAGCTCGAGCTCGCGGTCGGCGACCTGAGCGACCACCGTCTGGGTGTCGGAGACCGAGAGGCGGACGCGTACGTCGGGATGCCGTTCCTGGAACTCGCACAGCAGCACCGGCACGACGCTGCCGCCGGGACCAGTCGACGCGCCGAGCTCGAGCGTCCCGCCGACGGAGCCCTCGTTGTCGGACTCGAGCTCTTCCAGCAGCTGCTCCTCGAGCTGGAGCAGGCGCTGCGCGGATGCGTAGAGCCGTAGTCCGGCTTCGGTCGGCTCGACGCGCCGCCCGGAGCGATCGAGCAACTGCCGCCCGAGCCGGTGCTCGAGCGAGCGAATCTGCAGGCTCACGGCCGGCTGCGTGACGCCGAGCCGCTCCGCCGCCTGCGAGAAGCTCCTGCGCTCGACGACGGCGCAGAATGCGGCCAGCTGACGCGTGTCCATAAGCGTTCATTATGACGCCGAGGCGAGCCTCTACGATCTGCGGGTGGCCGCTGCTCCCAGCCCGAGCGACTCGCTCAACCTGCGGTTCTCGGAGCTGACGGAGGCGACCCCGGCCCGCCGACGTGACGGGGTTCTGCGCGCGCTCGACATCGTCGTTTCAGCCGTCTTTGTCCTGCTGACGCTACCGCTGACGATCCCGATCGCGCTGCTGGTCCTCGCGACGAGCGGGCGGCCGTTGTTCTACCGCGGAGAGCGCGTCGGCCGCGGCGGATACATCTTCGAGATGCGGAAGTTCCGGACACTTCGTCCAGGCGCAGAGGAACGGCTCGGCCCATACCTCGGGGAGGAGCTCGTCCGCCGCACGCGCGCCGAGACGACCCGCGTCGGCGCGTGGCTCCGGGCGACGCAGCTCGACGAGCTCCCGCAGCTCGTCAACGTGCTGCGCGGCGACATGAGCCTCGTCGGCCCGCGGCCGATCCGCCCGCGCTTCTTCGAGGAGCTCGCGTCCGAGCTGCCGGCGTACTGGCAGCGGCTCGTCGTCCGGCCCGGCCTGACCGGCTTCGCGCAGGTGCGGCGCGGCTACGAGACCTCGATGGCGGAGAAGCTCGCACACGACCTGGAGTGGATCGCCGACCGCTCCGTGCGGCTCTACCTCCGCACCGTCGCAACGACGGCGCTGCGCGTCCTGGGGCAGCTCCTGCGCGGGCTCAGATATCGAGGCGGGCGTCCTCGAGATCGAGGTCGCGCCGAACGCGATTGACGACGTCGCCGCTGATGACGCCGTCCCGCCCGAGCTGCGTCACTGTCGCACGCTCCGCGTCCAGCAGCTCCCGCCGCAGCCGCTGATAGGCGAGCGACTGCTCCTCGATCGCCCCGTCGGCCTCCTCATCGAAGCGCGACGCGAAGCGGTTGCGCCGAAAGCCGTACAGCCCGCGCATCCGCTCGACCGTGTCCTCGCGAACCCAGTCTTCCTCGACCAGCTCGTCGAGGCGCGCCAGCGCCGCTTCGGCAGCGCGTATACGCGCCTTCGCATCCTCCCTCTCCTCCCTGTGGTCCGACTCGATCCTGAGCATGCGGATCAGCGGCGGCAGTGAGAGGCCTTGCAGGACGAGCGTCCCGAGGATCACGCAGAACGTCAAAAAGATGATCAGGTCGCGATCGGGGAACGCCCCGCCGGCGTCCATCGTCAGCGGGATCGCCAGCGCGGCGGCGAGCGACACGGCGCCCCGCATCCCCGCCCACGAGAGCAAGAACGTCTGCGAGAAAGGCTTCGGCGACGTGCGAGTGCTCGAGAACCAGTACGGCACGTTCGAGAAGATCGGCAGCCACAGGATCCGGGTGAGGATCACGGTGCCCGTGACAAGTGTGGCGTAGAGCGCGAGCTCGCCCGAGGAACGCCCGGTCAACGTGTCGAGGATGCGCGACAGCTGCAGTCCCACGAGCCCGAAGAGCAGCGCGTTGAGGACGAACGCAAGGATCTCCCACATCGCGAAGCCCTGGAGCCGCGTCTGAACGGACGTCAGCTCCGGCGTCCGCCAGCCGAGATAGACGCCTGCCGTCACCACGGCAAGCACCCCTGACGCCTCGGCGGCACTCGCCGGGATGAAGGCGGCGTAGCCGGTCATCAGGGAGATCGTCACCTCGACGGGCGGATTGTCGAGCCGTTTCCGCACCTCGGCGATCACCCAGCCGACGACGAGTCCGATCCCGATACCGCCGACGACGCTCCAGGCGAAGCGCCACGACGCTTCGCCGAGCGAGAAGGTCCCCGACACCGCCGCGACGATCGCCACCCGATACAGGACGAGCGCCGTGCCGTCGTTGACGAGGCTCTCGCTCTCGATGACCGAGACGAGCCGCCTGGGCACGCCGAGGCGCCTCATGATTGCGGTCGAAGCGATGGGATCCGTCGGAGCGACGACCGCGCCGAGCACGAACGCCGCGCTCCACGGCAGGCCGTCGATCGCCGCGTGCGCGACGACGGCGACCGTGACGGTCGTCGCGACGACGAGCCCGACGGCGAGGATGCCGATGGCGCGGGCGTTGGCCCGGAGATCGCGCAACGGCGTCCCGAAAGCGGAGAGGTAGAGCAGCGGAGGCAGCACCGCGACGAGAACCACGTCGGGTGGGAGCTCGAGCACGGGAACGCCCGGGACGAAGCCAAGCGCCAGTCCGCCCAGAACGAGGAAGATCGGGTAGGGGATCCGCAGCGCCGGCGCCGCGATCAGCAAGGCGGCGAGCCCGACGAGCAGCGCCAAGAGGATGAGCTGGTCGTGGGTCGTGAAGTCCACGGCGCGAGCCTACGTCCTGCCTAGACTCCTGCCCATGTGCGGGATCTGCGGAGTCGCCTCCGCGAACGGCTCTGCCGATCCGGAGCGCGTCGCGCGCATGAGCGCGACGCTCGTCCACCGCGGGCCGGACAGCTCGGGGGAGTTCAGCGACGACACAGTCGCGCTCGCCGCCAGGCGGCTCTCGATCATCGACCTCGAGACCGGCGACCAGCCCATTGCCAACGAGGACGGGACGCTGCACGTCGTGCAGAACGGCGAGATCTACAACTACCGGGAGCTGCGGGGGGAGCTCGAGCGCACCGGACATCGCTTCCGGACGCACGGCGACACGGAGGTGCTGCTGCACTTGTACGAGGAGCACGGCGACGGATTCGCCGCGCGCCTGCGTGGCATGTTCGCCCTCGCGATCTGGGATGCGCCACGCCGCCGGCTTCTGCTCGCGCGCGACCGGTTCGGGATCAAGCCGCTGTACTACCGCGACGCGGACGGCGAGCTCGCCTTCGCCTCTGAGCTGCGTGCGCTCCCGCGCGGCGAGATCGACCTCGACGCGCTCGAGGCGTTCCTCGCGTTCAACTCGATCCCCGCACCGCTGACGATCTTCCGCGAGGTGCGCAAGCTGCCGGCCGGACACCTCCTGGTCTGGGAGGACGGTCGCGTCCGGCTGGAACGTTTCGCGCGCCCCGCGCCCGTGCCGGTCGACGAGCTGCGCGACGACGACGAGGCGGAGCTCGTCGAGGAGCTGCGCTCGCGGCTGCGCGACTCGGTGCGTGCCCACCTCGTCAGCGACGTCCCGGTGGGCGTGCTGCTCTCCGGTGGCGTTGACTCGGCGCTCCTGGCTGCGCTCGCGGCGGAGGAGAGCTCGGAGCCGCTGCGGACGTTCTCGATCGGCTTCGAGGAGCGCTCCTTCGACGAGCTCGCCGACGCCCGGCGCGTCGCCGAGCGTTACGGGACGCAGCATCGCGAGCTCGTTCTGCGTCCCGACGCAGCGCTGCTGCTGCCGGCGCTCGCGGAGGCTTTCGACGAGCCGTTCGCCGATTCGTCCGCACTGCCGACGTACCTCGTCTCGGAACTGGCTGCGACCGACGTCAAGGTCGCTCTTTCGGGCGAGGGCGGGGACGAGCTCTTCGGCGGCTACTACACATATGCCGCCGACCTGCTCGCCGCACGTGTCGGCGGGCTGGCGCGGCTCGCGCGTCCGCTCGTCGAGCGCCTGCCGAGCTCGAGCCGGAAGGCGAGCTTCGACTACCGGGCGAAGCGCTTCGTGCGCGCCGCGCACCTGCCGCCGCTCGAGCGCCACCACGGCTGGAAGGAGATCTTCTCCGCCGACGCACGCGCCGAGCTGACCGGACGCCGCCCGCAGTTCGATCCCGCCGACCTGCTACGCGTGCGCTACCTCGAGACCGAAAGGGCCGACGAGCTCGCGCGCCTGCAGGACGTCGACCTGGGCACGTACCTCGTCGACGACCTGCTCGTGAAGACGGACCGGGCGTCGATGGCGTATTCGCTCGAGGCTCGCGTTCCGTACCTGGACACCGTCGTGACGAACCTCGCGCTCGCATTGCCGACCAGGCACAAGGTGCGCGGCCTCTCGAAGAAGGTGCTGCTGCGCAAGGCAGCCGAGCCGCTGCTGCCGGGCGAGATCGTGCACGGAAAGAAGCGCGGCTTCTCGATCCCGGCCGCGGCCTGGCTGCGCGGCGAGCTCGTGCCGTTCGCCCGGGAGACACTGTCTGCGGACACGCTCGCGCGGCAGGGCTTCTTCCAACCGGCCGTCGTGCAGCGGCTTTTGGACGACCACGTGGCGGGGCGCGAGGATCTCAGCCGTCAGCTCTGGGGATTGCTGGCATTCACGCTCTGGCACGAGCGCCACGTCGAGCGCACGCCGAGCGACGTCCGTATGCCGGAACTTCTCGCGGAGCGCTGATGCCCAAACAGCTCGTCGTCCACGTGGTCGGCGCCCGGCCGAACTACATGAAGGTTGCCCCCGTCTACGCAGCCCTCGAGCAGCGCGGAAACGTCGAGCAACGGCTCGTGCACACGGGCCAGCATTACGACGCACTGCTGAAGGACGTCTTCTTCGCAGAACTGCCGCTGCCCAGGCCACACGTCCAGCTCGAGGCGCGCACGACCGAGACGGCATTCGACGAGCTCGAGCGAGCCTTCGCCGAGCTGGGGCCCGATCTTGTCGTCGTGGCCGGCGACGTCAACTCGACGCTCGCCGGCGCGACCGCCGCGCGTCGCTGCGGAATTCGCGTCGCCCATATCGAGGCCGGTCTACGGAGCCGCGACTGGACGATGCCGGAAGAGGTCAACCGCGTAATCACCGATCACCTCTCGGCGCTGCTCCTGACGACCCTGCCGAGCGGCGACGAGAATCTGCACAAGGAACACATCCCGCCGCAGCGCGTGGCGCGCGTCGGCAACACGATGATCGACACGCTTCGCGCAAGCGAAGAGGCTGCCCGCGCTCTCGAGCCCTGGCGGGAGTTCAACCTCGAGCCCCGGGCATACATCCTGGTCACGCTGCATCGTCCAGCGCTCGTCGACAATCCCGAGCTCCTCGCAAGGGCGATCGCTGCGCTGGATCAAGTGGCTGAAGACATCCCCGTGATCTTCCCGATGCACCCCCGCACTCGAAAGAACCTCACAAGGGAACCGGACCGGGTCCGGGTAGTCGAGCCATTGTCGTACCGACCCTTTCTCGGCCTGGAAGCTGAAGCTGGCGCGGTGATCACCGATTCCGCGGGAGTGCAGGAGGAGACGACCGTCCTCGGTATTCCCTGTTTCACCCTGCGAAAGGTCACCGAGCGACCTGAAACACTGGACGGGACGAACAGGTTGCTCGGCCTGGATCCCGACGCTCTGCGCGAGGTCACGTCGCTGCTCGACACGCCCTTGCCCGGGGCCATCCCACCGCTCTGGGACGGCCACGCGGGCGAACGTGCCGCCGCGGAGATCGAGGGTGCCCTCTGAAGGTCTGGGTGGACATGACCGCGTCGGCGCACGTGCTCGTGTTCCGTCCCCTGATCCAGTTGCTGCGCGAGCGGGGCGACGAGGTCGAGATCACGGCACGCGACTACGCGCAGACGCTTCAGCTGCTCGAGCTGCACGGGCTCGAGGCGACGGTGATCGGCCGGCACGGCGGACGCTCACGCCTCGGCAAGGCGCGCTCGCTCTTCTCACGACTGCACGCCTTGCGCAGCTGGGCGCGACCACGTGACTTCGACCTGGCGCTCGCGCACGGGTCCCACGAGCTGACGGTGAGCGCCCGGCGGCTCGGCATTCCGAGCGCGACGACGCACGACTACGAGTTCGCCACGCTCCAGCACCACCTCGGGATGCGCGCGGCGACGAAGGTCGTCGTGCCGGAGTCGATTCCCGTCGAGCGGCTCGCACGCTTCGGCGTCAGGCCGCCGAAGCTGCTGCACTATCCGGGGCTGAAAGAGGAGTACTACCTCTCGGACTTCGATCCTGACGTGAGCATGCTCGAGCGCCTCGGCGTCGACCGCAGCCGCGTGCTCGTCGTGCTACGGCCGCCGCCCGACGTGTCGCTCTACCACCGCCACTCGAATCCGCTCTTCCCGCAGACACTCGACTACCTCGGGGCGCATCAGGAGGTCCAGGCCGTCGTCCTGCCGCGAACGGAGGACCAGCGCGAGTTCGTGCGAGGCCTCGCGCTGCCCTCGACGATCGTCCCCGACCGCGCAGTCGACGCGCAGAGCCTGATCGCGCTCGCCGACGTCGTGGTCTCGGCCGGCGGGACGATGAACCGCGAGGCGGCAGCGCTCGGCGTTCCGGTCTACACGACGTACGGCGGCCGGCTGGGCGGCGTCGACGAGGAGCTGATCCGCGAGGGACGGCTGAAGCCGCTCACCGATCCGCGCGCGCTCGCACTGGAGAAGCGCTCGGAGGACTCAGGCGGCCGGGTCCGTCGCGACCCGCAGGTCATGCTCGACCTGCTGCTGACGGCGCTCGCTTAGTCATCGCCCCACCCGTACATGACTTCGGCGCGCCTGCGCGTGCCGCCGGCGGCGCTGTAGACCTTGTTCGCGGGAACGTTGTCGTCGTCGGTGAGCGCCCACATCCCCCGGGCCCCGCGGGTCTGCGCGAGCTGCC
>WNGB01009404.1_pt1 | contig 13705 bp, 8 predicted proteins | sample 5400681 | NCBI WGS metagenome assembly WNGB01 (sample SAMN13153367, study PRJNA577476) | soil metagenome | isolation source: 115 cm soil or saprolite under grassland replicate 2 | place: USA:California | collected 2016-06-15 | reverse complement strand
GGCCTGTCCGGCTGTACGATCGACCGGTATGCCGACTGGTTCGTGGTGCAGTTCACGGCTCTGGGCATCGCGCAGCGGCGCGACGTCATCGCCGACTGGCTGATGGAGCGTTACCGGCCGCGCGGCGTGTACCTGCGGACGGAACGCGGTATCGGCAAGCTGGAGGGGCTACAACTGGAAGATGGGCCGCTGCGCGGCGAGACGCCGTCCGAGCCGATCACGGTCGAGGAGGATGGGCTGCGGTTCCTGGTGCATCTGGCAGAAGGGCAAAAGACGGGGTTTTACCTGGATCAGCGCGACAATCGGCGCGCGGTGGCTCAACTGGCCGCAGGGCGGCGCGTGCTGGACGCCTTCTGCTACACGGGCGGCTTCGCGGTGTACGCAGCGCGGGCCGGCGCGAAGGAAGTGGTGGGCGTGGACGTGTCGCAGCCGGCGCTGGCGCTCGCCCTGGCCAACGCAGAGTTGAACGGACTATCCGGCCTGTCGTTCGTGCGTGACGACTGCTTCGATCAGCTGGATGCGCTCGTTGCCGCAGGCGAGCGCTTTGGGATGGTCGTGCTGGATCCGCCGAAATTTGCGCGGGCGCGGCATGCGATCGACGAGGCGCTGCGCGGCTATCGGCGGTTGCAGTCGCAGGCGCTGCGGCTGCTCGAACCGGACGGTATTCTCGTCACCTGCTGCTGTTCCGGCCTGATCGACCTGGCGATGCTGGAGGAGGGACTGGCGCAGCTGGCGGAGGAGATGGGTCGCGAGATCCAGCTCCTGGAGCGGCGCGGCCAGGCGCCGGATCATCCCGTCGCCGTCACCTGTCCGGAGTCGAATTATCTGAAATGCCTGATTTGTCGCGTCTGGTCGTAATCACGGCGCGGGAAATGATGCCCACAGACGCACGCCCTGCCGGTCGGATTGGGATGGAATGACGCCCCCGGGAAGGATCGTCGTGTACATTGATAGTGGTCGGTTTCCGTTGTCGTCCAGGTGCCACCCATTCAGGAGGGAGACATGGGCATACTACCTGACTGGCAAATCGAGCGCGATATCAAGATCGAGCCCTTCGCCACCAGCGCCGTTCGACCTGGGAGGATTTCCTACGGGCTGACGAGCTACGGCTACGATGTGCGCCTCGGCCGACACTTCAAGGTCTTCAACCCGTACCACGAGGTGAAGAGCCTTACCAAGGAGGCCGCGGCGTGGGTCGCCGGCATCATCGACGGCGAGGGCAACTGCAAGAACGAGGAGGACCACAGTCGTGGCCAGCAGATCGCGCTGACCGTCACCAACACGGACCTCCCGACTCTGGAGACGCTCCTCAACCTGACCGGCGTGGGGCACATCTACACGCGCGGCCGGGAGAGCGAGCGGCACAAGGAGACCTACGACTGGAAGGTCACCAAAGCCCGACACGTCCAAGAACTGCTGGTGAAGGTCATGCCGTACATGGTCACGAAAAAGGACCAGGCTATGGCCGTCATTCAGAGAACCTTCAAGCGGGCCGGGATGCCGGTCGTCGATCCGAAGCACTTCGACCAGGCGGCCTTCGTCGATATTGACCTCTCCGCCGAAGGATCGCCCGACCACATCGTAATCCCGCCGAACAGTTTCGCCCTCGCGGAGACCGTCGAATACTTTGAGATCCCAAGAGATATTCTATGTATTTGTGTCGGAAAAAGCACTTACGCGCGTTGCGGGATTATCTGCAATGTAACGCCACTAGAGCCCGAGTGGCGCGGCAAGATCACCATCGAGATCAGCAACACGACGCCGCTGCCGGCCAAGATTTATGCGAATGAAGGGATCGCTCAAATCCTCTTCTTCCGCGGCGAAGCGGTCTGCCGGACCAGTTACGCCGACAAGAAAGGCAAGTACCAGGATCAGCAAGGCTTGACGTTGCCCTTCGTGCCGGGGTCAAACGGGAAGTGACTGCTCGGATCGCGTTGCGTATAACGGCCGTGCGGTTTCAACCGAGTCTTATCACCGGGAGACCCCAATGGCTGTCGTGCGCCGCCGCACCGTTTGCCGTCTGGCTGCCGTGCTGTCCTGCCTCGTCGTCCCGATCGCTCTGAGTGGCGTCGGAGCTGGCGAGGGCACGGACGCAGGTCGCTTGACCATCGACCGCATTTTTCACTCCAGCGACTTCCAGGCAGACTCTCACGGCCCGGTCCGCTGGCTCTCGAAACGCTCGGGCTTCACCACGAAAGAGCCGTCGGAGCAGCACAAGGGCGCGCACGACCTCGTCCGCATCGACCCCGCCTCCGGCAAACGCGAGATTCTCGTCCCCGCGGGACAGCTTACTCCCACCGGGGCATCGTCGCCATTACGGATCGAGGATTATGAATGGTCCGACGACGAGGCCCTGCTGTTGATTTACACGAACACGCAGCGTGTCTGGCGGCGAAACACGCGCGGCGATTACTGGCTTTTCGACGTCAGCAGCCGCGAGCTGCACAAACTCGGCGGCGGGGGCGCTCCGTCCACGCTCATGTTCGCCCGCTTCTCGCCCAATGGCCGCAAGGTCGCCTACGTCCGTGACCGCGACATCTACGTCGAGGACGCCGGGACGCGCAAGATCACCCGGCTGACGACCGCCGGCGCACCGACCATCATCAACGGCACTTCCGACTGGGTCAACGAGGAGGAGTTCGACCTGCGCGACGGTTTCCGCTGGAGCCCCGACGGCAGCATGATCGCGTTCTGGCAGTTCGACACGAGCGGCGTGGACGACTATTACCTCGTCAACAACATCGGCGGCCTGTCGCAGCAACTCAAGCGCTTCAAGTATCCCAAAACGGGCCGACCCAACTCCGCGTGTCGCGTCGGCGTCGTCGCCGTTCCGGATCGGTGGGCGCCGGCGTCGAAGCCGCCCGTCGTGACCTGGCTTGACGTGCCCGGCGACCCGCGCGAGCACTACATCCCGCGCATGGACTGGGCCGGCGGCGACTCCGGCGAGATCGTCCTGCAGCAGATGAACCGCGTTCAGAACACCAACAAGGTGATGCTCGCCCATCCGCGCAGCGGCCAGGTGCGAACGCTCCTCACCGAGCAAGACAAGGCGTGGGTGGACGTGCATGATCATCTGCAATGGCTCGATGATGGCAAAAAGTGCCTCTGGTTGAGCGAGCGCGACGGCTGGCGGCGCGTGTATGTGGTGTCGCGCTCGGGGACACCAATCAAGGCCATCACTCCGGCGGGCGTCGATGTGATCGACGTGGCGAAGGTGGACGAAAAAAATGGCTGGCTGTATTACCTCGCGTCGCCGCAGAATGCCACCCAGAAGTACCTCTACCGCGTTCGCCTCGACGGTGGGACCGCTCAACCAGTGACGCCGCTCAGTCAAAAGGGGACGCACACGTACGACATCTCGCCCGACGCGCGTTGGGCTCTGCACACGTTCTCGACCATCGACACGCCGCCGGTCGTCAACCTGATCAGTCTTCCGGAGCACAAGGTCGTACGGCCGTTCGTCGAGAACAAGCAACTCCACGAGAAGGTGAAGGCCCTCAAGCGCCGCCCAACGGAGTTCTTTCGTATTGACATCGGCGATGGCGTCGAACTGGACGGCTGGTGCATCAAGCCGCCGGACTTCGACCCGAGCAAGCGTTACCCGGTCCTGTTCCACGTCTACGGCGAGCCTGCGGGGCAGACCGTTCTGGACTACTGGTCCGGAAGCACGTGGTCCGGAGAGACCTATCTCTGGCACCAGCTGCTGGCGCAGTCGGGCTACCTGGTGATGAGCGTGGACAACCGCGGCACGCCGGCGCCGCGCGGGCGCGACTGGCGGCGGGCTGTCCATCGTCAACTCGGTATCCTCGCGTCGAAAGAGCAGGCCGCCGCGGTGCGTGGCATCCTCAAACGGTGGGCGTTCGTCGATCCGGGTCGCGTTGGGATCTGGGGATGGAGTGGCGGCGGCTCGATGAGCCTCAACGCGATCTTTCGCGAGCCCGAGTTGTACCACACGGCGATGGCGGTGGCGCCGTGCAGCAACGAGCGCTACTACGACACCATCTATCAAGAGCGGTACATGGGTCTGCCGCGCGATAATCCCGAAGGCTACCGCGAGGGCTCGCCCATCACGCACGCTCACCGCCTGAAGGGGAACCTCCTCATCGTCCACGGCACCGCCGACGACAACGTCCACTACGCCAACACCGAGGCGCTGGTCAACGAACTGATCGCCGCCAACAAGCACTTCACGATGATGGCGTACCCTAACCGCAGTCACAGCATCGACGAGGGGACGAATACCCGGCGTCACCTGTTCGGCCTGCTGACACGCTACCTGCACCAGAACTTACCCCCCGGCGCCAAGGGCAAGTGAGCTGCGCCCCGACACCTACGTGCCTTGCAGCGCAGAAGGCGCCTGTCGAGGAGCGGGTGATTGCTCGGGCGGCGCCGGCCGGGTGAAGTCGATGCTGAACCAGTCGTTGGCGCGGACGTGAATCGGCCGCGTGTCGTTGACCGTCTGGCCATCGGCAGCGCGGTAGCGCACCGAAATCAGGTAGGTGAAGCTCTTCCCGGGTGTCAGCGGCGGCGAGGCGAACTCGCGCACCGAGCCGCTTTGGGTTGTGCGCATGCCATCGACCCACACCTCAGCATTCTCCGGCACTGTGAGTCGCAGGTGGGCGGCGTTATCGGCTGGCGGCGCATCTTCCGGCACCGCGCTCGGAACGGCGGGAGTGGCGTATACGGGCGGCGGACTCACCACGATCGGCCGTGGGGCGTACCCGTAGGCTCCGTAGTACGGAGCGTAAACTCCGTAACCGCCATAGGGATACCCATAGAAGCCAATACCGATCCCGAAACTGTAGTATGGGCGATACGCATAGGGGCGATACCCGCCATAGTAGCCTCTGGGGTAGTAACCGCCACGATAGGCGACGCCAGGATACGCTCCGCCACGGTAGACACTCCCCGGAGGAACACCCCCGCGCCCCCCACGTTGGGCCAGGGCCTCGTTGCCGCTCAGGACCAATGCCACCAGAACGGCGGTCCCACCAAGCCACCAGAATCGTCTCAACATGACCATCCTCCAGGGAATTGCTTGCCTTGAATTGCCTTGACGAGCCTGCCCGGTTCGGCAGATGCACGAACGGTTCCGCGCCCCGATCAGGCTCAGAAGATAGTCTTCCACGCGTTGAGCAGCGGTGTGCTCGGGCCACGAGAGAATTCGTCGTCTTTCCGTTGCCGAGCGGGGTGAGAGCCAGGAGGGATCGCTACAACCGCGGCGGCTTGCCAGTTCGCGCGGGGCCACAAGTTGAGAGCAACACATCGCCTCGCGTTTTTCCTTGAGGCCGGGGAAGATCGCAGGCTACCATGCTGCAGGCAGAAACCCCCGGGCCTTTGTGGAGGACGACCATCATGGTCAAGGTGTGGTGTGGGTTGCTGGGTTGCGTGCTGGCATTGACGCTCGTGGCCGGGCCGGTGACGACTGCCGGTCCGCCCGCGAAAGATGGGCTGACGGCGAAGGTCGATAAGCTCTTTGCAAAGTGGGATAAGCCCGATGCGCCCGGCTGTGCCCTGGCCATTGTCAAGGACGGGGAGGTCGTCTACAAGCGCGGCTACGGCATGGCGAGTCTGGAACAGGCGGCCCCCATCGGCACCGGCACGCTGTTCCTGATCGCGTCGGTGTCGAAGCGGTTCACGGTCTTCCTGATCATGCTCCTCGCCCAGGGCGGGCGGCTATCGCTCGACGACGACGTGCGCAAGCACATCCCGGAGTTGCCGAACCTTGGCAAGACGATCACGATTCGCCATCTGATCCACCATACGAGCGGCCTGCGCGAGGAACTGGACGTGCAAGCCCTGCTCGGGCGCGGCATGGAGGACGTGATGACCGAGCGCGATTTCCTCAGCTGGGTGCGCGATCAGAAGGCGCTGAACTTCGAGCCGGGCAGCCAGCACCTGTACTGCAACACCGGCTACAGCCTGCTCGGCCTGATCGTGCAGCGCGCCAGCGGCAAGTCGGTGCGCGCCTACGCCGAGGAGAAGGTGTTCGGCCCGCTCGGCATGAAGAACACGATCTTCCGCGACGATCACCGCATGGTCATCAAGAACGCCGCCACGTCCTACGCGCCCCGGCCCGGCGGCGGTTTGCAGAGGATCAACGTCGCCTACGCGATGGCCGGCGCCACGAACCTCTTCACCACCGTCGAGGATCTCGCCCGTTGGGACCAGAATTTCTACGACGGCCGCGTCGGCGGCAAGGCGCTGATCGAGGACATGCTCCGCAAGGGCCGCCTCAACAACGGCAAGGAGATCGCCTACGCCGGCGGGCTGAGCCATGAGGACTATCGCGGTCTGAAAACGGTTCGACACGACGGCTCGCACGGCGGCTTCCGCTCGACGATCCTGCGTTTCCCGGAGCAGCGATTTTCGGTAATTATCCTCGCCAATGTCGCCGATTCTCAGCCGAGCCTGTTGGCGAAGAAGATCGCCGATCTGTACCTGGCGGACAAGTTCAAGCCCACGCCGGTGAGGCTGGACGGCATCAAGGTAGCCGCGAAGATCCTGGACGGTTATGCCGGCAGCTACAAGATGGCGCCCGGGCTGATCATGGATTTCCGGCGCGAGGGCGAGCAACTGGTCGCGTCGGTGCCGGGGACGAAGTGGCTGCTGGAGGCGGCGTCCGAAACGGAGTTCTTCGCGAAGGCGGCCCCGTTGCGCTGTCGCTTTGTCAAGTCGGCCGAGGGGCAGGTCGAGAAAGTCGTCGGCGCGCTCGGCAGTCAGGATCTCGCGGGCCGGCCGATCCGACCCGCGAAGCTGACGCCGGAGCAATTGAAGAGCTACGTGGGCGACTATTACAGCGACGAGTTGCGCGTGATCTACACCGTCTCGGTGCGCGATGGCAAGTTGCTGGTACGCCACCCGCGGGGAGAAACGCCCGTGCAGGCGTGGGAAGGCGAGGAGTTCAGCGGCGGACTCGGCACACCCTTCCGGGAGATGCAGTTCACGCGCGGTGTAGGTAAGCAGGTGAACGGCTTCCTGGTGAGTACAGGCCGGCTTCGGAACCTGCGCTTCGCCAAAGTGGAGATCCGGCCAAATCCCTGATGAACGATCCGGAAAGTAATGATTAGCGACGCTTCGCAGAAGCGTTTTCGCGAAAACGCTTCTGCGAAGCGTCGCTAACCCTCGGGAGGGGACCATGTCGAGAAACGTGTTCCTGTGGGGGATCGCATTGTACTTGCTGACGGTGGCGTTCTTGCTGACCGATTGGCTGACCTTCGCACCGGGAGTTACAGAACGAAACTGCCGCCGCATTCGACCAGGAATGACTCCCGCTGAGGTGAAGGGCATTCTCGGCGGAGACGCATCGGACCCATTTGATGTTGTCACCTTATCAACCAGAGGAGTGGTCATCAGTTCTCGCAGAGCACGGACATGGCTACGGCAAGAACGCGGCGGGTGTATCGTTTACTTCAACTCCCAGGATCTCGTGGAATCCGCTGAGTGGGACGAACTCGGCCGCGTGGTCGGGTTTTGATACCGAACCGAGCCCCCCGCACCCCTGGACGGCGGCGCCGGAATTCCTTTGCCCCGCCGCGCCGCACGGGGCTACGATAAGCGGGTCGCCTCCCACACGGAGCCCGCACATGTCACGAACCCGCATCGCCGTCGTCGGCCGCACCGGTCGCGGCAACTACGGTCACGACATTGACACTGTCTGGCTCAACGTCCCGGATGTTGACATCGTTGCCGTCGCCGACGAACACGAGCAGGGCCGCGCCGCGGCCGTCAAGCGTCTCGGCGCGAAGAACGCCTACGCTGACTATCGCGCGATGCTCAAGAAGGAGCGGCCGCAGATCGTCAGCGTCGCCCCGCGCTTCCCCGATTGCCACCGCGACATGGTCATCGCCTGCGCCGAGGCGGGCGCCAGCATGCTCCTCGAAAAGCCGCTGTGCCGCAACCTCGCCGAGGCCGACGAGATGGTGACCGCCTGCGAACGCCATCACGTCAAATTGGCCATCGCTCATCAGACCCGCTACAGCCCGCGCCTGCAGCGCGTCCGCGAGATGATCGCCGCCGGCATGCTGGGCGACATCCTGGAGTTGCGCGGTCATGGCAAGGACGACGCTCGCGGCGGCGGTCAGGATCTGATGGTGCTCGGCACGCACGTCATGGACCTGATGCGCTTGCTCGCCGGCGAAGCCCGCTGGTGCTTTGCGCGCGTCGGCATGGCCGGCAAGGAGCGGGTCGTTCCCGCCACCCGTGCCGACGTCCGCGCGGGCAGCGAGGAGATCGGGCCGATCGCTGGCAACCACATTACTGCGACGTACGGCTTCGACCGGCGCGCCGTCGGCTACTTCAACACCTGCGTCGATCCGCCGAGCAAGGGGGCACGCTTCGGCCTGACGATCTTCGGCACGCGCGGCGTGATCCAGGTCACGACCGGCACGCTGCCCGCGGCGTATTTCCTGCCGGATGCCGGCTGGTTCCCTGGCCGCAGCCGCACCGCCTGGCAGGAGATCAGCAGCGCCGGCGTCGGCAAACCGGAGACGCTCAAGGACGGCTCGCTCCGCGCAGGCAATGTGCTGATCGCTCGCGACCTGATCGAGGCGGTCGCGAAGGATCGACAGCCCAAGGGCAGCATCTACGACGGCCGCGCCGCGCTGGAAATGATCCTCGCCATCTACGAGTCGCACCGCCTGCGCACGACGGTGGACCTCCCCTTGAAAAACCGCCGCCACCCCCTGACGATGCTCTGAGCACCAAGACTCACCCGCTTGCGGGTTAGCAGTGCCATCGCTAACCCGCAAGCGGGTCATACTGCGCCTCAACGATTCTCGGAGTCCCTGATGCGTTTTCTCCCGTTTGTCGCCGGCCTCGCCCTGCCGCTGCTGTTCGCCAATGCCGCCGCCGCTCAGCCCAAGAAAGACCCCTACGCGGCCCACATCGCCCCGACGCCGCCGCGCTCCCCCGCGGACGAGCAGAAAGCCTTCCACCTGCCGCCGGGCTTCGAGGCGCAACTCGTCGCGTCCGAGCCGGACATCCGCATGCCGATCAACATCGCCTTTGATGCCGCCGGCCGGCTCTGGGTCACGCAGTCGATCGAGTACCCCTTCCCCGCCAAGCCCGGAGCCCCGCCGCGCGACACGGTCAAAATCCTCGCCGACATCGGGAGCGACGGCCGCGCGAAGAAGATCACCACGTTCGCCGATGGCCTGAACATCCCCATCGGCGTGTTGCCAGTCCGCGACGGCGCCCTCGTCTACAGTATCCCGAACATCTGGCGTCTGCGCGACACGCAGGGGACGGGCAAGGCCGACAAACGCGAGGTGCTTTATAGCACGTACGGCTACAAGGACACGCACGGCATGACCGGCGAGTTCATGCGCGGCTTCGACGGCTGGGTGTATGCCTGCCACGGTTTCTCGAACACCTCGGCGCTCAAGGCGAAGGACGGCTCAGCCATCACGATGACCTCCGGCAACACTTATCGCATCAAAGACGACGGTACGCGCATCGAGCAGTGGACGTGGGGCCAGGTCAACCCGTTCGGCCTGGCCTTCGATCCGCTCGGCAATCTCTACTCGTGCGACTGCCATAGCCGGCCGATCTATCAACTCCTGCGCGGGGCCTATTATCCCAGCTTCGGCAAGCCGCACGACGGTTTGGGCTTCGGCCCGGAGATGCTGACGCACGACCACGGCTCGACCGCCATCGCCGGCATCGCCTACTACGCGGCAACGCACTTCCCGCAGGACTTCCGCGACAACATCTTCATCGGCAACGTGGTCACCAACCGCATCAACCGCGACCGCCTCGAACGGCACGGCTCGACGTACCGGGGCATTGCCATGCCCGACTTCCTGCGCTCCGACGACCCGTGGTTCCGCCCGGTCGATATCAAGCTCGGTCCAGACGGCGCTCTCTATATTGCAGATTTCTATACACGTATTATCGGCCATTACGAGGTGCCGCTGACCCACCCGCTGCGCACCAAGGATTACGGCCGGATCTGGCGTATCGTCTACCGCGGGCCCGATGGCAAGCTCGCCCCGCTGCCCGGAGACCTCTTGCACGCGGACCTCTCCGCCTTGGTGCGTGACCTGGGCGACGACAACCTGACGGTGCGCATGACCGCGACGGAGCAGCTCGTACAGCGCCGCGATCCGGAACTGGGCGGAGCCCTGTGGAAGCTGTTTATCCCCGGGAATCCGAACCCGTACCGGCGCGCCCACGGCCTGTGGGTGATGGAGCGGCGGGGCGGGGTGGAGGAGTTGCTGCTGGCCCCGGCCGCCAAGGATCCAGAGGCCGTCGTGCGCGTACAGGCGATGCGCGTCCTCAGCGAACGGAAGAGGCTGCAGAAGGCGGAACACGACCTGGTGCTGGCCGGCCTGAAAGATAAAGACGCCTTCGTGCAGCGGACGGCCGCCGAGGCGCTTGGCCAACACCCCGCCGCAGAGAACTTGCGACCGCTGCTCGACCTTCGCCACGCTGTGCCCGCCGCTGACACGCACCTGCTCCACATGACGCGCATGGCTCTGCGCAACCAGCTCAAGCCGAAAGCGACCTGGAAGGAGGTCTTCGAGAGGAAGTGGGACGAACGCGATGCCCGCGCCCTTGCCGACGTCTGTTTGGGCGTGCCCAGCGCCGAGGCTGCCCACTTCCTGTTGGCTCATGTCCAGCGCTACCCCGAACCGCGCGAAAAACTGCTCCGCTACGTCCATCACATCGCCCGCCATGCAACCGCCGAGAACTTTGACCGGCAGTTGGTGGAGCATTTCACGAAGGCCCACGACGGCGACCTCGGCCTGCAAGCCGCTCTCCTCAAAGCGATCCACAACGGCACGCAGGAGCGCGGCAAAGCTCAGAGCGAGGCTGTGGTTCTCTGGGGTAACCAGCTGACGACGCGATTGCTGACCTCGAAGCGCGGCCCCGAGGTGCTCGCCGGCATCGAGACGGCCGGACTGCTACGCAGCGAGGCGGCGACCGGGCAACTCCTGGCGCTCGTCGTGGACCTGAAGGCGCCGGAGGCCCAGCGCAAGGCGGCCGTCGTCGCCCTCGTCGCGATCAATCCCGCTCGTTCTATTGACGTGCTCGGTCGCCTCGCCGCCGACGCGAAGGCAGCGCTGCCGTTGCGCGAGCAAGTCGTCAACTCCCTCGGCGCCACGAATCGCCCGGAAGCCCACGCCGCCCTGCTCAAGGCGCTGGCGTCCGCACCGGCGCGGCTGGAAACGACCATCGCGAGCGCCCTCGCCGGCAGCCGCCAGGGTGCGGAGAAACTCCTGGACGCTGTCGCCGCCGGCAAAGCCTCGGCGCGACTGCTGCAGGATCGCGGCATCGCCGTGCGTTTGCAGCAGGCCAAGGTGCCGGACCTCGCCGCCCGTCTGGCGAAGTTGACGAAGGGCCTGCCGCCCGTCGATGAGCGTCTGGCCGAGGTGATGAACCGGCGGCGTGTCGCGTTTCTGGCCGCGAAACCGAACGTCGCACTCGGGGCCAAGGTCTTCGAGAAGAGTTGCGCCGGCTGCCATCAGATCGCCAACAAGGGCAGCAAGATCGGGCCGCAACTCGACGGCATCGGGCTGCGCGGCCTCGACCGCCTGCTGGAGGATATCCTCGACCCGAATCGCAACGTCGATCAGGCGTTCCGGGCGACCACGCTTACGCTGACGAACGGTCAACAAGTGATCGGCCTGTTGCTGCGTGAGGAAGGGGCCGTGCTGGTCATGGCGGATGCCCAGGGCAAGGAGGTGCGCATCAAGGGCGACGAGGTCGAGCAGAAGACCGTCTCGCAGCTTTCGCCGATGCCCGGCAACTTTGCGGAGCAGATCAACGAGGCCGAGTTCGCCGACCTGCTCGCGTATCTCCTGGAGCAGCGGCCGGCGGAAGCGCCCGCGCCGGGACCGCGCCGACGTGCCCTGGAGGGCGGAGCCGAACAACCGCCATTCAAGATCGTCTATCGTCATGGCCCACGGCCGAAGACCGTCAAGGATTACGAGTCTACCGTGCTCGTCTACCTCAACGAGAAGGGCGGTGCGAAGTTGCTCGCGACGTTCAAGGGTTCGATCTACCCGGACACCCTGAAGGGCCACGGCCGCCTCGTCGATGGGAGCTACGATCTCTACCTGGGGTTGCACAGGCGGCAGGGGAAGACGCCGACGAAGGACGATCTCCGCATCAAACTCGGATCGGAGTTCCTGCGGCCGGCGCTGATCGTTAACGCAGACAAGGCGGTCAAGTGCATCAGCGATAGCAAGGACAAGACGACGATGACCTATATCCACGTCCACAACGGCCAGAAGAACAACCGCGGCTCGGAAGGCTGCCTGACGCTGCCGCCGGGCGAGTGGCCCGGGTTCATCCGGCTGTTCCTCGACCGCTATCCGGACCTGGCCGACTGGCACCGGCCGGGGCTGTACTACGGCAGGAAAGTCGCTGTCCTGGTCGTCGAAACGGCGAAGTGACGGCTCAAGGCGTCGTTCTCTGCTCATCGCTTGCGCTGCTGACAGACAGGACAGGAAGAGTCCGGCTTTGTCTGTCCACTATTCACTGGCCACTGTAGACTGTCGTTGCCATGAATGCCGACGCAAACCGTCTCAGCTGGGCGCTGGTGATCGCGACCTACCGCCGCGAACACATTTTGCCGCGCTGCCTGCGCCTGGCCGTGCAGCAGACGCGCCCGCCGGCGGAAATCGTCGTTGTCGACTCCAGCCCCGACTGGGAAAAGACGCGCGACCTGGTCATGGCCTCCATCGCCCCGTCGCTCCCCGAGGCGCGCTGGGTCTACGTCGCCGCCGAAAAGCGTTCCTCGGCCTCGCAGCGCAACCAGGGGGTCCGCCTGGCCACCGCCGATCTTGTCTTCCTGATCGACGATGACTCCCTGATGTACCCCGATTGCGCCGAGCAGATCCTGCGCATTTACGAGGCCGATACGGGCAGCGCCGTGGCCGGCGTCAACGCGATGCATGTGCCGGTGCCCCCCGATCAGCCCGACGATCAACTCGCGAAAACCCCGAGCGAGCACGGCACCACCAAAGAGTATGGCCCGTTGTCGCGGCTCGCCCGCCAGCTGCTGAGCGCTGATGACGTGTTTGTTCCGTACGATGCCGACTTCCCGCAACACCCACTCCCCGAGGCGCTGAAGCAACTGCCGATCGGGACTCGGCCGCTGATGGTCGGCTGGGGCATGACATTTCGCCGCGAAATCTGTCTGAAGGAGCCATTCGAGGAAATTCTCAGTTATTACGCCGCGGGCGAGGACTCGGATATGGGTTACCGGGCGTCGCGGCATGGCCTGTTGCTGACGGCGCTGGAGGCGCGGCTTTGCCATCTGGGCGCCGGCGGCGGCCGCCTGTCGCCGTTTGTCGTTGCTGCGCTGGGCAATCTCAACCCCCTGGTGCTGCATCGTCTTTACAGCACCGACCTGCGCCGCTCGCGACGGCGCTCGCGCGGGCTGCTGTTCCGTCGTTTCTGGATCCTGCTGGCGAAGGATCTCTCGCGGCTGCGGTTGTCCTTACCCAACGCACGCGGGATCCTCTATGCCTGGCGCTGCCTGGGACGTATCTTCTCCAAGTCGGAGAGCGAAGTGCGTGCCTGGTATCCGCAGTTCCAGAAGGAACTGATTGCACAGTCGCAGAAATTGTCTCGGTGAGGGAAGGAGTGCGAGGCTGATGCGCGGGCTTTGGCAACAGCTGCGGCGAACGATCGGGGTCGCGTCCCAGGCGCTGGGCCGGCGGTTGCTCCAGGCGATCATGGCCCAACACGCCCA
>WNGB01020736.1_pt1 | contig 13706 bp, 25 predicted proteins | sample 5400681 | NCBI WGS metagenome assembly WNGB01 (sample SAMN13153367, study PRJNA577476) | soil metagenome | isolation source: 115 cm soil or saprolite under grassland replicate 2 | place: USA:California | collected 2016-06-15 | reverse complement strand
CGGCCCGTCCCCTCCCGACCGCGCCCGAGGGCGAGGCGCCGCTCATCGCGGCCGACGGCTCGTCGTCCGGATCGGTCGCCCTGCCAGCCGCGTTCCGGAGAGGAGCGTCCCGCGCGGCGACGCTGTTCCAGGCCTTCATCGCCGAGCGCGCGAACGCTCGTCAGGCGACCGCCGCGACGAAGAACCGCGCTCGCGTTGCGGGCGGCGGCAAGAAGCCGTGGGCCCAGAAGGGCACCGGCCGCGCGCGTCAGGGCAGCATCCGTTCGCCGCTGTGGCGGCACGGTGGCGTCGTGTTCGGGCCGAACGGACGGAAGTACGCGCAGCGCATGCCCGAGAAGATGCGCCGCGCCGCGTTCGGCGAAGCGGTGAGCGAGCGTGCCGCGGCGGGCCGCATCTTCGTGCTCGAGGAGCTTCGCTTCGACGGCGAGCGCCCGCGCACGCGCGAGGTCGTCGCGTGGCTTGGCAAGATTGGCGACACCGGCCGCACGATGGTCGTCTCGCCGGAGCTCGACGAGCGGATCGGCCGCGCCGTCGCGAATCTGCCCGACGTCGAGCTGCGCACGCCGATGTCGCTGCGCCTTTCGGACGTGATGGAGTCGGACACGCTCATCGTCACGCGCCCGGCGCTCGACGCGCTGGCGCTGCGCGCCGGCGAGCGTGCGGGAGCACGGGCATGAGAGGGACACTCGTGCTGCTGCGCCCGGTCATCACCGAGCGCTCGATGACCGAGACCGGCAGCGGCCGCTACACCTTCGAGGTCACCAAGGACGCGACGAAGCAGGAGATCGCGGCCGCAGTCGCCGAGGCGTTCAAGGTCGACGTCGTCGACGTGAACACCATGACGGTGCGCGGCAAGGAGCGGCGCCTCGGTCGCCGCATCGGACGGCGTCCCGATTGGAAGAAGGCGATCGTCACGATCGCCGAGGGTCAGAAGATCGAGCGCTACTTCGTGGAAGGGGTCTAAGCGTGCCGCTGAAGCAGTACAAGGCGACGACACCCATCCGCCGGTTCCGGCAGTCGGCGTCGTACGCGGAGATCACCAAGGACAAGCCCGAGAAGAGCCTGACCGAGCGCAAGCTGCGCCAGGCCGGTCGCAACTCGCAAGGTCGCGTGACCACGCGCCACCGCGGCGGTGGCGAGAAGCGGCGCTACCGGATCGTGGACTTCAAGCGCACCAAGGACGGGATCCCGGCCAAGGTGACCGCGATCGAGTACGACCCGAACCGCTCGGCCCGCCTCGCGCTGCTCGTGTACCGCGACGGCGAGAAGCGCTACATCCTCGCGCCGAACGAGCTGAAGGTCGGTGACACGGTGCTGTCCGGTCCGGAGGCCGAGGCGCGCGTGGGCAACTGCCTCCCGCTGGAGAACATCCCGACGGGCACGACGATCCACGGTGTCGAGCTCCAGCCCGGCCGTGGCGCGCAGCTCGTGCGCGCGGCTGGCGGTATGGCGCAGCTGGTCGCGAAGGAAGGTGAGTACGCGCAGATACGCCTTCCGTCGGGTGGCATCCGCGTCGTCCAGGTGCGGTGCCGCGCGACGGTGGGACAGCTCGGTAATGTCGAACACGAGAACCGCAAGGTGGGCGGCGCGGGACACAAGCGGCGCATGGGCTGGCGACCGACGGTGCGGGGCGTGGTGATGTCACCGCGCGACCACCCGCACGGCGGCGGCGAGGCGAAGTCGCCGGTCGGCGGCATGGCCCAGACGCCGTGGGGCAAGCCTGCGATGGGCCTCAAGACACGCCGCAACCCGAAGACGGATCGCTTCGTGACCGAGCGTCCGAAGAAGAGGAAGAGCAAGTGACCCGCAGCATTCGCAAGGGCCCCTTCGTACACGAGTCGCTCAAGAAGAAGATCGAGCAGCTCAACGCGCGTAACGAGAAGAAGGTCGTGAAGACCTGGTCTCGCGCGTCGCTCGTGCTCCCGACGATGGTCGGGCACACGATCGCAGTGCACGACGGCCGGCGTCATGTGCCGGTCTTCATCACCGAGAACATGGTCGGCCACCGTCTGGGCGAGTTCGCCCCGACGCGCACGTTCCGCGCGCACGGCCGCGGCGCGGCCGCGGAGACCGCGGCGACGGTGAAGCCGGGGGCATGACGATGGAAGTGCGTGCGTCCGCCAAGTTCCAGCGTTTCTCGCCGCGCAAGGCGCGGCTCGTGACCGACCTCATCACCGGAAAGTCGGCGGAGGACGCGATCGCGATGCTGGAGAACCTGCCGAAGGGCACCGCACTCCCGATCGGCCGCGTCGTGCGCTCGGCCGTCGCGAACGCGGAGAACAACTACAACATGACGCTCGAGAACCTGTACGTGAAGCGGGCCATCGCCGACGAGGGTCCGCGCATGAAGCGCATCTGGATGCGGGGCCGGGGACGGCGCGACACGAAGCTGCGCCGCACCAGCCACATCACCGTGATCGTCGACGAGACGACGACCACCGGGGGGCTCCGCCCCCCGAGGACCCCCCGCCAAACGACCACCCGCAAGAAGGAGCAGTAGTGGGACAGAAAGTCCATCCAACGGGATTTCGACTGGGATTCGTGAAGACCTGGAACGCGAAGTGGTACGCGGGGTCCAAGAACTACCCCGTACTCCTCAAGGAGGACGTGTCGATCCGCTCGGGGATCCGCGCGCGCCTGCGCGACGCGGCGATCTCGCGCATCGACATCGAGCGCTCGACAAACCAGGTCACCGTGACGATCCACACGGCGAAGCCGGGTGTCGTGATCGGCAAGGGCGGGGCGAAGGTCGAGGAGCTGCGCCAGGTGCTCGGGAAGACGACCGGCAAGGCCGTGAAGGTGAACATCTTCGAGATCCGTTATCCGGAGCTCGATGCGGTGCTCATAGCCGAGAACGTTGCCCAGCAGCTCGAGCGTCGGGTGTCGTTCCGCAAGGTCCTCAAGCAGACCGTTCTGCGTTCGATGAAGTCGGGCGCGAAGGGCGTGCGCGTCGCTGTCGCCGGCCGCCTCGGTGGCGCGGAGATGAGCCGCCGCGAGTGGGAGCGCGAGGGGCGCGTTCCGCTGCACACGCTGCGCGCCGACATCGAGTTCGGCCGCGCGATCGCGAAGACGACGTACGGCACGATCGGCGTGAAGGCCTGGGTCTACAAGGGCGACATCGAGCCTGCGCCGAGGCAGGTCGCGCAGAACGCGCCCGGCAGCGGAGCACAGCGCCCCGCGGCGCCGCCCGTGCCCACACCGGCGCCACCCGCTCCCGTCCTCGCGACAACGAGCGCCCCACCGGCGGCGGGAGCCTAAACATGCTGCAGCCAAAGCGTCTGAAGCACCGGAAGTTCCAGCGCGGCCGCATGAAGGGGCACGCGCAGACCGGCGCGACGCTGACCCAGGGCGACTTCGCGCTCCAGGCCCAGGAGCCGTGCTGGATGACGGCGCGCCAGATCGAGGCCGCGCGGCGCGCGATCGTCCACCACTTCAAGCGCGGCGGCAAGGTCTGGATCCGCGTGTTCCCGGACAAGCCGGTCACGAAGAAGCCGGCCGAGGTCCGGATGGGATCAGGCAAGGGCGCGCCCGACCATTGGGTCGCGGTCGTGCGTCCGGGCCGCATCCTGTTCGAGGTCGCGGGTGTGAACGAAGGACTCGCGAGGGAAGCTTTGCGCCTCGCGGCGTACAAGCTTCCGATCGAGACGAAATTCGTGTCACGAGAGGGCCAGGAAGGGGGCGGCAGTGCAACTGAAGGACATGCGGCGGCTGTCTGACGAGGAGCTCGCCGACGAGCTGAAGAGCGCGAAAGAAGAGCTCTTCGACTTCCGCTTCAAGCTCGCGACGCGCCAGCTGAAGAACTACCGCGGGCTGCCCGCTGCCCGCCGGCGCATCGCACGCGCCCTCACCGTCATGCAGGAACGAGAAAGAGCGACGAATGGCTGATAAGACCACAAAGAAGACCACAACCACCGGGGGGCTCCGCCCCCCGAGGACCCCCCGCGCCGCGTCGGCGGCGAAGAAGACCACAACCACCGGGGGGCTCCGCCCCCCGAGGACCCCCCGCGCCGCCGCCACGACGACTGCCGCCGCTCGTCCCGCCGCGCGCAAGACCGTGGTCACGCGCAGGCGTGCCGCGACGACGGTGTCGCACACCGCGGCGGCGACCCAGGCGGTCACCGGCTGGCGCCGCTTCCACCGCAAGACGAAGGTCGGCGTGGTCGTGTCGGCGAAGCAGCCGCGGACCGTCATCGTGACGGTCGAGCGCCAGCGCGAGCACCCGCTCTACAAGAAGGTCGTTCGCGTGCGGAAGCGCTTCGCGGCGCACGATGACGCTGGTGACGTGCGCGAGGGAGACCTCGTGCGCATCCAGGAGAGCCGCCCGTACAGCGCGACGAAGCGTTGGCGCGTGGTCGAGGTCATCTCGCGGCTTGGTGAGGCCGGCGCAGCCGCGCCGCGCGTCGCCGACATCGAGAAGGCGCTTGAAGAGTCCGAGGGCGTGGCGGAGCTGCTGTCCAAGCCGGTCGCCGAGGGCGAGGAAGTGACGGAGGAGGCCGAGGGTTGATCCGTCCGTACACCCGCGTCCGCGTCGCCGACAACACCGGTGCCCGAGAGCTCTCGGTCATCCGCGTGCTCGGGTCGTCCACCGGCACGTCCGCCGAGATCGGTGACGTGTTCATCGCGACGGTGAAGAACGCGATCCCGAACTCGGGCGTGAAGAAGGGTGAGGTCGTGCGGGCGGTCGTCGTCCGTCAGACCAAGGAATACCGCCGCACCGACGGCTCTCAGATCCGCTTCGACGACAACGCGGCGGTCCTGCTCAATCCGCAGAACCAGCCGCGCGGGACGCGCATCTTCGGCCCGGTCGCGCGCGAGCTGCGCGAGCGCAACTTCATGAAGATCGTGTCCCTCGCGCCGGAGGTCCTTTAGATGGCGAGCAATCTGCGCATCCGCAAGGGCGACGAGGTGGTCGTCATCGCCGGACGCGACCGCGGCAAGCGGGGCAAGGTGCAGGAGGTCGATCGCTTGTCGGGTACGGTGGTCGTGGCCGGCGTGAACATCGGCAAGCGCCACACGAAGCCCAACCCGTCGAAGAACAACAAGGGCGGGATCATCGACCAGCCGATGGCGCTCGCGCTTGGGAAGGTCATGGTCATCTGTCCGCACTGCGGCGAGGCCACGCGGGTCGCGCATCGCATCGAAGAGGACACCAAGGAGCGCATCTGCAAGCGATGCGGAGAGTCGATCGTGGTCGAGGAGAAGGAATGATGGCGGTCGCGAGCGCGCTGAAGCAGCGCTACGACACGGCGGTCCGCGACGAGCTGCGCAAGCAGTTCGGCTTCAAGAACGTGATGCAGATCCCTCGGCTCGACAAGATCGTGCTCAACATCGGCATGGGCGAGTCCATCGGCAACTCGAAAGCCATGGACGCCGCACGTGGGCATGCCGATCGGCCTCAAGGTCACACTACGCGGGGAGCGGATGTGGCACTTCTACGAGAAGCTCGTGACCGTCGCGCTCCCGCGGATCCGAGACTTCCAGGGCATCCCGGACCGCAGCTTTGACGGGCGCGGCAACTTCTCGCTCGGCCTCAAGGAGCAGCTCGTCTTCCCTGAGATCGACTACGACAAGATCGACCGTCTACGCGGTATGGAGATCACGATCGTGACGACAGCCAAGACGGATGAGGAGGCGCGCGCGCTCCTGCGTGGCCTCGGCATGCCGTTCAAGGCGACCACGAAGGAGGTGGAAGGGGCCTAGCCCCGCTCATGGCCAAGAAGAGCCTGATCCTCAAATCACAGCGGCCACCGAAGCACAAGGTGCAGGCCTATCACCGCTGCCAGGTGTGCGGTCGGCCGCGCGGCTACATGCGCAAATTCGGTCTGTGCCGGATCTGCTTCCGCGAGCGCGCGCTCATGGGCGAGCTTCCCGGCGTGACGAAGTCGAGCTGGTGAGAAAATGACGAACGAAATTCAGCCTCTGGTCGAGACGAGCGAGCCACAGGTCGCGGAAGGGCTCGCCCCGCGGCCCGCACCGAAGCGTCCCGCCCCGCAGAAGCCAAAGAAGCCGCGTGTGGGCGGAGCGCCGAGCGATCCCCTGGCCGACATGCTGACCCGCGTGCGCAACGGAGCCGGCGCGCGTCACGAGACCGTGACCGTGCCGGCGAGCCGAACCAAGCTCGAGGTCGCGAAGATCCTCAAGGCCGAGGGCTTCATCGCTTCGTTCGATCAACCGTCGCCGCGCGAGATCGTGCTCAAGATGAAGTACATCGGTGGCAAGGTTCCCGCGGTCTCCGGCCTGCGGCGCATCAGCCGGCCGGGCCTCCGCGTCTACGCGCGCAAGACCGAGATGCCGCGCGTGCTCGGGGGTCTGGGCATCGCGATCGTCTCGACCTCGTCCGGCGTCATGACCGGCCGCCAGGCCGAGAAGAAGGGGTTGGGCGGGGAAGTCCTCGCCTACATCTGGTGATATGAGTCGGATCGGTCGCCTCCCCGTCACCGTGCCGCAGGGCGTCGATGTGAAGATCGACGGGCACTCCGTGCGCGTGAAGGGGCCGAAGGGCGAGCTCGTGCGCACGTTCCATCCGGACGTGAGCATCTCGCGCGAGGACGGGTCGCTGGTGGTGAAGCGCAAGGACGACGCGAAAGCCACGCGAGCCCTGCACGGCCTCACGCGCGCCCTGCTCCAGAACATGGTCACCGGCGTCACCAGCGGGTACGCTCGTGACCTCGAGATCAGCGGGACGGGATACCGCGCCGTCCTCGCGGGGAAGAAGCTGCAGCTCGCGCTCGGCTTCTCGCATCCCATCGAGATCGATCCGCCGGCCGGCGTCACGTTCGCGCTTGAGACGCCGCAGAAGCTGAAGGTCTCGGGCACCGACAAGCAGCTGGTGGGTGAGATGGCGGCGCGCATCCGCGCTTTGCGGGTGCCGGATCCATACAAGGCGAAGGGCATCAAGTACGCGGGAGAACGCATCCGGAAGAAGGCCGGCAAGGCCGGCAAGGTCGGCGCAAAGGCGTAGCGGGGAGAGAGATGGCGAAAGCGACGCGGCAAGAAGGACGGTCACGGCGTCACGCGCGGGTGCGCGAGAAGATCCGCGGCAGCGCGGCGCGTCCGCGCCTCGCGGTGTTCCGCTCGCTCACGCATATCTATGCCCAGCTGGTCGACGACGAGGCCGGGCGTACTCTGGCCGCTGCCTCGACGCTCGACGCGAAGGATGCCAAGGGGAAGCGAACCGAGGTCGCGAAGGCCGTCGGGACTCTGCTCGGCGACCGCGCGAAGCAGAAGGGCGTCACCGAGGTCGTCTTCGACCGCGGCGGCTACCGGTATCACGGAAGAGTGAAGGCGTTGGCCGACGGTGTCCGCGCGGCGGGGGTCAAGCTGTAATGCCGAGGATCGATCCAACTCGTTTGGAGCTCACCGAGCGTGTCGTGCAGATCAACCGCGTGTCGAAGGTCGTGAAGGGTGGCCGGCGTTTCAGCTTCTCGGCGGTGGTCGTCGTCGGCGACGGCCGCGGACACGTCGGCGCGGGCCTGGGGAAGGCTGACGAGGTGCCCGAGGCGATCAAGAAGGGCATTGAGGACGCGAAGAAGCACCTCATCCTCGTCCCGCTCGTCGATCGCACCATCCCGCACGCCGTCACCGCGGACTTCGGCGCGGCGAAGGTGCTCCTGCGGCCGGCATCCAAGGGCACCGGGGTCATCGCCGGAGGATCGGTGCGCGCCGTCGTCGAGTCGGCGGGCATCAGCGACATCCTGTCGAAGTCGCTCGGCAGCACCAATCCGGTCAACGTCGTCATGGCCTCGATGAAGGCGCTCGGCGTCCTCCGGTCGTCGCAGAGGATCAAGGAGATGCGCGGCGTCGAGATCGGTCGCCGGACCGAGCGCGAGCCGGAGCCGGTGGCACCGTGACACGTCTGGTGATCCGGCAGCATCGCAGCTCGATCGGCGAGAAGATCGCTGCGCGCCGAACGCTCGTCGCGCTCGGCCTGCGGCGGACCGGCCAAAGCGTCGAGCAGGCGGATTCGAAGGCCGTGCGCGGCATGCTGCGCCGCGTCGCGCACCTCGTCCAGGTAAGCCAGGGGGACGCGAGTCCGGAGAAGCCGGCCAAGCCAACCGGACGCGAATCCGGAGAAGTCGGGCAAGCCAGCAGCCCGCGAGTCCGAGGAAGTCGGGCGAGGCAGCAGGTCGCGAGTCCAGAGACGTCGGGCAGAGAGTGAACGGAGTGAGATGAGACAGCACGAGCTGCGCGTCCCGCGCGGTGCGCGCAAGTCGCGTCGCCGCGTGGGCCGCGGTATCTCGTCCGGCCAGGGCAAGACCGCGGGCAAAGGCACCAAGGGTCAGCTGGCGCGGAGCGGACCGGGCCTCCCGGGCTGGTTTGAAGGCGGCCAGACCCCGATCCACATGCGCATCCCGAAGATGCGCGGTTTCAAGAACACGCGCTTCCGCGTCACGTACGTCGGCGTGAACGTGGGCCGTCTCGGGGACTATGCGGTCGACGGCAAGGTGACACCCGAGACGCTCGCCGCGAAGGGCCTCGTTCGTCCCGACGCTCGCGTGAAGGTCCTCGCGGATGGCGACGTCAGGGCCGCGTTCGAGGTGCACGCGCATGCGGTGTCGGCGGCGGCGAGGCAGAAGATCGAATCGGCCGGCGGGTCGATCGTGATCATCGGCGCATAGCCGGATGGGCATGTTCGCCGCGCTGCTCGAGGCGTTCCGGACCCCGGACCTGCGGAACAAGATCCTCTTCACCCTCGGCATGCTCGTGGTGTTCCGCTTCCTCGCGCACGTGCCGCTGCCCGGCGTGGACCAGCAGCAGCTGCAGCAGGTGATGAACTCGAGTCAGCTGCTCGGCCTGCTTGACCTCTTCTCGGGCGGCGGCCTCGCGAAGCTCTCGGTGGTCGCGCTGGGGGTGAATCCCTACATCAACGCCTCGATCATCATGACCCTGCTCAATCAGACGATCCCCGCGCTCGAGCGCCTCTCCAAGGAGGGCGAGTACGGGCGCAACCGGATCAACCAGTACACCCGTATCCTCACTGTTCCGCTGGCGTTGCTGCAGGGCATCGGCGTCGCGGTGTTCATGCAGCGCTCCGGAGTGCTGCCGGGCTTCGGCCCTGACGACCTCGGGCTCACGCTGGCGATCCTCGCCTCGCTCACGTCGGGAACGCTCATCCTCATGTGGCTTGGCGAGCTGATCAGCGAGCGCGGCATCGGCAACGGGATCAGCTTCATCATCTTCGCGGGCATCGTCGGTCGCATGCCGACGACGCTCTCCCAGACGGTCGAGGTGCAGCAGAACGTCTTCGCACTCGCCTCGATCGCGGTCATCGGGATCCTCGTGATCGCCGCGATCATCTTCATCCAGGAGGGGCAACGCCGGATCCCGGTGCAGTACGCGAAGCGCGTCCGCGGGACGCGGATGTACTCCGGCGGCAGCACGCACATCCCGCTGCGCGTCAACAGCGCCGGCGTGATCCCGATCATCTTCGCGATCTCGATCCTGCTGCTGCCGAGCCAGGTGGCGCAGTACTTCACCAGCAGCGAGACCGACTGGGTGAACGGTCTGGCGAACGGCATCGTCGCCGCGTTCGGAAACCCGGTCTTCTACAACAGCCTGTACTTCCTGCTCGTCGTCGCGTTCACATTCTTCTACACAGCGTTCACGTTCGTCCCGAACGATGTGGCGGACAACATCAAGCGGTACGGCGGGTTCATCCCCGGGATCCGGCCCGGACGCCCGACCGCGGAGTTCCTCGGACGCGTCGTCACGCGCATCACGATCGCGGGCGCGCTATTCCTCGGGATCGTCGCGGTGATGCCGACGCTCATCGGTGACCTCACCGGCGTCCAGACACTTCGCCTCGGTGGCACCAGCATCCTCATCGTCGTCGGCGTCGTCGTCGAGACGATGAAGCAGCTCGAGGCTCAGCTGCTCCAGCGCAGCTATGAGGGGTTCATCCGCTAGTGCCGCGCGGCGATCTCATCCTGATGGGGCCTCCCGGGTCAGGGAAGGGCACGCAGGCGCGACGGATGGTGGACGAGCTGGGATACGTGCAGCTGGCCACCGGCGACCTGTTTCGTGCCCACCTCTCGCAGGGCACGGAGCTCGGTAAGCTCGCGCAGACCTACATGTCGAAGGGCCAGTACGTCCCGGACGACGTGACGGTCAAGATGGTGCGCGGGCGGCTCGCGGATATCCCGCGTAGCACCCGCATCGTTTTCGATGGCTTCCCGCGCACAGTGGCGCAGGCTGAGGCGCTCGATCGTCTGTTGAAGGAGTGTGGTCGGTCGCTCGCCGCCGTCCTGCTCCTCGACGTTCCACGTGACGAGCTCCTCGTGCGTCTGGGCGAGCGGGCGACGTGCTCGCGCTGCCAGACCGTCTACTCGCTCGCGGTCCGTCCGCCCAAGGTACCCGGCGTGTGCGATCGCTGCGGCGGTCCGGTGAGCGCGACCGCGCGATCAGACGAGTCGCCGGAGGTCGTGAAGAAGCGCCTCGAGGTGTACGACGCCGAGACGCGGCCGGTCATCGAGTACTACGAGAAGCGCGGGCTGCTGAAGCCCGTGTCGGGCGTCGGCACGATGGACGAGATCGACGAACGCATCAAGGCGCTCGTGAGGTGATCACCTTGAAGACGCCGCAGGAGACCGCGAAGATGCGGGACGCGGGACGGGTCGTGGCCGAGATGCTCGCCGCGTGCCGCGTCGCGGTGCGGCCCGGCGTCACCACCGGCGAGCTGGACCGCATCGCGGCCGAGATACTGCGGCGACACGGCGCCCAATCGAACTTCAAGGGGTACGGCGTGCCAGTTCTCCCGCCATTCCCCGGTGTGATCTGCACCAGCGCGAACGAGCAGGTGGTGCACGGGATTCCCGGCAAGCGGCGGCTGAAGGAGGGAGAGATCCTCAGCATCGACGCCGGAGCGATCATCGAGGGCTGGCATGCCGACGCGGCCATCACCGTCCCGGTCGGTCAGGTCTCGGCTCAGGCGGCGCAGCTCATGTCGGTCACGGAGGAAGCGCTGAGGCGCGCGATCGCGGCGTCGGTCGTCGGCAAGCGCCTGGGTGACATCGGTTCCGCGGTCGAGCGCTTCGTCGCGAGCCAGGGCTTCAGCGTCGTCCGTAACTACGTCGGTCACGGCATCGGCCGCGCGATGCACGAGGAGCCCCAGGTGCCGAACTACGGCGCGCCCGAGCGTGGCCTTCAGATACGGGAGGGCCTGTGCATCGCGATCGAGCCGATGGTCAACGTCGGCCGGCCGGAGACCCGCACGCTCGCCGACCAGTGGACCGTGGTGACGGCCGACGGCAGCCTGTCAGCCCATTTCGAGCACAGTGTGTGGTGCACGGCGGGCGGTCCGGTCGTCCTGACGGCCCCCGAGGGCCAGGCGGCGGTCGCCGCATGAACGCCCGTTGCCGCGCTTGGGCGGTTTCGGTACAATTTTGGTTCCCGTGGGCACACGCCGCGGAGACCCCTGTGTCTGGAGTCCATGGCAAGTAACAAGCCGTCGAAGGACGTGATCGAGGTGGAGGGCACCGTCTCTGAAGCCCTCCCCAACGCGATGTTCAAGGTGGAGCTCCAGAACGGGCACGCGGTACTGGCACACATCTCGGGGAAGATGCGGATGAACTTCATACGCGTCGTCCCGGGGGACAAGGTCCTCGTTGAGTTATCGCCGTACGACCTGAAGCGAGGTCGCATTACGCGAAGGGTCCGCTATTAGCGTGCGAGCTCAGGGATCACCAGCGTGCGAAGTCAAAAAAAGCGAATCACGCGACAAAGTGACGAGGAGCGTTCTGTCTAGATGAAGGTCCGCGCATCGGTCAAGAAGCGTTGCGACAAGTGCAAGATCATCCGGCGCGACCGTCAGATCCTCGTGATCTGCTCGGAGCCGAAGCACAAGCAGCGCCAGGGTTAGGGGAGGGGTATGGCACGAATCGCCGGCGTTGACATCCCGCGCGAGAAGCGCGTCGACGTGTCGCTGCGCTACATCTTCGGTATCGGGCCGACGACAGCGCGCGAGGTGCTCGAGCAGGCGCGCGTCGATGGTGCGGTGCGCGTCCGCGATCTCACCGAGCCTCAAGTCGCGAAGATCCGCGAGATCATCGACCGCGGCTTCACGGTCGAGGGTGACCTCCGTCGCGAGGTCGCAATGAACATCAAGCGCCTTCAGGAGATAGGCAGCTATCGCGGGCTTCGGCATCGGAGGGGCCTGCCCGTGCGCGGCCAGCGTACGCGCACGAACGCGCGCACGCGAAAGGGTCCACGTAAGACGGTGGCCGGAAAGAAGAAGTCGGTGTCGAAGACGTAATGGCGAACGACCACCGGGGGGCTCCGCCCCCCGCGAACCCCCCACGCGTGCGAGCGGATGCCCCCGAGAACCCCCCGCGTCCGCGAGCCGCCGCGGCCGCTCCCGTCAAGGACAAGGCTCAGCCGGGCACAAAGAAGGACGCGCCGGAGACCGAGCAGGCCGCTGGCGCCGAGAAGGTCGCGCCGCGCAAGAAGCGCGATCGGCGTGTCGTGCCGCGCGGCGCGGCGCACATCAAGGCCTCGTTCAATAACACGATCATCTCGATCAGCGATCCGGTGGGGAACGTCATCGCGTGGTCGTCCGCCGGCGCGTCCGGCTGGAAGGGATCGCGCAAGAGCACACCCTATGCGGCGCAGGTCGCGGCCGAGAACGCGGCGCGCAAGGCGATCGACACCGGTATGAAGGTCGTCGAGGTCTTCGTGCGCGGTCCCGGTGCGGGACGCGAGGCGGCCATCCGCGCACTCGAGGCGACCGGCCTCGAGGTCACCGCGATCACCGACGTCACGCCGATCCCGCACAACGGTTGCCGCCCGCCAAAGCGGCGGAGGGTCTAGATGGCGCGTTACACCGGTCCGGTCTGCCGTCTGTGCCGCCGCGAGGGGATGAAGCTCTTCCTCAAGGGCGAGAAGTGCCTCACGAAGTGCACCTTCGAACGGCGCAGCTCGCCGCCGGGCATGCACCAGCAGCGCCGTCGGAAGGTATCCGACTTCGCGCTCCAGCTTCGCGAGAAGCAGAAGGCGCGTCGCATCTACGGCGTGCTCGAGCGTCAGATGAAGAACACGTTCGAGCAGGCCGCGGAGATCAAGGGCGCGACCGGTGAGGTCATGCTCCAAAACCTCGAGAGGCGCCTAGACAACACCGTGTACCGCGCCGGCTTTGCGAAGTCTCGCTCGCAGGCGCGGCAGCTGGTGGCGCACGGCCACATCAAGGTCAACGACAGGCCGACCAAGACGCCGAGCTATCAGGTGAAGGCGGGCGACGCCATCGCCGTACGCGAGTCGAGCCGCGCGTCCAACTACTTCAAAGAGATGCTGGCCTGGGCGAAGACCCAGACGCGCCCGGGCTGGCTCGAGACCGATCCCGAGAACTTCAGCGCCAAGGTTCTGGCCGTGCCATCGCGCGATCAGATCCAGGCGCAGGTCAACACGCAGCTCATCGTTGAACACTATTCCCGCTAGCGCCGTAGGAAGGAACACCGAATGACCATCGTGGAACTCGAGTACCCCAAGATCGAGCGCATCGAAGGCGATGAGCGCTACGCGAAGTTCGCGTGCGAGCCGCTCCCACCGGGATACGGCACGACGCTCGGCAACTCTCTTCGTCGCGTGCTGCTCTCATCGCTGCCAGGCGCGGCCATCACCGCCGCCCGCGTGCGCGGTGTCGCGCACGAGTTCTCGACCATCCCCGGAGTGAAGGAGGACGTCGTCCAGATCGTCCTCAACCTCAAACAGATCCG
>WNGB01025851.1_pt1 | contig 13708 bp, 14 predicted proteins | sample 5400681 | NCBI WGS metagenome assembly WNGB01 (sample SAMN13153367, study PRJNA577476) | soil metagenome | isolation source: 115 cm soil or saprolite under grassland replicate 2 | place: USA:California | collected 2016-06-15 | reverse complement strand
GCTCGAGCTTCTTCGTCCCGCCTGCCGTGCCGAGAAGCTCCTCCTCGTGCGACCACTCGATCGTCATCCCGAGGCTCGAGCCGTCTCCGAAGTACGCCTGGATGAGGTCGGGGAAGGCATGCACGTTGATCCCAACCTCGCGCACGTCGTGGCGGTGCAGCAGGTTGAGGAGATGGTGCAGGACGGGCCGGTTGGCCACGGGCATCATCGGCTTGGGGAGAAAGTCGGTCAGCGGCCTGAGACGAGTCCCCAGCCCAGCCGCCATCACCATTGCCTTCATGCCTCGCCCTCCTCGACCCAATCCTCCTCGCGGCGGAAGACTAGGCTAGGTCCCTTCGTCCCAAGAAGCCAAGTAGCGTGCCTGCTCCTCGGTCAGCTCGTCGATCTCGACACCGGTTGTCTCGAGCTTGAGGCGGGCGATGTCGCGGTCGATCTCCTCGGGCACGTCGTACACCTTGGGCTCGAGCTCTCCCGCATGGGCGACGACGAACTCGGCCGACAGCGCCTGATTCGCGAAGCTCATGTCCATCACCGCGGCGGGGTGCCCCTCGGCGGCGCTGAGGTTGACCAGTCGGCCCTCCGCCAGGAGATACAGGCGCCGACCGTCCTCGAACCGGAACTCCTCCACGAACGGTCGCGCGGTACGGGTCTCGACGGCCAGCTCGCGGAGCGCCGGGATCTCGATCTCAACGTTGAAGTGACCGGTGTTTGCCAGGATCGCACCGTCCTTCATGCGCTCGAAGTGAGCGGCGGAGAGGACGTGCTTGTCGCCCGTCGCGGTGCAGAAGATGTCGCCCACCTCGGCTGCGCGCTCCATCGTCAGTACGTCGAACCCGTCCATGAGCGCCTCCAGCGCGCGGATTGGATCGACCTCGGTGACGATCACGTGGGAACCCATGCCGCGGGCACGCATGGCGACCCCGCGCCCGACCCAGCCGTAACCGCAGATGACGAAGCGTCGGCCGGCCAGGAGGACGTTCGTCGCCCTGATGATCCCGTCGATCGTCGACTGGCCCGTGCCGTAGCGGTTGTCGAAGAGATGCTTGGTCTTCGCCTCGTTCACGGCGACGATGGGGAAGCCGAGGCGCCCCTCTTGCTCGAGGGCCCGCAGGCGGATGACGCCGGTGGTCGTCTCCTCGGTGCCGCCGACGATCTCGCCGAGCTGATCCTGGCGCTCCGAATGAAGGACGCCGATGACGTCGGCTCCGTCGTCCATCGTCAATTGCGGGTGATGGTCGAGCGCGGCCGTGAGATGGGCGTAGTAGGTCTCGTCGTCCTCACCCTTGATCGCAAAGACGGGCACGCCGTAATCGGTGACGAGGGCCGCGGCGACGTCGTCCTGCGTCGAGAGCGGGTTCGAGGCGCAGACAAGGACGTCGGCGCCGCCCGCCTGGAGCGTCCGGGCGAGGTTGGCAGTCTCGGTCGTTACGTGGAGGCAGGCGGAGATGCGGTAGCCCTCCAGGGGGCGCTCCTTCTCGAAGCGCTCGCGAATCGCGGCCAGGACCGGCATTTGCCGGTCGGCCCATTCGATCCTCGTCACGCCCGCCGGCGCGAGGGCGAGATCCCTGACGTGATGCCGAGGTGCGGTTGCCGCCATGCCGCGCGTCAGTGTACTTACGCGGGCCGGTCTGCTCGCCCGTAGCGGTCTTCGAGCCGGACGATGTCGTCGAGCTCCGGTGTCGAGACCTCCAGAACGACGGTGTCCTCGAGCGCGTGCATGCGGTGAACTGTGCCGGGCGTCAGGTGGAAGGCGCGGCCAGGGCCGACGACCTCCGTATCGACCGACTTGCCCGGCTCGCCCATCTCTAGCTGAAGACGGCCGGACTGGATATAGATGGTTTCGTCCTTCTTCCGGTGGAACTGCAGGCTCAGCTCTTCGCCGCCCCTGATGAAGATGACCTTGCCGCAGTACCGGTCGGTCAGGGCGTAGACGAGCTCGTAGCCCCACGGTTTGTCGACCCGTTTCACGTCCACGGCGAAACGATCGAGGTCGAGGAGGTTGGGCGAGATCCCGCGCATCGCGGCGGTCCTACCGCAGGTGGCCGATTCGAGTCAAGCCTCCTCCCGCGATGATTTCCTCGGCGCGCCGGAGATCCTTGGGCGTGTTCACCGTCACCCAGAGGCCCTCGTGGCGAAAGGCGGCCAGCTTTCCTTCGGCCGCAAGCTCGGGAAACGTCGTTCGCTCGTGGTCTCCTCGCTCCGGCAGGCGCTCGAGCGCCTCCGCGCCCAGGAAGTAGACGCCACAGCTGACCCAGTACGGAAGCTGCGGAGCCTCTTGAAAGCCCGTGACGAGATCTCCGTGGCCGAGCTGGACGACGCCGAAGGGCGATTCGAAGGGCGCGACCGCGATCGTCGCGGCAACGGGAGCATCGCGGTGGCGACCGAGAAGCTCGGAGAAGTCGAGGTCGACGAGCTCGTCGCCGTTCAGGGCGAACGCCTCGTCCTCGCGGAGCTCCTGCGCGGCGAGGCGGAGCCCGCCGCCGCGACCGAGTGGCTCGGGCTCCTCCACCGGGACGATCTCAGCGCCGATTCCGCCGAGCTCGGCGACAAAGAGCGCGCCCTGGCCGGCGGCGCAGCTGACGAGCACCCGCTCCACGCCGGCCTCGGCGAGCGCCGCCACCTGGTAGGCGGCGAGCGGACGCCCCCCAACAGGGACAAGGGGCTTCGGCCTTCCCTCCGCGGCCGGCCCGAGCCGCTCGGCCTTGCCGCCCGCCAGGATGATGGCTTCCACTACTACGTCTGGAGCTCGGGCTCAGGCTCGGGCTCTTCGGTCTCGGGCAGCGCGCCGAGCTCCGAGGAGGCTCGCCCCATCGACTCGTACGTGAAGCCGGCTGCCCGGACCGCTTCCGGGTCGAGCAGGTTGCGACCGTCGACGATGAGAGGGGTGCGCATGGCGTCCCGAATCTCCGGCGTCGCGAGCTCACGGAGCTCGTCCCACTCGGTGACGATGACCGCCGCGTCCGCGCCGGTGACTGCGTCGAGGAGCGTCGAGCGGAGGTCGATTCCGCGCATGATCGCTCGCGCCTCCTCGAGCGCGACCGGATCCCAGCCCCGCACTTCGGCTCCCTCGGCGAGCAGGCGCGGCGCCAGGATGAGGCTGGGCGCATCGCGCAGGTCGTTCGTGTTCGGCTTGAAGGCGAGCCCCAGGATGGCGATCGTCTTCCCGCGCAGGCCGCCGAGATGCTTCCTGAGCTTCCCGATGACCCGGCGCTTCTGGAGCTCGTTCACCTCGATGACGGCGGTGAGGAGCTGGAAGTGGTAGCCCGAGTTCCCGGCGAGCTGCTTGAGCGCGGAGACGTCCTTCGGGAGGCAGGAGCCCGAATAGCCGATGCCGGGCCGCAGGAACAGGCTGCCGATTCGCCGGTCGAGCCCCATCCCATGGGCGACGACGGAGACATTTGCGCCGGTCTCCTCGCAGACGTTCGAGATCTCGTTGATGAAGGAGATCTTCGTGGCCAGGAAGGCGTTGGAGGCGAGCTTGACCATCTCAGCGGAAGCGACGTCGGCTCGCACGACCGGCGCGTCGATCGGCTCGTAGAGCGCGGCGACGGCATCCCCGTCCGCCTCGTCGAAGGCGCCGATGACCACGCGGTCGGGGTGAGTGAAGTCGCCGAGCGCGGTCCCCTCCGCGAGGAACTCTGGGTTCGACACGTAGCCGACGTGCGCAAGCCCGCGGCTGTCGAGCCGGAAGCGCAGCCGCTCGCCGGTTCCGACGGGAACAGTGCTCTTCATCACGAGGATCGCCCGTTCGGCCAGCTCGGGCAGCTCGTCAAGCACCCGCTCGACGGCGGAGAGATCCGCCTCCCCGGTGTAAGTCGGGGGCGTCGGCACGGAGACGAAGGCGATCCTGGCGGCCGCGAAGACCTCCTCCGGGTCGAGTGTGAAGCGGAGGCGGTCGCGGTTGCGGTCGATGAGCTCTGCCAGACCCGGCTCGTAGATCGGGACTCCGCCCGCCTCGAGCTCGGCGATCCGCTCCGGCGCCACGTCGCGCACCACCACGTCGTGGCCGAGGTCGGCGAAGCAGGCGGCCGTGACGAGGCCGACCCAACCGGCACCGATGACTCCGAGGGGCTCAGGCATCTTCCTGGAGTGTAATAACGGCTACTTGGCGCCCAGCGGGCGCAGGCCCTTGGCGATCGCCAGCATTGTCTCGTTCGAGAGCCGGTCGAGGAGCGTGTTGACCACCCAGTAGGCGGCGCCGTTCTGCTGGAACGCCACGAGGTGAAGCTTCGAGCCGCTGAAGTACAGGGAGTACTGGCGTCCCTTGATCGTCTGCGTCACGCTCGCTCCGTCGAGGATCGGGGGGTCCGCCCAGCCGAGCTCCTGGATGCCCCAGTATTCGTTGCCCCCGGTGCGGTACGTGAGCCGGAAGGCGGAATGTCCGCTGACCTTGTAGGCCCGACCGGGCATAACAGAGTCGAGTGATGAGTTCTGTTCCCTGACGGTCGGCAGCATGAGGGGGAAGTCGACCTTTCGCCTGGCAGCGCGCACGTACGGCTCGGCGCTCGTCGAGTCCTTCGTGATCGCGGGCGGGCTGTGCTGGGGCGTCTCGTCCCGTGGGCCGGGAGACAGCGTCCCGTGGAACGTCTGGCCGACGACCACGCGAAGCATCGTCGTCAGCTCTATGCCGGTCGCCACGGGGAGAGCTTGCGCATCGCCGAAGAGATCTGCGAGGTGCTTCGCAGCGGCCTCGGCGTCCGGGCTCGCCGGGTCGTAGAAGATCTTCGACTCGAAGTACTTGAAGTTGTCGGCGTTGCCGCTGTTCACGACCCGGTAGCCGCGCTGGGAGAGGCGGTAGGCGGCGTCATCCGCCGCGCCCGCGATCCCGTTCCCATTGAAGACCTCGATCGTGACCTCGGACGGCGGCAGCCCGGTTTCGCGCTTCGGCTTGCGGCCGAGCGCCGCGGTAGCCGCCTTCTCGGGCGCCTTCACGTCCGGATTGAGGAACGTGTCGACAGCGTCGTTGACCGACGACTCGGCGGCGGCGAGCTCGTTGTAGCCGGTGATTCCCTGGATCTGCACCTGCTGGAAGTTTCCTGAAGGGAGCCCGTACACAAGCTTCGCGCCCGACGTCGAGCGTCTTCCCGCCCCCGACCCCCACTTCGACGTTGTCGGTGATCGTGTTCACGATCCCGGGGATCTTCGAGAGCGACCAGAACCCCGACACCTGCTGCTTCATTGCCTTCACGAACTGCTGCTGACGGGCGAGGCGATAGAGGTCCGAGTCGGTGTGGCGGAAGCGAACGAAGTCGAGCCCGTTCTTGCCGTTCAGGCGCTGGTAGCCCGGGCGCACGTCGATCGTGGCGTAGGTGGGCCCGCCGCTCGAGTTGTCGTTCAGGTAGCGGTGGTCGACGTCCATGTAGACGCCCCCAAGCTTGTCCACGATCTTCGTGAAGCCCTGGAAGTTGACGGTGACGATGTAGTTGATGGGGATGTGCGTCAGGTCCTTGACCGTCTTCAAGGTTCCCTTCGGGCCGCAGTACGTGTAGGCCTCGTTGATCCGGCCGCGGAACGGCCCGGTTCCCCGGCACCCCGCGATGTTGACTACCAGGTCGCGAGGGAACGACAGCATCGAGATGACCTTCTTGTCCGGGTCGGCCCGGATGAGCATGATGGTGTCGGAGCGAGAGCCGCCGCCGGCGTCCACTCCGTGCGTGCGCCTGTCGTAGCCGAGGACGAGCGCGACGGTGGGCTCGTGCGGCTTCGGCACGTCCAGGATCTCCTGTGCCTCCTTCACCTCGCGGGAGTGCGCGCGCACCGCCGAGACGCTCTGGTTGATGAAGAGCCAGGCACCCCCCGCGAGAGCCCCTGCCGCAACGAGGAGGACGATGACCGCCCACAGGAGGATCTTGCCGATGACGCGGAGGGGCCCCCGGCGCCGGGCGCGGTAGCGCGTGACCGGCGTCAGGGACGTGACGGGAAGCGATCCGTGCCCGTTCCCGTCAACCCGTCCCGTGCCTCGCTTGAGCGTCGTTCGCATACGAAAAGTCGCCGAGCGGCGACTAGGGGAGAATAACCAAGCTCGCGGCGGTCAAGTGCCAGGAGGGCTTGGCGGAACGTCGCTCGTCGCCGGGACGCGCGGGTCGTTCCGGGGCAAGGACGCAGGGAGCCCTCGTATCGACTTTAGATACGGGGGCGACCGAGGACACAGTCTCGGGGCGACCCGCGCGCCCCGGCGGCACAGATGATGTTTCGTCAAGCCCTCCTAGAGCGTCCTAACGGTTTCCTCGTTCAGCCACTTCGCAACCGCGAGGAGGCTGTCGGTCTCCTCGTAGATCCGGAGTTGCTCGTCGGCGCCGCTTCCGCGGGCAAGCAGGGGCTCGATCTCGTCGAGCTCTCGCTCACAACCGAGCTCCCGGGCGGCGGGGCGACCGTACTCGACCAGCGCTCGCACGGCTTCGGGCCCCGGGCGCTCGGTGTCCTTCGCGAGGTCGATCAGCTTGGCGTTGAGGCCGTCCCGGGCCGCGCGCCACTTGTTCTCGGCCACGAGCGTGATCGGCTCGATCGGGAGGTTCTCGCCCCGGTCGAAGGCGGCCGCGAAGGTGGCGACCAGGCTCTGCACGAGTGCGGCGATCGCCGCCACCGACTCGATACGGGTCTGGGCGTCGCAGACACGCACTTCGATCGTCCCGAGGCGGGGATGCGGGCGCAAGTCCCACCAGATGTACGTGTAGTCCTCGAAGGAATTCGTCTTGATGCCGCGCTCGACGAGCAGCTCGAACTCCTCGTACGACGCGAACGCAGGCGGGAGACCGGCGCGCGGGAACGGCTCGAAGACCTTGACCCGCGTGGAGGCGAGCCCCGTCGCCCGGCCCTGCCAGAAGGGCGAGTTCGTCGACAGGGCCAGAAGCTCGGGGAGATAGGTCCTGAGCGCGTTCGAGCACGCGATCGCCTTGTCGGGCGAGTCCAGCCCAACGTGGATGTGAAGCCCGAAGATGAGCTCGCGCTCGGCCACCCAGCGCATGGACTCGATCAGATCGAGGTAGCGGGGCCGGTCGGTGACCTCCTGATGCTCGTAGCGAGAAAACGGATGCGTCCCCGCGGACGCGATCAAGGCATCGGCTTCCTCCACCACGTCGCGCAGGTGCCGACGGAGGTCGTGGAGGTCGACCATTGCCTCGCCCACAGTTCCCGCGACGTTGGTCGCCACCTCGACGACCGACTGGAGGAGCTCAGCCTTCACCCGCTTTTCTTTCTCGCCCCCTTCGAAGGCCAGAAGAATCTCGTCGATCCGCGAGACGAGCTCGTAGCTCTCCCGGTTCAGGATCTGGAACTCTTCCTCGACCCCCAGGCTGAAGGGTGCGCTCTTGCCGAAATTCTGGTCCAGCTCTCTCCTTCGGAGGAAGCTGGAGGTTAGATGCCGCCCGCGACGGCGGAGGACCGGTTGAGGACCTCTTCGGCCAGGCGCGTGCCCTGCACCATGTTCGCGAGCTTCTCGTAGACGACGTCCCAGCTCCGCGTGCGCAGGCCGCAGTCGGGGTTCACCTGGACGCGCTCCGGATCGCGGAGCACGTCGACGGCGTAGAGGATCCGATCCCGGACGAGCTCCGCCGGCTCGACGAAGTCGGAGTGGATGTCGAGCACGCCCAGGCCGACGTTCGGATAGCCGTGCTCCCTGAAGAGGCGGAGCGTTTCGGCGTAGCCCGGGCGGTCATCGTCGCGCGTCCCCAGCTCGCGTGAATCGCGGTTCGCAAACTCGAGCTGGAGCTCGAGGCAGTCGTCGAGCTCGAGGACTGCCGGCCAGAGGGCGCTGTAGTCCGAGAAGCAGATGTGCATGCTTTTCTTGGCGTCGACCCCACGCGTGGCCTCGTTGAAGCCCTCGACGACGAGCGGTACCTCGTCGGGCTTCGTCGTCGCGGCGGGCTCGTCGATCTGAATCCATTCAGCGCCTGCCTCCACGAGTCCCCGGACGTTCGGAAGGATCACGTTCGTGGCGACGTCGGAAACGAAACGCCGGCGAGCCTCGTAGCGGCGCTCCGCGGAGCCCCCCAGAGCGCCCTCGTGCGCGTAGTGCTCGTCGTACGACCAGTCCTCCATCGTGTACGCACCCGTCAGCGGCACCTTGACGACGCGGTCGGTGTGGGCCCGAACGAACTCGAACTCCTCGACGTCCTGCGGCCCGTCCACCGACGGCGGCTCGACGATCGCCGCCTTTACGTAGTACTTGTTGTCGAAGGAGCGGACGGTCCCCCGCGTCTCGAAGCCGCGGGCGAAAGCGGCCACGTGGTCGTACATCTCGGTGCGCCTCTGCTCGCCGTCGTAGACGACGTCCACGCCGGCTCTCTCCAGCAGCCGAAGCGCATAGATCGCCGCCCAGTCGTCAACCTGCTCGCGGCTGAGACTGCCGGCGCGCAGACCTTCGACGAGCTCTTCGTGCCCGTCGACCTCGAGCCGCTCCCCCCAGCGCTCGGCTTCCTCGAGGTCGCGCTCCTCGAGCGGCCTGCCGGCGAACGTCTTCACGCGCCAGGACGGCTTGCCGAGGCTCCCGATCTCGCGGGTCAGGAAACGCACGTCGCTCATACTGCCTCCTGGAGAGTGGTCTGGGAACGGCCGAGGCGCGCGATTTTCTCGCGGGCAATCGGCTCCGGGACGAACTGGAGGTCGCCATTCACGCTCAGCGACAACCCTGCCGGCTTGCGCTCGGCAAGCTGCTCGAGGAAGCCGGCAATCTCCGTCGGGCTCTCGAGCGCTGAGCTACGCGAGTCGATTACGCCCGCCATGATCTCCTTCGGATACTCCTCCGGGACGGAGTCCGCGCTCGTCGCATAGAAGTCGATCCCGATCGCCGCGAGAGGGGCGTCTGCCAGCTGGGCCAGAACCGGCTTCGCATCGCCGAACGGGAGCTGCAGCGCGAGCGGAGTCTGCTGCGGAAGCTCGCCCAGCGAGGACAACAGCTCCTGGACGCCCCCTTCCCGCGCCAGGAAGGGGTCTGCGAGGACGACGAGGGCGCAGCCGGCCTGCGCATACGCCTCGATCTGGGGCGCGAGGACGTTCGCAGCGAGCGCCTGCGGAGATGCCCCACCTCCGGTGGCCCGCGCGAAGGCGAGCGGCGAGGGCAACGTGGCGAGCCAGCGTCGCGCGGGTAGATTCGGGGCCGGCACCGGCTCCTGCAAGCGCGGATCGCCGTCGACGAGGACCGCCCGGTAGAACGTGTTCGTGTCGAGGAAGCGGGTCAGCGGTCGAGCGTCAAGGCCGTCGGAGCGGTTGGCAAGCGGCCTGAAGAGATCCTGCCAGGCGAACATCCCGTCGGAGAGGAGCGCAAGCCCCGCCTGTTCCTGGACGGCCACCAGCTCGCGGAAATCTCGTTCGAGCTGCTCATCCACCGCCGCCTGGGTGATCCGGCCGCGGTCGAGGTCACGCGTGGCCTGCACGAGTGCGTCAGAGCGCGGATAGATCCCGGGCACGTATGCCTTCAGCTCCACCAATTCCTCCGTTAAGAAAGGACTCCCGTCCTGCGAAGACGGGAGCTTACCGAGCGGCGTCTTCCAGGCTCGCTATTGCCTGCAACCCGGGCAGACGCCTTCACCGACGCCGAAGACGTCGTGTGGCGAGATGGACGCCCCACAGCGGCGGCAGTAGCGGCCGCTTTCGAGCTTCACGAGCGAGCGAATGAGTGTGTAGATCATGGCCCTCCTTGGGAATCGACTACGAGGTCCACGCTAGCGAGAGCTCCAGGCAACGCACAAGCGATTGGGCCGATGTCTTAAAGCTTCTTAAGACGCGGGAACGAGATCGTTACTTGCCCGCTACGGCGACTTTGTTTTCGGCGTGGCGGAGACGCTGCTCGGCGTGCCAGCGGTCGATTCCCTCCTCGCCGGCGTCCGCTCGCTCGAGTAGGGCACGCGCCTCCTCGACCTCGCGACGGGAGTGCTCGACGTCGATCTCCTCAGCACGCACCGCGTCGTCGACGAGGACGATGGCGCGATCCTGCTGCACCTTGAAGTAGCCGGGACCGGCGGCGAAAGACTGCCATTCGCCCTGCGCGCGCACCCTGATCTCCCCCGCCTTCAGCATTGCCACAAGAGGAGCGTGACGGGCAAGCACCCCGATCTCGCCCGCGGCGCCCGGCACGATCAGCATCTGCGCCTCGCCTTCGAAGGCGGTCCCCTCCGGCGTGACGACGGAAAGGTCGAACGTCCGCTGGCCGTTCTCCGTGGCAGCCACGGCTTACCTAGGCGGGTGCGGGTTCGCGCTCGGGCTCCCGCTCCTGCGCGGGCTCGGCCTCTTCCTCGGGCTCGGCCTCGCCCCGCTCCTCTTCGCCCGACATGCCCTTCGCCTGTTCGACGGCTTCCTCGATCGTCCCGACCATGTAGAAGGCCTGCTCGGGGAGATCGTCGTGCTTCCCGGAGAGGATCTCGCCGAAGCCGCGGATGGTGTCCTCGACCTCGACGTACTTCCCGGGGCGGCCCGTGAAGGCCTCGGCGACGAACATGGGCTGGGAGAGGAAACGCTCGATCTTGCGCGCCCGCTGGACGATGACCTTGTCCTCGTCCGAGAGCTCGTCCATGCCCAGGATGGCGATGATGTCCTGGAGGTCCTTGTAGCGCTGGAGGATCTCCTGCACGCGAGTCGCCGTCTCGTAGTGCTCATCCGAGACGATCCCGGGCTGGAGGGCGCGGGAGAAGGAATCGAGTGGGTCGATCGCGGGGTAGATCGCCTTCTCGGAGATGGAGCGCGAGAGGACGATGAAGGCGTCGAGATGGGCGAAGGTATTCGCCGGCGCCGGGTCGGTGAGGTCGTCCGCGGGGACGTAGATCGCCTGGACGGAGGTGACCGAGCCCTTGCGGGTCGAGGTGATGCGCTCCTGCAACTGCCCCATCTCGGTGGCGAGCGTGGGCTGGTAGCCCACGGCGGAAGGCATGCGGCCCAGAAGGGCTGAGACCTCCGAGCCCGCCTGGACGAAGCGAAAGATGTTGTCGATGAAGAGGAGGGTGTCGCGGCCCTCGTCGCGGAAGTACTCGGCCATGGTCAGGCCGGAAAGACCGACTCGCAAGCGCGCACCCGGCGGCTCGTTCATCTGACCGAACACGAGTGCCGTCTTGTCGATGACCTTGGACTCGGTCATCTCGAGCCAGAGGTCGTTGCCCTCGCGGGAGCGCTCCCCCACCCCGGCGAACACGGAGTAGCCGCCGTGCTCCTGGGCGACGTTCCGGATCAGCTCCTGGATGAGGACGGTCTTGCCGAGGCCAGCGCCCCCGAAGAGGCCGATCTTGCCGCCCTTCACGAACGGCGCGATCAGGTCGACCACCTTGATGCCGGTGACGAAGACCTCGATCGTGGGCTCGAGCTCGTCGAAATCGGGCGCGGGACGATGAATCGGCCAGCGCTCCTCGCCCTTCAGCTCCTCCCCGTGGTCGATCGGCGCGCCGAGGACGTTGAAGATCCGGCCGAGCGTGGGGTCGCCGACAGGGACGGAGATCGCCGCGCCGGTGTCTTCCACGTCCATGCCGCGGGAGAGGCCGTCGGTGGCGTCCATCGCCACGGCGCGGACGCGGTCATTGCCCAGATGCTGCTGCACTTCCACGATCAGGTCGACTGCGGGACGCCCGCCCTCCGCCGGCGCCTGGATGCGCAGCGCGTGGAAGATCTCCGGGAGCTGCTCGTGGAAGACGACGTCGATGACCACGCCCCGGATCTCGACGATCTTGCCGGCGTTTTTCGCTTTCTTCTCAGCCATAAAGAGTCCCTGCGCTCCCGAGAGCCAGTCTACCGAGCCCCTTCGGCGAAAGTGCGCAGCACTTTCGCCGAATAACTAGATGATTCCCTCGGGAGGCTCGCCGGGGTCGCGGGCGGGCGCCGCCGGCGCGAGGTGCGTCCCACGGGGAATCTGCCGCAGCTGGCTCACGTCCCGAGTGAGGAAGCTGATCAGCGGGCCCTCCGGAGCGGGAGTCGCTGCCGGCCTGTGGAGCATGGAGCCGACGAGGCTGCCGAGCCCCAGGGCCGCCGCAATTGCCGCCACGGCAACACGGCGGGAGGCGGGGAATGAACCTCTCGTCCGCTTCGGGATCTCGAAGCGGATCTGCGGCGGTTCGGGAGGCGTCGTCCGGAGCGAAAGCGCGGTCGCCGTCAGCCGCTCGTCGAAGGCCACGCAGGAGCCGCAGGTCTCCAGGTGCTTCTCGAGAAAGCTCGCCGTCGAGACGCAGGGACGACCACTGCCGAGCGCGCTCACAGCGTCTGTTCTCAAGCGGAAAATGAGCGCCAGCCATGTTGAATCTGACGATAGCTAACCGGAGAGGTTAGGTCAGAGCTTCGGCATCGGCCGTGAGGCGGTCGAGCTTGAGCTTCGCACGCTCGGCCTTGCGCTCCCGCTGCCGGCGGGGGTCGGGAACCGGTACGGCGGTGAAGAGCGCCTTCGTGTACTCGTCTTGGGGCTCGTTGTAGATCTGATGAGCGGTACCGACCTCAACAAGCTTGCCCTGGTTCATCACCGCGATGCGGTCGCTCATCGTCCGCACGACTGCGAGGTCGTGGGAGATGAAGAGGTACGTGAGCCCGAAGTCCCGCTGGAGGTCTTTGAGCAGGTTGAGGATCTGGGCTTGGATGGAGACGTCGAGCGCCGACACCGGCTCGTCGCACACGATCAGCTTCGGGTTGAGCGCGAGCGCGCGTGCGATGCCGATGCGCTGGCGCTGCCCGCCCGAGAACTCATGCGGATACCGGTTGGTGAAGTTCGGGTCGAAGCCGACGATCTCGAGCAGGCGACGGACGGTCTCCCGGCGGCTCGACCGCGTGCCGATCCCGTGCACCTCGAGCGGCTCGCTGACGATGCCGCCGACGGTCATGCGCGGGTCGAGGGACGAGTACGGATCCTGGAAGACGATCTGCATCTCGCGTCGCATGCGCCGCAGGTCCTCGCGGCCAATCTCAGTGAGCTCCCGGCCCATGAAGCGAACCGATCCGGATGTGGGCTTCAGGAGCTGGAGGACGCAGTAGCCGGTCGTGGACTTGCCCGAGCCGGACTCGCCGACGAGGCCGAGCGTCTCGCCCTCGGCGATATCGAAGCTGACGCCGTCGACCGCCTTGACTTGACCCACCGTCCGCTCGATCAGGGCGCCTTTTCGGATCGGAAAGTACATGTGGAGGTCGCGGACTGAGAGGAGCGACCCGTTCTGGCTCGTGCCGGCCTCGCTCGCGCTCTCGCTCATGCCTCCACCCTCTCCCGCTCGCCGGCTCGCTCGCTCGTCGGATGTGCACTGCGGACGAAGTGACCCGAACGGATCTCCCGGAGCTCGGGCTGGACCCGGGTGCAAGAGTCCCCGTAGTGCGCGTACGGACAGCGCGCCGCGAAGCGACAGGCCTCCGGAGGGTCGATCAGGGCGGGCGGGCGACCCGGGATCGAGGTGAGGCGGCCTTCGCGGATCTCGTGCTCGTCGCCCTCGAGCTGCGGCAAGGCCCCCAGGAGCGCGTTGGTGTAAGGGTGCTCCGGATTGTCGAAGAGGTCGAGCGAAGTCGCGTACTCGACGATCTGCCCCGCGTACATGACCGCGATGTCATCGGCGGTCTCGGCGACGACGCCCATGTCGTGCGTGATCAGGATCATCGCCATCTCGTGCTCGCGGCGAAGCTCGTCCAGGAGATCGAGGATCTGGGCCTGGATCGTCACGTCGAGCGCCGTCGTGGGCTCGTCCGCGATCAGAAGCTTGGGGTTGCACGACAGCGCGATGGCGATCATGACGCGCTGACGCATGCCGCCGGAGAAGCGGTGCGG
>WNGB01011147.1_pt1 | contig 13710 bp, 8 predicted proteins | sample 5400681 | NCBI WGS metagenome assembly WNGB01 (sample SAMN13153367, study PRJNA577476) | soil metagenome | isolation source: 115 cm soil or saprolite under grassland replicate 2 | place: USA:California | collected 2016-06-15 | reverse complement strand
TCGGCGCCCCCACCGACCGCGGCCGCGCCGAGCTCGTCGAGCACGTCGTCCAGGCCGCGGACGAGGGTGGCGCCCTCGCGGATGAGGTCGTTGCAGCCTAGAGCGCCGGGATCCCACGGGGCGCCGGGGACCACCAGCACGCGGCCACCGCCGCGGCTCCCGGCCGCGCGGGCGGTGGCCAGGCTGCCCGAGCGGCCACCGGCCGCCACCACCACGACCGCCCCGGCGAGCGCGGCGATCAGGCGGTTGCGCGGGACGAAGTTGGCGGGCATGGGTCGGGCGCCGGGCGGGTGCTCGCCGAGCAAGGTGCCGCCCTCGGCCAGGATGCGCCGGAACAGGGCCACGTTGGCACGCGGGTAGGCGACGTCGAGCCCGCAACCGACCACCGCGACGGTACGACCGCCGCCGTCGAGCGCGCCGGCATGGGCGGCGGCGTCCACCCCGACCGCTCCCCCGCTGACCACGCAGCGGCCGACGCCGGCCAGGCCGGCGCCGAGCGAATGGGCCACCGCCAGGCGCAGCGGCGAGGCACGCCGCCCGCCGACCACCGCGACCGACCCGTCGGGCAGGGGCGGCGGTGGGCCGGCAACGAACAGCCAGGCGCACGGCGGCTCGGGCGGCACCTCGACGAACGGCCAGCCGGGATCCCCGGGGAACAGGAGCCGCAGGCCGAGCTCGTCCAGCCTGGCCGCCACCCGCCCGGGCTCCGGACTGTCGGGCCGCAACAGCTCGGCCGGGTCGTTCGCGCCGGCGAGCTTGCCGGCGACCGCCGCGGGCAGCGGCCCCGGCGTGGCCGCCAGCGCCAGCATCACCTCCCGAGCCGGACGCTCCGGCGTCCACCACGCCGGCCGCCCCCGCGCCCTCCGCGCCCGTCGCCCCGGGGCGCGGTGGTCAGCGGCCGCTTGGCGCACGGTGCCCTGGCTCCCCCCGCCCGGCGGGGCGTGGTCAGGCGCTGGTGGACCCGCGGTGCCCGCACGCCCCTCGCCCAGCGGGGGGTGGACCTCGGGGGAGCGAGGACTCATGGCTGGTCGGCGCCGGCGAGGAGGCGGAGGCTCAGGGCCTCGCGCACGTCGTCGTCGGCGACCCCGTCGGCACCGGCGAGGTCGGCGATCGTGCGGGCGACGCGGAGGGCGCGGTGGAAGCCGCGGGCGGTGAGGCCGAGCCGGTCGACGGCGATGGCCAGCAGCCGCCGCGCGGCGGGGGTCGGGGCGCACAGCCCGGCGAGGCCGGCGACCGGCAGGCGGGCGTTCTCGCTGCCGGCGCGCGCCTGCTGCAACGCCCGGGCGGCGTGGACCCGGGCGCGGACCGGGGCGGAGGGCTCACCGCCGGCGGACTCGCCGAGCTGGTCGGCGGTGACCCGGTCCACGTGCCCTCCGACCCGCAGCGGCAGGCGAGCACGGCGTCGCCGAGGTGGCCGCACGGGCACGGGTTGGCCGCCGCCACCAGGGAGAAGCGCGCGGGGAAGCGCACGCTGGCGGCCGAGCGGACCACCGTCACCTCGCCGTCCTCGAGCGGCTGGCGCAGCGCCTCGCACACCGGGCGGGGGAACTCGGCCAGCTCGTCGAGGAACAGCACGCCGCGGTGCGCCAGGCTGACCTCGCCGGGACGCGGCACGCGCGGGCCGCCGCCCACCATGCCGGCCATCGAGATGCCGTGGTGCGGCGCCCGGAACGGCCGCGCGCTGGCCAGCGGCGTGCCGGGGTGGACGAGCCCGGCGGCCGAGAGCACCTGGGTCACCTCGAGCGCCTCGTCACGGTCGAGCTCGGGCAACAGCCCGCGCAGGCGCCGCGCGAGCATCGTCTTGCCCGCCCCGGGCGGGCCGACCAGCAGGAGGTTGTGCCCGCCGGCGGCGGCGATCTCCAGCGCGCGCCGTGCCAGCGGCTGGCCGCGCACGTCCGCCAGGTCCTCGACCGGGGCCGAGGCCGCCGCCAGGCACGGGCTGGGCGGGTCGAGCCCGGCCTCGCCGCGCAGGAACGCGTCGACCTGGGCGAGGGACGAGGCCCCGCCGACCCGCAGGCCTGGCACCAGCGCCGCCTCGGCGAGGTTGGCGGCGGGCACCAGCAGCAGGCGGGCGCCCCCGTCACGGGCCGCGATGGCGCTGGCCAGCACGCCGCGGACCCCGCGGACGTCGCCCCCGAGGCCGAGCTCCCCCACCGCCCAGAGCCCGTCGACGGCCGCCTGCGGGACCGCGCCGGTCGCGGCCAGCAGCCCGATCGCGATCGGCAGGTCGAAGCCCGAGCCCTGCTTGGGCAGGTCGGAGGGTGGCAGCGAGATGGTGACGCGCCGGTCGGGCCACTCGAAGCCGGCGTTGCCGAAGGCCGCCCGGAGCCGGTCGCGGGCCTCCAGCACGGCCGCGTCGCCGAGCCCGACCACCATCACCGCGGGCAGCCCGCGGCCGATGTCGACCTCGACGCCGACCGGGTAGGCGGTCAGGCCGACCAGCGCGGCGGTCGCCAGCCTCGCCAGCACGGCTACCCCGCCCCCTCGGGGCGGCGCGGGACGGTCGGGGCGCTCGGCATTGCCGCAACCTAGGCGGCGCCACGCGCGCGCCGGAAGCCCCGCTCGCCGATCTGTGGATGGTCAGTCCCGAACGGTTGTCGCTGGTCTTATAACCGGTAAGATGGTTATGTGAGCAGGACTGGTGGTGTGGTTCTACGATCTCTCAGGGGTGAGACGTTCCGGTTCGACCCCGGCGCGACCTGCCTGGAGTTCGCGGTCACCGGCGGCGAGGGCTACCGGGCGGCGTACGAGACGCTGCACTCCCCCGCCGACCTGGACCGCTGGACCCGGGCCCGCCTCGGGATCGTCGCCGAACAGGTCACCGTCCAGGACCTGACCGAGGCGAAACGGCTCCGCGAGGCCATCTGGCACTGCGCGGAGGCTCGTGCCACGGGACGGCCGCTTCCCCGAAGCCACGCCGAGGCGCTCAACCAGGCGGCGGCCCTGCCGCCGCCGGCCCCAAGCATCGGCAGGGCCAACCGGTTGGCGTGGACCAGGCCGGTCACCGCGGCACAGGTGCGGTCGATGCTGGCGAGGGACGCCGTCCACCTGCTCACCGGACCGCTCGCCGGGCGCATCCGCCGCTGCGCCGGCACCAACTGCACCCTCCTGTTCGCCGACGCCTCACGGCCCGGCCGGCGCCGCTGGTGCTCGATGCGGCGCTGCGGCAACCGGGCCAAGGCCCGCGAGTTCCGCCAACGAAAGGAGCACGCCGATGGGTGAGCGGCTCACGCGGGATCAGGTCCGCGCCCGGCGCCTGGCCCGCCAGCACCTCGACCGGCGCGTCCCCGCCGCGGAGCTGCCCGCGGTCGTCGCCGGGGTCTGCGGCATCCACGCCCAGGTCATGTCGGTCGCCGAGCTCCAGGTCGCCGCCCGGGTCGACGGCGTCCGGTCCGAGGACGTCCGCGACGCGCTGTGGCAGCGCCGCAGCCTGGTCCGGACCTGGTGCATGCGCGGCACCCTGCACCTGCTCACCGCCGACGACCTGCCGCTCTACACCGCCGCGCTGCGGACCCACGACCGCTGGTGGAAGGGCGCCTGGCTGCGGATGATCGGGTGCAGCGCGGACGAGTTGCGGGCGATCCTCGGCGCGATCGCCGACTCCCTCGGTGGGACGCCGCTGACCCGGGAGCAGCTCGCCGACGCGGTCGCGGGGCTGGTCGGGGCCCACGCCAAGGAGCGGATGCTGTCAAGCTGGGGCGAGATGCTCAAGCCGGCGGCGTTCCAGGGCGCGCTCGCCTGCGGGCCGCCGCAGGGCCAGAGCGTGACCTTCGTCAGCCCACGGCGCTGGCTGCCGGCGTGGGAGGAGCCGGCCAGCGAGCCGGCCTGGCGCGAGATCGTCCGCCGCTACCTGCGCGCCTACGGACCGGCCGCGCGCGAGGAATTCGCCCGCTGGTGGGGGATGCAGCCGGCCGCGGCGGGCCGGGTCCTGCGGGCGTCGGCCGACGAGCTGGTCGAGGTCGACGTCGAGGGGTACCGCGCCTGGGCGCTCGCCGAGGACGTCGCGGGGATGCGGGCGGCGCGACCGCCCGCGCCGGCGCGCCTCCTCCCCGGCTTCGACGTCTACGTCGCCGGGACCAGGCCACGGTCGTCGCTGGTGGACGAGCGCTTCGAGGACCGCGTGTTCCGCACGGCCGGCTGGATCTCGCCGGTGGTGCTGGTGGACGGGATGGTCACCGGTGTGTGGCGCCACGAGCGCCGTGGCAGCCGCGTCGAGGTCACCATCAGCCCGTGGCGGCCGCTGACCGCCGCGCACAAGCGGCAGCTCGGCGAGGACGCCGACCGCCTCGGCGGCTTCCTCGGCCTCCCGGCGACCGTCTCCTACGAGGCCAGCCCGGCCGCCGAGCCGCCGCCGGGTAAGTCGCCGAAGGGTTCGGGTTCCTGACTCGGCCCTCATGCGCGGCAGCGATCGCGCCGAAGCACTCGAAAGATGGCTTCCAGCCGGTCCGGCGTCCTCGGGGCCGAGGCGGAGGTGGCTGCCGTGGCGGAGCGAATCCGGGTGCTGATCGCCGACCACCACCCCGCGACGCGGATGGGGGTGCGGGCGGTCCTGGAGCACGACGGGTTCGAGGTGTGCGCCGAGGTCGCCGACGCGGGTGCGGCGGTCAAGGCCGCGCTGCGCGAGCGTCCGGACCTGTGCCTGGTGGACGTGCAGGTACCGGGGAACGGGATCGCGGCCACCCAGGCGATCGTCTCGAGCCTGCCGGACACCGCGGTCGTCGTGCTCTCGGTCTCCCACAACGACGACGACCTGTTCGACGCCATCCGCGCCGGCGCGGTCGGCTACCTCCCCAAGGAAATCCGCCCGGAGCGCCTGCCGCATGCGCTCCGCGGCGTGCTCGCGGGCGAGGCGGCACTGCCGCGCTACCTCGTCACGCGGGTGCTCCAGGGCCTCCGTGAGCGCGGCCGGCGCCGCCGACTGCCGTTGCTCGGCCGCCGGAGCGTGGAGCTGACGAGCCGCGAGTGGGAAGTGCTGGACCTGCTGTGCGAGGGGCTGAGCACCCAGGAGATGGCCGAGCGCCTGTTCGTCTCGCCCGCCACCGTCCGCACCCACGTCGCCGCCGTCGTGAGGAAGCTCCGTGTGCCCGACCGTGAGGCCGCCGTCCGCCTGGTCGAGGGGAGCTGACGGGGCCGGCCTCGGCGCCGCCAGGCCCCGGATGCGGGGGCCTACGTAGTGGCGTCGAGAAACTTCCACGCCGAATGACTCCAGCAGGCCATATGCTGCTAGTCCCCTGATCATTACCGTCGTCGTAATCCACCCAGACGACGGAGGCCTCGTGCACCCTTCCACCCCCTTTAGGACCCCACGGCGCACCGTGACGCTCGCCATCCTGCTCGCGCTGGTCGCCACCCTCGCCCGGCTCACCCCGGCGGCGGCGTCCTCGATCACCGCGGCGTCGTTCAGCGGCGACGCGGGGACGGTCAACCTGGGCGGCACCCTGTACGCCAGGAACGGCGCAGCCCTCACCCTGACGGTGACCACGTCGGCCGACACGAAATGCGTCGAGGTCACCGGCGCGCCGCGCCAGACCTCCGCCACGCCGAAGTCGTCGTGGTCGTTCCCGTTCACGGCCGGCACCGGTGACGGCGTCAAGACCGTGACGGCGGCAGCCTCGCCGAACTTCAACGCCAACAACTGCACCGGCCAGTCCCAAAGTCCCGCCACCGCCTCGTACGCCCTGGACAACACCGGCCCGACCGTCACCGCCGCGCTCGCCCCGGCGGCGAACGGCGCCGGTTGGAACAACGCCAACGTCACGATCACCTGGAGCGCGACCGACGCCGGTGCTGGCGTGGCGAGCGGCGCGACGCCGGCGACCGAGAACGTGACCGCGAACACAGCCGGCGTCACCAGGACGTCGAGCGCGACCGACCGGCTGGGCAACACCGCCGGCGGCTCGGCCACCGTCAAGCTGGACAAGAACGCGCCGACGATCGCCGGCGTCCGCAGCCCGGCGGCGAACGCCAACGGCTGGAACAACACCGCCGTGACCGTCAGCTTCACCTGCGCCGACGAGCTGTCGGGCATCAAGAGCTGCCCGGGGACGACCACCCTGGCCGACGACGGTGCCGGCCAGTCTCGCGTGGGCGCCGCGACCGACAACGCCGACAACACCGCGAGCGCCACGGTCGGGCCGGTCAACATCGACAAGGTGGCTCCGGTCCTGAGCGGCGCCCCGACGACCGGCGCCAACGCGGCCGGCTGGTACGCCGGCGACGTCACCGTCGCCTGGGCATGCTCGGACGCGCTCTCCGGCATCGACGTGGGCTGCCCGGACAACAGCACGATCGGCGGCGAAGGCGCCGGCAAGAAGGTGGCCGCGTCGGTCAGCGACAAGGCGGGCAACACGACCAGCGCCAGCAGCCCGGCGGTCGACATCGACAGGACGGCGCCCACCACCACCGCGTCGGCACCCGGCGACTGGAACAACGACGACCTGACCATCAGCCTCGGTGCCGACGACGCGCTCTCGGGCGTCAGCGCGACCCACTACACCCTCGACGGCGGTGCGCCGCAGACCGGCACGAGCATCTCGATCGGTACCGAGGGCGTTCACACGGTGGAGTTCTGGAGCGTCGACAAGGCCGGCAACGTCGAGGCCGCCAAGACCCTCGAGGCCAAGATCGACAAGACGCCGCCGACCATCAACCACGACCGGGCGCCGACCGCCAACGCCAACGGCTGGAACAACGGCGCCGTGACGGTGACCTTCACCTGCTCGGACACCCAGTCGGGCGTGGCGAGCTGCACCGGTCCGCAGACGGTGACCACCGAGGGCAAGGACCAGCCGGTGCCGGGGACGGCCGTCGACAACGCCGGCAACCAGGCGACCGACCCGGCGACCGTCTCCATCGACGAGACCGACCCGACGATCGATGCGGTCGCCGACCGCGCCCCCAACGCAAAGGGCTGGTACGCCGCTGCCGTGACGGTGAGCTTCAGCTGCTCCGACGCGCTGTCGGGGATCGACGCGTGCCCGGCGTCCAAGGCCGTCACCGAAGGCGCCGACCAGCACGTCAGCGCCTCCGCCACCGACGCGGCGGGCAACTCCGGGAGTGCCTCCCTGACCGGGATCAACGTCGACGAGACGGCTCCTTCGCTCGGCGCCGCCACCACCGCCCCGAACGGCGACGGCTGGTACGCGCACGACGTCACCGTGGCCTGGACCTGCTCGGACGAGCTGTCGGGCCTGGCCGAGGGCTGCCCGGCCACCAGCACGATCACCGGGGAGGGCGACGACCTCTCGGCCAGCGCGTCGGTCAGCGACAACGCGGGCAACGCGACCAGCCGGACGGTCGCGGGCATCAAGATCGACCGCACCGCCCCGAGCACCTCGGCGGACGTGCCCACGCCGCTGGACAGCGGCTGGTACGCCGGACCGGTGGAGGTCACCCTCGCCGCCGTGGACAGCCTCTCGGGCGTCAAGGCGACCTACTACCGCGTGGACGGCGGCGCCGCGCAGGCCTACGACGGTCCCTTCCGCCACAGCCTGAAGGGCAGCCACACGATCACCTGGTGGAGCGTCGACCAGGCCGGGAACGTCGAGGACCCGACGGCCGACGGCCACGAGCTCAGCCTCAGGATCGACGGCGTCCCGCCGACCATCACGCCCAGCCGGACCCCGGCACCCAACGCCTACGGCTGGAACAACACCCCGGTCCTGATCGGCTTCGCCTGCGACGACGCCGAGTCGGGGATCGCCGGGTGCGTCGGCGGCGGCCTGCTCGAGAACCAGGGCGCCGGCCAGAGCGTCACCGGCAGCGCGCGGGACAACGCCGGCAACGGCAGCGCGGCGACCGTCGACGGCGTCAACATCGACCTGACCGCGCCACAGCTCGCCGGCGCGGCGACCACCGACCCCAATGCCGACGGCTGGTACAACCACGACGTGACCATCCGCTGGACCGCGTCGGACGGGCTGTCGGGCGTCGACACCAGCACCCAGCCGGACGACGGCACGATCACGGGCGAGGGCGCCGACCTGGGCGCCGGACCGGTGAGCGTGTCCGACAAGGCCGGCAACACCGTCAGCGCCTCGGTCGGCGGCATCAGGATCGACCGGACGCCGCCCAGGGTGGACGGCGGCCCGGCGACCCGGCCCGACGAGGACGGCTGGTACCACTCCGACGTCGTGGTCGACTTCAGCTGCGCCGACAACCTGTCCGGGGTCGCCTCCTGCCCGACGAGCAAGGTGATCAGCGGCGACGGCGTCGACCAGAGCGTCACCAGCGACCCCGCGACCGACCTTGCCGGCAACTCGGCGTCCGGTAGGACCGTCGGCGGCATCAACATCGACGGCCACGCGCCCCAGACCAGGGCCGACAACCTGTGCACCGCCACCAACGGGTACTGCACCGGCAGCACCGCCACGGTGCGGCTGCAGGCCAGCGACGTCGGCCCGTCCGGCGTCAGGGAGGTCCGCTACCGCGTCGACGGCGGGACCGAGCAGGTCGCGACCGGCGCCAGCGTGGACGTGAACGTCCCCTTGAACGGCAGCGGCAACGCCACCGTGGACTACTACGCGCTCGACCGGGCCGGCAACCAGGAGCCGAAGAACACGATCGGGCTCGCCTACGACAACATCGCCCCGACCGTGACCCACACGGTGACCCCGGCGCCCAACGCCGCGGGCTGGAGCTCGGGCGACGTGACCGTCCACTTCAGCGCCAAGGACGACGACACCGGCTCCGGCGTCGAACCGGGCTCGATCACCCCGGACGTGCTGGTCGCCGACGAGACCAACGGGCAGGCCGTCGAGGGCCGCGCCCAGGACACCGCGGGCAACGTCGGCACCGACTCGGTGACCGTCAAGCTCGACAAGACCCCACCGGCCATCGCCGGCGCCGTGGTCGCGGGGAAGGTCGGCGCCAACGGCTGGTACACCGGTCCCGCCACGGTGCACTTCACCTGCTCCGACGCGCTGTCCGGCGTCGCGGTGTGCCCCGAGGACGTGACCCTGACCGGCAACGGCGCGAACCAGCACGTGAGCGCCCGGGCGGTCGACAACGCCGGCAACACCGGCACCGCCACCGTCGACCACATCGACGTCGACGCCGAGACCCCGACCATCACCACGCTCAGCCTGCGGGACGGCGCCGTCTACACCCTCGGCACGGCGCCGGCGGCCTCGTGCGCCGCGGCCGACGACGTCTCGGGCGTCGCCTCGTGCTCGGTGCAGGTGAGCGGCGGGCTTCCGAGCGGCGTCGGCACCTTCGGGTTCACCGCGACCGCCACCGACGATGCCGGCAACACCGTCACGCGAACCGGCACCTACCAGGTGGTCTACCGGTTCGACGGGTTCCTGCAGCCGATCAACGACACCGCCCACCAGGTCGGGACCAGCGTGAGCATCTTCAAGGCGGGCAGCACCGTCCCGGTAAAGCTCCAGCTCAAGAAGGGTGACGGCACCATCGTCCAGCCAAGCAGCCTGCCCCAGTGGGTCACGCCCGCGAAGGGAGGCCCAACGACCACGCCGGTGGACGAGTCCGCCTACAGCGACCAGCCCAGCACCAGCGGCACCTACCGCTGGGACTCGACCAGCCAGCAGTACGTCTACAACTGGGGGACCTCGAGCGGCCAGAAGGGCTTCTACTGGCGCGTCGGCGTCCGGCTGGAGGACGGGCAGACCTACTCGGTGAACATCGGTCTGCGCTGACGCGACGGGCCTGACGGCGGGGCCGGTGCCACCGGGCACCGGCCCCGCCGCGCTCCAGCCGGTGGGCGGCGGCGCCTGGGTGGCCGAGGATGCTCGGACGCCGCTTGTCGGAGTAGAAGGGGGAGAACGAGCTATGGCCGGCCACCAGGCACAGCCCCACGACGGTCCCGAGGGGCGGAGAGGACGTCATGACCACCTCGTCCGGACCCATGAGGGGGCCCGGCGCCGCCCGTGGGCCCCTGGTCGTCTCCACGGCGAACCCGCGCTACTTCACGGCTGCATCCGACGAGCGCAAGGCCGTCTACCTCACCGGATCCCACATCTGGAACAACCTCCACGACGGGATGGGTCCCGGTGCGGCCTGCGCCGAGACCGCCGAGCGGTTCGACTACGGCGCCTACCTCGACTTCCTTGCCGGGCACGGCCACAACTTCGTCCGGCTGTGGCGCTGGGAGCAGTTCAGGTCCCAGGCCGCCGGCGGCGACTTCCACCTGTGCATGACGCCGCAGCCCTGGGCGCGAACCGGTCCTGGTGGGGCGAAGGACGGCAAGCCGAGGTTCGACCTCGACCGGTTCGACGAGGCGTTCTTCGACCGGCTCCGCGACCGCGTCGTCGCCGCGGGCGAGCGAGGGATCTACGTCGCGGTGATGTTGTTCGACGGGTGGGCCCTGCACCTCAGCCCAGCGCCCGACCACGTCGAGGGCCACCCGTTCCACGCCGCCAACAACGTCAACCAGGTCGGGATCGGCTCGATCGTCGACTACCAGGTCCTGCCGCTGGAGCCGCGCGTCCAGGCGCTCCAGGAGGCCTACGTCCGCAAGGTGGTCGACACGCTCCACGACCTGCCCAACCTCCTGTGGGAGGTGGCCAACGAGTCCTCGGGCGGCGGGAAGGTCGACCCGGCCTTCGCCGAGGCGCTGGGACAGGCGGGCACGCCCGAGTGGGGCAACTCCACGGCGTGGCAGCACTGGGTGATCGACGTCGTCAAGCAGCACGAGCAGGAGCAGGGCTACGACCGGCACCCGATGGGGATGACGATGCAGTTTCCCGTCCCGGAGCAGACCAAGGTCAACGACCCGCTGTTCGGCAGCCGGGCGGAGTGGATCTCGCCCGGATACGACGACGAGATCTTCGCCGGCGGCGGGCACCCCATGGCGCCGGGCTCCCCGCAGTCCCGGTGGCTCGAGGACCCACCCGCCGCCGATGGCCGCAAGGTCGTGGTCAGCGACACCGACCACTACGCACCCGGCCGCGGCGACGCGCTCTGGGCCTGGAAGTCGTTCCTGCGAGGCCACCATCCGATCCTGATGGACATGGGGCTGATCGGCGGTGTCAACCCGCCCGACCCGTCGGCGGGCGGGCCGATGTCGTATGCGGCCTTCGAGCCCGCTCGCTACGCGATGGGCGACACGCTGCGCTTCGCCGAACAGGTGAACCTGATCGAGATGGAGCCGCGGGCCGACCTCAGCTCGACGCGGTACGCCCTGGCCAACCCCGGCGAGGAGTACCTCGTCCTGCAGCCGGGCGGGGCGGCCGGTCCGTTCACGGTCACGCTGGAGCCGGGCACCTACGCGGCGGAGTGGTTCGCCATCCAGGGCCGCGAGACCGCTCCCGGACAAGCCACGACCGTCGACCGCCCCACGGCCGCCAGCTTCAGCCCGCCATCCGAGGCGTCCGGCCCCACCGTCCTGCACCTGAAGAAGGTCGGCGGTTAGTGGCGCGGGTTTGGCGGGTGTTCCCGTTCGATTTCGGCGGATGGTCGTTCGACTGGTCGTTCCTGGTGCGCCTGGTGGTCGTCCTGGCGACCGTCGGCGGCGCGGTCGGCCTCCTCGTCCAGCTCGTGACGCTGCTGTGGCGGATCGCCAGGATATTGGTGCGCACCCCGACCCAGCAGCACTAGGCCTGCACGCTGTCCGGGGCCTCGGGCCCTGGCGTTGCGGCCCATCGGGGGGCCGGCGGTCGCTTCCGCCACGACGTCCGGACCAGGTCGAACCGTCGCCACCGCCAGACGGCGCCGTACGTCCCGGGAGGCCAGGGCCGTTCCTCCCTGGCTGACGTCCCGACCGGCGGCGATGCTCGTGGTCGCGCGGCAGGCGCGCCCGTACGGGCGACCGTGGCTGCCGCGAACGCTCCCGTCGAGGAGGGCAGATGAGCGAACGTGTGCTGGTCACCGGTGCGACCGGGTTCATCGGCGGGCTGCTCGTCGAGCGGCTGCTCGCCGACCGCCGGCCCCTGCGCGCCCTGGTCCTGGAGCAGCCGGAGCGCGAGCGCCTGGCCGCCGAGCGCCTGGCCGCGCGTGGCGTCGAGACCGCCGTCGGATCGCTCGAGGACGAGGAGTCGCTCGTCCGCGCGGCCGACGGCTGCGCCGTGGTCTACCACCTCGCCGGCATCAACCAGCTCTGCCTGCCCGACCCGACGCCGTTGTACAGGGTGAACGTGGACGGCACGCGCAACATGCTCGCCGCCGCCCGCCGCGCCGGCGTACGCCGGGTCGTCTACACCAGCTCGGCCGCGGTCTTCGACGGCGACGGCAGCCGGTTCCTCGACGAGACCGCTCCATGGCCTGAGCCGGCCACCCTCACGTCCCACTACGCCCGCTCCAAGCTGCAGGCCGAGAAGCTCGCGACGGGCTTCGACGGTGTCGAGGTCGTCCTGGTCAACCCGGCCTCGGTCCAGGGGCCAGGCCGCACGACCGGCACCGCCAAGATGTTCATCGACTACCTCAGCGGCAAGCTCCCCTTCGACATCCCGGCCCGCTTCGGCTTGTGCTACACCGAGGACTGCGTGAACGGGCACCTGCTCGCCGAGGTCAAGGGCGAACCGGGCCAGCGCTACATCCTCAACACCGCGACCATGACCGGCTCGGAAGCGATCGCCATGGTCGCCGACATCGCCGGCCTCACCGACCGGCCCCGGACGCTTCCGGTCCCGCTCGCCATGGCGGCGGCGACCGTCCTCGAGGGGGTCGCCCGCTCGCGCGGCCGCGTCCCGGGCAACTGCCGAGAGAGCATCCGCACCCTCGCCCATCCGCACCTGTACGACGGCTCCCGGGCCGAGCGGGATCTCGGCCTGCGCTACACGCCCCTCCGGGCCGCCCTGGAGGCTACCGTCCGCTGGTACGTGACCCAGGGGTTGATCGAGCGCCCCCTGCCGAACCTCACGGCCTAGGACGTGCCCCGACGAGGATGGGAACCCCATCAGAACGCCCCTTCGAGGTGCTCCAGATCAGGCGAACCGCCCCTCGGCCAGGAATGGACGTTTCCTTGAAGTCAATCAGCCTGCTCGTAGACCTGGTTGGCCTTCTTGTCTGGTGCTCCGCCAACAAGGGCGACCCGAGCACCTGGAATCTCACGGACCGCACCCGAGCCGCTCCACTGGGTGCATGACGGTCGGGGACCTGCTGGCCGCGCCGCGACGGCTTCCTCGCGACGCGGAGCCGCTCGCCTTGCGAGCCGGCTGCGGCAGTACTGCGAGCGCGAGGTCGACCAGGCCAAGGGCACGGCGGCCGGACCTCCCTGCACCTGGGCGTCCGCCGCGACGCCAACTCCTAGCTTGCCGCCCTCCCAGGTAGGGTGTTGGGTTGGGATGCGCAGATCCGGCTGGTTGTCGCGCACCCGGGTCCACCCAGGACCTTAGGATCGGGGCGGGACGAGCAGGGGGCAGCGATGGCGACGTACGTGCAGCTCGGTGCGGTGAACACCTGGTACGACGAGCACGGCCAGGGCGAACCGCTGGTGCTGATGCACGGCGGGTTGGCCGACGCGCGGTGGTTCGCGCCAAACCTCCCGGCGCTGGCCGAGCACTTCCACGTCTACACCCCGGAGCGGCGCGGCCACGGCCACACCCCCGACGTCGAGGGCCCGATCACCTACCAGCTGATGACCGACGACACCATCGCCTTCCTCGAGAACGTGGTCGGGCAGCCGGCGGACCTGGTCGGCCACAGCGACGGCGCCTTCGTCGCGATGCAGGTTGCGATGCAGCGTCCGGAGCTGGTGAAGCGGTTGGTGATGGTCAGCGGCGGCTTCAACAAGCGCGGCGAGGCGGCGCCGGA
>WNGB01021991.1_pt1 | contig 13711 bp, 13 predicted proteins | sample 5400681 | NCBI WGS metagenome assembly WNGB01 (sample SAMN13153367, study PRJNA577476) | soil metagenome | isolation source: 115 cm soil or saprolite under grassland replicate 2 | place: USA:California | collected 2016-06-15 | reverse complement strand
CGAAGCGGCAGTTCGGCCGCTCGTAGATCTCGGTCGGCGTGCCGATCTGAAGGACCTTGCCGCCGCTCATCACCGCGATCCGGTCGCTCATCGTCAGCGCCTCCTCCTGGTCGTGCGTCACGTAGATGAAGGTGATGCCCACGCGCTCCTGGAGGTTCTTCAGCTCGAGCTGCATCTCCTTGCGCAGCTTCAGATCCAGCGCTCCGAGCGGCTCGTCGAGCAGCAACACGTCGGGGTGATTGACCAGCGCCCGCGCGAGCGCCACGCGCTGCTGCTGCCCGCCCGAGAGCTGGCGCGGCCGGCGCGCGTCGTAGCCGCCCAGCCGGACCATCTCGAGCGCCTCGTCGACTCGCCGGCCGATCTCGATCTTGGGCACCTTCTTCATCTCCAGGCTGAAGGCGACGTTCTCGGAGACCGTCATGTGCGGGAACAACGCGTAGGACTGAAACACCGTGTTGACGCTGCGCTGGAACGGCGGGGTATTGCCGATCGACCGGCCATTCAGGCAGATCTCGCCGGAGGTCGGGTACTCGAAGCCTGCGATCATGCGCAGGCTGGTGGTCTTGCCGCAGCCCGACGGCCCAAGCATCGAGAAGAACTCGCCGTCGCGGATCTGCATGGTGACATGATCGACGGCGCTGACCTCGCCAAAGCGCTTGACGACGTCGCGCATCTCAATGGCATAGCCATCCTTCACCGGGCGTCCTCCTGAACAACGCTAGAGAATCTCGGCCAACCGCTGTCGCTCGCCGCGACGATGGACGCCCCATTGCTCTCAAGAGCCGGCTTATGCAACGCTGCGTGCGGCTGCTCCGCGTCCCAAAACATGCCTCTAACATTAGGGATGCCGCATTATACCATAATCGTGCGGAGCGTCAGGAGTGAGCATTGATGCTCCTGGTGCCGGACGGACGGCGGACGACCGCGCCGTTCAATCTGCAATCTGCAATCTGCAATCTGCAATTGTACTATGTGGCATCGGGCAGGTGCAGCAGGGCGTTCTCGATCGCGAGCTGCGGGTTGACGTTCTCGCGCAGCTGCTTCGCGGTCTCGTCCAGGCGCATAGTGAAGGAGTGGATGTCGGCCAGGCGATAGCGCCGTGCGGCCCGCTCGATCTCCGCGCGCCGGTCGACATGGAGGATCTGGTCGGCGCAGCCGGCCGCCGCCAGCAGCACGTCGCGCCACAAGCTCTGCCACAGCTCCAGCGCCGCGAAGACCGCCACCTGGTCGCCGGCGCGATACTCTTTGGCGCGCTCCTCGGCCCATCGGAAGCCAAGATCGCGCGGCTGCGCCTGGATCGCCAGCAGCGCGTCAATCTGGGCCTGGCGCGCGGCGATCTCGTCGGGCGCCTCGGCCATCCGCAGTGCCCAGCCGACCCGCCCGCCGCTCCACGCCGCCAGCAGCTCGGCGTCGCCGGCAGCCAGATTGTAGCGCTCACGCAGCGCCGCGGCGACGGCCGCGCGCGGGATCGGGCGCAGCTTGATCGGCTGGCAGCGCGAGACGATCGTCGGCAGCAGCGCGCCGGCGGTGTGGGCCACCAGCAGCAGCGTGGCGTAGGGCGGCGGCTCCTCCAGCGTCTTGAGCATCGCGTTCGAGGCCGCGTCGGTGAGCCGCTCGGCGTCGTGCAGGATGAACACCCGCCGCCGGGCTTCGTACGGCCGCAGGTTGATGTCGGCCAGCCACTCGCGCACGGTGTCGATCTTCAGCTCCTTCTGGCGCGCGGCCTCGTCGGGCTTGAGCCCGGCCGCCTGCGTGGTCATGCCGGCGATCCGCACGTCGGGGTGGTTGCCGCGCTCGATCCGCCGGCACGAACGGCAGGCCAGGCATGGGTCGGGGCCGCCCGTGTCGCAGTTCATCCCCTGCGCGATCCGCAGCGCCAGCAGCGACTTGCCCACGCTGGACGGCCCGCTCAGCAGGTACGCATGCGCGGCGCGACCGCCGCCGATCGAGCGGCGCAAGAAGTCGACCGCCCATTCGTGTCCGATGATGTCCCAGTTCATAAACATCATTTTACGATTGGGGGTGGTGGGGGTGCTGGCGGGCGGCTCCGCCGCCCGCCAGCACCCCCACCACCTCGTCGGTAAAAAGTGCAAACATAGTGGTATCTTTTAAGGCCAAAACCACGTTTCTTTAGATAGAGCAGCTGAACGACGAGGACGCCATGCCGTACCGCACGATTATGATTATCGACGACATACCGGATCATCGCGATATTCTAAGTCGTCTACTGCGTGCGGTTGGCTTTCGCGTGATCGAGGCCGCTCCCGATGCCGATGCGCTCGGCACCGCGCGCGGCGAGCAGCCCGACCTGATCCTTAGCGCGCTCTCGCTGCCCGGCCAGCCTTCCTGGGAGACCACCCGGATGCTGCGCCAGCAGCCCGAGCTCGCCGCCACGCCCATCCTCGGCACCACGGTCTACAACACGCTGCTGCCCTGGCCGCGCGTCCGCTCGATTGGCTGCGCGGACTATGTGGACAAGCCCTTCGACCTCGACGAGCTGCTGCGCCGGATCACGCTGCTGCTGCCGGGCGCCTCCCCAGCGCTGATGGCCGCCTGACGAAAAGTTATAAGTTATGAGTTTTGAGTTTTGAGTTGTTACGAGACAAACTCAAAACTCAAAACTCATAACTCAAAACTTACAGGGCGGTTGGCTTCCTAAACACCAGCACCCCATTGATCCCGCCAAACCCGAACGAGTTCGACATCGCGATCTCGATCGCCGCGCGCCGCGCCGTGTTCGGTACATAGTCGAGGTCGCAGTCGGGATCGGGCTGCTCGTAGTTGATAGTCGGCGGGATGACGCCATACTTGAGCGCCAGGATCGTCGCCGCCGCCTCGACCGCGCCGGCCGCGCTGGTCAGGTGGCCGGTCATCGACTTGGTCGAGCTGATCGCGACGCTGTTGGCGTACTCGCCGAACGCGCGCTTGATCGCCAGCGTCTCGGCCACGTCGCCGGCTAGCGTGCTGGTCGCGTGGGCGTTGATGTAGTCGACCTGCTGCGGGCTGATGCGCGCCCGCGCCAGCGCGCGGATCATCGCGCGCGCCGCGCCGTCGCCCTCCGGGTGTGGCGCGGTGACGTGGTAGGCGTCGCAGGTCGATGCGTAGCCGAGGATCTCGGCGTAGATATGCGCCCCGCGGCGCCGTGCGTCCGACATCCGCTCGAGCACCAGCACGCCCGCGCCCTCGGCCAGCACGAAGCCGTCGCGCTGCGCGTCGAACGGCCGCGAGGCGCGCTCGGGCTCGTCGTTGCGGGTCGAGAGCGCGCGGATGGCGCAGAAGCTGCCGAGCGTCATCTGGCAGATCGGCGCCTCGGTGCCGCCGGCCAGCATCACTGTGGCGTCGCCGCGCCGGATCACCTCGGCCGCCTCGCCGATCGCCTGGGAGCTGGCCGCACAGGCGGTGGCGATCGCGGTATTGTAGCCCAGCAGGCCGAGCTGGATCGCCACCTGGCACGAGGGCATGTTCGGCAGCGAGCTGGTGATGTAGAACGGGTTGATTCGCCCGGGGCCGCGCTCGACCAGCGTCCGTCCCGCGGCCTCGGTCTCGGGCGGCGCGCTGCTGCCGTTGGCGATCAGCGCGCCGACCTCGTGACGGTTGTCGTCGTCCACCACGAAGCCCGAGTCGGCCAGCGCCATCGTCGCCGTGGCGACGGCGAACTGGCTGGCGCGCGAGACCCGCCGGGCCTCGCGGGCGTCCATGTAGTCGCGCGGCTCGAACCCCTTGACCTCGGCCGCGATCCGGCTGGCGGCGTCGCCGGGGTCGCAGAGCGTGACGCGCGCGACGCCGCTGCGCCCTTCGACCAGGCCGTTCCAGAACGCGTCGAGGCCGATCCCGAGCGGCGTGACCAGGCCGATGCCGGTGACGACGATCCGATCGTCTTCGTCGCGGTCGTCGTCCCAGACCGGCGCCGGCTGTGGAACCAGGTCGTCTTCGAGGATCTCTTCGAGCAGCTCATCGATCTCGACGTCAAGCGTCGCGGTGGCGGGCGAGTCGTGAGCAATCAGCCGCTGCAGCCGCTGGCGCAATAGTGCGCGCCGTGCGCGCACATCCCTCTTTATCCTGGGCATCGGCAGGCCTCCTTAGACATGGCGCCCCGCAGATCAGGGCATGCCATTGGCGTTGGCGATGTTTGGCGCGTTCGGGCTGGGGGAAAGCGATCAGAGGTGGCCGATCGCTACCAGGGCCAGAATCAGAGCGCCGGCGACAATCCGGTAGATTCCGAATATCACAAAGCTGTGGCCGGCGACGTAGCGCAGCAGCCACCCAATGCTGATCCAGGCCACTACCATCGCCACGATCGTGCCAAGCAGCAGCCGGCCGGCATCGCTCGCAGTGATCTGGCTCGCGCTCCCGGCCAGATCGGCCAGGGTCGCCGCGCCAAGCGTCGGGATGGCGAGATAGAACGAGAAGGCGGTGGCCGTCCGGCGATCCAGCCCGCCGAGCAGCCCGCCCACGATCGACGAGCCGGAGCGTGAGACGCCCGGCACCAGCGCCAGCACCTGCGCCACCCCGATGCCGAGCGCCTGGAGGAGCGAGACCTGCTGGAGGTCGTGCGTGGTGGTGGCCCGCTGGGGCAGGCGCTCGACGGCGATCAGCACGAGCCCGCCGACGATCAGCGCCCAGGCGATCACGAGCGGCGACTCGAACAGCACCTGCTTTATCCAGCTGTGCAGGGCCAGCCCGGCCGCCGCGGCCGGCAGAAAGGCCACGCCGACGGCGATCCAGAAGCGTCGTGTCGCGGCGCTCGTCGGCAGCGAGCGGGCCTGCGCGATCAGGTCGCGCGCGTAGTAGGCCACCACCGCGAGGATCGCGCCGAGCTGTATGAAAATCTCGAACGTGCCGCCGATGCTATTCTGAAAGCCCAGCAGGTCGGCCGCGATCAGCAGGTGCGCCGTCGACGAGATCGGCAGAAACTCGGTCAGCCCTTCGACCACGCCGAGCACGATCACGCTGCCCCATGTCGGCACAAACGCCAGCGCCAGGATCAACAACGCCGCGCAGCCAACCACAAGCGCGACGATGTGGCGCCGACGGATGGCGACCGGCACCGCCGGCGTTTGCGTAGCCTCGTCCATTATGGTTCGTTCCTTCCTGAGCGCTCATAAGCCGCCGGCAGCGACGAGATGCCCTCCACGGGTAGTGCATGTGGCGGAGCATCGCGCGCCGGCTGGTTCATTATACCAGAAACCGATCTCGGCAGTAGCGCTGCGCTTTCGTACCTCGATCTTCGGCAGACCTTGCGACCGGGTTACGTTGCGCCGCGCTGGTTCTCGCATCTTGCTGTCGGGTTAGCGCGCGACCTTTGCCGCATTGAGAGGGGGGTGGAGCCATTGCGCCGGCGATCAATCGATTCAAGCCGGCCTGCTTGAGAAAAATACTACAAACTCACATTACCGTCGTGAACGATGAGTTCGCGACGGTTCCTTCGTTTGTTAGCAAACAACAAACCTTGATCCGAAGCAGCCGTACATGCATAGCTGCTGCACGTTCACCCTGGCCGGACTGTTCGATCCAGTCTCTTTTTCGACATTCCTCAGGAAACTTGCAAGAAAGACATTTTTGCATTACTATACCTCTCAACGGCTGAAGCTACATAGACCAGAGGTGCAGTAATGCCACATGTACGCAAGCTAACGTTGGACGAAGTTTGGGCGCTCGAAAACAAAGGCAAGGGGCAGCGAAAGCTGATCGAGGAAGAGTACGACGCTATTCTGAACGAGTACTCCGAGGGCGACTATGGCGAGGCGCTTTTGGAGCCTGAAGAGAATCGCCTGACTGTTCGCAATCGTCTGAAGGCGGCGGCACGGCGGCGCAGTCTTGGAGTCGAGTTTCGACGCACGAAGGACGATTTACTGCGATTCCAGGTTGTTGCCGGCGATCAGGACGCCGAAGCGCCCATTTTGGCCGAGGCTCCTGTGAAAAAGGGCGGGCGCAAGAAAAAGGGCGAGTAGCAGCGCTTCACATTTGTTTCAGCAGCACGATCATTCTCAACAAAGCGAAAACCACGCCGCCGATGTGCGGGTCGATCGCCGTGGTTTTCGCGATGTCCGGCCACACGATCTCGTCGACTTGATTGCGTGCCCGGCTATTGGCAGCGGGTCGGCGCCTGCGCCTGCGCATACACGCGCTCAAACTCCTCCAGGTAGGCGCGCGCCAGCGCCGGGTCGTCCACGATCACCAGGTTTTCGTCGTTATCGCGCTCGGCGCTGCTGGTAAAGTTGTACGAGCCGGTGATCACCGTTCGTTCGTCGACCACGATGACTTTGTGGTGCAGGCTATAGCAGTTCCCGTCCGGCAGCACCTCGACGCCGGCACTACGCAGGCGCTCGAACACGGCGCCGCTCCCGCTGGTGTTTTGCATCTCGATCACCCCCTGAATCGACAGCCCGGACCTCGCCCGCGCGCCGATCACCTCCGCGATCGCCTTTGAGTGAACGAGAAGGCCAGAAAGCGGATGCTCGACTTCGCCGCGCTCAGGCGCCGCAGCACGTGCTGCGCAACTCCATCCTCTGGCGAGAAGAACACCGCCGCCCGCGTCGGCCCAACATACGCCTGCTCGTATGGGCTCGCGCTGCGCTTGCTCGTGCCGAACGAGCCGCCAAACATCTGCTCGAACTCGCGTGTGTAGTCGGCGGCGATCTCGCGGCTGGCGAACCGGAGCATGTTATTGTGTAAACCTCGCATCTCGGACCGTGTCAGGGGAACTATGCTCCCAGGCGTCCGTCAGGTTCTTACCTGGTATCAATGCTGAAACACGGCTGCTGAGAGGGGCGGCCGCACCGCGCCCGGATGCAACTGCGCGCTGTTCTTCGCCGGCCGACGTTGCGCGGCAGCGTGCTGGGTGTAGGTCTGCGAAGGAAATGCCCAAATATTCCCAAAAGCCCTTCCTGCGCGGTCCGCTGCGCTCCAATGCCTCCATAGCGGGCTGTCGCTGGCGCGCGGTGTCGTGCTACTTGCACACCCCCATCCCTGTGCGACACCCCAACGACACCTCCGTGCGATACTGTGCGCGAGCGTACGGTACAGCAGGAGGTAGCGCAGACCCAGCGAGTACATACGACAACACATCATAGTAACAACATGAGCATTATCTCTCACACATAGACACGCCTAAGATTGATTAGCCAGCGTGTAGGGACATTATGTGCTTTTTGCGATAATTACTTCACATAGCTGTATTTTTCATTTCTTTACCGGAAATCAATCAATTTATGCGCTAAATATCGACACATCGCGCGTTTTATTGGATGAGTATCGCGATACCAACGTCAATAACATCATCAATCATCGGAGGACACCATGGCTGAGATTCGGAAACCAAAACTGAGCATCACCCCACCGGAGAACGGTTTCGTCACCGTGACGGTGCAGTACGACGCGGCCTTCAGCGCGCTGGAGCACTTCCTGGCGCAACACGGGCTTATCTACCGCGAAACCATCCGGCTGTTTGGTGAGGACGCCGGGCTGCGGGGGCCGGACGACGACCTCCACATCATCCTCGCCAACCAAAATGTGCCACTGCCCCCCGGAGAGGGTCCGGTCGTGGTGCATCGGGTCGCCTCACAGCGCGTCTCGCGGGACGCGCTCCAAGAGGATGGCAGCATCATTTTCATTCCGGATGCTGATGAGATCTTCGCACGCATCACCCTCACGCCGCTTGGGCTGCCGGTCGGTGACGAGGAGCGCACCCTAACCGTCGTCGTGCCCGGCTAACGCCGTCAGCGTAAGCGCGTCATTGCGACGCTGGGCACTCCTGCCCGCCTGCCCTCCTCCCGGCTGGACCTGCTGTGCCAGCACTGCCGCAACCTCATGCAGCAAGCGGTCAATCTCGAATGGCTTTGGAATCACGGTCACACAGCCAGCCGTCCGGGCGCGGGCCAGCGCATCGGGTGTGATCTGGACGGTGAGGGCCACCACGGGAATGTGCCGTGTCACGGGGTTCGCTTTGAGCTGGCGGGTTGCCGCCCAACCATCAAGGAACGGGAGCGCCAGGTCCATAAGGATGAGATCCGGTTGGTCAGACACGGCCCTCTGAACGCCGCGGACACCGTCATACGCACTGCTGACCGTATGCCCGGCATCCGCTAGAATCAGTTCGATGAGCACCCGGATGTCACGATGGTCGTCAATGATCAGGATGTGCGCCATAGTCCTCCTCCTGTCGAACGGTGCGTCATGCTGGCGACGTGGCAACGGTGACAAACGCTGGCGTTCCCCGCGCGACCGGGCGAGCAAACCGCTTTACTCCCTATAAGTATAATGGCGGTTAAAAAGTTACGGCATATGGGCGTAGCGCGGATGACAGTTGTGTGATTGTCCGCGGCGGACGAACCGAACGATGGCGTGGTTCCGCGGTGCGGTGATGGTCAGCACAGATTGACGCGAGCGGTACAATAGGTGCAGAGGTGCTCGCACAGTCATTCTGCAACAAACGCAGGAGGTACTCATGAACAGCTCAGAATCTGCTCGTCGCGGCTACCAACGGATCGCCCTGGCATGTCAAGGCGGGGGGGCGCTTGGCGCGTATCATATCGGGATCTATCAAGCCATGAGCGAGGCAGGCTATCTCCCCGACGTCGTCTCCGGTATCTCCATCGGCGCGTTCACCGCGGCTTTGATCGCCGGGAATGAGCCTGAGGATCGGCTGGCGCAGCTCCACGATTTCTGGCAGGCGATTTCGTGGCCTGACCTGTGGTCTCCGCTCGGCACGACACCTGGGATGCAGAAGATGCAGGCCACGTTGGGCTTTCTGCAGGCGGCCATGTTTGGGCAGCCAAACTTCTTTTCCCCGCTGGTCCCCATGTTCAAGCTGCAGTTGCCGTTAACGCTGCGTGCCACGAGCTACTACGATACGAGCGCAATGCGCGATACGTTGAAGCAGTTTGTCCATTTCGATCGGATCAACGCCAACAAAACCCGGCTGATCCTTGGGGCCGTGCGGGTCAAAGACGGCGTGGCGGGGTTCTTTGATAGCGCAAATAGTGCAAAGTGGCCCGTCGGGCCGGAGCATGTCATCGCGAGCGGCTCGCTGCCGCCGGGTTTTCCGGGCACGCGGATCGAAGGCAAGCTCTACTGGGATGGCGGCTGCGTCTCCAACACGCCGATCGAGGCGATCTATCATCTGCAACCGGCGGTTCCGACGCTGGTGTTTATGATCGATTTATTCAATCCTGAAGGCGAGGAGCCTGAGGACATGGATGAGGTCATGATTCGCCAGACGGAGATCCTGTATGCCAGCCGGACCGCCCACCATATCCACCAAATTAATCAGCGCTCGAACCTGTCGCGGATCGTGAGTCGTCTTATCCCCCCTGAGCAGCATGGGGAGGTAGAAAGGTGGTTAAGCGCGGCGGAGGAGCAGCGCATTCTTCCGCCGAATGTCCCTGGCGCTGCGCATCAGGATCCCTTCACGTTGGCGGAGGACGGGTTCTTGAACGACGCGCTCTTCGACGTCGTGCATGTGGTGTTCGACCCACCTGCAGACACGAAGATCCCCCACGGCGACGCCGATTTTTCCCGAAGCTCGATCGACGCGCGCGCGGCGCAGGGCTACGCCAACATGCGAGAAGCGCTCACAGAATTGCAGGAGCAGCAGGCCAAGCGCCAACAACATCAGGCCGCGCTCAAGCTAGAGGCAGCGCCTGCGCTCCGTTCGGTCCTAGGCGAGGCCGCGCCTATCCAATCGACCGTGTTCAACGTTGGGCGGCGCCGAAATTAGCGACGCCGCCTGCGGTGTGACGACGGTGCTGGGGGCACCTTTGACAGCCAGGGGCGGCTGTATGTGCTGGAAACCGACACGCCCCCCGGCTTGCCCGGCCCCCCGGCGGCTGGCTCGGGCCAAGTAGCGCGCATGACGGCGAGTGGCACGTTCGAGCCCGTGGCCAGCGGCCTGACGTTCTCGACGGGAATGATCTTTGGCCCCGAAGCTGTACGTCCTATTATCGGCACCTAGCGGCAGCGGGTCGGCGCCTGCGCATACACGCGCTCAAACTCCTCCAGGTAGGCGCGCGCCAGCGCCGGGTCGTCCACGATCATACCAGAAAGATGAATATAGGATCTTACGATGAACTTAGAAGAGATGATAGGATTTTTCTATCATCTATATCTTCGGCCGAGTTGGAGAGAACCGGGGATTAAGAAATGTCGTTGGAAAATACCTCTCACCCCTCACAGAATGCCCGACAAGCGGCGTTTGTCTGTGTGCCGGGCATTTCCCCGGTACAACAAATGAAGCGCCGGAGTGGTGGGATATCCCCAACCCCGGCGATGCCATCTGTCGGGCGCTCAGTGACGGGCCGTGCCCTATCAGGCCACGGCACGCATACGCCGCTGGTCGCCCAGCCTGATGACCGGCGTCGACTCGCTTCGGATCAGCAGTTCCGTTTCAAGCTCGCGCGCCGGGGCCACACGCACGAAATACTCACGGCCCATCATCTCCTGGAGCATCGCGAGTGGCAGCCTAGTTGGGTCGATTGGATACTGGGTGCGGTGCGCGGCGATCGCGGCGATTTTGCGATCGACGTAGGCCGAGACGTCGATCGCCGTCGTTACTTCGCAGCGCAGCGCCTCGGCATCGGCGGTGGCTGTGTCCAAATCCTGGCTGGCGGTCGCCCCGCGCCCGGCGAATGCGGTTGGCTCGCCGGGCGCGAAGACCAGGCATGTCAGACTGCCGAGCGCGACGACATGCGCGTTGCGCGGCCGCCCATGTGCCAGCCCTTCTTCCCCAAAAAAAGCGCCTGGGCCGAGCCGTGCGACGGCCCGCAGCACCCCATCGGCATCCTCGCGGATCACCTCGGCCACGCCTGAGAGGATCAGATACAGCCGGTTAGCTGGCTCGCCCTGCTCGACGATGTAAAAGCCGGCCGGATACCACTGCACCTCTACATGGTCGCCGGTGTAGCCCAGGACGCTGGTCTCCTGTGCCAGCAGCAGCACGGCATGGGCGAAGTCGAATGAGCCCCGGAAGCGCTGGTCCTGCGCGACCAGCCACTGCACCAGCCGCTCGTGCAGCAGCATGCGGCTGCGCGGGAAGTGGCTGTGGTAGAGCGCGGCCGGTGTGTGAGGCGCGAGGCCGATCTCGATCTGATCGGGGAACGCGGCCGTGTCGCCGGCCAGAGCGCAGGCTGCGGTGGTGGCCGTGCCGATCGCGATATGGTCGGGGTGGCCGTAGCCGCCATCCGGGCCGAAGGTGATCACCGCATCGGGCTTGAACTCGCGCACGATTCGGGCTACGTCGCGTGTCAGTGCCTGGGGCTCGACATCTTTGAGCGTGCCGTCGCCATAGTCGAGGCAGACGGCGTGCTGGATGCCGAGCCGCTCGCAGGCCAGGCCCAGCTCGCGCTCGCGCACCAGGCCGAGCGTGCGGCGGGTGGCGACGCGTGCGTCGCGGATCTGCCCGGCGTCGCCGCGCGTAGCCGAGACGACCATGATCTCGGCGCCAGCCTCGGCGTATTTGGCGAGCGTCCCGCCCGCGCAGAAACTCTCGTCGTCGGGATGGGCGAACACACCGAGGATGCGCGGCGGGCGCCCGGTGTTGATTCTGGTGCTCATAGCTATCCTCATCTATGTATCGCACGCCGTGGCGGTTGCCAGGCGCGATATGGCGCTCGATTCGATTTCAAACAAAGGGATTATTTGAGATCAGGGGACAGCCGAGTTTTCTCGACTGCCCCTGAAGGATGACGCTCTATCGCCTACGATCCCTCTTTGACCTCAATAATCTCATCGGCAACCAACCCATGTGCTTCCCGATGAACCGCAATTGCCGCTTCTTTAGTTGGCGCTTCAATCAGACAAAAGACCTTGCCGGTCGTCTCGTCGAACCAGTAGCGCAGGTACGTGACGCCGTACTGCTCCTGCGCCTTCAGGTCGGCTGCATGGGCCTGGGCAGCCGCATCCGCGGTTAGCCCTTCGATATGTCCGTGCGTATCCATATACAGTGGCATGAGTTTTCTCCTTATAAGGGTGCGCGTCCTGCCAACGCACCATGTGAGCAGACTGAACGCGGCAAAGACCCACCGCAGCGAACGCTATGTCTTCGTTGAACACGCCTTTTTGGTCTTGCCGACATGTTCAGGATAGCAGTTCGTCGCTGCTCGATCTATCTCCCAAATGGTAGATTCGCTGGTAGAGTTGTGTGGGTCAGGCGCGCAGTAATCCTAATTCCTGCGCGCGGACAATCGCCTGCGTGCGGTTGGCGACCTCCAGCTTGCGGTAGATATTGAGGGTGTGGGTTTTCACGGTACCGGCACCGATCACCAACTGTGCTGCGATCTGTGGATTGGTCATTCCTGCTGCCATCAGACCGAGAATTTCACGTTCACGGGCGGTGAGGAGGTGGTGGTGAGACGCTTGGGCTCCTGCATCTGATGCGACACGAAACACCTGGTGGAGATAGCTCGTGATGCTGTCAAAGGTGAGTGCTTTCCCCTTTTCCCAATGCGTTTGATACAAATCACGATCCATCATTGCTTGCAGTTGGACGTGCAGACGGTCGACCAGCGGCCATTGGCGTGCCCAGTTCAAAGCTGTATCAGGATACGAGAAGACCCAGGCGAGTAGCTCAACCGCTTTTGCACGATTGGTTGTTGCGAGCGTATACGCCACACAGGGAACAATCCAGATGGTTGTCGCAGCATGTACATCGGGATCCGTGAGCTGGAGCACGTTTTGGATGGCAACGCGGGCTTCTGCTGGGCTACCGAGGCCACACGATAATGCCGCAAGCGCCCAATAGTGGAGTTGGAAACCCATCGTGTTGGTGCTGTGACGTTTCGCCAATTCATTGAGCCGGACACCTTCGGCATAATCCTCGTGAAGACATGCCAAGAGAATCAGCAAAGAGAGACTATACGGTTGGATGACGAGCAAGATGATGTCTTCAATGATCATCTGTGAACGCTCTGCATATTCCTGACAAGTGGTGTACTGCCCTTGACAAAAGGCATGCAGGGCTAACAAACTTAATGCGTGGGCGGTTTGGCACGGATGTCCTGTCTCGGTGGCGAATTGTAATGCTTCCGCACCGTAATGCCTTCCCGTTATGTAGTCGCCGTTCAAAATGTAGTCTGACCCGAGGTTATAGAGGCAAATTACGAGCGCGAACCGATTATGGGTGGCTCGCGCGAGAGCTAAGCTCTGTTCCGTGTATTCGATTTCCTTGTCAGGATTGTTGAGATTGGCGTAAAGATAGCCCAAGCGGTTCAGCGCCCAGCAAACGTAGTACGGCTCGTCCAGCGCCTCGAACAGCGCTTTACTGGTTTCCAAATGCGGCAACGCTTCGGCGTAGCGCTGCATACTCATCAGGGTATAGGCGGCCATGAGATGACAGAACGCAATCTCAAACCGGTTGTTTTCCGCGCGGGCAATCGTCAGCGCCTGCTCAATTTTCGTGAGCGCTTCCTGATAATCTGCCTGATACCACCAATGCAGAAAGCCCCACCGACGCGCCAGCAGCCGACCCAGCAGCGGCGCATCAGCAACGGACTGAGCAAGCGTCTGTTGGAAGATCGTGATGGTTTCAAGGTGGCGGCTGCCTAAAAACCCAAACAGATACAGACCGTTGAGCATCATGTGGAGGTACGTCGCTTGCTGATTCTTAACTGACCAGTCCCAGGCCAGACGGATGTTTTCAAAATCGCGCTCAATCGCCTGCATCGTTTCGAGCTGCTGCGGCTGTTTCAGAGCCGTTTCGTGCCGCAGCATCAGTTGG
>WNGB01009398.1_pt1 | contig 13711 bp, 12 predicted proteins | sample 5400681 | NCBI WGS metagenome assembly WNGB01 (sample SAMN13153367, study PRJNA577476) | soil metagenome | isolation source: 115 cm soil or saprolite under grassland replicate 2 | place: USA:California | collected 2016-06-15 | reverse complement strand
AGGATCACTGAGATGACACCACTACAGTCAAAGGCCTTCGAGCTCTTGGAGCTGTAGCCAGTAGATCTGCACTCCGTTTCGACACATCTGCCCATGGATCAGGTGGATACTGGCGTTTGCCGCCTTAACTTTGGCCTAGCCGCCGCCTAGCCGCCGCCTAGCTGCCCCCCGGCGTGCTTCCGGCCTCGGGCGCCCCTTCGGGCGGGGGGCCCCCACAGACACGGTTGCGGCCGCCTTCCTTGGCGGCGTAGAGGCGCTGGTCGGCGACCCAGACGAGTCGCTCCTCCGTGGCCCCGTCCTGGGGCCAGGTGGCGACACCCATGGACGCCGTGACCTGGCCGACGATGTCCATGAGCGTCGTGGAGAGCCGGACCCGCACGCGCTCGGCCGCTTTGATGGCTCCTAGATGGTCGGTGCCGGGAAGGAGCAGCGCGAACTCTTCCCCTCCGAAGCGCGCCACCACGTCCGTGTCGCGCCGCCCTTCCCGGAGCGCTCCCGCCACGTGGCGGATCGCGGAGTCGCCCGCGGGATGGCCGAACGTGTCGTTCACCTTCTTGAGGTGATCGACGTCCACCAGCACCAGGGACAGGGGCAGTCCAGTGCGCCGCGCGCGCCCCAGTTCGCGCCGCAGCGCCTCCGTGAATCGGCGCCGGTTGGCGAGCTGGGTCAGCTCGTCCGTCGACGCCATCTGGCTGAGGGCGAGGAAGAGCCGGGCATTCTCCACGCCCAGCGCGACCTGCTGGGCGATGTCGCCCAGGAACTCGATGGCGGGTCCGTCGAAGTGGAGGTTGCGGCGCCTGGAGACGAGGGAGACCGCGCCCAGGAGGTGGTCGCGCACGGCCAGGGGCACGATGAGAAGGGAGGTCGCTTCCGCGAACGGGTGGACGTGGGCGGGCGGCGGGTTGTCCTCGTCCTGGAAGAGCACGGGCGCTCCCTTGAGCAGCGCGGAGAGCAGCGAGGTGCCGGGCTCGAGGGCGTGCCGCGCGATCTTGTCCTCTTCTTCGGGAGTGGTGCCGGCCCAGGCGATGGGGGTGAGCACCTGGGCGCGCGGCGGCTTGAGGTACAGGACGGTGCGGTCGGCGCCGCTGGCCGCCAGCAGCTCGGGAGCGACCGCCTGCAGCAGCGATTCCGGCTCGTGCCGCGAGGCGGCCATGCGCGTGATGCGGGCCACGGCGGTGGCGCGGGCCAGCGCCTGGCGTTCCTTGCGCAGGAGCGCGCCCGCCTCCAGGAAGAGGGCGGCGTGGTCGGCGAAGGCGCCGACCACGCGCTCGTCGCGCGGCCCCGGCACGTGCTCGGAGTCGAAGACGACGATGATGGCGCCGCGCACCTCGTCGCGCGTGAGGAGCGGCGCGGCCAGCGTGCGGCCGGTCATCCCGCGCAGGCCCAGACGGGCCAGGCGGGTGGCGGCGTCGGTGAGGACGGCGGCCTTGCGGGCGAGCAGGGTGGCGCGCAGGTCTCCGGCATGATCGAGGGATATCTCGCCCTCCGGATCGCCGCCCCGGGACGCGGCTACGCGCAGGACGCGTCCTTCCAGCACGACCGCCACCGCCGCCTGGTAGCGGACGACGCGCCACATCTGGTCGAGGACGGTGCTCAGCGCCGACTGCTCGCTCAGCGTGCCCACCAGGGCCCGCGACACGTCGCGCAGGCTCTCGCTGAGCACGCGGCGGTCGCGCTCCTCCACGTAGAGCCGGATGTTCTCGATGGTGACGGCGGCCGCCCCCGCCAGCGCGGTCATGGTGCGGACGTCCTCGGCGGTGAAGCCTCCCGGCTTGTTGATCGCGTAGAGCAGGCCGAGGATGTGGCCCGCGTGGCGGACGGGCACGGTCAGGACGGAATGGACTCCCCGATCCTTCACGGACGCGTCGTAGAAGGGATCGCTGGCGGGCTCGTTGCTCAGGTAGGGCTCGCCTGTCCGCACCACGTGCGCGGAGGCCGGCGCTTGCGAGATGGGGAACCGGTACTGGGGGATCGAGCGCGAGGCGGCGCCGTAGCTGGGCCGGCGGGCGATCAGCTCGTCCGTCTCCGCGTCGTAGAGGGCGAGGTGGCAGGTCTCGGCCCCCACGGCGGCAGCGGCGCTGCGGGCGACCGCGTCGTAGTTCTCCCCCACGTCTTCATGAAGGAGAAGCAGGGACGGCTCGACGAATTCCAGCGATACCTCGGTTTTCGGGAGGGAGGGAATCAGACCCCACCATTCTCCCCCAGTCAAGATGGACTTTTCCCCGCGCCTGTGCCAAAAATCGTGGTTCGTCATGAAGAAGACCTCGTCCCTTATCGCCCTGCTCGCCGGCGCCGCCTGGACGGTGGCGGCCGCCCAGTCTCCCCGCCCCGCTCCCGCCGCCTCTCCCGAGGCCCCGCCCACGGCGTCCAACGCGTCCTTCCCGGCGGGGGTCGACGTCGTCACCGTGGACGTGGTGGTCACCGACAAGAAAGGCCTGCCCGTCACGGGCCTCACCAAGAGCGATTTCCAGGTGACGGAGGACGACGACCTCCAGACGATCACCGATTTCGAGGCCGTGCAGCTTCCGGCCGTGGCCTCCGAGAAGCCGGCGCCGCGCCCCCGCGTGTCCACCAACATCGACCGCGAGTCGCACACCGGCCGCTCGTTCGTGATCCTCTTCGACGACATCCACCTCACCCTCGCCGGGGGTCAGCGGGCCAAGGCGGCCGTCGCCCAGTTCCTGAAGACGGGAGTGCGGGAAGGCGACCGGGTCAGCCTGGTTGCCAGCGGCGGCGGAGCCTGGTGGAGCACGCGTATGGAAGCGGGCCGCGAGGAGCTGATGGCGCTGCTCAAGCGCCTCGACGGTCGCTTCGTCCCGGACAGCGCGCCCGAGCGCATGTCCGACTACGAGGCGATGCGCATCCACATCTTCCACGACCAGCAGGTCGAGCAGACGGTGAGCCGGCGCTTCGAGACCTACGGCGCCAACGCGGGGCGGGGGCAGACCGGATCCGACGACCCGAACTCCTCCATGAACGGGGACCCCTACGTGCAGGCGCGCGCCAGCGACGTCTACTTCCAGTCGGTGTCGCGCAACCGCATCACCCTCGAGGTCCTCCAGCGCGTGCTCAACTCGCTGGGGACGGCCAAGGGCCGCAAGTCGGTCATCCTCGTCTCCGAGGGGTTCATCTACGATCCCAACCTCACGGAGTTCAAGGACGCGATCCAGGCCTCCCGGCGCGGGAATGCCGCCATGTACTTCCTGGACGCGCGCGGCCTGGCCGGCATGCCCACCTACTTCACCGCGGAGTTCGGCCCCCCCATCGACACGCGCGACATCGGGGCGGTGTTCCTGGACACCCTGCAGGAGGCGGAAGGGGCGGAGTCGCTGGCCGCGGACAGCGGCGGGTTCTCCGTCAAGAACACCAACGACCTCGGCAAGGGCATCCAGCGCATCGCCGACGAGAGCCGTACCTATTACCTCCTCGGCTACAACTCGTCGAACGCGTCGAAGGACGGCCGCTTCCGCAAGATCTCGGTCAAGGTCCCGGGGCGGAAGGGCCTCACCATCCGCGCGCGCAAGGGCTACTTCGCGCCCCTGGAAGGCAAGACCATCGCCAAGAAGGTGGAGACCGCCGATCCCGTCATCCAGGCCGCGCTGGACTCGCCCTACCAGGAGCAGGGCGTGCCCATCCGCACCACGGCCTACGTCTTCGACGAGACCTTGCTCGGGAAGGCCAGCGCGCTGGTGGCGGCGGACGTGGACGTCTCCAAGTTCGCCTTCCAGGAGAAGGACGGCCGCTTCCAGGACACGCTCGACTTCCTCATCGTCGTGGCCCACCGCGAGACGGGCGAGTTCTTCCGCTACGACCAGAAGATCGAGATGAACCTCAAGCCGGCGACGCGGGAGAGGCTGGCCGCCAGCTGGTACCCGATCGTGCGTGACTTCGAGCTCGCGCCCGGCGGCTACCAGGCCAAGATCGTGGTGCGCGACAAGAACAACGGCCGGGTGGGGACGGTCATCCACGAGTTCGAAGTGGCCGACCTTTCGCAGTTCCGGACTTCGACCCCCGTCATCAGCGACACCCTGCAGTCCGACGAGGAGAAGAAGGACACCCCGCGCCCGATGCTGCTGGTGCGCCGCATCTTCGCGCCCGGGGCCACGGTCTTCGCGTCGTTCGAGGTCTACGGGGCCACGAAGGAGAAGCCGACGGGCATGCCCAAGGTCACGGCGGGGTACGTCGTGCGGCGGCCGGACGGCACGGCGGTGGTGGAGGTCGCGCCCTCGCGGATCAATCCGACGTCGCTCGGAAAGCTCTCACGCATCGTGGGCACCCGGCTTCCCGAGGAGGCGACGGGCGACCTGGAGTTCGTGCTCAGCGTGAAGGACGAGATCTCGGGAAAGACGCTCGAGGTCAAGGAGCCCTTCACGGTCGCGGCCAGCGCGGCAAAGGCCGCGGCCCCGGCCCCGACGGGCGGCGAGTAGCGCCTCCCGGTCCGTCCCCTCCGGTCTAGCGGGGGGACGCGGGCGTGGTGGCCGCGGGCGCGGCCGGTGCCGTCGCCGCCGGAGCCGTGCTCGCGGGTACGGTCTTGATCGGGGCGGCGGCGCGGGCGGACGCGGCCGGGGCCGGCGACGGGCCGTTCACGCGGTCGAGGATCGAGCTCTCGTGGGGCCGCAGCATGGACAGGGCCAGGCTGGTCACCATGAAGAGGCCGGCCAGGACGGTCGTGGCCCGGGAGAGGACGTTCGCGGATCCGCGCGGCCCGAACGCGGTCTGGGTGCCGCCGCCGCCAAATGCGCTGGCCAGGTCCTGGCTCTTGCCCTGCTGCAGCAGGACGACGCCGATCAGGAACAGGCAGGCGACCACGTGAAGCACGAGGACCAGGTAGTAGGCGATGTTCATGCGTTAGCCATCCAGGAGGCGGGCCACCCGGGGCCCGCGCGAAACGCCTAGTATAGCTCAGCGGCGGATATACTCTCACCAGGATCAAGCGGTGCTCGAAAAGGACGTCCTGAGCGGCATCCACGTCCTCATCGCCGAGGACAACGACGACACTCGGGAGCTGCTGGAAATCGTCCTCAGCCACGCCGCGGCCAGGGTCACCGCCGCCGCGGACGGCGGAGCGGCCCTCCAGGCCATCCGGCGCCTCCTTCCGGACATCCTGATCGCCGATCTTGCCATGCCGAGCAAGGACGGCTTCTGGCTGATCGAACAGGTTCGGGCCCTGCCTCCCGATGCAGGCGGCCGGATTCCGGCGGTAGCCATATCGGCACTGGTTGCGCCCCCGGACATCGAGCGCGCGAAGGCGCTCGGCTACACCGAGCACGTGGCCAAACCCGCCGATCCGGGCCAACTGGCCCTGCTCATCGCCGAGCTGGTCGGCCGCGGCCGGTCTCGGTCCTGAACGGGTCACTTCAGGTTCGCGTCGCGCGTGGTCGCAAGGACGCCAGCCGCATCAGCCCGTCCGCGGCCAGCACGGCGTCGAGGGTCCGCAGCGCCGCCACGCCGTCGGCCTCGTGCGGGTACACCGCGAGCGCCCGCAGCTCGATGCCGGCCCAATCGGGCGCGTCCACGTCTGCGGGCAGGAGCAATCCCCAGCGCAACGATCGTTGTCGGCATTCGAAGAGGGTCACGCGCATAGCGGGCGCATCCTAGCGAAAGGGTTTCGACGCTTTCGCCCCGACGTGACAGTGCGCGCCACCGTCACAAGCAACGCTCTAAACCGCTCCGGACTCCCGGTAGTTCACGATCTGCAGGAACGAATCCGGCTTGAGCGAAGCCCCGCCCACCAAGACGCCGTCGACGTCGGCCTGGACCATGATGCCCGAGATGTTGCCGGGGTTGACGCTGCCGCCGTAGAGGATCCGGACGGCCTCGGCCGCGTCGTCGCCGTGGCTGCGGGCGATGCGCTGGCGCAGGAAGGCCTGGACCTCCTCCGCCTGTTCGGGAGTGGCCACGCGGCCAGTGCCGATCGCCCAGACCGGCTCGTAGGAGACGACCATCCGCGCGACCTCTTCCGCCTGGAGCGGGCGCAGCGCGCGCTCCACCTGGCGCTGCACGACCTCGAGGGTGCGGCTCGATTCCCGTTCGGCCAGGGTCTCGCCCACGCAGACCATGGGGGTCAGGCCGTGGTCGAAGGCGGCGCGGCTCTTCTTGCCGATCCACTCGTCCGTCTCCTCGAAGATGTGGCGGCGCTCGGAATGGCCGAGGATCGCGTAGCTGCAGCCCAGGTCGCGCAGCATCACCGGGGAGATCTCTCCCGTGAAGGCGCCCTCGCGCTCCCAGTGCATGTTCTGCGCGCCCATGGCGATCGGCGAGCCCTTCAATGCCTCGCCCACCGCGGGTAGGGCGGTGAAAGGGGGCATGACCACGACCTCGTGGCGGGTGGGCTCCTTCTCCAGCCCCTCGCGCAGGGCGCGCGCCAAGGCCACGGCCTCGGAAACCGTCTTGTGCATCTTCCAGTTGCCGGCGAAGACGTAACGTCGCATCCGGCAAGCATACTCCGGCGGGGGCGAGATGGATCCGGGAGCGGCCCGCGTCGTCGCCGGTCAGGAGGGCGTATGCATCGCGCTGGCGAGGCGGGCGCCGATCTCTGCAGGCGTCGCATCGAGGGCGACGCTCGTGAGCAGCATGCTGCGCGGACCACGGACGGAGATGGAGACCTCGGAAGCCGGGAACGCCGGAGGCTGCACGGTGACCACCCAGGGACCGCCCGGCACTCCCTCGACCGCGGTCCGGATCGCCTGCTTGATGGACTGCCGGCGCGAGAGGTCCCACGGGAGCCGATCGATCCCCGTCACCTCTACGTCTGCCAAGAGCTCACGTTCGGGCGGGAGGGATTCCGATCGTGATCGCAGGGGAAGAACGGATCTCGAGGGTCAGGGACGCGACGTCCGGGCAGGCGATCGTGAACTCGCCCAGGGATCCGGTGAGGCCGCGACCGACGACGCCCTCCGTCGACCAGGCCAGGACGGCGACCCCCGCGCATCCCTCGGTCGGGGCCGCCGCGTTGGCGAGCTGGCCGGTGATGCTGAGGGCGCGGTCGCTGCGCACGACGCGCAGGTCGATGGCCCAATGGTCGGCCTCGAAGAGCAGGTGGCGATCCTGGGCCGTACCGCGTACCCCCGGCGTCAGCGGCTCCGCGACGTCGTCGAACACGAGGCGCGCCGCGATCGCCCCGGAAGCCGGGGACGGCGGGGCGGCGGCGAGGGCATTGGCCTCGCGGACGGCGGTCGCCGGCACCGCGGAGGCGGCACGCGCGGCGCGGACCACGAGGGACAGATGGTCGAAGACGGCGCGACAACGGTCGCAGTCGTCGAGGTGCGGGCGCAGTGCCGCGGCCTCGCTTTCGTCGATCAGGCCACGAGCCAGATCGACGAGCGGGCCGGGTTCGACGTGGGTCAAGCGTTCTCCGCCCGCGGCTCGCCGGAAGAGGGTCGCCCCGGCTCCACGATGCGCGCGACCTCGGCCGCGCCTTCGAGAGCGAGGGGAACGAAATACCTCACGACGTCGGGATCGAAGTGCGTGCCGGAATCGGTGAGGAGGCGCGCGGCCGCCTGCTCGGCGCCGACGCCGCCGCGGTAACAGCGGTCGGAGACCATGGCGTCGAACGCGTCCACCACGGCCACGATGCGCGCGCCCATCGGGATCTCGTCTCCGCGGAGACGCCCGGGATAACCGGTGCCGTCCATCTTCTCGTGGTGATGCAGCGCGAAGAGACCGGCCAGATGCAGGTCGGGAAACAGCCGCAGAACGGCCCAGCCGTACTCGGGATGGAGGTTCATCACCGCGCGCTCGTCCGCCGTCAGCGGTCCCGGCTTGTGGAGGATGGCGTCGGGTACGCCGATCTTGCCGAGGTCGTGGAGGAGGCATGCCACTTCGACGTTGCGCTGGTGCGATTCGTCGAGGCCGAGCTCGACGGCGACGCGCACCCCCCATTCGGCGAGACGCGTGCTGTGGCAGCCGGTGTCGAGGTCGCGCAGGTCCTGGAGCTGGTTGAGACCGAGGACCACCGACGAGTACACGCGCCGCAGCTCCTCCTCGACCTCCTTGACCCGGATGGCTCCGGACGAGGTGGCCCGGTCGGTGCACGGACGGGCAGCGATCAATCTTGCGGAAGCCACGGAGTTCCCCCTACCTGATGTTGTTGATCTGTTTGACCGTGTCGCGTTGAAGGAGCGGAGCCAACGCCACCGCCGGCGGCACGATGAGCCGCTGCGGGTATTGGTTGTCGGCGTTGCGGACGACGTCCGAGATCTGCGCGTACTTGCCTTGCTTCACGACATCCGTGGTCGCGCCCCATTCGAGCAGCGGCGCCGCGACTCCCATGAGGGCGGTCGCTCCGCTCACCAGCGGAGCGCTGAACGAGGTGCCGGAGACGGCGGCGTAGTAGCCGCCGGGGTACGTCGTCACGAGGTTCACGCCCGGCGCCCCGATCTTGAAGGTGTCGTAGCCCTGGTTCGAGAAGGGGGCGCGGATGTCCCCGAGCGTGGTCGCACCCACGCCCACCACCCACTTGTGCTCCGCCGGCCACCGCTGCACGGCCAGACTCTCGTTGCCGGCGGCGGCGACGACGATCCGTCCCGACAGGGCGGCGTACGCCGTCGCGTACATCACTTCCTGGGAGACGCTCGTGAAGGTGAAGCTCAGGTTGAGGACGCGGGCGCCGCTCAGCACGGCCCAGTAGATCGCCTGCGCGATGTCCGAGCTGCGGCCGGTGCCGTCGGCGGAGAATGCCTTCACGGGCAGGATCTGCGCCCGCGGCGCGACGGCGTGGATGAGCCCCGCCACCATCGTGCCGTGTCCGAAGGCCGCCGGAAGCGGTGGCGCCCCCGCGAGCTGGGTCTCCGAGTCCGAATCGAGGATGGCGGCGGTGGACTGGTTCAGGATGCCCGGCACGCAGGCCGAATCCAGGATGGCGGCCGTGGACTGCGTCACCGTGCCGTCCTGGGCGGTCGTGGTGGGGTAGTAGGGCTGGCACTTGTGCGAATCGAGGATGGCGGCGGTGGACTGGTCGAGGTCGCCCCATTCCGACGCCCCCGGCTGGTTGCGTGTGAAGTCGAAGCCGGGCAGGAGCACGTCCCGGAGAAGCGGGCTCTGCGTGTCGACTCCGCTGTCGATCACGGCCACGGTGATGCCGGCGCCGTCCTTCCCAGCCGCGCGTGCCTGGTCGAGGTTCAGGACGGTGAAGGCGGGCTGGTGCGCGTAGCCATTCCAGGCCAGCGTCCCATAGAAATCGGCGAGGGTGCGATCCACGACCAGGGCTTCGTCGAGAGACTGGGTCGTCTGGGTGAGGTTTTTGGCGGCGGCGGTCTCGCCGGTCGTGGCCACGTAGTCGGGCTCGAACGTCCACACGTACTTGTCGGCCCGCACCTTCGTGACCAGGGCATCCGGGGAGACTCCCGCGGGACCGGTGACGATGTACAGGTACAGCCACCCGACGTTGCGGACCACCGTCAGCCCGTAAGCCTTGCAGACCCGGTCGAGCACCGAGTCCTTGGTCACCCGCAGGAGATACTGCGGCGGCGGCGCGGTCTGCGCCCACGCCGTTCCCGCCCCCAACCACGCGACGACCGCGACCACCAGTAGGTTCTTCATGCCCTTGTTCCAGTCCACGCGCCGTCGGGCGCGCACTGCTCCAGACGCCGGATGTCTTACGACTTTCTCGGCTTCGGGCGCAGGGGGATTCGGACGATCCGACCCTCCTCCGGCGCCACTTCGATCCGCATCCGATTCCGCTCGTCGTGCTCGAGGTGGAACTCTCCCCGGGCGTTGCTGTGCGCGCGCACGGCCACGCGATCGCCGACCAGTAGCGCCACCGGAACATCGGCGAGGCGCAGTGTCGGCTGCTCGACGTTCGTGATCTGTCCGACGATCACCATCTCCCGTGACCGCTCGCGCGAGACGCGAAGCTCCACCGCGTACTCGTCGGCCTGGTAGACGACCTGGTCCGGCATGGAGGCGCCCCGCACGCCGGCGGGAAGAGGGATCAGTGCGCTGTCATAGCGCAACGCCGCCTTCAGCCGCGTGAGGGCAGTCACCCGGGGGCGTCCCTGGGCGAGAGCCTTGGCTCGGCCGACGATTTCCTCGGGTGGCTCGACCTCATGTAGACGGTGAGCAATCGCAGCGAAGCTCTTCCAGATATCGACTTTTTCGCGGCAGCCCGTGCAGGTATCGAGGTGCTTCCACGCCCCGCTCTCGTCGGTGAGGGAGGTGGCGCCTCGGCTGGCGTCCAGCGCCGTGCCGATGGAGACGTGCCGCGAAACGGGCGCTTTTGGCATTTTTGATGGTCTCCCTATATTCAGGGTCCGGTGACGTCCTGAAAAATAGAGGTCCGGATGATCGGATGAGCCAGATCACAACGGCTGACATTTCCATCCGGACTTCACACGCCCCGTCCGACCAGTACGAACGGCGCCCAGTAGTATGGGTGGGGGTGGCTCTCGCGCAGCTCGCGCATGGCCCGCTGGAGGGCGATCCCCTTGTCCTGGCCCGCTTCGCGAAGGGACACGTAGAAGCGGGACATGAACTCGGAAGTACTGAGGTCGCTGACGTCCCACAGCGTCACGAGGGCGGATTGCGTGCCGGCGTAGAGAAGGCCGCGCACGAGGCCGAGCAGCTCGTCTCCGCCTTCGGCGACGTTGAGGCCGGTGGCGCATCCGCTGAGGGTCACGAGCTCGCACGGCAGCTCGAGCTGATACAGGTCGAAAAGGCTCAGCCGCGAGGTGCCGAGCTGGACGGACGAGAACATCGGGTTGTCGTGGCGGAAGCGTCCATGAGTGGCGAGGTGGATGAAGCGGCTGGTGGCGCCGTGCTGGCGGAGGACGGCTTCCGTGGCCTCGTCGCCGATGAACAGGCGGGGGGAGGGCAGGGCCCGGGCCACGTCCGTGACCTCGCGGACGATGTGCGGGGTGGCCTTGTCGGGAACGCCCATGACGAGCGAACCCTCGCCGGAGGGGGCTTTCGCGCAGCAAAGGTGGTGGACGCTCGCGCTGGGCGCGTAGCTGACCACGAAGTCGTCGATGAGCGCGCGCCGCCCGTCGAGCAGGGCGTGAAACGGCACGTAGTGCAGGAAGTCGTGGGGAACGACGACCAGACGGCGTGTCGTCAGCCATTCCCGCACGGGACCGATCAGGTCCGCGTACAGGTTTCCCAGATGGGCGGCGGTGGCCTCACGCAGCGGCTCCTCGAACGTGCTCACGTAGCGGTCGCCGAGGCGGAACTTCGAGAGTTGGAACTGCAGGAGCTGGAGCTCGTGCCGCACCCGGGAGGCCGGGCTCACGGGGAGGATGGTGAGATCGCTATGAGTGAGGATGGCGGCCAGCAGCGTACCCCGCGCGAGGTAGAACTCGAGCACGGTCGTGTCGAGCGGCAAGGTGGAGCGGATGCTCTGGAGGTCGACGCTTCGACCGGACTGCAGCGACGCGAACTCCGGATCGCGGCCTCCGGCCTCGCGCAGGAGCCGCAGCAGCTCCGCCTCGCGCCCGCGGCTCTCCCGGCGCAGCGATTCGAGGTGCTCGGGCGAGCGCGGCTCGCGTCCCAGCTCGGCGAGGTCAATGGTCCGGTAGTACCAGTTGAGCTCCTGGCGCAGCCCATGCACCTGCTCCACGAAGCTGCTGCGGACCCGCGACGGCGCGGGCAGCGCGGTGGCCCGGAAAGCGAGCAGGTCGGCCAGGCTCCGTGACTTGGCCTGCTCGATGCAAGTGAAGGCGCGTTCGACGTCCAGGCGCCCCTCGCGTCCCGCGATCCGCAGGGCGACCAGGCTCTCGTAGACGGCCAGCTTGTCCTTGAGGAACCCGATCTTCAGCTCGTCCTGCTCGAGATGGCTTCGGAGGTTCTCGAGCCGGTGACGGGCGGCCTCGTAGGCGGCGACGGCGGCCGCCCGAAATCCCAGGGCCTCTTCGGCCTGCCCGAGCAGGAAATGCGCGCGATGGCTGAGGTCCGGCGCGCTTTCGCCCTGCAGGCGATCGAGGGCACGCTGGCAGCGCACGCGTCCCGACACCAGCTCACCCACCGCGAGATGGATGCGGGCGAGGACGAGCTCGGCCAGGGCGGCCTTGCTCGGGTGCCCCACCGCGTCGAAGAACCGCAGGGCGTCCTGACAGAGCTTGCGGGCCTCGAAGTGGCGCCCCTCCTGATGCAGGACGAGGCCGCGGTAGATGTCGATAAGGGCCGGCCAGAAGTCGTTGCCTTCGCCGACGAACATCTTCCGGGCGCGGGCGAAGAGCTGAAGCGAGCGGAACATCTCGCCCTGCCGGCCCACTCCGACGGCCAGGTTGGTGAGGGCCTTCGCCGTCTCGTACCGCATCTGCAGGGCCTCGAAGCCGGCGAAGGCCTGCTCGGCCAGGGCGACGCCCTCCTCGAGGAGGTTCAGCTCGAGGTAGAGCTCCGATTGGTCGAGGTCGCAGAGCGCGCGATGGTAGGCGTCGCCCAGCGCCTCCGCGCGCGCCCGCGCGGCCTGGTAGAGCTCGAGGGCCAACGTGTACTCGCCCCGCAGGTAATGCAGATAGGCGATGTTGTAGTCGGCCTCCACGACCAGGCGTGCGAGCCCGTGCGATTCGCTCAGCGCCCGCGCTTCGCGATGGACGGCCAGGGCCTGGGCGAAGTCGTTCAGGCTGATGTGGCACACGGCCATGTTGCGGAGCGTGACCGCCACGTCGTTGGGCGTGCCGACTTCCCGCAGCGCGGCCTGTGCGCGCTGGTACAGCCCGAGGGCTTGCCCGAACCGGTCGCGGCGATAGTGGAGGTTCGCCACGTTGATGTCCAGGCGTGCGAGGCGGAGCCGGTCCCCCCGGCTCTCGAAGATCGTGCGCGCGCGGGCCGCGTGGGCCTCCGCTTCCGCATAGCGTCCGAGGTAGATCAGCGCCTGCAGGGAGCTCGACAGCGTGCGGCCGACTTCCGCATCGTCGCCCGCCCGCTCGTAGATCTCGCGGGCGGCCTCGTAGGCGGAGACGGCGGCCTCGTGCTCGCCGCGCGCGTACAGGATGTGGGCGGCCGTGCGGCGCGCCCGCGCCTGCGCGCGCGCGTCGAGGCGGAGGGCCAGCCAGCTCGCCGCCTCCGACAGACGCTCGGCCCGGGGGAGAGCCGTGTGCACGAGCCGAGGGACTTCGTCGGCCAGGGCCGCGACGACGCCGGAGCTGAGCAGGTCCGGCCGCTCCTCGAGGAACCTTTCGACGGCCTCCGGGCCGGCAAGGGATGCGATCTGCTCGACGACATCCCCGCCCACGGCCGCGGGGGGCGGCTCCATCTCAGAAACCCAGCTCCTCGAGGGCCTTCTGCAGCCGGTCGAGGCAGCGTGCGCGGATGAAGCCGATCGATCCCGTGGCCAGCCCCAGGCGCCGGGCGACTTCGGCGTAGGGAAGGGGCGGATTCTCCCAGAAGAGCAGCCGCATCATCTCCTGGCACCGGTCGGGGAGCCGGGCGATGGCCTCTCGTACGAGCTGCTCGCGCTCGAGCTCGGCGGCGATTTCCGGCGGCAGCGCCGCCGGAAGGTCGTCCGTGTCCAGCCCCTCGACCTCACGCGCGTGCTTCTTCCGCTGGTTCTGCTTCCAGTGATACGACTGGTGGGCGGCCACCGTCATCAGCCATGGCCGGAGGGTGTCGATGTTGCGGAGGCGGGGGAGCTCGTGAAACAGCTCGACGCACACGGCCTGGAAGATGTCCGCGGCGTCGTCGCGGCACGCCCCGTAGCGCAGAGGCACGGAGAAGATGAGGCTCTTGTACTTGTCGATGAGCCTGGTCCAGGCGCCGTCGTCCCCCTCGAGGCAAG
>WNGB01016518.1_pt1 | contig 13712 bp, 13 predicted proteins | sample 5400681 | NCBI WGS metagenome assembly WNGB01 (sample SAMN13153367, study PRJNA577476) | soil metagenome | isolation source: 115 cm soil or saprolite under grassland replicate 2 | place: USA:California | collected 2016-06-15 | reverse complement strand
CCTCACCGCGTCGTACTCGCGCGGCTCGATCAGGAACATCGGGTACAGCCGCCGGCTGCGGTAGAAGAACGCCTCCATGATCCACACCGAGGTCAGCATCACCCCGACGACGATCGCGAGCACCTGCACCGTCGTACTCACGACTCCTCCCCCGTGAGCGTCACGCCGTGCCGGCCGGTGACCTCTTGCAATGCGGCCGCGTCGGCGACCGCGACACCGTCGAGATCGGCGAAGAACCGGCCCATCGCGCCGGTCATGCCGATCGCCAGGAACTTCGCGGCCGGAGTGAGCACCGTGAACGTGTTCGGGGTGCCGGCCGGGATGCTGATCGACGCCCCCGGCCCGAGGTCGTACCCCTCGTCGCCGGCCTGCACGAGCACCCGCCCCTGCAGCACGTAGAACGCCTTGCTCCACGCCTCGCTGTGCGGCGCCGCCGCCGGACCGCGCGGCGCGTCCACCTCGAACAGCTCGTACGACGCGTCGGTGTGCTCGCCACCGATCTTGACCGTGACCGTTGCGTCCGGCGCCGCGTACTCCGCACCCGCGCCGGCCTCGCTGACATGAATCCTCATGGCTACCTCCCGCCGATCACGCTAGGAACCGCCACCCGGCCGGGCCCATCCCGTGAAGCTGGGCTTCGCGCCGCGGCCCGGACCCCCAGATTTCGGGGATGGGTACGACGAACGGGCACGGCGCATACTGGGCCCATGTGGGAGGGCCGGGCCCGCGGCGCGCGTCGGGACATCGCGGCGCTCGCGACCGCCGGGCTCGGCGTCGCCGAGCTGCACAGCGCCGCGATCGAGGTGGTCGACCGGGTGGTGGCCAGCGAGCTGACCTGCTGGGCCGCGATCGACCCGGACACCGTGGTGATCAGCGGGATGACCAGCGGCGGGGGACGCATCCCACCCGAGTACGAACACAAGCTGGCCGAGACCGAGTACGCCGGCACGGTGCGGCACTCGTTCGCCGAGCTGGCGCGCCGGCCGTTCCCGGTGGCCCGGCTGTCCGACCTGCCGTACCGCGACGTGGTCCGGCACCGCAGGCTCAACGAGGTGTGGCGCCCGCTCGGGCTCGACACCGAGCTGCGGGCCGCGTTCCGGGTGGACGGCGCGTGCTGGGCCGCGGCCGGCTTCGTGCGTAACGGGGGCGAGTTCAGCGACCGCGAGGTGGAGTTCCTCGGTTCGATGTCACCGGTGGTCGCCGCCGCGACCCGGGTGGCGGTACGCACCGGAGCGCGCGGCTACTACGGCGTGGCCGGACCGGCGATCGCGGTGACCGGGCCGCGCGGCGAGCCGCGGGCGCTCACCCCGGCCGCGCGGTCGTGGCAGGACGAGCTGGACGCGATCGCCCCGGGCCGGTTCGGGGTGCTGCTGCGCGCCGTGGTCACGGGCACGCTGGCGGCCGCGTCGGGCAGCTTCCAGGCCCGGGTGCAGACCGCGCGCGGCGGCTGGGCGATCCTGCACGGCAGCCGGCTGATCAGCGACGACGACAGCGCCGAGCTGGTCGTCACGATCGAGCCCGCGACCGGGCAGCAGCTGCTCGGGATGCTGTTCGCGGCGTACGGCCTGACCGCCCGCGAGCGGCAAGTGTGTGTGGAGGTGATCGCCGGCCACTCCACCACCGGGATCGCCGACCGGCTGTCGATCTCCCCGCACACCGTGCAGGACCACCTCAAGTCGGTGTTCACCAAGGTCGGCGTCCGTAGCCGCGGCGAGCTCGTCGCCACGCTGCGCCCGGAGGATCTCGCCGGCGACTAGGGTTCTGCGCCAGACATCCGTAACCAGGTATTCGCCGGTCTAGGCGTGCTGGGTCGCCGCCAGCTCGGACAGTCCCAGGTGCTGGATCGCGACCTTCCGCATCTCGACCTTGCGGACCTTGCCGCTCGGCGTCATCGGGAACTCGTCGACCGTCCGGACGTAGCGCGGGATCTTGTAGTGCGCGAGCTTGCCGGTGGCGAAGGCGCGCACGTCCTCGGCGGTGAGCTCCGAGCAGCCCGGGCGGAGCTGGACCCACGCCATGATCTCCTCACCGAGTCGCGCGTCCGGTACGCCGATGACCTGCACGTCGCGCACGTCCGGATGCGTGTACAGGAACTCCTCGATCTCGCGGGGTGAGATGTTCTCCCCGCCACGGATGATCATGTCGTTGAGCCTGCCGGTGATGTTCACGTAACCGTCGGCGTCCATGGTGGCGAGATCGCCGGTGTGCATCCAGCGCGCGGCGTCGATCGCCTCGGCGGCCTTGTCGGGCTGCTCCCAGTAGCCGAGCATCACCGAGTAGCCGCGGGTGCACAGCTCACCGGCCTGTCCGCGCGGAACGGTCACACCGGTCACGGGGTCGACTATCTTGACCTCGACATGCGGGTGCACCCGCCCGACCGTGGACACCCGGCGGTGCAGCGGGTCGTCGAGCCGGGTCTGAGTGGACACCGGCGAGGTCTCGGTCATCCCGTAGGCGATCGTCACGTCGGTCATGCCCATCCGCTCCACGACCTGCTTCATCACCTCGACCGGGCACGGCGAGCCGGCCATGATCCCGGTGCGAAGTGAGCTCAGGTCGTAGCTGTCGAAGTCCGGCTCGGCCAGCTCGGCGATGAACATCGTCGGTACGCCGTACAGCGACGTGCAGCGCTCCTCGGCCACGGCGGCGAGCGTCGCGGCCGACTCGAAGGCCGGTGCCGGGTAGACGATGCAGGATCCGTGCGTCGTGGCGCCGAGGTTGCCGATCACCATGCCGAAGCAGTGGTACAGCGGCACCGGCACGCAGATCCGGTCGGCCTCGGTGTAGCCGCAGATCTCGCCGACCAGGTGGGCGTTGTTGAGGATGTTGTGGTGCGACAGCGTCGCGCCCTTCGGGTTGCCGGTGGTGCCGGAGGTGTACTGGATGTTGATCGGGTCGTCGGGCGACAGCAGCGCCTGCCGTGCCGCCAGCACCTCCGGGTCGCCGTCGGGAGAGAACAACGCCTGCCACCCCGGGCTGCCGATGAACACCACCCGCTCCAGCGACGGGCTCCCGGGCCAGACGTCCTCGATCATCCCGGCGTAGTCGGACGACTTGAACGACGGCACGGCCACCAGCAGCCGGACGCCGGCCTGTGAGAGAACGTAGCCGAGCTCATGCCGGCGGTACGCCGGCAGTTCGGGGCCCAGATGCCGACCCGGTCACCCTTCTCGATCCCCAGCCGCAGCAGGCCGTGGGCCAGCGCGATGACGTCGGCGTGCAGGTCGGCGTACGTCCAGCGCCGGCCGCTGGCGCGGTCGACCAGGGCCTGTCGGTCACCGTGAAGCGCGGCGATCCGGTCGAAGTTGGCGCCGATCGTCTCGCCGAGCAGTGGGTGGTCGCCGGCGCCGGCGGCGTACGACGGCAGGCCGGCGGGCAGCGCCGGGATCCGGGCGGTATGCGTCAGTTGCGTTGTGGTCATCCGTGCTTCCTCTGCGTCGGTCCGCTCATGCCGCGGAGCGGGGAGTGTGGTGTCGTGCGGTGCGGCTGGCCCGGGCTGTAGCCGTCAGCCGGCGGACGTAGGCGATCGCCATCGTGGGCGGGCCGTCGGCCATGCCGTAGTGGGCGTTCATGTCGACGTCGAACTCCGGCGCCTTGCGGTACCCGAGCCGTTCGTAGAGGCCGATCGCGCTGGTCATGAAGCTGCCGGTGTGGAACGCGAAGACCGGCGCTCCGAGGCTGCGCGCCAGCCGCTCGCAGGCCGCCAGCAGCGCACCAGCGACTCCTTGGCCACGGGCAGCGGGATGTACGGCGAGCCCGCGCCCACCGGCCCAGCCGGCCGGCCATCCGAAGCCCTGGACCGAGCTGTCCGGGTAGAACGCCGCGGATCCGCGGACCCGGCCGGCGACCTCCGCGACGAGCAGCCGCCCGTACCGGGCGTGCCGGTCCAGGTCGAGCAGGTCGGCGAGGTAGCGCAGGAAGACCTCGGGCGCGAGCACGGCGGCGTACTGACCGTAGGCGGCGACCACGACCTCGCGGATCGCTGCGTGGTCGGCCGGTACGGCGTCGCGCACGGTAGGCAGAGGGTCGTGTTCGGCGCTGTGGGTTGACTGCCACAGCCGCGAGGAGCACGACGACAGTGGTGGGAACGTTCAAACATCCGCTCGGCGGACCGACGACTGTCGAGCTACAGGTCGAGTGCGGCGGCGCGGACGGCGGCGTCGCGGCGGGTGCGCACGCCCAGCTTGTGCAGGACGGCGGAGACGTGGTGGTCCACGGTGCGCTGCGAGACCACCAGGCGCTGGGCGATCTCGGCGTTGGACAGCCCGATAGCGATCAGCTGCAGGATCTCGACCTGGCGGGCGGTCAACCCGGCGGGGTTGGCCAGCGTGCTCGGCTGCGGCCGCCGCGGCAGCCGGGTGACGCCGAGGCCGCGCAGCCGGTGCCGGACGATCGCCGCCGCCGGCTCGGCGCCGAGTCCGACCAGGATCTCCAGCGCCTCGACCGTCGGTTCGACCTCGCCGGACTCGGCGAGCTCGAGGGCACGTTCGTACGGGTCGCCGGCGCGCTCCCAGGCTTCGGAGGCAGCTCGCCAGTCGCCGCTGAGCCCGGCGGCGTACGGCTCGGGGCACTCCGGGAACGGCTCGGCCGGATGGCCGAGCCGGCGCAGGTAGCGCAGCAGCTCGCCGCGCTGCAGGTTCGTTCCCGGCCGATCGGTGCGGTCCAGCAGCAGCGCCGGGTATCGCCCGGCCTGCGCCGGGTCGGCCGCCAGCCAGGCCTGTTCGATGTGCGCCAGGCCGGTGGGCACCAGCCACTCCAGGACATCGGCCCGGTCGGCGTGCACGGCGGCCAGTGCGAGCCACCGCGCGGCGTCCGGACGGCCTTGCCGGACCAGCAGCCGAGCCAGGATCGGCACGGTCTCGCGGCCGATCATCCCGGGATCATCCTGTCCGTCGAGGAGCTTCCGCAGGCCGGCCTCGGCCTCGGGCCACCGGCCGAGCATCAGCTGCCACCGGTGCCGACGCGCGGCGAACATGTAGGAGTGGACCCGGAACTCCCGGTCACGCCCGTAGAGCTCGGCCTGGTCGATGTAGTCGAACGCCTCGTCGTACCGGCCCAGTCGCCAGAGCCCTTCGGCCAGGTTGTAGAAGGCGCGCATCACGTACTCGTGGTTGCCGATCTCGGTGGCGAGGGCGACGCTGCGCAGCAGCTCATGCTCTCCCTCGGGGTTCCCGAGCTGCAGCTCGGCCGAGCCGCGGTAGTTGTGACACAAGGCTGCCACGCTGGCGGCGCCCAACCGCTCGGCCGCCTCGAGTGCCCCGGCGAGGTGCGGGAGTCCCTCCTTCTCACGGTCGATGAGCACCAGCAGGCCGCCGAGGTTCAGCCGCGCCAACGCCTGCTGGACGCTCTCGCCGCCGGGCTGTGCCAGCGCGAGCGCGCGCTCGGCCGACACCCGCGCCGCGGCGGTCCGCTCGGTCAGCCACTGCTGGCGTGACAGCGTGACCAGGGCGCGGACCAGACGGATGTCGTCACCGACCTGCTGCCACTGCTCGACGGCCTCCTCCGCCGCGGCGGCTGCGGCGTGCAGCTGGTTGGTGTTGCTCAGCGCCCAGGCATAGGCCTCCCCCAGCGCTGCGCGCTGCGCCAGCGGCAGCAGGTGCCCGTGGGCGAGGACCTGGGCGTAGCAGGCCGCCGCCTGGCGATGGGCACCGACCAGCGAGGCTTCGCGCGCCGCGGTCGGCCCGTGGGTGACGACCGCCTCGCCGTCGCCGGCCTCGACGGCGTGGTGGAGAACCCGGAACGGGTCACAGTCCGAGCGCGCGACCATCGCGCGCAGCACGTCCGCGTTGAGCTCCAGCCGGACACTGGCTGGCAGCGATTCGGCGACCGCGCGCCGCGCGAGCTCGTGCCGGAACGCGACGACGTCGCCGCGCACCTCCAACACCCCGGCACGCTCGGCCTCGGCGATCGGTGTCAGGTCGTCCACCAGCGAACGGAGCAGGGTCAGCTCCACGCCGGACGGCACCACGGCCAGCCGGTCCAGGGCGGATCGCCCGGCCGCGCTCAACTTGCGCACCCGAGCCAGCACCGCGTCGACGACCGTCGGCGGAACCCGGGCGGCCGGCGCTGCGAGCACCTCGCTGACGAAGAACGGGTTTCCACCGGTGAGCCGGACCAGCTCCCGCGGGTCGACGGTCGTGGAGGCCGCCAGCTCGGTGACCGCCTCCGGGGTCAGCCGGGCCAGCCGCAGCCGTACCGCCGTGGCACTGTCGAGCCCGCCGAGGACACCGCGCAGCGGGTGGTCCCTCTCGAGCGCGTCCTCCCGGTAGGTGATCAGCAGCACCGCCGGGAGGTCGTGGATCCGCCGGCCGAGGTAGCGCAGCACGTCCAGCGTCGCGCCGTCGGCCCAGTGCGCGTCCTCGACGATCAGGACGGTCGGTGACGGCGGGGCCGCGAGCTCGTCGGACACGGCCGCGAACACCAGATCCGGATCGGCGTGCCCGGCGAGCGCGTCGGCGAGCCGGCCGCCGGTCGCCCGGGCGGCGTCGCGCAGCGGCCCCAGCGCTCGTGGCGTCAGCAGGTCCTCGCACGCGCCGGCGAGGACCCGCACACGTCCGTCGGAGGCGGCCAGGAACGCCTGCACGAGGCTGGTCTTGCCGATACCGGCCTCACCGAGCACCAGCACAGTCGACCCGCGCCTCCCGCCGGCCCGTTCGACGGCCGTGCTGAGCACCCCCAGCTCCACCTGCCGCTCCAGCAGGTACGGCACCACAGGCATCATCGTCCCACCGGCGAGCCGGATCGGTAAGTGCTGTCCTACGCCTCGTGGCCAGGGTGCGCGGCAGGACGAGCGCAGCAAGTACGCCGACCACCGCGAAGCCCGACGCGAGCCGGATCGCCGGAACGAAGCCGGCGACGAAGTCGTCCCGCGAGGCGTAGCCGCCGTGACCGGCGAAGACCAGGCCGAGCACGGCCACCCCGAACACGACCGCGAGCTCGCGGATCGTGGTAGCGGCGCCGGAGGCCTTCCCGTGCTGCTCCGGCGCGACGGCGGACAGCGTGGCGGCGGTCAGCGGGGCGAAGAACAGCGCGGCACCCGTGCCCGCCATCACCAGGCCCGGCACCAGCAGGCCGTAGGCAACCGTGGGTGACACGGTGGCGCCGAGCCACCCGAGCGCCGCCGCCTCCATCGCCAGACCGGAGATCAGCAGCGGCCGGAAGCCGACCCGGTCCGCGATCGCACCGCCGACCGGGGCGAGCAGCATCGGCATCACCGCCATCGGCAACGTGCGCAACCCGGCCTGCAACGGCGCCGACCCCAGACCGATCTGCAGCAGCTGGGTCACCAGGAACAACGAGCCGAACAACGCCGAGTACATCATCAACGACGCCACCGACGCGGCCGCGAAGACGCGCTCGCGGAAGAAGCTCATCGGCAGCATCGGCGTCGGCGTCCGCAGCTCCCAGGCCACGAACAGCGCCAGCACCAGTGCCCCGCCGCCCAGCGCCAGCAGCTCCTCGGCGCCGAGCCGGCCGGCGCCGCCGGCACGGACCACTCCCCACACCACGCCGAAGATCCCCGCGCTGCCCAGCAGCACGCCCGGCACGTCCAGCTTGCCGCGCGGACCGAAGCTCTCCGCCAGCCGCCGCCGGGCCAACGGCACCAGCACCGCGCCCAGCGGCACGTTCAGCCAGAAGATCGCCCGCCAGCCGGTACCACCGGCCAACGCCCCGCCCACCAGCGGACCCAGTGCCGCGCCGACGCCGGCGACGCCGCCCCACGCACCCAGCACCGCACCACGGCGAGCCGGCGGGGTCACCGCCGACAGCATCGTCAGCGTCAACGGCGTGAAGATCGCGCCACCGACGCCCTGGACGGCACGGGCCGCCACCAGCGCCCCGATCGTCGGTGCCAGTGCCGCAGCCGCCGACCCCGCCGTGAACACCGCCACCCCGACAGTGAACATCCGGCGCCGGCCGAACCGGTCGCCCAGCGCCGCGGCGGTCAGCAGCAGCACCGCGAAGCTGAGCGTGTAGGCGTTGACCGTCCACTCCAGGTCGGCGACGCGGGCCCCGAGATCGGTCCGGATCACCGGCAGTGCGGTCGTCACCACCAGCCGGTCCAGCGCGAACGCGAACATCGCCACGGACGCCACTGCGAACGTCCACCCCAACCGTGCCTGGGTCCTCATCGATCAACTCCGCGAGCAGCGCCGGACCGCTGTTCGGGCCGACCTCGCATCTCTGCACGCCTTCGGGACCCGGCGTGTTCACGACACCTGGGATAGGCATCCGTGCCGCCATGAATAGGCAGCCGTTACCGATGAGGCCGACCGCTACCCGGAGTGACGCTGGTCCGGTGAAACACTCGGCACCCACTGTCCTCGACCGGCCCTGCCGCCCCGGCGGATGCGCACGACTCTGCACCGAGCACGGAATGGCCGGGGCCCACGCGGCGTACCGGGAACGCATGCTCGCCCGGGCACGCCGCATCGTCGTCGACCCGGCGCTCGCCGAGGAGGCGGTCCAGGAGGCGTTCGTCCGCGGCTGGCGGGCCTGTGCCTCGTTCGACCCCGCCGGCGGGCCGCTGGTGAACTGGCTCCTGGTCATCACCGGCAACGTGGCGATCGACATGGTGAAGGCCCGCGTCCGGCGTCCCCCGCTGGCATCCGTCCCGCCGGACGAGATCACGACACCGACCGGCATCACCGACTTCGACCTGGTGCTGCTGCGCGCCCAGTTGCGCCACGCGCTGGCCCGGCTCAGCCCGCACCATCGCAACGCCGTCGTCGAGACGATCCTGCGCGACCGCCCGTACGCCGAGGTCGCCGCCGAGCTCGGCATCCCCACCGGCACCCTCAGGACCCGCGTGCACTACGCGCTGCGCCAGTTGCGCGCCAAGCTCGAGCCCACAGAGTCCACCGCCTGCGCATGAGTGGTGTCCGGGTCAAGCCGGGGCGTCGGCCCGCCTCGCCGCCGCCGAGGCCGCGCTGACGACCGCCGCCGAGCACCTGGAGGCCGGCCGAGAGCGCCCTGGCCGCCATGGTCCCGCCGGAGCCGGCGCCGGCCTGAGCCATCCGCAATACCTGCGGGCCGTCCCGGACACCGGGACGGCCCGTACCCGCGATCGGCCACCCGGCCGTCGCACCGACCGGGGCCGAGCATCGCCTCGCTCAAATTGCACGATGGTCATCCTTTTTAATACATTCGCCCCGTGAGGACCAGCGAGCCGACCGAACGGCGTACGCCGCATGAGGCGCTGGCGGTAGCCAGCCGGCGGCGGCTGCTGGACGTGCTGCGGTCCCGGACGACCGCTGTCGACGCGGCAGAGCTCGCCGCCGCCACCGGCCTGCACGTGAGCACGGTCCGGTTCCACCTCGACGTCCTCGCCCGGGCCGGCCTGGTGCGGCACCGGACCGAGCCGGCCGGCGGCCGGGGACGGCCGCGCCTGCTCTACGAACCGGCCAGTGCCGCGGAGGCGCCGGAGAACACCGGCTACCGGCTGCTCGCCGGCCTCCTCGCCGCGCATTGGGGCGGGACGCCGGCCGAGCGGTCGCGGCGGGCCGAGAACGCGGGACGGGCCGCGGCCACCGCACAACACCTCGGTCCGGCACCGACCGTGGACGACGCCTTGACCGAGGTGGTCGCGCTCTTCGCCGAGCTGGGCTTCGAACCCGACCTCACCCGGGACGGCGACGAGGCCACGATCGGCCTGCACGCCTGCCCGTTCCGGACCGTCGCCGCCGATCACCCCGAGGTGGTGTGTGCCGTGCACCTCGGCATGCTGCGCGGCGCTCTCGCCGACCTGGGCGTGCCCGCCGTGGCGAGCAGCCTGACGCCTTTCGTCGAGCCGCACCTGTGCGTCGCGCGGATCACGGCGGCCCCGCCACCAGGACAGCACGTCGGGAGAGAGTCATGATCGCCGACATCGAGAGCCGTGAGGACATCGCTGCTCTCGTGACGGCGTTCTACCAGCGGGCCTTCGCCGACGAGCTGCTCGGACCGGTCTTCACCGACATCGCGCGGATGGACCTGCCCGCGCACCTGCCGGTGATGTGCGACTTCTGGGAGACGGTCCTGTTCCGGGCCGGCCGCTACCAGCGCAACGCGCTGCGTCCGCATCTCGAGCTCAACGCCCAGGTCGAGCTCACCGAGACGCACTTCCGGCGCTGGCTCGCCCTGTGGACGGCGACGGTCGACGACCTGTACGCCGGACCGGCCGCGGACCTCGCCAAGGCTCAGGCCGGACGCATCGCGGGTTCGATCAGCCGCCGGCTCGGCGGGCAGCCGGCCACCGAGTACGTGACCATCCGGCGCGGTCCGCCGGACGACGGACCGCGCAGCGCCGTCGGCTGACGGCAGGTCACGCAGCGGTCTCCGGCGGGATGTCCTCGGCGCCGGTGATGAAGGACACCACGTCGCTCATCGTCACGCGTTGCGGATCGACCACCCCGGTGCGACGGCCCAGCCGGTGCACGTGGATCCGGTCGGCCACCTCGAACACGGCCGGCATGTCGTGACTGATCAGTACGACGGGCAGCCCGCGGTTGCTGATCCGCTTGATCAGATCCAGCACGTGCGCGGTCTCCCGGACGCCGAGCGCGGCGGTCGGCTCGTCCATGATCACCACCTTGCTGCCGAACATCGCCGCCCGGGCGACGGCGACGGCCTGCCGCTGACCGCCGGACAGGCTCTCCACCGGCTGGGTGATGTCCTGGATGGTCGCGATCCCCAGCGCGTCGAGCTGGTTGCGCGCCTCCTTGCGCATCGCCTTCCGGTCGAGCATCCGCAGCCTGCCGAGCACGCCGTCGCGGCGGATCTCGCGGCCCAGGAACAGGTTCGTGGTGATGTCCAGGGCGGGCGCCACCGCGAGCGTCTGGTAGACCGTCTCGATGCCCTTCCGGCGGGCGTCCAGCGGAGAGTGGAAGTGCACCGGCTGGCCGTCCAGCTCGATGATGCCGGCGTCCGGCTGCACGGCACCGGTGAGCGCCTTGATCAGGCTGGACTTGCCGGCGCCGTTGTCGCCGACGATCGCCAGCACCTCGCCCGGGTAGAGGTCGAAGTCCGCGCCGTTGATCGCTGTCACATGGCCGTAGCGCTTGACCAGCCCGCGCGCGGTCAGCATCGGCTTGCGGTCCGTCGTACGCGCCTTCTCGGTCGCAGCGGCGGTGCTCATGAGCTCCTCCTCCGAGTCGCCTGGTCGAACGCCACGGCGGCGATCACGAGGACACCGGTCGCGAGGTTCTGGTAGTTCGAGTCGATACTCATCTGGGTCAGGCCGCTGCGGAGCACGGCGACGATCAGCGCGCCGACGATGGTGCCGACCACGCCACCGCGGCCGCCGAACAGGCTGGTGCCACCGATGACGACGGCGGTGATGCTGTCCAGGTTGCCGGTCTGGTACGCGTTCGGGTCCGCCGTCGGTGTCCGGCCGAGCGCCATCCAGGCGGCGAAGCCGTAGATGACGCCGGCCACGGCGTACACGCTGACCAGGGTCCGGTCGATGTGGATGCCGGTCAGCCGGGCGGCCTCCGGCTCGTTGCCGACGGCGTACACGTGCCGGCCCCAGCCGGACTTCGCCAGCACGAACCACACCACCACGAACAGCACCGCGGCCAGCACCATCCCCATGGTGAACTGGATCCGCCCGCCCAGGAACAGCGAGGTGCCGAGCCAGGTGAGCAGCCCGTCCGGCACCGGCCAGGTGGTGCCCTTGCTGTAGAGGTTGGTCACCGCCGTCATCACCGCGAGCATGCCGAGCGTGACGATGAACGGCGGCAGCTTGATCCGGCTGACCAGCAGACCGGACACCGTCGCCACCGCCATGCCGGCGACGATCCCGAGCAGCAGGCTCAGCGGCGCCGGCAGGCCACCGGTGGCCAGCCGGGTGATCAGCAGCGTGCCGAAGACCGCGATCGCCGCGTTCGCCAGGTCGATGCCGCCGGTCAGGATCACCAGAGTCTGCCCCAGTGCGAGGGTCCCGACGACGATCGACTGCTGGACGATGAACGAGAAGTTGTCGACGTTCGCGAACGTGCTGGTCGCCACCGAGAAGAACAGGACCGCGACGACCAGCGCGGCGGTCGGGCCAAGCACCGGGTTGCGGGCGAACAGGTTGCGGACGTAGTCCGCCCGCCCCAGCTCAACAGAGGTAGTTGCCGTGGACATCGATCATCAGCCCCAGCAGTTCTGTGCGCCCCAGGCGGTGTCCTTGGACTCCAGGCCCGAGACCGGTTTGTCGGTGATCAGGGTAGCGCCGGTGTCGATGAACCCGGTCGGCTTCTTGCCGGAGGCGGCGTACTCGATGACCGCCGCGACGCCGTTCTCGGCCATCTTCTTCGGGAACTGCATCACGGTGCCGACGAACAGGCCGTTCTTGACGTCCTGCACGCCCTGGCAGCCGCCGTCGATGGCGCCGACCAGGACCTTGCCGGTGAGGCCCTTCTCCTTCAGCGCCTGGTAGGCGCCGCGGGCGGCCGGCTCGTTGATGTTGTACACCGCGTTGACCTGGTTACCAACCCGCTGCAGCAGGTTCTCCATCGCCGCCTGGGCCTTGGTCTGGTCGCCCTGGGTGAGCGCGGTGCCGATGATGTCCGGCGTGTTCAGCGGCAGGCCCATGCCCTCGAGGAACCCATTGTGCCGCTGCTTGCCGACGCTGGCGCTCGGGTCGAGGTCCATCATCACCAGCTGTGGCTTGGTGCTCCCGAGCCGGGCCTTGACGTACTGGCCGATCAGCTTGCCGGCGGTCTCGTTGTTGGTCGCGTACGTCGCCGTGACCGCGTCGGCCGGCTCGGTGGCGGTGTCGAGCGCGATCACGATCACGCCCTTGTCCTGCGCCTGCCTGATCGCGCCGAGCACGCCGGAGGAGTTGCTCGGGGTGATCAGGATGCCCTTCACGCCCTGCTGGACGAGATTCTCGATCGCCGTGACCTGGCCCTCGTTGTCGCCGTCGAACTTGCCGGCGAGCGCGATCAGCGAGTCACCCTTCGCCGCCGCGGCGGCCTTCGCCGACTCGCGCAGCTTGACGAAGTACGGGTTTGTCTCGGTCTTGGTCACCAGGCCGATCTTGATCGGGCCCGAGCTGCCGCCTCCGGAGTTCGAGCCGGGCCCCGAGGTCTTTGTCGTCGTACACGCGCTCAGCGCCAGCACCACAGCACACGCGAGTGCCGACGCAATGGTTCGGGTTGGCTTCATCTCCAGACCTCCTGGTGTCGAAACGGCCCGGTCCGGCCGCACAGTGCTGCAAAGTTAGGCCCGCTCAGATGAGCAGGGAATGATTTGCGCAAAAGATTGCGCAACTCGTCCGCTATAGATGACGATGCCCGCATGGCCGGCCCACGTCGCGGTGCACGGCTGGTCGACGTGGCCAAGCTGGCCGGTGTGTCGATCAGCACCGTGTCGCATGTGCTGAACGGCACCCGGTACGTCGCACCGGAGACTCGGGAGCGCGTCCAGCAGGCGCTGGAGAGCCTGCACTACGCCCCGCCGGCGCCGGCGGCGACGAAGCGTACCGGCCGCGCGGTCGGGCTCGCGATCACCGGCGCCTCGAACCCGTACTTCGGCGACCTGATCGCCGGCGTCGAGTCGGAGGCCAGCCGGGCCGGGTTCGCGCTGCTCCTCTGCGACACCCACGACGACACCCAGCTCGAGGCCAGCGCAGTGGCCGCGCTGCTGGCACACAACGTCGAGGCGGTGATCCTGGCGCCGACCCCCGGCTGGAAGACCGCCACGCTGCCGGTGCTGCGCAAGCACCAAACGCCGTTCGTGCTGGT
>WNGB01016131.1_pt1 | contig 13716 bp, 14 predicted proteins | sample 5400681 | NCBI WGS metagenome assembly WNGB01 (sample SAMN13153367, study PRJNA577476) | soil metagenome | isolation source: 115 cm soil or saprolite under grassland replicate 2 | place: USA:California | collected 2016-06-15 | reverse complement strand
TGTAGATGACCTCGACCTTCTCTGCCGGGACGCCCCTCGCGACCAGCAGATCCTTCATCCCCGGCGAGATCACCGCGATCCTGGCGGCCGACCGGTAGACCTGGTTGCAGAAGCGGTGCAGGATCCATGCGGCTGGCTTCGAGAGCCGACCCGGCAGCATCCCGGTCGCGGTCACGGTGTCGGGCCAGACATCCTGGACGTACAGCACGAACGGTCGGCCGAGCAGGCGTCGCAGCACGATGCCGACCATCCCCACCGTTCCCGGAGTGGAGTAGACCAGCGTCACCTGGGAGCGACGGGCGATGACCGCGCCGATGGTCGACGATGTCACCATGAAGGACAGGAAGTTCAGGATCCGCCTGGCGGCGGATCGGTCATGACTGGGGTACAGCGCCACCCGGTGGACGCGAACGCCTCTCACCATTTCGCGCGCGAGTGGACGCACGCGATAGCCGTCGTACAGGCGGCCATGCGGGTAGTTGGGAAAGCCGGTGACCACCTCGACCGTGTGGCCACGCCCGCTCAGTGATCGCACGATCGATCCGGGGATGGCGGCGGAACCCACCTCAGGGTCGAACCATTGGCTGACCAGCGTGATCCTCACGAGCGAACCCTCGCCTGTGCGAGCCTCCCGGTTGTGACACCAGGCGTGCGCAGGTAGGCAAGCACCAGCGCGGCGGTCAGCAGCCCGGCGGCCAGCGGCCGCTCATCCCAGATGGCGATGACCACACAGCTGGCGCCGGCGCCGACAGCGGTGAGGCCCGCCGCGGCCAGGTGGGTCCATCCACCGTCGACCAAGCGCTGGTAGACGTGCTCACGGTGGGCCTCGGTGAGGGGACGATGGCCCGTCGCCCGCTTGACGAGCACCCACGCCGTGTCGGCGAGGTAGAAAGTGAACGGTGCGATGCACAGCAGGACCGGCACCCCCGACGACCAGGCGACGACGGCCATCCCTCCGAGCAGCAGTCCGAGCGCGTAGCTGCCGACGTCACCGAGGAAGATCCGGGCCTCCGGCGCGTTCCAAGGCAGGAAGCCCAGGCTGCTGCCGACGACGGCGAGCCCCAAGGTCGCCAGACCGGGAAGCGCGTACTGGTTGCCGAGCCAGACGTTCCAGCCACCGGCCACTGCAGCGTTGAGAGCGGAGATGCCGTTGATGCCGTCCATGAAGTTGAAGGCGTTGACATAGCCGACGAGCCCGACGGCGCCGACGCCGATGAACAGGGTCGCGGGAAGGCCGGATCCGCCGAACGTAGACATTGCCCATGACAGGACGCCGGCCGCCGTCAAGACCTGGACAACGATGCGCACCCGACTGCCGAGGCTGCGGACGTCGTCAAGGAGGCCCAGAGCGGCGAGCGCCAAAGCGGCGGCGACCAGCAGCCAGGGCACCGGCGTGCCGCCGGCCGCCGTTGCAGCGACGGCCGCCACGATGCCGAGTACGACGGCGACGCCACCCCCGCGGGGGACCGGATGTGAGTGCGACGACCGGGCATTGGGCACGTCCATGACCCGCGCCCGGTGAAGGGCCGGCAGGAGCAGAGCGACCCCGCCGGTCGTCACCACCAGTGAGACAGCGAATGCGATCATGCGATCCCCAGCTGCCGTTGCACGTAAGGAAGCTTCAGCAAGAGGTCCTTCACTGCGTCGACGTCCAGGCGTGTGGTGTTGTGCGAGTGATAGTCGTCGAGCGCACTCGCGCTGACGTTGCCTTCGTGGAAGTAGTGGCCGTAGTTGAGGTCGCGGGAGTCGACCGGAACCCGGTAGTAGTCGCCCTGGTCGTGCGCGCGGGCCAGCTCCTCACGCGTGGCCAACGTCTCGTAGAGCTTCTCCCCGTGTCGGGTGCCGATCACCTTGACGTCGGGATAGACCCCGAACACCTCAGCGACCGCCACGGCAAGGTCACCAACGGTGCTCGCGGGAGCCTTGCGAACGAAGAGATCCCCCGGTCGCGCCGAGGTGAACGCGTGCTCGACCAGCAGCACCGCCTCCTCGAGAGACATGAGGAACCGGGTCATCTCGGGCTCGGTGACCGTGAGCGGGCGACCGGCCTTGATCTGCTCGACGAAGAGTGGGATCACCGAGCCACGAGACGCCATCACATTCCCGTAGCGCACCGTCGACACGACCGTCGTAGAGGTCGGGTTGTTGCGGGCGAACGCCTGCGCGGTCTTCTCCATCATCGCCTTCGACATGCCCATCGCGTTCACCGGATAGACGGCCTTGTCCGTGCCGAGGCACACCACCGCCCGGACGCCGTTCGCGTTCGAGGCCTCGATCACGTTGGAGCTGCCCATCACGTTTGTGCGTACCGCCTCCATCGGGAAGAACTCGCACGACGGCACCTGCTTCAAGGCGGCCGCATGGAAGACAAAGTCCACTCCGCGCGTGGCGCGATGCACGCTGTCGATGTCACGGACGTCGCCGATGTAGAAGCGCACCCGGTCGTCGGCAAGCCGCTCGCGCATCTCGTGCTGCTTGAGCTCGTCGCGACTGAAGACGCGAACCTCACGGACGCCGGAGTCCAGCAGTCGGCGAACCATCGTCGAGCCGAACGAGCCCGTCCCTCCGGTCACGAGCACCGTTGCCTGTGATGTGGCAGCTGTTGCGCTCACGTCACCCCTCATGGTCATCTGACCCAACTCCGGAGACTGGCTGATCGGTGGCGTCATCGGCCCGGCCTCGACATCCACTCGCGCGGACCGGGCGTCGACACGTGCACAGGCTTCGCATCGGATGACACCCAGCGCTCGAAGGTGTGCAACATCCTGAGGTTCGGGAGGTCGGGGGGCACGCTCTGGATCTCGGACAGGGCGAGTGCCGGCACCGGCACGTGGGAAATCAGCGGATGCTCGGAGCGCACGTCCGACTCGCCGGCCCCGAACCGCTGCTCGTGCAGCTTCTCGCCGGGGCGCAGCCCGGTGTAGACGATCTCGACCTCTTTGCCAGACTGCTTGATCAGCTGTTGAGCGACGTCCTCGATCCTCACGGGATCTCCCATGTCGAGGATCAGAGCGTCGCCGTCCTTGCCGATGGCGCCGGCCTGGATGACCAGTTGCGCGGCCTCCTCGACGGTCATGAAGTAGCGGGTCACCTCGGGGTGGGTGACCGTCAGCGGACCTCCCGCCGCGATCTGGGCGGCGAACGCGGTCAGCACCGAGCCACTGCTGCCCAGGACGTTGCCGAACCGGACGCTGATCCAGGAGCCCTCGGCGCCTCGAGCGAGGTCGGCGGTCAAGCGCTCGGCGATGCGCTTGGAGTAGCCGAGGACGCTCGACGGGTCCGCGGCCTTGTCGGTGGAGATGTTCACGAAGTGCGCAACCCCCACCTCGGCGGCCGCGGCAAGCACGTGCGCGGTGCCCAGCACGTTGGTCTTCATCGCCTCGACGGGATACTGCTCGAGCATCGGTAGGTGCTTGAGAGCCGCCGCGTGGAAGACCACCTCGGGTCGGCGTTCGAGGAAGATCTTGCGCAGCGCGGGCTCGTCCCGGATGTCGTTGAGTACGACGTCGGGAGAGTCGAGCAACGCCCGGCCGCGAAGGGAGAGCTGGACTCGGTGCAGCGCGGACTCGTCGCGATCCAGCATGATCAGCTCCGCCGGACCCCAGCGGTCGATCTGGCGGCACAGCTCGGACCCGATCGACCCGCCAGCGCCGGTCACCAGGACCCGTCTGCCGGTGAGGTAGCCCGCGATCGACTCGATGTCCGTCTCGATCGCCTTGCGGCCGAGCAGGTCGCGCACCTCGATGTCGCGCACGTCTTTGATGTCGACCTGGGCGGAGAACGTCTCGTGGATGGGTGGCAACACCTTGACCGCCACCCCCAACTCGCGCGCGGCGTCGGACACCCGCTTGACAAGCTCCGCAGAGGCGCTCGGGATTGCGATCACCACCCGCGAGACGTCGACCGCTCGAGCCGGCACCGACGACGATCGCCGGGTCGGCTCCGTACGTTACTGCCGGGATCACGCTGTCGGCCTGGCGGCGCCACACCGCCCGGCCGACCACCATGACGAACAACCCCATGAAGGTCGCTGCGATGGGCACGCTCCGGGCCACGAAGAACGGCTGGGTCAGCATGTTCACGACACCCAGGACCACACCGCCTCCCACGGTGATCCGTCCCAGCAGGATGGTCTCCTCGATCGAAGCCACCGCGACGCGCCCGCGATAGACCTGCAGAACCATGCCGGCGACCCATTGGATGATGACCGCGGCCATGCCGACGAGGGCCACCCGGCCCAACATGCTCCTGACTTCGGCCGACTCGTAACGGAGCAACAGCATCAAGAAGTACGACGCCAGCAGCGCCAGGCCGTCGAAGATCATCAGCACCGGAGTGCGATGTGATCGCAGTCCGCGCGCAAGAATGTCACCGGTCATGAATCCTCCCGAGATTTGACCGTGCTCTATTTGACCGTGCTCTGCGTTCCCTTTCTACTCCGACCGGTCGGCAAAGCGCGGCCGATTCGGCGAGATAGTCCAAAATGGGGCATTTGTAACGATTTCATCAGGCCCTCCGGCAGGTTAGTCATGGCAACCAGTCGCCGCTACCGAGGATGGGCTCCCTGACCGGACGCCCGGCGTGACACGTATGTCGATATCGCCGGTCTGTGCCGGGCCGGTGGTCATCTTCCAGGTGAGGTCGAGCTCCTGGCCGGGGTTGAAGAACAGCGCCAGCGAAGCCACCGGACGCCCCTGGTAATGGAGCACGGGGGGCGAAAGCGGTTTGCCGTCGAGCACGAAGTCATCGAGCGTGCCGCCGACCGGGCCGTAGATGTCGGTCGCCACCATCTGTGATCCAGCCGGGATGCCGTAGCCGGCGCCGCCGGTGATCGAGGCCGGCAGGGAGGCGGCGTCGGCGGGCGCGCGAGAGCCGATCGCGAACTGGCCGGTGAGGCGCTGCCGGCCGTCGGAACATGACGCCGAGGCGACATCGACCGTGTAGTCGAGGTAGTAGGACATCTTCGAACCGGTGGCGTCGTTGAGGTAGACGCCGACCTGCGGGCGCCCATCGGCGTCGCCGGGGAGCTCCCCGGCGACCCGGGTGCCGTCGAGCTCGCGCTGCTCTGCGGGGTCGAACGAGTGCACCAGCAGGCGACCTTCTCCTGCTCCGCGAGCGAGAGCCTCGATCAGCCGCTGCGGGGAGCCGGTGCCGGAGGACACGGCGTCGAACACCGCCCTGGCGACCTCACGGAAGAAGGCGTCCTGCCGCTTCGGATCCGGCAGCCGCAGGTAGGTCCGGTTGAGCAGCTGGTCCGCCGCGTTGGCCGAGCTGAGAGTCACCCCGTCGACCGTCACCGGCCCCGTGGCCTCGAGCAGGTAGGACAGCGCAACAGGGTCGACGGAGAGTACGCCGTCCAGGCGTCCGTCGTACTGCTGCTGCCATCTCGCCGCCAGCAGCTCAGCCGTGCGCGAGAAGTCGGGGGTGAAGTTGGCGTCCTGGAAGAACACGCCGAGCTGCCCGCCGAACACCGCCCGCTCCTCCGCGGTCAGGGGAAGCACCGGCGTCTTCAGCTCCGGGAAGGCACCGGCCGTCGCCTGGCGCGACATCCGGATCCGTCCGTCACGCGCGTCGACGAGCGCGACCGCGCCGGGCATTCCGCCCGTCGCGCGGACCTCCGCGTTGTTCTGGACGACCAGCAGGTAGCGCCGGTCGTCCTGACCTCCGAGCATCGACGGCAGCAACCGCACTGCCTTGTCCGCCGTCTCGAGCGCGCGTGCGCCGTCGTGGACCACTCTCGAGAGGTCCTCGAAGGGACGCCGCACCGGGCCGACCAGGCCATGGGGATCGACCTCGTCCAGGCGGTTCCGGGCGGCCGCGAACGCGTCGCTGCCCGCACCCACCGGTTCGGCCAGACCGGAGACCGCATCGAGGGGGACGGTGCCGGCCTTCGGGGCGAAGGCTCCGGCGTCGAGCTCGGCCGAGGACGCCACCAGCGGGGTGAGCCCGTCCCGCGAGAGCGCGTCGAGGGCCTGGCTGGTGGTCCGCACCGCGGCAGCGTCGTCACCGAGCACCGGCGCTGCGGCCAGCACCGACCAGAGCGGTCCGTCGGTGCGGTCGGCCGCAGCGGCGCTGCGCCCCTGAAGGGTCGCCAACTCCCGTTCGGCCGCCCGCTGGTCACCGTCGGCAAGGGCGGACCGCAGCCGGTGAGCGCTCGTGGAGGCGGCCTGAAGGTCGGAGCGGACCTGCCAGACCCGCCAACCGGCGTACGCCGCGAACAGCAGCGCGACCAAGAGACAGGGCAGGATCCAGCGAAGTCGCAACACGATTGTCTTTCCCGAGAAGTTCACCGCCTCCTGGGAGGATCGTCCTGGGACGCAGGCGGTGAGGGCGTCAGGTCAGGGGGTGACCCGCAAGCGCGAGGCCGTCGAGCAGTTCTTGTAAACCGAAATCGGGCCCGTGGCGGTGTGGAACTTGAACTTGTAGCGACCGGGCTTCAACTTCTTGAACAGCCAGGTCTCAACAGGCTCGTTGTACCAGCGGTGGGCCCTACGCACGACGTGGTGGGTCTTCCGGTTGACAATCCGGATATGAACCATCGTCGTCGGACGTCCGTTGCCATTGGTGGTGATCCAGAACCTGAACCTGGGCCGCGTGTCCCTGCTGATCGGGTTTTTCACGGCCTTCGAGTGGCAGTAGGTGGTGATGGTGTGGGGGTACGGCGAGGCGTGCGCGGCCGGCGCGTCAACGAGGCCGGCGAGAAAGACGAGCAACGCCGTGACGAGCCCAATAAGGACCTTCATGGAAATCACTCCGAGAATCCGAGACAGCGAGACCAATCGGTCCCGAGAAGTGCTACACATCGACAGTAACCCCGACCCCCCCGTCGGCCGCAAGGAGAGTCTTTAAACTCGACGTTCATTTCGGAGGAACTAGGCTAAAGCCAGTTGAGGCCTCTCGTGGAAGGATCCTCTGTCTCGTGGAACTCCGTGACTACCTGCGCATCGTCCGTCGCCGCTGGCCTCTCATCGTCGCCGTGCTCGTGATGACAGTGGGTGCGGCGGCGCTCATCACGGCGCAGATGACGCCGCAGTACCGGTCGACGGCGCAGCTGTTCGTCTCTACGAGCGCCGACACCGGCAGCGATGCCTACCAGGGAGGGCTCTTCTCCACACAGCGCGTTGCGTCGTACGCCGACCTGGTGCGGGGCAAGGAGCTGGCTCAACGCGTCATCGACGCCAAGCGGCTGGACCTGACACCCTCCGAGCTGTCGGCGAAGGTGACCGCCTCCGCCATCCCAGACACGGTGCTCCTCGAGATCTCGGTCACCGATCCCGACCCGGCCACCGCCCGGCAGCTGACGCAGACCTACAGCGAGCAGCTGGCCGCGCTCGTCTCCGACCTGGAGACTCCACCCGGTCGGAAGACCCCGGTGCTCAAGGCGACCATCGTCGACTCGGCGAACCTGCCGACCGGCGCGGTGTCGCCGCAGCCCGTACGCAACCTCGCCCTCGCCGCGGTGTTGGGACTCCTCCTCGGCTTCGGTATCGCCGTGCTCCGCGACCTCCTCGACACCACAGTCAAGACCGCCGATGACGTCGCGCAGGCCTCCGGGGCGTCGATCATGGCGGGGATCGCCTACGACTCCGACACCAGCAAGCGGCCCCTGGTCAGCTCGCTCACCTCCCACGAGCCGCGTGTCGAGGCCTTCCGCGTGCTACGCACAAACCTCCAGTTCGTGACCATCGACACGGCGAGGAAGGCCTTCGTCGTCACCAGCTCCGTCCCCCGCGAAGGCAAGTCGACGACCGCGGTCAACACGGCCATCACGATGGCCCTGACCGGCAAGAACATCCTGCTGGTCGACGGCGACCTCCGCCGTCCCCAGATGGCCAGCATGCTCGGGCTCGAGAACTCGGTCGGGGTGACGACCGTGCTGTTGGGCAAGATCGCGCTGGCGGATGCGATCCAGAAGCACGAGACCGGGCTGCACACCCTCACCAGTGGCATCATCCCGCCGAACCCGGCCGAGCTGCTCCAGAGCCAGGCGATGCACGACCTGCTCGACGAGCTGCGCGGGACCTATGACGCCATCGTCATCGACGCGCCCCCGCTGTTGCCGGTCACGGATGCGGCGCTGCTGGCCGGGCAGACCGACGGCGCCCTGTTGGTGGTGCGGCACGGCAAGACCACGCGGGACCAGCTTCACGCGGCGCACGATCGGCTGGCCGGCGTCGGCGCGAACACCCTGGGCGTGGTGTTCAACATGGTGCCGACGAAGCGCCGGGACGGGTACGGGTACGGCTACGGCTATGGCTACGGACCCGAGCCGGGAGGACGGCGCCGGAGCGGCCGAGGCGTCGAGGCGGCCCTGTGACCCCGGGCAGCCCGCGCTACGCCGAGGCCCGGGCGAGGGCGGGCAGGATCAACCGCAACAACTCGTCGAGCTGCTCGGCGGCGGACTCGGCCGCCGTGGGTCCGTGGAGGTAGGGGTCGGGTACGTCGTCCGCCCGGGTCGACGTCGCCGCCCTGGCCCGCACCTGGTCGAGGAGCTCGCTCGACGGCTCCGGCACGGCCGACAGCCCGCGCGCGAACTGGCCGAAGGTGAACGTCTTACGCATCGCCAGGGGACGATCCTCGAGGACGAGGCGCCGGTGCCCGGCTTCGGCGGTAAGGACTACGTCGGCCTCGTCGACCATCGCCATGGTGAGCCGCCGGCTCCGGAAGTCGGCTGTCGCGGCACCGCGGGCCGCGGCCTCGGCGGCCATCAGCACCTCCATCGGCGCCGCCCCCGCCGCGCTCACCCCGGCGCTGGTGAACGTGAGCCGCTCGGGAGCCAGGTGACGGGCGACCACCTCGGCGTACGCCGACCGGCAGATGTTGGCTGTGCAGACGAACAGGACCTTCATCACTGAGGCTCCCTCGTGCCGCCGCGGCGGGTTCAGGCCTCGGCGTCCTCTCGGCCGTAGTCGTCCTCGAGCCGGCGGATGTCGTCCTCGCCGGTGTAGCCGCCGTTCTGGACCTCGATGATCACGAGCTCCTCGCTGTGCTCGTTGGTGATCCGGTGCGCGGTCCCGACGGGTACGTCGACCGACCCGCCCGGCCCGGCCACGATGGTCTTGCCATCAAGCACACACGTGGCGATGCCGAAGATGACCACCCAGTGCTCGCTGCGGTGCTCGTGGGTCTGGTACGACAACCGCTGACCCGGCTTCACGTTGATGCGTTTGACCTTGTAGCCCGGACCCACGTCGAGCACGTGCCACGAACCCCAGGGGCGTTCCGCCGATTCGAGGACCATTTCACTGGACATGAGCCACACCCTAACCAGCCGTCGCCGAAGTGGCAGAAATGGCCCCGCGAGGTGGCGATCTTGGCCCTTCCAGGTGGCGAAGAAGCCCTCAGCGGGCGTGCGGCCGGAAGTGCAGTCCAACCTCGGGATCCACGATGACCTCCTGGGCCGCGGGCAGCCCACCGGCGTCGAGCTCGGCGTCGACCGGCACGTTGCGCTTGACCAGTCCGAGCGCGATCGGGCCGAGCTCGTGGTGCCGCGCGGAGCTGCCGACGAAGCCGACCACCTTGTCGCCGTGGCGCAGCTCGGAGCCCACCTGCGGCAGCGTGTTCTCCGAGCCGTCGAGGTGGAGGAGCACCAGCCGGCGCGGCGGCCGGCCGAGGTTGTGCACCCGGGCGACGGTCTCCTGGCCGCGGTAGCACCCCTTGTCCATGTGTACGGCGGTCCCGATCCACCCGACCTCGTTGGGGATCGTGCGGTGGTCGGTGTCGAAGCCGAGGCGAGGCTCGCCGCGAGCGATCCGGAGCGCGTCGTACGCCCAGATGCCGGCGGCCGGACCCACCGCCTCGCCGTACGACGCCAGCCGCTCGCGCGGGACCAGGTCGAACTTGCCGCCGTCGACGGGCCGCCACATCACCGCGAGCGACTCGGTCTCGTCGGTGATGTCGACGCGGGTCATGAACTTCATCCGCTCCAGGAATCCGATCAGCGCCGCGCCCGCGCCCGGCTCGGTGTGAGCGGTGAACGCCGCGCCGTCGTCGACGCCGGTGAAGGCGTGCTCGACGTGACCTTGCGGGCTGAGGATCAGGGCGGTGGTCTGCCGACCTGGCGGCAGACCCTCGAAGAACTGGGTGGTGATGTTGTGCAGCCAGCCGAGCCGGTCCGGCCCGGCAATGCGTACGACGTCGCGGTGGGACAGGTCGACGTACCCGTCCCCGGCCTCGAGGGTGCGCTGCTCACCGTTGAACGAGCCGTAGTGCGCCGCCACCGGGGCGTCGATGCCGTTGGCGGAGACGGCTCCGGGCAGGTCCAGCATCGTCGTACTCCTCAGGTCGGGGGACTTCTTCGCCACCTCGCGGCGGCCACATCTGCCACTTCGGCGCTAGGGGCAGTCCACACACTGGCCGAAGACCGTCAGGTGGCCCAGGTCTGGGACGAACCCGAACTCGTCGCGCAGGCGCGTGACGAAATCCGAGGCCACGTCTGGGTCAACGGAGATGACGCGGTGACAATTCCGGCAGACCAGGTGGAAGTGCTCGTGCCCGCCCACCGAATGGTACGTCGGCGCCCGGTCGCTGAGGTGGGCGTGGCGGACCAGGCCGAGCTCCTCGAGGACCTCGAGGGTGCGATAGACGGTCGACACGTTGACGGCCGACGACTCGCGGCGTACTTCTGCGAGGACCTCGTCGGGGGTGGCGTGCCCGAGCCGTTCGACGGCGCGCAGGATCAGCTCCCGCTGGGGTGTCAGCCGGTAGCCGCTGCCGCGGAGCCGGGCAGCGAGTTCCTCACCGTGATCGTCGCTCACGGCAGGGTCACTGCCGGGCTGGTCGCCGGACCAGCTGGGCGTGCGTGTGCGGCTGCAGCTCGTGACCCATCGCGGCCATGTCGAACGCGTAGAGCAGGTCGCCGTTGACGTAGCCGTAGAGCCGCTTGCCGCCGACGTACTCCTTGGCCGTGCCGGTGCGCGCGACGGCGTCGGTGACGATCTCGAACCGCGGCTGCTCGTCATGGATCTCGCCGTGCCAGACCTCGACGAAGCCGGTGTTGTGGGCCATCACGACCTCGAGCGTGCCGTCGGGCTGGGGGCGCAGGAAGCCGGTCTCCTGGGCCGCCTCGCGGACGTGGTTGCCGTCGGCGTCGACGATCCACGCGCGCGAGAGGTAGTGGATGAACGGCCGGCCGTCCTGCTGGAAGATGACCTCCTGGCCGAACTGGAAGTTGTCGATCCCGGGGTACTCCCCGTGCCCGTTGCCGGCCCACGTCCCGATCAGCCACGCGAGGCGCGCGCAGTCGGGGTGGATGTTCTCGGGGATCTCGAAGGCCATCTCTCTCCTACATCAACCTGTACGCCGCCCACAGCGCGGCCGCACCGAGGACAGCCACGGTGCCGATCATGACCCCGACGAAGACTGCCTCCATGGCCCCTGAGCATAGTCTCGGCACATAGGCTGGGCGCATGCGAAGCCTGCGGATCAAGGTCACCTGTGGCAGCGAAGATCGCGAGCGGTGTAACCAGGGGTTCACGGTGGCGGCCACCGCGGTGGCGGCCGGTGCCGACGTCGGGCTGTGGCTGACGGGCGAGGCGGCGTGGTTCGGCGTACCCGGGCGGGCCGAGCAGTTCGACCTCGAGCTCGCGACGCCGCTCAAGGACCTGCTCGACTCAGTCCTCGCCGGCGGCCAGGTGACCGTCTGCACCCAGTGCGCCGAGCGCCGGGGCATCACCGCCGACGACGTGCTCGACGGGATCCGGATCGCCGGCGCGGCCGTCTTCACCGAGGAGATCCTGGGCGACGGCGTACAAGCGCTGGTCTACTGACCGCCAGTCGCTGCCGATCTGGCCGCGCAGCCAGAACGCGATGTGGCTGGCGCCCGCAGCGATCACCACCGCCATGATCCAGAAGATCGTCCGGTAGCTCAGCAGCGCCACCAGCAGCGACCCGACGGCGAGCGAGGCCGCCTGCGGCGAGGCCATCAGCACCTCCACCGCGGTCGTGACCCGGCCCATGATCGCCTGGGGGCTGCGGCGCTGGACCAGCGTCGTGAAGGCGATGAACAACATCGGCAGGGAGACCCCGAACGGCACCGCGAAGGCGAGTACGACGGGCATCGACGCCGCGGCGGCACAGCCGGCGATCGACCCGGCCATCAGGGCCAGCCCGATCACCGTCGCCCCGACCTCGCCGACGCGCCGGATCAGCCGGCTCGAGACGAGCCCACCCGCCACCGCACCGACGCCCTCCACGGTGACGAACACACCGGCGTACGTCGCCGGCTTGTCGAAGGCGTCGAGGAGGGAGTAGATCGAGGCCTCCGAGAAGCCGATCACCAGCATCGTCATCCCGAAGCCGACCAGGACATGCCGCAGCACCCGGTCGCCGCCCAGGTGACGTAGCCCGGCAACCAGCTGCCCCATTAGGTGGCTGTCGTCGCGTTGCGGCGGCTCCTCACGCAGCCGGATCGTGGCGATCACCAGGGCTGCGACGAGGAAGCTGACCGCGTCGATGGCGGCCACCAGCCAGCCGCCGGTCCACGCGAAGAGAGCGGCGCCGACCAGGGGCCCGAACAGCCGGAACGCCTCCTTGGTCGTCTGCAGCGACGCGTTGGCATCGACCAGCAGGTCGTCGGGCATCAGCTCCTTGAGCAGCCCGTTGAGGGCCGCGGGCAGGACGACGAAGCTGACGCCGTACAGGAAGGCCACGGTCCAGACCAGCCAGACGTCGCCGGCGTCGCGGACCAGCACCAGCGGGAGTACGACGAACGCCGACGCCACGTTGCCCCACACCAGGAGCGGCCTGCGCCGGACCCGGTCGATCCAGACGCCGAGCAGCGGCGCGAACAGCGACGGGATCACCATGAAGAAGAAGGTCAGGCCGGCCTGGGCGTTGGAGCCGGTAAGGGTCTTCACTCACATGCTCAGCACCAGCAGCATGATCGAGTCGCCGAGCATCGAGGTCGAGAGGCCGGCGTACAGGCGACCGAAGCCGGGCCGCGCGAACGCCGCCCTCATCGCTCGGCCTCGCCGGTCGGCTCGACGCCCGGCAGGAAGTACGGCGGGGTGGTGCCTTCAGCCATGTATCGAAAGTGCTCTTTCGAAAGAGTCCTTGCAATAGCGTCGGCGGGGTAGTCCGTGACGTTCTTGCTGTCGATACCGGCGTCAGGGTGACAGTTTTGTCACGGACTACCCGGCGATCCCTCAGATCAGGTCCAGGCCGAGCAGAGTCCGCGCTTCGTCGGTGGACATGGGAGTGCGCTGGACGGATCGACCGAGGTCGGCGGCGCGGGAGACGAGCTGGACGTTGGACTCGACGGGTACGCCGCGGCTGATGGTCAGCACGTCCTCCATGCCGACGCGGAGGTGGCCACCCTTCGACAGCGACGCCAGCATGACGGCCAGCGTGGAGCGGCCGATGCCGGTGGCCGACCACGAGGTGACCGCGGCCGGCAGGTCGGAGACGGCTGCGACGAGCGCGTCCGTCGTACCGTTCATGCCGCCGGGCACGCCCATCACCAGGTCGACGTGGACCTTGCCGCCGGCGGGCAGGCCGTACTTGTCGAGGAGCCGCGACAGGGCGTGCACCTGGCCGAGGTCGAAGAGCTCGAACTCCGGCACCACGCCGCGGTCCTGTGAGAGCTGGTAGAGCTCGCACACGAACGGCCAGGGGTTCATGAACACGTCGTCGCCGAAGTTGGTGGTGCCCATCGTCAGCGAGCAGGAGTCCGGCTCGGCGTCGAGCACCTTGAGCCGGGTCTCGAGCGGGTCGTGG